>WNFD01003536.1_pt1 | contig 17295 bp, 11 predicted proteins | sample 5400491 | NCBI WGS metagenome assembly WNFD01 (sample SAMN13153343, study PRJNA577476) | soil metagenome | isolation source: 120 cm saprolite under Douglas fir tree site 2 hole 2 replicate 2 | place: USA:California | collected 2015-04-18 | reverse complement strand
TCCTCGCCGGCGAATTCGACGAGCAGCAGCGCCGCCGGCTCGCCCTGGACGAAGCGGTCGACGGTGGCGCGGAACATGGGAATGTCGCGCGACAGGTCGATCATGGTGCGGTCGACCAGCTCGACCGCGGTCGGGCCCAGCGCCACGATGCGCCTGGTCGACGCCATCGCCTGGTAGAAAGTCGGGAAATGGCAGATGCCGAGCACGCGGTGCGGCGGGATCGGCTGCAGCTCGAGCTCGATGGCATTGAAGAAGGCGAGCGTGCCCTCCGAGCCGACCAGCAGATGCGCCATGTTGTGGCCGGCATCATCGATCATGTCGATGTTGTAGCCGCCGACCCGGCGCAGCAGCTTGGGGAAGCGCTGGGCGATCTCGGACGATTCGCGCCGGTGCAGCGCGCGCATGTCGCGCACGAGGTCGCGATAGCGTTCGGGCGCGACGCCGTCGTCGAAATTGCCGGGCACCTCGCCCATGCGCGCCGCCGTGCCGTCGGCCAGGAGCGCGTCGACAGCGCGCACGTTGTGCACCATGTTGCCGTAGCGCAAGCTGCGCGCGCCGCAGCTGTTGTTGGCGGTCATGCCGCCGATGGTGGCGCGATCGCCGGTCGAGACGTCGACCGGGAAGAACAGGCCGTTCGGCTTCAGCGCCTTGTTGAGGCGGTCGAGCACCACGCCCGGCTGGACCAGCGCGCGGCGCCGCTCGACATCGACGGCGAGGACGCCGTCCATGTGCTTGCTGCAATCGATGACGAGGGCGCGGCCGACGGTCTGGCCGCATTGCGAGGTGCCGCCGCCGCGCGGCAGGACCGGCACGCCCTCCTCGCGGGCGATGGCGAGCGCCGCCGCGACGTCCTCCTTGTCGCGCGGCACGACCACGCCCAGAGGCTCGATCTGGTAGATCGACGCATCGGTGCTGTAGCGGCCGCGGCTGAACGCGTCGAACAGCACCTCGCCGCGCAAATTCTGCCGCAGCCGCGCCGCGAGCGCCGCGGCGCCCGGCTCGACCGAGCTTCCCCGCGCCAACTGTGCCATCAGTCGCCTCCTCGCTGCTCGGCCGAGTATCGCGCGGCGACCGCGGGGAATGCTAGGCGGCGCTGGCGATGCGCACCCCGGCGCGCTCGACCAGCATCACCTTGTTGAGCAGCTTCACCAGCGCGTAGACCGATTCGATCGCCGGCGCCGGCGTTTCGGTGATCCTCGCCATCTCCAGGATCGAGCCGATCAGCGCCTCGGTCTCGAGCGAGCGCCCGGCCTCGACGTCCTGCAGCATCGAGGTCTTGTGCGCGCCGACGCTTTCGGCGCCCTCGATGCGCTTCTCGATCGACACGCGGAAGGTGACGCCGAGCTTCTTTGCAATCGTCTCAGCCTCACCCATCATCTTCGCGGCGAGATGCCGCGTCTCCGGGAACTGGCAGATATCGACCAGCGTCGCATGGGTGAGCGCGCTGATCGGGTTGAAGGAGAGATTGCCCCACGCCTTGAGCCAGATCTCCGAGCGGATGTCCTTGAGGACGCGCGATTTGAGGCCCGCCTTCACGAGCACGTCGTGGATCAGCTTGGCGCGCTCGCTCACCTTGCCGTCGAGCTCACCGATCGGGAAGCGGTCGCCCTCGACATGGTGGATGATTCCGGGCGCCGTCACCGCGGCGGCGGGATAGACGACGCAGCCGATGAGCCGGCTCGGCTCGATCTTGGCGGTGAGCACGCCCGTCGGGTCGAGGCTCTCGAGCTTGCGGTTGTCGTACTTGCCGCCGAGCTTCTGGAAGTACCACCACGGCAGCCCGTTCTGCACCGTCATCACCACCGTGTCGGGGCCGAGCAGATGGTCGATGTTCTTCGCCACCTGGTCGAGGTAGTGCGCCTTGACCGCGAGGATGACGAGATCCTGCTTGCCGGCATCGGCCACCTTCTCGACCCCCTTCACCTTGGCGGTCTCCACTTTGCCGTCATGCCATTCGAGCGTGAGGCCGTTCTTCTGGATGGCCGCTAGGTGGGGCCCGAGATCGATCACGGTCACCTCGTTGCCGCCGAGCGCGAGCTTCGCCGCCATCAGCCCGCCGATGGCGCCGGCGCCGACCACGCCGATGCGGATCGGCTTGGGCGGGGCGCCGAAGAGATAAGGGCTGGGTAGCACTTGGTTGAACGCGTTGCTCAGCGTGCCGACGCCATCGATGACGATGTCGATGTCGTTCTCCGCATTGTGCATCGGGCCGGCGCCGAGCGAGGTGCCGCAGGCGATGACGTCGCCGGGCATCAGCGTCATGTCGCGCGACAGCGCCGCCACCAGCTTGTAGGGCGGGAAGAACATGTCGGCGACCGGATAGTTCTGCACTTCCTTGCCGTTGAGCACGGTCCGGACGCGCAAGGTCATCGGGTCGAGGCCGGTGGCGATGGTCGGGCCGAGGACGCCGAAGGTGTCGAAGCTCTTGGCGCGCACCCACTGATCGAAGGTCGGGTTCTTCTTGAGCAAGTCGACGGCGGTGACGTCGTTCACGCAGGTGTAGCCGAAGATGTAGTCCTTGGCCTCCGCCTCGCTCACCATCGAGCATTTCTTGCCGATGACGATGCCGAGCTCGCCCTCGTAGACGATGCGGCCGTCATAGGATTTCGGCCGCACGATCGGCGCGCCGTGCGGGTGATAGGCGTTGGCCGCCTTGAGGAAATAGAGCGGCTCGTCGGGCACCTGGAAATTGTTCTTGGCGGCGAGCTGGTGGAAGTTGTTCCACAGGCAGATCATCTTGCTCGGATCGCAGGGCGTGCGCAGGCGCACATCGGCGAGCTTCACGGTCTCGCCCGTCGGCCGGTTGTCGCCGAGCATGTCGCCCGTGTGGACGGTGATGACGCCGCCCTCGAGGGTGCCGAAACCGGGTTTTCCTGCGCGCTCGAACCTCAGCCAATGAGCCATGATTCCTCCTCCCTCCTTTATCGGCCGGAGGCTCCCCTCCCGCCTTGAGTCTTGCGCCGCTGCGCCCGTGTCGCCGCGGTTTACGCGACCGAGCGCTGCGGCCCCGCGGTTATGCCGGACCGGCCCGCGGCTTCGGCAAGATAGTCGATCGCCGCCTGCGCGCCACCCTTGTGATGCGGCGCGCCGATGAGGCCCAGCCCCATCTCGACCCCAGCCAGCGTGCCCATCAGCATCAGGTCGTTGAAGCTGCCGAGATGGCCGATGCGGAAGACCTTGCCGGCGAGCTTGGTCAAGCCGGCGCCCAGCGACATGTCGAATTTATCGAGCACGATCTTGCGGAGCGCGTCGGCGTTGCCGCCCGGCGGCATCATCACCGCGGTCAGCGCGCTCGAATACTCGGCCGGATCGAGGCAGAGGATCTCGAGCCCCCAGCCCCGCACGGCGCGGCGCGTCGCCTCGGCATGGCGGTCGTGGCGGGCGAAGACGTTGTCGAGCCCCTCCTCGAGCAGCATCTCGATCGCCTCGTTGAGGCCGTAGAGCAGGTTGGTCGCGGGCGTGTAGGGGAAGAAGCCAGTCTGGTTCGCTCCCAGCATCGCGCTCCAATCCCAATAGCTCCGCGGCAGCCGCGCCGTCTTGTGCGCAGCGAGCGCCTTGTCGCTGATGGCATTGAACGACAATCCCGGCGGCAGCATCAGCCCCTTCTGCGAGCCGGCGACGGTCACGTCGACGCCCCACTCGTCATGGCGGTAGTCGATGGAAGCGAGCGACGAGATCGTGTCCACCATGAAGAGCGCCGGATGCCGCGTACGGTCGATCGCCTTGCGGATGTCGCCGATGCGGCTGGTCACGCCGGTCGAGGTCTCGTTGTGAACGGCCATCACGGCCTTGATCTGATGACCGCGATCCTGCGCGAGCATCGCCTCCACCGCCAGCGGGTCGACGCCATGGCGCCAGTCGCCCGGCACGAACTCGACCGCGAGCCCGAGCCTGCCGGCCATCTCGCGCCACAAGGTCGCGAAGTGGCCGGTCTCGAACATGAGGACACGATCGCCGGGCGACAGCGTGTTGACCAGCGCCGCTTCCCAGGCGCCGGTGCCCGAGGCCGGGTAGATCACCACCGGGCCCTTGGTCTTGAAGATCAGCTTTATGTCCGCCAGCACTTTGCGACCGAGCGCGCCGAATTCCGGTCCGCGATGATCGATGGTCGGATTGTCTATCGCGCGCAGGACGCGGTCGGGGACGTTGGTCGGGCCGGGAATCTGCAAGAAGTGCCGCCCACTCGGGCCGTGCGTGAGCTTCAGCATCGACCGCCTCCTGTATGGCCGCATTGCCTTGTTTTGCATTTTGCATGCAATATGGCCGCGACAATGTCAAGAAGAACCATCGGAGAACATTTCGCGAGGGCTCCGCTATCATGTTGATTAAAACTGATTTAGGCGCAATCCACAAACTATACGTGTGACAAGGCCGGCGTTGCTGAGTATCGTATCTTAAATGCAAAAAGGCCAGACATGACAGCATTGGGTGCCTTCGCGATCAATCGGACCAACCTCCACGCGGAGGTGACGACACGTCTGCGCGACCTCATCGTCGAAGGGCTGATCCCGCCGGGCGCTCGCCTCAACGAGCGTGTCCTGTGCGAGCAGCTGCAAGTCTCGCGCACGCCGCTGCGCGAGGCCCTCAAGGTGCTCGCCGCCGAGGGGCTGGCCGAGCTGCTGCCCAACCGCGGCGCCGTGGTGACGCCGATCAGCATCGCCGAGATTGACCACGTGTTCGAGGTGCTTGGTCCGCTCGAAGGGCTGTCGGGCGAGCTGGCCTGCGCGCGCATCTCGAACGGGCAGTTCGCGGAAATCCGTGCGCTGCATTTCGAGATGCTGCTGCATTACAACCGCGCCGACCGCGCCGAGTATTTCCGCTGCAACCAGGCGATCCACCACGGCATCAGCCGGGCGGCGGGCAACCCTGTGCTGCAGGCGAGCTATGGCGCACTCAATGCGCGCGTGCGTCGCGCGCGGTACTTCGCCAATCTCACCCAGGAGCGCTGGGACAAGGCGATCGCCGAGCACGGACAAATCCTCGAGGCGCTTGAGCGCCGCGACGGCGCGCGGCTGCGCCGAATTCTCGAGGTCCACCTCAAGAACAAGCGCGACGTGGTGATTATGGCGATCGAAGCGCGCATGCGCGCGAATGACAACGAGGGCGCCGCCTTGGCCTTCGCACCTCACCACTGACGGGACCATACGGGAGCGTGCCGTCCTGCTGCAGAAGAACGCATGTCGGCGCCGGCAGCGCGTCAGCAGCACGCCCGCCGTTCGCGCGTGCCGTATCGCCGCAGTGGTGGCGATCCGGCGATCGGTTATGTTTCGGGGAAGCGCCGCTCAAGCGGTGACGGATCTTGGCAACTGGCGTGGGGAAGGAAATGCGTAAATCGGGTTATTGGGCGACGAGCACGGTGCTGTTCCTGCTCTGCCTCATGTACATGATCACCTATATCGACCGGGTGAACATCTCGACCGCCGCGCTCGTCTTCAAGGGGGAGCTCGGCCTCAGCAACACCGATTACGGCGCGATCTTCGCCGCCTTCGGCTGGAGCTATGCCTGCTTCCAGATCGTCGGCGGCTGGATCGGCGATCGCTTCGGACCGCGTCTCACGCTCGGTATCTGCGGCTTCATCTGGGCGCTTTCCACCATCTTCACCGGCCTCGCCAACGGCTTCTGGGGCCTGATCATCGCGCGCGTGGCGCTGGGCGTCGGCGAAGGCGCCACCTTTCCGACGGCAACGCGCGCCATGTCGAGCTGGACACGCGCCGGCTGGCGCGGCTTCGCCCAGGGCGTCACGCATTCCTTCGCCCGCGCCGGCAACGCCATCACGCCGCCGATCGTCGCTTCGCTTATCTTTTATTTCTCCACCTGGCGCGCCGCTTTCGTGATCCTCGGTGTCATGAGCTTTGTCTGGGTCATCGTCTGGGTGTGGTATTTCCGCGACAAGCCCGGTGAGCATAGCGGCGTCAGCGAGCAGGAGCTCGCGACCTTGCCACCCTATCGCGGCGGAGTGCAGGAAACCGGTGTGCCGTGGCGGCGGCTGGTACCGCGCATGATGCCCACCACCATCGTCTATTTCTGCTACGGCTGGACTCTCTGGCTCTATCTGAGCTGGATCCCGCTCTATCTGCAGCACGCGCACAACCTCAACCTCAAGAGCTCGGCGCTGTTCGCCTCGGCGGTGCTGTTCTCGGGCGTCGTCGGCGACACCATGGGCGGCGTGGTCAGCGACTGGGTGTTCAAGCTCACCGGCGATCTCGCGGTGGCGCGGCGCAACGTCATCGTCGGCAGCCTGCTGGGCTCGCTCATCTGCCTGTCGCCGATCTTCTTCGTGCAGGATATCGGCGTCCTCGCGCTCTGCCTCGGCGCGGCGTTCTTCTGCCTCGAGCTGACCATCGGCCCGATCTGGTCGGTGCCGATGGATATCGCGCCCAAGCATTCGGGCACGGCGAGCGGCATCATGAACACCGGCTCGGCGATCGCCGCCATCGCCTCGCCCTGGCTGTTCGGCATCATCATCGATGCGACCGGCAACTGGAACCTGCCCTTTGCCGGCTCGATCGTGCTGCTGCTCGTCGGCGCGGTCCTGGCGTTCTGGATGCGGCCGGAGCAATCGATCGAGGAGAAGCCGCCGGCGGCCTCGGCGCCCGCCGCCCGCGCCGCCTAACGTGCCGTTCGGCCGCGCCGCGGACAGCGGCGCGGCCGCAACGCCAGCCTTGCGAAGGGACGGGCTTCCGGGCACATTCGCCCGTTCCCGCGAGGAGAGGCGTATGACGGCGAAAAGCGGCAGGCATTTTCTGCAGATTCCCGGGCCAAGCAACGTGCCCGACCGCATCCTGCGCGCGATCGACCAGCCGGTGATCGACCATCGCGGCCCCGATTTCGCCGCCCTCGCCATCGCCGTCATCGCCGGAATGCAGCGGATCTTCCGCACGTCGGGCGCGATCGCAATCTTCCCCTCCTCCGGCACCGGCGCCTGGGAAGCCGCGCTGGTGAACACGCTCTCGCCCGGCGACCGTGTGCTCGCCTTCGAGACCGGCCAGTTCGCCACGTTGTGGCGCGTGCTGGCTGAGCGCCTTGGCCTCGTCGTGGAGTTCATCCCCGGCGATTGGCGCCATGCGGTCGACGCAGGAGAAGCCGAGGCGCGCCTCACCGCGGACAAGGCGCATGCCATCAAGGCGGTGATGCTGGTGCACACGGAGACCTCGACCGGCGTCACCAGCGACGTCGTCGCGATGCGCCGCGCGCTCGACCGCGCCAAGCATCCCGCGCTGCTGCTGGTCGATACCATCTCGTCCCTCGCCGTCACCGATTTCCGCCAGGACGAGTGGGGCGTCGACGTCACCATCGCCGGCGCGCAGAAGGGGCTCATGCTGCCGCCGGGGCTCGGCTTCAACGCCATCTCCGCCAAGGCGCTCAACGCCAGCAAACGCGCCAAGCTGCCGCGCGCCTATTGGGAGTGGCAGCCGATGATCGCTGCCGGCGAGAGCGGTTTCTTTCCTTTCACGCCGGCCACCAACCTGCTGCTCGGGCTCAGGGAGGCGATCGCCATGCTCGAGGAGGAGGGGCTCGACAACGTCTTCGCCCGGCACGACCGCCTCGCCGAGGCGACGCGCCGCGCCGCCGCCGCCTGGGGCGTCGAGATTCTCTGCGCCGATCCGCGCGCGCGGTCGAGCACGCTCACCGCGCTGCTGCTGCCGCCGGGGTACAATGCCGACGCTTTTCGCCGCACCGTGCTGGAGCGCTTCGACATGTCCCTGGGCGCGGGCCTCGGCAAGGTCGCCGGCAAGGTCTTCCGCATCGGTCACCTCGGCTGGTTCAACGAGCTCACGCTGATGGGCACGCTGGCCGGTGTCGAGATGGGGTTCGCCCTGGCGGGCGTGCCGCATCGGAGCGGCGGCGTCGATGCGGCCATGGGCTACCTCGCCGGAAATGTCGGCGCTGAGCCGGCGCGCCTGGCGAGGGCCGCCAAGCAATGACCGGGCAGGCCGGCGCGCTGGCTGAGCTGCTGCTTGCCGCGCGCCGCACCGGCCGGCCGATCGAGACACTGCCCGCCGCCCTCGTGCCGGCAACGCCCGCCGCCGCCTACGCCGTCCAGGACGCGGTCGCGTCCGCGCTCGGCGCCATCGCGGGGTGGAAGGTCGGCGCGCCGAGTCCCACGGCGGAGCCCAATTGCGCGCCCCTCTTCGCCGCGCTGGTGGCGGCGAGCCCGGCGCGCTGGCCGGCATCCCGCTTTCGCCTGCGCGGCATCGAGGGCGAGCTGGCCTTCCGCTTTGGCAGGCCGCTGCCGCCCCGCGCCGTACCCTACGGCGAGGACGAGGTGTGGGCGGCCGTCGACACGCTGCATCCCGCCATCGAGCTGGTCGACTCGCGCTTCGCCGATTTCCGCGCCACGGACAAGCTCGCCCTCCTCGCCGACAACCAGAGCAACGGCGCCTTCTGCCATGGCGCCGCGCTGCGCGACTGGCGCGCCGTCGACTTCCTGCGCCAGCCGGCAGCGCTGGCGATCGACGGCAAGGAGGTGGCGAGCGCCGTCGGCGGCAACGCCGCCGGCCATCCGCGCCGCCTCCTCGCCTGGCTCGCCAACCACTGCGTCCGCCGCGGCCGCGGCATCGCCGCCGGCGACATCGTCACCACCGGAACCCATACGGGACTGGTCTTCGCCGCGCCGGGCGCCGCGATCACGGTGCGCTTCGCCGGCCTGGGCGAGGCGAGCCTGACGCTCGCCGCCTGACCCCCGCGCGGGCGCACCCTTAACGGCGGGGTCGGCGGCGACTAGAATGAGCGCGTGCGGCTTGCCCGCCGGCGCCGTCCTGCCGATACTGCCGGGACCGGCGGCGGGCCGGTCGAATTTTAGGACGGGTCGAATCAGCGCGTGAAACGCCAGACCGTAGCCATCGTCGACGATCGGATCACCAACCTGAAGATCCTCGAGCGCCTGGCCGCTTCGCTCGACGATCGGGTCGAGGTCAAGACGTTCGACCACCCGGCCCGCGCGCTCGAGTATGCCGGGCCCGAGCCGCCCGACCTCGTCATCACCGATTTCAAGATGCCCGATCTCGACGGCGCCGAGTTCATCCGGCGCTTCCGCGCGCTGCCGTCCTGCACCGACGTGCCGGTGATGGTCATTACCGCCTATGAGGACCGCGACCTGCGCTACCAGGCGCTCGAGGCCGGCGCGACCGACTTCCTGCTGAGCCCCGTCGACCATCACGAGTTCCGCGTACGCTCGCGCAACCTGCTGACGCTGCGCCGGCAGCAGCTGCTGCTCAAGGAGCGCGCATCTTCGCTCGAGGAGCAGATCCTGGTCGAGGAGCAGCGCCATCGCGACGCGCTGCGTCACAGCCACGAGTTGCTGATGCGGGTCATCGACGCCGTGCCGGTGCTGGTCAGCGCCACCGACCATGAGGGGCGCTATGTCTTCGTCAATGACTTCTACGCCCGTCGCATCGGCCGCCCCGTCGCATCGATCGTCGGCCTGACGCCGGTGGCGGTGCAGGAGAACCCGGAGACGCGCTCAGCCCAGGAGCGCGACCGCCGCATCGTCGCCGGCCTCGACCCGCCTGGCTCCTTCGAGGAGGCGATCGTCCCGCCCGGCGGCGAGCCGCGCGTCCTCCTCACCACCAAGGCGCTGTTGCGCGACCAGGACGGGCGCCCGTCCCTGGTGGTCACCGCCTCGCTCGACATCACCGACCGCAAGGAGGCCGAGAACGCCCTCCTTGCCGCCAAGGAAGAGGCCGAGCTGGCGAGCCGCAGCAAGACCGAGTTCCTGGCCAATATGAGCCACGAGCTGCGCACGCCCCTGAACGCCATCATCGGCTTCTCCCAGGTCATGGCCGACGAGGTCCTGGGTCCGCTCGGCAGCGCCCGCTATTCCGGCTATGCCCGCGACATCGGCGCCAGCGCCCAGCACCTGCTCGGCATCATCAGCGACATCCTCGACGTCTCGAAGCTCGAAGCCGGCAAGGTCGAGCTCGACGAGGACGAGGTCGAGATCGGCCAGATGGCGCGCGACATCTTGCATCTCGTGGCGGAGCGGGCGCGATCGCTCGATGTCGCCGTCGATCTCGAACTCGCCCCGGACCTGCCCCGGGTCAGGGCGGACGCGCTCAAGCTCAAGCAGGTGCTGCTCAACCTCATCACCAACGCCATCAAGTTCAGCCATTCTGGCGGCCGCGTGCTGGTGCGCGGCGGGGTCGTCGAGGACGGCATGCATCTCGAGGTCGTCGACCGCGGCATCGGCATGGACCCGGCCGAGGTTGAGACCGCCGTGACCCGTTTCGGCCAGGTGGCCAGCACCTGGAACCGCAAGCATCCCGGCACCGGCCTCGGCCTGCCGCTGGCCATCGGCCTGGTCGAGCTGCATGGCGGCCGGCTGCACATCGCCAGCGAGAAGGGCGTCGGCACCGCCGTGACCATCTGCCTGCCGATGAGCCGGCTCATCGCGCAGGACACCGCCGTCACCGCGTGAGGCGAAGCCTGCCGGCGGCACGATCGCGCATTCAATATGTCGTGTTCGTCGACCTGTTAACATCTAGTTATAGATTTTTTTGCTAACCATAGGCACTATCGCGCCGAGGGCCGCCACGGTGGGCGCCGCGATGGCGTAGCGCTGGCCGGATCGGCTGGGTCGCGTGGCCAGGGGGAGGGCCGGGCACAGCTTCGCATGATGGGACGGCACGAGGCGAGGAACACCGCCGGCAGCAGCGTGGCAACGCGCAAAGCGCGCATCCTCGTCTGGGCCCTGGCGCTCTATTCCGCCGCGGTGCCGCTCACCCTCTCGATCATCGTCGCCACCGCGCCGAGCGCGCCTTTGCCGCCCCTCCTGCCGACGCTGTGGCTGGCCATGGTGATCCTCGGACCGGGCGCGGCGGCGATCGTTTGCGCGCTGCGCGGCGGCGCCGGCCGGGTCGCCCGCGAGCTCGCCGAGCAGAACGAGCAGGAGCCGCAGCAGGTCATCATCCGCCTGTTCTTCACCGGCTTCGTGCTTGCCTATCTCGTCGCCCTCGCCATCGCCGGCATCGACAGCGCACGCTTGATGCCGCTGCTTGCCGTCAATGTCGCCGGCGTCCTCTATTCCTGGCTCATCTTCATCGATCTCGCGATTCGCCCGCAGCCCTCGCCGCTGCGCCGCGCCGCGGCGATGGTGAGCGACATCGCCTTCATCTCCATCTTCCTGCATATCGGCGAGGCGCTGACCGCACCGTGGTTCCCCGTCTATCTCTGGGATGTGCTCGGCTTCGGCTTCCGCTTCGGCCAGCGCTCCCTCGTCGCCACCGTGCTGCTGAGCCTCGCCGGCTTCGCCGTCGTCTGCGCTGCGACCCCCTATTGGCAGGAACGGCCGGGCATGGCGGGCGGCGTCGTGCTCGCGCTGATCCTGCTGCCGGCTTATGCCGCCACGCTCATCGGCCGCCTCACCCTCGCCAAGGCGCAAGCCGAGGAGGCGAATGCCGCCAAGAGCCGTTTCCTGGCGATCATGAGCCACGAGCTGCGCACGCCGCTCAACAGCATGATCGGCATGGGCTCGCTGTTCGGCCGCACCAACCTCGACGCCGAGCAGCGCGACATGCTCGCGACCATCCAGCTCTCGGCGCGCACGCTTCTCGGCCTCATCAACGATGTCCTCGATTTCTCCAAGATCGAGGCGGGCAAGCTGCAGCCCGAACTCGAGAGCTTCGTGCTGCACGAGGTGGTCGGCAGCGCCGTCGCCATGTTGCGCCCGCAGGCGGAGGCCAAGGGCCTTGCGCTCGCGCTGCGCATCGATCCGCGCCTGCCGCGCACCTATCGCGGCCTGCCGCTGCAGCTGCGCCAGATCCTCATCAACCTCGTCGCCAACGCTATCAAATTCACCACCCAGGGCCGGGTCGAGGTGCGGGCGCGGCTGCTCGAGCGCGACGGCGAGACCGTGCGCCTCACCCTCGCGGTGCGCGACGACGGCGTCGGCATCGCGCCCGAGGCGCGCGACAAGATCTTCCAGGTCTTCACCCAGGCGGACAGCACGGTGACGCGCCGCTATGGCGGCACCGGCTTGGGCCTTGCCATCGCCAAGCAGCTGACCCAGCTGATGGGCGGCACGATCGACGTCGAGAGCGAGCTCGGCAAGGGCAGCACCTTCACCGTGACGCTGCCGCTGCGTGACGATCCCGGCACCAGCCGGCCGCCCGATCTCGCCGGGCGCGAGGCGCTGATCGTCAGCGCCGACGCCGATCTTGCCGCCACGCTGCAGATGCGGCTACGTGGCTGGCGCGGCGAGCCACAATGGCTGAGCGACGCCGAAGCGGCGCTGAAGCGCCTCGGTGAGATGACCGCGGCGACGCCGCGACCGCTGCTGCTCCTCGACGGGCGCGCCGACCCCCTCGCCGCCCTGAGCCTCACCCACCGCCTTGCGGTCGCCTCGCCGCACCCACCGCTCGCGCTGTTCATCGCCGCGCCGGGCGGCGCCGAATCGATCGCCGGGCTCGCCGCCGCCCATCTCGCCGCGGTGGTCGAGGCGCCGGTCGGCGACGCCGCCCTCGCCAGCGCGCTGCTGGCGGCGCTGGCCAGCGACACCAAGGCGATGGCCGAGCTGGTCGAGCCGCTGCCGCACGAAGCGCCGGCGCCGGCGGCGGGCCCGACGCTGCCGGCGCCCGCCCGCCCGCTCAAGATCCTGGTCGCCGAGGACAACAACGCCAATCGCAAGATCCTGCGGCGCATCCTCGAGATCACCGGCCATCAGGTCGCCGTCGCCAATGACGGCGAGGCGGCCTTGTCGATGCTCGACCGCGACCGTTTCGATCTCGCGCTCATGGACATCAACATGCCGGAGATGAGCGGCTACGAAGTGACCAAGCTCTACCGCATGGAGCATCTCGGCGAGGCACGCCTGCCGATCATCGCCCTCACCGCCGACTCGACCAGCGAGACCGAGCGACAGTGCCGCGAGGCCGGCATGGACGCCGTGCTGACCAAGCCCGTCGAGGCGGCGCAGCTGCTCGCGGCGATCGACGGCACCTATGCCCGTGTCGCCATGCCCGGCAACGCCGCGCTGGCCTCGCCCGTGGTCACGCCGATCTCGGCGCATCCGCGCTACTTCTCCGATGTCGGCGCCGTCGTCGACGAGGCGACCATCGAGGCGCTGCGCATGCTCGGCGACGGCAGCGATTTCCTCGGCGACGTCATCGACACCTTCTGCAGTGACGGGCGCCGGCTGCTCGAGCATCTGCGCCAGGCGGTCGACGAAGGCGATCTGCGCGGCTTCAAGGAGCTGATCCACTCGCTGCGCAGCGGCGCCGCCAATGTCGGTGCGGCGCGGCTATGCCAAGCGCTAACCACCCTGCGCGAAATCACGGGCAAGGATTTGCGCCAACACGGCGCCAGCTACATCGAGAAGCTGCAGAGCGAATTCGCCAAGCTCGAGACGGCGCTCGACCGCATGGCCAAGGAAAGCCGGCGCGGCGCCTAGGTCGCGGCGCCGCCGCTCACCACGGGCCGCCCCTGCCGGCTGCGCCGGCGGTCCTGCGCCATGGCCAGGCGGGTCATCTTGCGCAGATCCGCTTCGTTGAGCTTCAGCGCGGCGTCGATCCACAGATCGGCGATGCGCAGCATTTCCTCGAGGCTCACCGGGTTGGTGACCCAACGGGCCTGGCGCAAGGCGGTATGCGCGCGATGCCGGCGGCCATGGCGGCCGGTATAGGCGTAGACCGCATCGGTACCCTCGCCATCGGCGGCGAGCACGTCGACCACGCCAAGCTGGTAAAGGTGCTCGGCGGTGTAGATCTCGCCGCTGAGGATCATGCGCTCGGCCAGGCCCGGCGCGACGCGGCGCGACAGGAAAGTATAGGCGCCCATGCCCGGGAACAGGTTGAAGAGGATCTCCGGCAAGCCGAAGCGCGCGCTGCGCTCGGCGACGATCACGTTGCTCGACAGCGCCGCCTCGAAGCCGCCGCCGAGCGCCTCGCCCTGCACCAGGGCGACGGTGATGATGGGGAGACCATAAAGCGTGGCGTTGGTGTAGCCGACCTCGCAGCACGCCTGGGCGTAGCGGGCCAGCGCGGTGCGGTCGCCGCGCCGGATCAGCTCGGCGAACAGCTCGAGATCGCCGCCCAGGTTCCACACCCCCGGGGCGCGCGAGCCGAGCACGAGGTAGCGGATCGGCCCCTCCTCCGGCGCCTCCTCGCCCAACGTGCGGACAAGGCGTTGGATGCGCTGCGCTTCCTCGAGCACCGTCGAAGAGAAGCAGGGGCGCCCGGTGAAGTCGAAATAGCACCAGAGGATTTTCTGGTCGGCATCGTATTGGAGATCGAACTCGCTAAGCCGCTGCGCCGCGATGGCGGTTGCCGCCCGGCCGGGCGTGGCCGGAACGAAGGGCCGCGGCGGCAGCTCGACCACCGATTCCGTGGTCGCCATCATCGCGCCGCCGAGCGGGCGTCCTGCTCCTGTCGAGAGGTCCAACAGCTGCGTCTTCATCGTACCCTCCCACGGCCTCTTCAGCCAGTCCGGCGACAGCGACGCACCAGGAATAAGTGTTTACGGATTTTAACGGTGACGGAATTTCTGCCGGCGAGCAAGCCCTGTTTTCGCTCGTCGGCTAAGATTCCGCCTGCGAAACATTCTACTGTCGCTGGCGAAAAGGCCGGAGCCTGTCGAGCTTGCGCCGGTCGATGGCGGAGCATCCACGCGGCGCGGGAGCGCTGCGTGTTTCCCGTGGCATGCACCACCTTTGGTTGCGGACAAATCCGCGACGGGGCGCTGGGCGAGTGCTACAGGCTGCCACAGGTCGCGCGGCGCGGCGGCGCGGCGACAGCCCCGGCGGGAAGCGGTGGCTTCGCGGAGATCCGCGGAAACCGCGGGCACTTGTCACACGTGAAACCTATACATGCGCGTCCGACCGGACCATTCGGCCCGGGGATTCGCTACAGCAGCGGATGATGCCGCGGACCATCGCCGGACCCCGAACGAACCACCGGCGCGGCAGTCCTGCTACCGGGCGCCAGCCTTCTAGCTCGCGTATCGGGCGACGAACGCCTCGACCGCCGCCTGGTAGGCTTTCTCCTTGAGCAGAGCGACCTGCTTCTGGTCGCTCTGGGCGCGGATCAAGGCGGCGCTCAGCGCGCTGTCGATATAGGCGTCCGGCGCGAACATCGACCAATGCCCGCTGCGCACGTCGATCAGCGCCACTTTGAGGCGGATGCGCATGAGCTGCGTCTCGTCGGGAATGACGGCGCCGACCAGCGGGACCCACGACACCATTTTCGTCGGCTCGTGCTCGACCGTGCTTTCCAGCACGCCCCAATAGCAGAAGATCACCTCGGCGCCGCTCTTCGCCGCCGCCAGCCTGAGCGCCCGCGCGTAATTGGTGATGCGCTCGTCGGTCAGCTTCGGCGACACGCCGGCGCTGGCATAGGAGGACGGCTCGTGGCGCACCAAGGGCACGCCGGTGAACGGCACGACCGAGAAATAGCGCTCGAGCGCCGCGACCATCTGGCTGTCGGGCATTGCGCAGGCCGATCCTGTGATGGCCGTCGAGCTGCCGGGCGATCTCCTCGTCGCTCGCCGGCTGGCTCACATCGATGCCGAGCAGGTCGAATTCGGTGATCTCGCCCTGGTAGAAGGGGTTGTGCCGCGCGCCGTCGCCGCCATAGCCGGAATCCGAGATCGAGCGCGTCTCGCAGCCGCACAGCAGGAACACGACCGCCAGCAAGGCGGCCAGGCCGAGTCGCCGCACCATCGCGTTTCTCATGTCGTCCTCCCTCGACGCCTTCCCGAGACGCCGCTTCTACCCTGGGTTGGCGGCGTCATTCAGGCGCGATGCGGGCGCCGCCGTGGCACGGCGACGGTCTTTCTGCGGCAATGGGGCAGGCGGGCGCAGCCCTCACCCTCCCATCGCCGCGGCGATGGGTCCCTCCCTCTCCCGCCTTGCGGGAGAGGGGCTAAAGGGCGCGGACCGAAAAGCCCCTCTCCCGTGTCAACGGGAGAGGGAGGGACCCGCCCCTGAGCCTGTCGAAGGGGCGGGAGGGTGAGGGCGCGGCGGGGCACACGGCGCGATTTGGCGGCACTGACGCGCTGTGGCATCATCCAGCAAAATCATCGGGGGAGGACTCGACATGGCGGTTCGCCTGCTCAAGCCGATCGCCTTGCTTGCCGCGATCGTCGCGCTCGGCAGCATTCCGGCCGTGGCGCAGGTGGCGCCGCAGCGCACGCTGGAGGAGCTGAAGGCCGAGGCGCAGGCGCGCGCCGACCGCAACGGCTATCCGCTGATCGGCCTCAAGCCCGAGGAGGTGCGCGAGGCGCTCGGCCGGCTCACGAGCCTCGACCGCGACGAATGGGCGGCGTCGTGGAGCCTGATCGGCGAGCGCTACATGGCGAAGGCGCAAGCCGAGCTGGCGAGCGCGCCTGATGAGGCCGACAAGGATTTCGTCCAGGCGTGGCGCTATTACTCCTTCGCGCGCTGGCCGGTGCCGAACTCGGCCGGCAAGCAGCAGGCCTACCGCAAGGCGCTCGGGGCATTCCTCGCCCATGGCAGGCTGCTCGACCCGCCGCTCGAGGTGCTGCGCATCCCCTTCGAGGGCAAGGAGATCGTGGCCTACCGGCAGATGCCGAAGGCGGTGCAGCCGGCGCCTGTCGTCATCGCCATCTGCGGCCTCGACAGCCGCAAGGAGGACATGGCCGAGCGCTTCCAGCCGATGCTGGCGCATGGCGTGGGCTATGTCGCAATCGACATGCCCGGCACCGGCGAAGCGCCGATCAAGATCGCGCCGGGCGCCGAGCGCATGCTGTCGCGCCTCATCGACGCCGTGACCGCCGCGCCGGAGACCGACAAGAGCCGCGTCGCCATCTATGGCGGCAGCTTCGGCGGCTATTGGTCGACCATGTTAGCGGCGACCGAGCGCGCGCGCATCAAGGCCGTGGTCGCGCAGTCGCCGCCGATCGACGAGACCTTCTCGGCGGCGGCGCTGGAGCGGGCGATGAGCAACAAGGAGTATCTCTTCGACTACATCCCCGCCTACCTGTCCGTCTACGCCGAGGTCGCGACGCTCGACGATCTGCGCGCGGCGCGCGCCAAGGCGTCGCTCCAGGCGCAGGGCATCCTCGGCCGGAAGATGGCGCCGATGCTGGTGATCGGCGGCGTCCACGACACGCAAGTGCCGATCGCCGACATCGACCTCTTGCTGCACAGCGGCGAGACGCCGAAAGAAGCGTGGATCAACCCCGCCGGCGGCCATATGGGCCGCGAGGCCAAGGGCTGGACCGACCCGGTGATCTTCAAGCGGGTCACGATGCCGTGGCTGCTGCGCGCGCTCGAGGTGAGGGCGGAGTAGGCGCCCGCAGCCGAACCCTCTCCCGCCAGGGGAGAGGCTGCAACTCGCTCCG
>WNFD01002871.1_pt1 | contig 17304 bp, 12 predicted proteins | sample 5400491 | NCBI WGS metagenome assembly WNFD01 (sample SAMN13153343, study PRJNA577476) | soil metagenome | isolation source: 120 cm saprolite under Douglas fir tree site 2 hole 2 replicate 2 | place: USA:California | collected 2015-04-18 | reverse complement strand
AGTCGGGTGCGAAGTCGGGTGCGAAGTCGAGTGCCAAGCCCATGCGACGCCGAACAGCGCGATGACCGACGCCGCGGCCTGCACCACATAAGCGAGAGAAATTCCGCCGCCCCACATCCGCACGGCGGCGAAGACGCTTTGCAATTTTTCGAAACCGACATTGCCTTGTTCGAGCAGCAGCGTGCGCGAGGTCTCGGTGGAGGCCGCGAAGGCGTGCCAGATCTCGGGACCGAAAGCGAGCGTGGCGGCGCCCGCGAGCGCCATCACCGTGACGCCGGCCGCCAGGAATGTTCGCCATTGTCCGCCGGCCAGAAGCGCGAACGGGATCAGCACGCCGAATTGCGGCTTGTAGGCGAGCAGGCCGAACAGCACGCCCGCGAGCAGCGGACGCCGCTGCAAATTCAGCAGCGCGGCGCCGAACAGCCCGGCGGTGAGAAAGCCGTTCTGGCCGTGGCCGAGATTGATGAAGGCGGCGGGGAACGCAACCGCGACCGATAGCCAGAGCCGGGCAACGCTGTCGTCGTCGCGCCGTATCCGCCGCAGAATCGCTGCAATGACGGCGAGATAAAGCGCGAAGGTCGCGCCTTGCCAGACCGCCAGCGCCAAGGAATAGGGCATCAGCGCCAGAGGCGTGACCGCGAACAGGAAGATCGGCGGATACAACCATCCGTAGTAAGGCGTGGCGGCGCCGAAGATCTGCTTCTCGCGTGCGTAATGCGCGGCCATGTCATAGACGTCGGCCGCGTGCCCGTCGAGCACCATCGAACCCGCGGCATAGAAGCTGGAAAAGTCGGTGCCGATCGGCTTACCATTCGGATCGATCAGTCCGCCGGACAGCGCGATCCAGCCCACGATCGCGATCGCGTAGAACGCCAGCAGGATCAGGCTGTAGACGCGGATCCGCTCCGCCGTCAGCCATCGGCCGGACCGCAAACCTTGCCACGCCGGTGCTTGCCAGAAATGAGCCATCTTGCCGCGGAACTTTATGAATGTTGCGCGACCATAAGGGGGGCGTTTTAACGTTCCCTAAAGTTTACCGGTATCTGTCGAAGCTTCTTGCGATGCAGTGGCCCCCGCTTTAGGGTGTGCGGCATTCCCCTTAATCAAGAGTCGTGAGCACTGGGTTCACGACGCCTGCGAGGAGACGATGATGCCGTTCCTATCCGCTGCGCTCGCCCGTGTGAAGCCGTCCGCGACCATCGCGGTCACGGATAAAGCGCGCGCGCTGAAAGCGGAAGGACGCAATGTCATCGGGCTTGGCGCGGGCGAGCCGGATTTCGACACGCCGGCCAACATCAAGCTGGCCGCGATCCACGCCATCGAAGCCGGCAAGACCAAGTATACCGACGTCAGCGGCATTCCCGAGCTGAAGGAGGCGATCGTCGCCAAGTTTCAGCGCGAGAACGGTCTCACCTACAAGCCGAACCAGGTCATCGTCGGCACCGGCGGCAAGCAGGTGCTGTACAACGCGCTGATGGCCACCATCAACCCGGGCGACGAGGTGATCATCCCCGCGCCCTATTGGGTGAGCTATCCGGAAATGGTGGCGCTGGCCGGCGGCGAGTCGGTGCCCGTGGTCTGCACCGCCGAGCACGGCTTCAAATTGCAGCCGGCCGATCTGGAAAAGGCGATCACACCGAAGACCAAGTGGATCATCCTCTGCTCGCCGTCGAACCCGACCGGCGCCGCCTATTCGAAGAGCGAGCTGAAGGCGATCACCGACGTGCTGGTCAAGCATCCGCAGGTCTGGGTGATGACCGACGACATGTACGAGCACTTGGTCTATGACGACTTCGTCTTCACCACGCCCGCGCAGATCGAGCCGACGCTCTACGACCGCACGCTGACGGTGAACGGCGTCTCGAAGGCCTATTGCATGACCGGATGGCGGATCGGCTATGCCGGCGGACCGGCCGAGCTGATCAAGGCGATGGCAACGATCCAGTCGCAATCGACCTCGAACCCTTCGTCGATCGCGCAATGGGCGTCGGTCGAAGCGCTGAACGGGCCGCAGGACTTCATTCCCCTGAACAACAAGGTGTTCAAGGAGCGGCGCGATCTCGTGGTCGCGATGCTCAACCAGGCCAAGGGCATCGACTGCCCGCGGCCGGAAGGCGCCTTCTACGTCTATCCGTCCTGCGCCGGCACCATCGGCAAGACCTCGCCGTCCGGCAAGACCATCGACAATGACGAGGACTTCGTCACCGAATTGCTGGAGAACGAAGGCGTCGCTGTCGTGCAGGGCTCGGCGTTCGGGCTTGGCCCGGCGTTCCGCATCTCCTATGCGACCAAGACCTCCGACCTCGAGGAAGCCTGCAAACGCATCCAGCGCTTCTGCGGTAATCTGAGGTAGCAGTGATCCGAGGCAGCGGTCGTTTGAGGCCGTAGTTCCTGTGGGGTAGAGCTGCCACACCGCGCCTCGAAACCCGATGGGCTGAATGTCGCGGCCGGCGTCGCCAATCGATCTCGAGCCGGTTGTGTTGGCGCATGGCGAGCACATGCGCCACCGCCCGCAGCCCGGCCATTATCGCTGAAGTTGAATTTTGGTACGACGACCCAGGGGGCCTCGCGAAAGCGGGCCTCTTTTCTTTGGCGCGACGTCGCGCGTTATGGCATAGAGCGGGGCGCGCGGAGGCGATCGTCCTCCACCGTTCGTATTATTTTTCGTTTGGAGCTTTTCCCATGCGCCGCTCATTCATCCTTGCCGTGCTCGCCGCAGCCGGGCTCGCCGCGTCCTTTGCCACCGCCAGCGCGCAGCAGCCGATGGGGCGCGTCCAGGTCGGCGTCCTCGAATGCCGCGGCGGCGCGAGCGTCGGTTTCATCGTCGGCTCCGTGACCAATCTCGGCTGCGTGCTGCGGATCGAGGGCGTGACGGAAGACCGCTATGTCGCCACCATCCGCAAGGTCGGCCTGGATCTCGGCATCACCCAGGAGACCGCGCTGGCATGGGGCGTCTATGCGCCGGTCGCGCGGCTCGGGCCCGGTGACTTGGCGGGCACCTATGCCGGCGCTCAGGGTAGCGCGTCGGTCGGTGTCGGCCTGGGCGGCAACGTGCTGGTCGGCGGTTCGGACAATTCGGTTGCGCTGCAGCCGCTCAGCGTTCAGGGCCAGGTCGGCCTGAATGTGGCCGCCGGCCTCGAAAGCCTGGAACTGCGGCCGGGGCGGTGATTCTTCTCGCCTTCGGCTTTCATTTTCGTTCAATCGTTAACCTCTGCTCGCGAAAATGAGGGCCGAGGTGCGGCTTTTCGCACCGTTCTGTGACGATGCACCGCAGCGAAGTTTTCCCGCTTGCCAAATCTTGGCGGCAGGTGGAGCATTCGGCCCGCCGACCCAATCAAGGGCCGAGCTCCAGATCCAGGAGACGGCGAATGGGACAAGACGTCAGAAGTCCCCGCGGTCCACGGTGCATCGCGCTAGTGGGCCCATTCCAAAGCGGTAAAACCTCACTTCTCGAAGCGATATTGGCCCGAACGGGCGCCATCCGAACAGCCGGCAGCGTCGACGCCGGCACCACCGTCGGCGACGCCAGCAACGAGGCCCGCCATCACAAGATGAGCGTCGGCCTCACGGCCGTCACGACCAGCTTCATGGGCGACAGCTACACCTTCATCGATTGTCCGGGTTCGGTGGAGTTCGCAAACGACATGCGCGCGGCGCTTCCCGCAGTCGATGCCGCAGTCGTGGTCTGCGAAGCCGATGAGAAGAAGCTGCCCCAGCTTCAGATCATCCTGCGCGAGCTGGAAGAGCTCAACATCCCGCGCTTTCTGTTTCTCAACAAGATCGACCGCGCCAACAAGCGCATCCGCGAGACGCTTGCGACCTTGCAGCCGGCGTCGTGCGTGCCGCTGGTGCTGCGGCAGATTCCGATCTGGAACGGCGACTTGATCGAAGGTTTCGTCGACCTCGCGCTGGAGCGCGCCTTCGTCTATCGCGAGCACAAGGCGTCCGAGGTCATCGCGCTCGAAGGCGGCAATCTCGACCGCGAGAAGGAAGCGCGCTTCTCGATGCTGGAAAAGCTCGCCGATCACGACGACGCGCTGATGGAGCAGTTGCTGGACGACATCCAGCCGCCGCGCGATGCGGTGTTCGACGATCTCGCCCGCGAACTGCGCGAAGGGCTGATCTGCCCGGTGCTGCTCGGCTCGGCCGCGCGCGAGAACGGCGTGTTGCGCCTGATGAAGGCGCTGCGACACGAATCACCGGGCGTCGCCGAGACCGCCAGGCGTTTCGGCGTGACCTCGCCGAAGGACATGCTCGGCTATGTGTTCAAGACCGTGCATTTGCAGCACGGCGGCAAACTGTCGCTGACCCGCCTCCTGGCCGGCCATCTCGACGACGCCGCGGTAATGCAATCTTCCTCCGGCGAGAGCGGCAAGGTGTCCGGGATTCTCTCGGTGAGCTGTGCCCACGACACCAAGCGCGCCGCGGCGGACGTCGGCGACACCGTGGCGCTCGGCAAGCTCGATACCATCAAGACCGGCGACACGCTGTCGAACGGCAAGACGACGCCCGTCGCGCTGATCAAGGTTGAGCCGACGTCGCCGGTGCTGTCGATGTCGATCGCGGCCAACGACCGCAAGGACGATGTGAAACTGGGACAGGCGCTGTTGCGGCTGAACGAGGAGGATCCGTCGCTGACCATGGTGCAGAACGCCCGCACCCACGATACCGTGCTGTGGGGCCAGGGCGAGATGCATCTGCGCGTGGCGCTGGAGCGCCTGCGCGACCGGTTCGGCGTCAACGTCAAATCGCATCCGCCGGTGATCGGCTATCAGGAGACCATCCGCAAGCCCGTCACCCAGCGCGGCCGGCACAAGAAACAGTCCGGCGGCCATGGCCAGTTCGGCGACGTGGTGCTCGAGATCAAGCCGCTGCTGCGTGGCGAGGGCTTCAAGTTCGAGGAGAAGGTGGTCGGCGGCGCGGTGCCGCGCAACTATATCGGCGCGGTCGAGGAGGGCGTGGTCGACGGATTGACGCGCGGGCCGCTCGGCTTCCCGGTGATCGACCTGCAGGTGACGCTGATGGACGGCTCCTATCACAGCGTGGATTCCTCCGACCTCGCGTTCCGGACCGCGGCGCGGGTCGGCCTCACGGAGGGGCTGCCGCAATGCCAGCCGGTGCTGCTGGAGCCGATCCACACCGTCGAGATCGTCTGTCCGACCGATGCCACCGCCAAGATCAACGCGATCCTGTCGGCGCGGCGCGGCCAGATTCTCGGCTTCGACACCCGCGAGGGCTGGCCGGGCTGGGATTGCGTCCGCGCCATGATGCCGGAGGCCGAGATCGGCGAATTGATCGTGGAACTGCGCTCGGCCACCGCCGGTGCCGGCAGTTTCACCCGCCAGTTCGATCACATGGCGGAGGTCACCGGCCGCGCCGCCGATCAGATCATCGCCGCGCATCGGGCTGCGGCGTGATCCCGTCTGTCATTCCGGGTCGACGCGCACCCGAACTCGGGTTTGCCCGAGTTTGGCTATGTCATTTGTTCAAGTCGGCAACAGCCGACTTGGATCGCATCGGAGCCGGAATCCAGGTATCCCGCCGACCCGGCCTCCCCCAATAGCTCATAAGCTGCCAACCAATTCATGACTCGTCATGCCCGCGCTCATCGCGGGTATCTACGTCTGATTTTTCGGTGCTGCAAAGGCGTGGATGGGACGACGGCGGAGGAGTCACTACAAATATCTGCCGGAATGATATTTCACGCCTGTAAAGGCGCGTCGCGCCGTTCCTGTGGTATGCTTCGCGGAAACAGGGAGTGGTCGTCATGACGGTCGAGAATCCCAATGTCAAAGGCATGTTCACAACGATCGAAATAGACGAAGACGGTGTGGAGACTGTCCTGGTGGTGGAAACCGATCTTGAATTGAATGCTGCCAATCCCGCTTTTGATGCTGCCAAGGTGGATGCGTTGATCGATGCCGCGATGAAGAGTTTTGGCGCAAGTGGCGGAACGGTCGATCGTATTCACTTAGTTCCAGTCCGGTGAGAATGATGACCAAAGGCGCTGAAGGCGAAGCGCGCCGCCCCGACGTCATCGGCCGGAGGTGATCGGCGTTACCGTCATGATCGGCAAATCAGGTGCGGGGGGTGATTACCTGCCGCCCACGGACTCCTCGGGAGGAATAACATGACAACGGCCAAGGAAGCAGGAGAGCTGACACGCGTCGGTCCGGGCAGTGTGATGGGGGAGTTGATGCGCTGCTATTGGATACCCGCATTAATGTCATCAGAACTTGCACGTGACGGCGCGCCGCTTCGCTTGATGCTGCTTGGCGAAAAACTCATTGCCTTTCGCGACAGCGAGGGCCGGGTTGGTGTGATGGATCACCGGTGCCCGCATCGTTGCGCATCGCTGTTTCTGGGCCGGAATGAGGAAGGAGGGCTTCGCTGCATTTATCACGGCTGGAAATTTGATGTGGCTGGCAATTGCCTTGACATGCCGAGCGTACCGCCGCCGGATTTCAAGCAAAAGGTCAAGGCGAAAGCCTATCACGTAATCGAGCGCGCAGGAGTGATCTGGGTCTATATGGGTGCGCGCGCCGAGGCGCCGCCACTCCCCGCGTTCGAAACCTTCGAGCTGCCAGAGAACGAGATCCGCGTGAGTTTCATTCAGCGCGACTGCAACTATCTGCAGGCGCTCGAAGGCGAGATTGATACGTCGCATTTTGGCTTCCTGCACGCGGGCCATGTCGATGTCGAGGATGTCGCCGAGGACGAGCCGCTCCGCCACACCATTACCGACCGCGCTCCGAGATACCAACTCGCCGACATGCCGTGGGGAACGCAATATGCCGGTTATCGCCCGGCCGGCGTCGACCGCACCTATTGGCGTTTCGCCAACTTCCTGTTTCCGTTCTGGACCCAGGCGCCCAACGGAGAATTCGCCAGTCACATGCACGCCCGCGCCTGGGTGCCGCTTGACGATACCCACACGATGTTCGTGTTCTTCTCGTGGAAGCATGCGGTGTCAGCGATGTCCCTGCCGCAGCCCGCCTACAAGGACGGTACGCCGATCGGGGGGACGGGCCGCGGCAACAAGTTTCTGCCTAACACGTCGGACTGGCTCGGCCGCTGGCGGCTCGAAGCCAATTCGGCCAATGACTGGAAGATCGATCGCAGCGCTCAACAGGACGGCAGCATCTATAGCGGAATTGACGGCGTTCACCTGCAGGACCAGGCGATCACCGAAAGCATGGGACCGATCGTCGACCATGAACTGGAGCACCTGGCGCCGTCGGATCAGATGATCACACGCACGCGCCGGCGGCTTCTGATGGCGGCGCGTGCGCTGCGCGACCAGGGCGTCGCGCCGCCCGGCGCCGAGGATCCTGGCGTCTATCGTGGAGCTCGAAGTGGATATTTCGTCAGTGGAGATAAGAGCGAGTGGCGAGAGGTCTATGCCAATAAACTGGCCGAGGCGACGCATCCACCAGCGCGTGCGATGCGTGCAGCTGAATGACGGCGTTCACCTCATTATCCAGCGATTTGACCTAGGAGAGACGCGATGCTTGAGCGAGTACCGCAACAGTTCCGGGAACTGCAAGAAATATCGATGCAAACGGATACGCGCGACATTCTCGCGCATGCCACGCGGCAGTCCGAGAGCCATGAAGACTACTTCCTGGTCGATATGGACGCGCATGTCACCGAAACGTCGTTCTGGCCGGAAATCCTTGCGTTGATCGACAACGATGTCATCCGGCAGATGGGCGAAGCCAACGCGGCGCGGCCGGGCAGTGCGAACGTGTCGCTGCTCAACATTCAACCCGGCATTCTCCACCAGCATCTCTATGGCCGCATTCCGCACCAGCAGGCGTTGCTGGAGCCGGTCGATAGGAAGGGCGTTCATCGCTTTACCGAGCTTGCGCGCCGCGCCATGGATGCCCTCGGCCTCGACTATCAGATCGTGTTCCCGACGCCGATGCTCACACTGGGCATGCACCCTCAGGATGAGATCGAGGCGGCACTGGGCGGTGCCTACAACAAATGGCTCGTCGAGCGGATCCTTCCTGAGGATGACCGGCTGAAGGGGCTGCTCTATCTGCCGTTCAACACGCCGGAGGCCTGCGTCGAGCAGGTAGAGCGCTACGCTCATTTCGACAGTATCATCGGCTTCACAGTCTGTTCGACGCGCAACAAGCCGGTTCATCATAACGGCTACATGAAGCTTTATTCGCTGATGGAGGAGACGGGGAAGCCGTTTGCGTTTCACTCCGGCTTTAATTGGGACGACCCGTCCTTCCGGCAACTCAACCGTTTCATCTCCATGCACGCGCTATCGTTCGTCCATTACAACCTGATCCATATGACAAACTGGATCATCAACGGGCTGCCCGAGCGTTTCCCGAAATTGAAAGTTCTCTGGGTGGAGAGCGGACTTGCCTGGATACCGTTCCTGATGCAGAGGCTCGACCATGAATATCAGATGCGCTCCTGCGAGGCCCCGCTGCTCAAGAAGCTTCCGAGCGATTACATGCGCGAAATGTTCTATACCAGCCAACCGCTTGAGAAGACCAATCCGAAACTGCTGCAGGCAACAATGGACGCCTTCAACGCGGACACCCAGCTGCTCTATGCGTCGGACTGGCCACATTGGGATTTCGATCCGCCGAGCGCGATCACCACGCTGCCATTTCTCACGGAACAGGCCAAGCGCAACATCCTCGGGCTCAATGCCGCGCGCATTTTCAATCTCGACGTGAAACGCAAGCGTCCAAAAGCCGTAGACGTTCTCGCGGCAAGGCCGGGTATTTCCTGATGGCGAGCTCCGTTCTAACCGACGCGCGTGCGCTCGGCGCCGATTTCGTCGAGGCGGCCGAGCATGCACTCTCCTCAGGCCGGCTTGAGCAGGTGGCCGACGCGGAGCTTGAAAGAGTAATGACTGCGGCCGTACGGCTTTATGCGGCGAAGGCCGAGTCCGACAATCCGGGAGCGCGGCCGGTCACCCCGGAAAGCGTTACCCCCACAGACGTCGTGGTGACGGTGAGCGCGCTCATCCGCAGTGCCGGGCTCAACCTCTGGGACGTTTCGATGTGGTTCAATCGAACGAAGCCATAACGGACAGGAAATCCAATGCGCCAGGTGAATATCGGTTCGGCGTCGAAGTTCGCGGATCCTGGTCGCAAGGTCGTCGCCTGCGAGCGCTTCGAGGTGGCCGTATTCAAGCTTGACGGCGAGTTCTTTGCCTATCTCAACCAGTGCCCGCACATGGGCGGACCTGCTTGCCAGGGCAAGATGATCGCCAAGGTCGAGGAGATCATCGCCGAGGACCGTACCAGCAAAGGCATGATGTTCTCTAAGACCAAGATGCATGTAGTCTGCCCCTGGCACGGATACGAGTTCGATATTCGCACCGGCGTTCATCCCGGCAACCCGCGGGCGCAGCTCCGAAAAATAAAGATCGCGGTATCGGGCGACGACGTGATTATTGAACTTCCTGATGTCGGAGAGCACGCCAAGCAACGAGCCGAGCCGACGTAGTCTGGTGCGATCGTGGGGCCGCGCACAGGTGCGGTCCGATGAGTGCTCCGCGATCAACCCAAAATCCGGGGGTATCCCGTTCTGCCTCGCAGGCTGCGACTCGGACGTCGCGGATAGCTGCCCAAAGCCGCAACCTGCCAACCACAATTGCCGAGCACCGACGCAGATAATGGCCTCCTCGTGACGGCTTTAAGCCCCCGGGGGCCGCTGCGCCCTGATATCTTAAGCCTGTAAATTGATGCTTGAAGCTGCTATTCACAGCGGGTAGCTATATTAGTTCCACAGCGAGAGAAACGAGGTTCATGATTACCGCCAATCAGCTCAGGGCCGCGCGCGCGCTCCTGACCATCGATCAGCGGCAAATGGCTGAGCTCGCGGACCTTTCGGTGCCGACCATCCAACGCATGGAAGCCAGCGACGGCGTCATCCGCGGCAATGTCGATTCTCTCATGAAACTGGTTTCCGCGCTCGATAACGCCGGGATCGAGCTGATCAATCCGGGGGCCTCGAGCACAACCGGGGGACGCGGCGTGCGACTCCGTGAGAATGTCGCGAAGCCAAAGACGGTCCGGCAGCCCAAGCAATCCTCGTCGCGGGCTCTGGAGCGGGCGCGCTGAACCGTCGTAACTCCGCAAAAATCATCAGGGCGTAACGGCGTCGGCATCGACCCGTTCGAGCAGCGCAAGCAGACCTTTTAACATCGCCGTCGGCGTCGGAGGGCATCCCGCGATGTGGAGATCCACGGGGATCACCTCGGAGACGCCTCCTGCCACCGCGTAGCTGCCGGCGAAACAGCCGCCATCCCGCGCGCAATCTCCAATCGCGACGACCCATTTCGGATTGGGGGTCGCGTGATAGGTGCGCTCCAGCGCGTCGCGCATGTTCTTGGTCACTGGACCGGTTACCATCAGCACATCGGCATGCCGCGGCGAGGCGACGAACCGGATGCCGAAGCGCTCGACGTCGTAGTAGGCATTGTTGATCGCGTGAATCTCAAGCTCGCATCCATTGCATGAGCCGGCATCGACCTCGCGGATCGACAGGCTTCGGCCGAGCCGCTGCCGCGCCGCGCGGCCAACCGTTGCCGCAAGTTCGGCTACCGCGGCATCGTCCGACGATGGCGCGGTCTCGGTGAGAGGCTGGCGGAATAGACTTTGAAAAAGCAGCTTGCGCATCTTGTCCCGTCTTATTGTTTGAGCATGATCTCCGCGCAAACGCGTTCCGCGTTTGTTAGCTAAGGGAAAACCGGTACCCACTTTTCCGGATCATGCTCTAGAGGTCCTGACCGGAATAGGAACAGTTGAACGACTTGTTGCAGAGCGGAAAGTCCGCGACGATGTTGTTCTCGACGACCGCCTCAAGCAGCGGCCATTGTAACCATGATGGATCGCGCAGGTGACATCGTTCGACCAGGCCATCCCGCAAGCGCAGCCACACCAGAATGTCGCCGCGAAATCCCTCGACGATGGCCATGCCTTCCCGCACCTCCCGCCGGTGCGCCACATGTGGACCCGGCGAGCCCCACGGAAGCCGCGCCAGGATCTGGTCGACCAGCGAAAGACTTTGCTCGACCTCACGCACCCGAATCCAGACACGCGCATTGACATCGCCCTCATTCAGGACCGGCACCTCGAAGCGCAGCCTGTCATAGGGCGGATAGCCAAGGGTCCGGCGCGCATCGAAGGATCGGCCGGACGCGCGGCCCACGTAACCACCGGCAGCATATTGCCTGGCGAGCGTGGGCTTGAGCACGCCGGTGTCGACGGTGCGATCCTGCAGCGACGCGGTGTTGTCGTATAATTCGACCAAGGCGGGGAAGCGCCGCCGGATATTGTTCAGTGTCGCCTGGATGGTTGCTTTTCCCGCCCTGTCGAGGTCGCGGGTGACGCCACCGGGCACGATGATATCGCGCATCAACCGATGCCCGAAGGCCGCGGCGCATGCGCGCAGGACAGTCTCGCGCAACACGCTGCAATGGGCGTGCATGAGTGCGAAGGCAGCATCGTTGCAGATCGCCCCGATGTCGCCGAGGTGGTTGGCGAGCCGCTCGAGTTCGGCGAGCAGCGCCCGCAGCCAAACCGCGCGATCCGGCACGACAAGTTCCAGCGCCGCCTCGGCGGCCTTCGAAAACGCGTAAGCATAGGCGACCGTGCTGTCGCCCGACACGCGTCCGGCCAACTGGACGGCCCGCTCCAGACTGGCCCCTCGCATGAGCCCTTCGATACCCTTATGCGTATATCCAAGCCGCTGTTCGAGCCGAACCACGGTCTCCCCGCTTGCGGTGAACCGGAAATGTCCGGGCTCGATGATTCCCGCGTGCACGGGACCGACCGCGATCTGGTGCAGGCCATCGCCTTCCGCCGGCAGAAAGCGGTAGGGCGCAGCCACAGGCAACGCGTCGATGCGCTCGCCCAACGGAAAGCGCACGCCCCAATGATTGTGATCGAGCCAGGGGCGGGTATCGGGCAAGCCTTGCGCGGACAACCCGAACAGATCGTTGACGGCGCGCTCCAACCGGAGCGCCGGAGGATGGTGCAGGCCCACTGAGGGATAGCTGCGACCGACGCAATCCAGGCTGACGACAGCGATGTCGCCCGCAGGCTCATCCATGACTGCCATGTGCACTGCCGAGGGTTCTCCCCACAGGCCGAGCAAGCCGAGACGTCCCTGCGCCAACTCATTCGCCGCAAACGTCCAGGCGGAAGCATCGACCGCGGCGCGCGGCCATGGATTGTGCTGTTGGATCCTGCGGCCCTTGAGGATGAGATCGGTCAGCGATGCCATAGCCTGTTCATCCCCTCAATTATCCAAGAAGGCGCGCGACGTGCTGAAACCAGGCGACCAGCGGTGCGGGAAGATAGATTCCTGCGACCAGGACCAGCGCGAGATGCGCAAACATCGGCACATAGGAGGCCTCGGCTGCGGCCTTGCTGCCGCGGGGCTCGCCGAATGCAACGCTCGTCAGGCGCAACGTCAAGGCGCCGAACGCCAGGAGAAGCCCGAATACCAGCACGACCGCGAGCAGGGGCTGCCGCGCAAAGGTGGAGCTCACGACCAGAAACTCGCTCATGAAAATGCCGAAAGGCGGCGCTCCGGCGATCGCGACGACGCCTGCCACGAGACCCCATCCGAGCGCCGGATGGGTCACCGTCAAGCCTCGGATCCGGGAAATGCGCTGCGTGCCCTTGATCTGCGAAACATGGCCGACGGCGTAGAAAATCGCCGACTTGGTCAAACTGTGCATCACCATGTGCAAGAGCCCGGCAAAATTGGCGAGCGGGCCGCCCATTCCGAACGCAAAAACGATGATGCCCATATGCTCGATCGAGGAGTAGGCGAACAGGCGTTTGATGTCGCGCCGGCGGTAGAGCATGAAGGCCGCGAAGACCACCGAAACCAGACCCATCGTCACCATCAGCGGGCCGGGCGCAATCGCCACCGGATTGGCGGCGAGCAGGATCTTGAAGCGCAGTAGCGCGTAGAGCGCGACGTTCAGGAGCAGACCCGACAACACGGCCGATATTGGCGTCGGACCCTCGGCGTGCGCATCGGGCAGCCAGGCATGCAGCGGCGCCAGGCCGACCTTGGTCCCGTAACCGAGCAGCAGGAAGATGAAGGCGACGTTGAGCAGCGCCGCGTCGAAATTTTTCGCGTGTTCGATCAGAATCGTCCAGACCATGGCGTCCTGCCCTTCGCCAATGACCGGGCGCGCCGCCATATAGACCAGGATCGTGCCGAACAGCGCCAATGCGATTCCGACGCTGCCGAGAATGAAATATTTCCACGCCGCCTCCAAGGCTGCGTGCGTGCGATAGATGCCGACCATCAGCACCGTGGTCAGCGTCGCGATTTCGACCGCGACCCACATCAAGCCGATGTTGTTCGACACGAAGGCGAGGTTCATGCCGAACATCATGGTCTGGTACATGGCGTGGTAGAAGCGGAGATAGACTGGCGTCAATCGTCCGGTATCGAGTTCGTGCGCGATGTAGCTTGCGCTGAAGATGCTGGTGGTGAAGCCCACGAAGGTGTTGAGCACGATGAAGACGATGTTGAGGTCGTCGACCAGGACGTAGGGCCCAGGCTGCGGACGTTCGACGGCGAATAGCGAGAGCGCGGAAAGAAAGGTCAAAAGGCTTGCAACGACGTTCAGCCGCGCCGTCAGCCGGTAGCCGGGCAGCGCGGCCAACAGCGCCGCCGAGCCGATCGGGATCAGCAGGACCGCCGTGACAGAATCGAAAGCAGCTCCGCTCATCACCGCTCGCCCCGGAAGTCGTCGAGTGCGGAGACATCGACGGAATCGAAGCGTTCACGGATTCGAAACAGGAAGATGCCGATGACGATAAAGGCGATCAGGATCGAGAACGCGACGCTGATCTCGACGACCAGCGGCATTCCCTTGGCGCCGGTCGCCGCCAGCACCAGCCCGTTCTCGAGCGACATGAATCCGACGACTTGACTGACGGCGTTGCGGCGCGTGACCATGACCAGAAGGCCGAGCAGCACCACCGACAAGGCGAAGGCGAGATCCTCGCGCGCCAGGGGATCGGCCTCGGCGGTGACCCGCAGCATCAGGACCATCGAGAGCGCGACCAACGCCATGCCCGCCAGCATGGTCGGACCGATCCCCACGGCCGATTCGATGTCGCGATGGATTCCAAGCTGCTTGATGATGCGATGCAGCGCCACCGGAATGACGATCGCCTTGAAGACAAGAGCGATGACTGCCGTGATGTAGAGGTGAGGCGCGCTCTGGACATAGGCCTGCCAGGCGACGGACAGTGAGAGCACCAGGGCATGGAGTGCAAAGACGTTGAGCAGCGAATAGAGCCGGTCCTGATACAGCATCATGAAACTGATCAGGACAAGACTGCCGGCGAGCGTATGCGAGATGTCGAAGGCGAGGCTGTGCAGCTGCATTCAGAAGCTCCTCGAGACGAACAGCAGGAGCGTGCCGAGCAAACCGAGCATCAGGGCCGCGCCAAGAAATTGCGGAACGCGAAACACCCGCATTTTCGCCGTGGCGGTCTCGAACAGCGCGAGGGCAAAGCCCGCCGCCGCAAGCTTGAGGAGATAGGCGCCGGCGCCGATGGCATATGACAACGGACCGGTTCCGAAGACGGCGATCTTCCAGGGCAGGAACACGCAGGCGATCAGCGAGATATAGAGCAGCAATTTGAGAAACGCGCTGAATTCGATCATCGCGAGATGACGCCCGGAATATTCCAGCACCATCGCCTCATGCACCATGGTGAGTTCGAGATGCGTGGCCGGGTTGTCGACCGGGATCCGCGCGTTCTCGGCGAGCGCCACCATGATCAGCGCGATCATCGCCATTCCCAGCGATACCCGCAATCCGACAAAGGACGAGGCCATGAAATTGGCCACCGTCGAGAGCTGGGTCGAACCGGCAACCAGTGCCATGCAAAAGACAAACAGCAGCATCGCCGGTTCCGCAAGGGCTGCGATCATGACCTCGCGGCTGGAGCCGATGCCACCAAAACTGGTGCCGACGTCCATCCCTGCCAGCGCCAGAAAGAAGCGCGCACTTCCGAGCAGGGCTACGATGGCAATGAGATCGGCCGTCCAGTTGAACAGGAGCCCCGTGGCGAATGTCGGCACCAGCGCGGCGGCAACCCAGGTCGCTGCGAACGTCACATAGGGCGTCACGCGGAACAGCCACGAGGCGTTGTCGGCCAGCACCGCCTCCTTGCGGAGCAATCGCAAGAGATCGCGATAAGGCTGAAAAACCGAGGCGCCCTGGCGCCGCACCAGCCGCGCCTTGATCTTGCGCACGAAGCCGGTCAAGAGCGGGGCAAGCAGCAGTACGAGCAGCATCTGCACGCCCTGCACGAGAATATCCGAGATCAGGACCATATCGCGAGCACCAACAAGAGCGTCACGAGGGTGGCGAAAACCAGACTGAGATAGCGGCGGATGGTCAGGAACTGCAGACGGTTGAGCCGATCGGAAGCGAGGCCGACCGCGTCTGCAATCGGCGCGTATAGTCCCTCCCAGATCAGGTCGTGCAGTTCGATCCGAAGCCGCGCCGGCCTGACATCTCCGGGGGCCGGCATCTCGACATGATCGCGGGCGTGGAACGCCAGCGTGCCGAAGACGCGGCGGATCGGCTGGGCGAAGCTACCGCCCGTATATTGCGCCATCGGCGTTGGATCTGAAAAGCCGCAACCCCAGGCCGGACCACGTCGCACCGCATGCGAGGCGAAGCGGTGGATAAAATACACCGCGAATGACGCGGATATCGTGATGAACAGCATCACGAGCAATCCGTTATATGAGCTGCGGCTCTCCGCGATCGGAACGATCGAAAGCCATGGCTCGTCAGCCTGGATCGGCATGCGGCCGCCGAGGATCCCAAGCGTGATCGGCGAAAGCGCATCGATCAGCAGCCCCGGCAGGATTCCGGCGACCAGGCAAAGAGCTGCCAGGATGAACATGGCCGCGAGCGAGTATCGATCGACTTCACGCGCGGCTTGCGCCGCGGGGCTGCGCGGCCGTCCGAGAAAACTGATGCCGAATGCCTTCACGAAGCACGCCGCGGCCAGCGCCGCGGCCAGCGCCAGCAGCGCGCCTACCGCTGGCACCATGATCTTGAGCGCCCATTGCGGCAACTCCGGACTTTGCAGCACGGCCTGGAAGATCAGCCACTCCGAGACGAAGCCGTTGAAGGGCGGCAGCGCCGAGATCGCGACGCAGCCGATCAGCACGGCGAAGCTCGTCAGCGGCATTCCGTGAATGAGCCCGCCCAGTTTTTCCATGTCCCGCTCGCCGGTCGACGTCAGGACGGCGCCGGCCCCGAAGAACAGCAGGCTCTTGAAGAACGAATGGTTGAGCACGTGCAACAGCGCCGCCGTGAAGGCAAGCGCGGCCAACAGCTTCAGGCCGTTGGCCCGAAACGCAAGGGCAAGACCGAGGCCGACGAAGATGATGCCGATATTTTCGATCGTGCTGTAGGCGAGGAGGCGTTTTAAGTCCTTTTCCATCATGGCGTACAGAATCCCCATGGCGGCGGTGATGCCGCCGAGGAAAAGCACGACCGCGCTCGCCGGCCACGCCTGCGGTCCGAGGAGATCGAACACGACGCGAATGAAGCCGTAGATCGCGACCTTGGTCATGACGCCGCTCATCAGCGCCGAAACATGGCTCGGCGCTGCCGGATGAGCGAGCGGCAGCCAGACATGCAACGGCACAAGGCCGGCCTTCGATCCGGCTCCGAGCAACATCAGGATCAGCACCAGCGCGGCGGCGTTCGGCGTATGCGAGGCGGCGCGAATGGCGGCAAATCCGTAGTCTCCGGCCGGTCCCGCCAGCAGGCCGAAGGCCAGCAACAGCGCAAGCGTGCCGAAGCTTGCCATCACGAGATAGACATAGCCTGCCCTCGCGTTGCCGGTCTCACGATGATGCGCCATGACCAGCGCCCATGACGCAAGCGACATGAATTCCCAGCACAAGAGAAAGGAAAACGCATCGTCCGCCATGACCACGAGGTTCATGCTGGCCAGAAAAGCCGGGAAGAAGGGCAGGACACGCTCCGGCGCGGGATCGTGGTGGCCATAGCCGAGCCCATAAAGGCTCGCTGCCGCGCCTCCGAGATTGACGACGATGAGAAAAAACGAAGCCAGCGCGTCCATCCGGAAATGAGCGCCGAGCCACGGCAATCCGATCGGCAAGGTCAGATTCGCGGCGCTTGACGGATCGTCAAGCAGCCACCGCAGCGACCCGATCAGCGCAATCGCGGACACGGCCATCGTCGCGCTGTAGATGACGGCCGTGGAGAGCTTCGCGCGGCCGAGAACGATC
>WNFD01003654.1_pt1 | contig 17329 bp, 20 predicted proteins | sample 5400491 | NCBI WGS metagenome assembly WNFD01 (sample SAMN13153343, study PRJNA577476) | soil metagenome | isolation source: 120 cm saprolite under Douglas fir tree site 2 hole 2 replicate 2 | place: USA:California | collected 2015-04-18 | reverse complement strand
TCGTCAACTTGGCGCCGGGAACAGCGGCACCGGATTGATCGACGACGATGCCTTCGATGGTACCCTGATTCCCCTGGGGCCACACGGAAGGCGAGACCAAGAAATAGACAAGAAGGAATGCGAGGCAACAGCGCAAGAGCGCCGTTCGCGTTTCAGAAATGTTCACTGCAATTTCTCCTTGAGAGTGCGGTCGAAACTTTTTGCGTTCAGGTCCGCAGCGGAGGCGCTCCGGGGTGGAGCAGAGGCGCCGCGAAACTCAAAAAGACGGGCAGCACATCGCGCAAGAACCGAACGCTTACAACGACAATACGTCTTCCCTTGGCTTAAACTTCTAACACAAGAGCTGTTCGGAGTAAACAATTCCTCCCAAGCTTTTGCTCGATTCCGGTGTTAAAGAAACGTGGTCAAACAAGCCAAATCGAACGCGCGAGGAGCAAAAATCGATGAATGTAAAACTAACCGTAGTGACTGCTTTTGTCGCTGCGATGGTTTGCGCGGTTGATGCACCAAGCAGCAAATCTGCTTCTCACCGTTGATGGGCCTGCCAGCGGCGAGCCAACTCCCCATGAGTCGCGTAATCGGAAACTGAACCACCACCGTATTGGACATGCCATTGCTATGGATTAGCGGCCCGTAGCGTGGCATGCTATGGGTATGGGAAACAAAGATAGACGAAGCCGCGAAGCAAAGAAGCCCAAGAAAAAGACTCCGAAGTTCGCGCCCCCGAGGCGCGACTCGAGTCAGCCCACGCACGTCATCTCAACCGTCATCAATCCCGAGAAGCCCCCGACAGGTTCTCAGTAAGCTTGTCGACTTGCTCTCGGCAGCGCTCCAACTTCTTCGCCTGTAGGTGCCGGGCTTCAGCCCGGCCAGCCTTCAGAAACTGAGCCGAATTCCTAACTGTGCGGCGAACGGAATCCCTACCGTAGTTCCCGGCCCGAAGAAATCGCCTAAAGCTCCCGCAGGCACGCGCAGTTGATTCAGGCTAGTGATCGGCTGCGTCTGCGTGCAAGCCGCATTCAGGCAGAACGCCGTAGCGTTCGCGACGTCATTCACCGGCGTCGGCAGAGCGGAGATGTCCGGGACGAAATTGTTGCCGGGATTTTGCCGGTTCAACAAATTGAAAAACTCCACGAACGGCCGCAGCGTCACCCGCTCGCTCAAAGCAATATTCCTGCTGACCCGCAAATCCACCTGGCAAAAGGGCGTCCCGCGAAACTGGTCGAGGCTCGTCTGCACTCCGTTCACCACCGCCCGGTCATTCCCGACCACGCCGTCGCCATTCACATCGACCGGCGTGCTCATCGTAAACGGCCGCGCGCTCTCAAATTGCGAGAGCGTCGAAACTTCAAACTTCCACGGCAGCTGCAGCACTCCGACCAGCACAAAACGGTGCCGGATATCCTCTCCCGACGGCCCATGGTCGCCGGGGCCAAACGGATCGAGCACGCTCGAAACTCCATTCACATAATCAAACAACTCCCCAACCGTCGCCCCCCAAGTCGTCGCGTGGGAGAGCACGTAATTCGCCGTGACCTCGAAGCGATCGGAAAACCTGTGCTGCACTTGCACCGCTAAACCGTTATAGATCGAGCGATTGTCCGTCCGGAACAAAGAAACAGCCGGCGCATCGGCGGGGATTCCGAAGCCGAGCGAATATTCATAGCGCCGGTATTGATGCACTCCCTGCTGGTGCTCGTACGTGATGTTCAATCGCCAGTTGTTCGCAAAAGCATGTTCGAAGCCCACGCTAGCCGTCAACGCATAAGGAGTGTGGTAGTTGCGATCGATCAGCGCGCTCGGCCCGCTTCCATTCTGCAAATTGAAATTGTTGACGGCGGTAAACGCGTCCACCCATCCGTTCTGCGCCAGATCGTTGTAATAAAGGCCCGCTCCAGCTCGAAACACGGTCGTCGCGGAAGCGTTCGGCGCATACGCAATTCCAACCCTCGGCGCAAAAGCTTTTCGGTAATCGTGCGGAATCCCTGAAACCAGCGTGCTGCCGGATGCCTGCAACGCCGCCAGCGCAGGATTCGCCGCTTGATCGTGCCCCGAAGCCACAAACAAGCCAAACGTCGTGTCGTAGCGCAGCCCGGCATTGACGGTGAACGACGGAGTCACGCGCCACGCATCTTCCGCATATAAACCCAACCGCCTGACGCTTTGCGAAAATGTGCCGTCGCTCGCGCCGGAAATGTTCGCCGTAGGGCAGTCCGGAGAATTGGGATCTGGATTGGCTGGCAGCGGATTCGGGCAATTCGCGAGAACCGCCGGATTTGCCACATAAAAACTCGGATCCTGTGGATAAGAGAATCGCGTCTCGGGATTTCCCGCAAGCGCGCCGCGCAAAACCGGCTCATGAATCAGATTTACGCCGAAGCGCATTGCGTGTTTTCCGCGCGAGTGCGAAACGTCATAGCGAAACTGATATTTCTGCTGATCGCGCTCGATCGGAAAGGCTGTAATCGCCGTCGCGAATTGGTTGTCGCCAAACGTCTCGAGCCCCGAGGTGGTCAGGAAATTAGCGGTAAAGGGAAAATCGAAAGCCTCGCCGATCGTCGAATTGCGCACCTTCGTGTGATGAAATCCACTGGCCTCCAGCGTCAGCACTCCCCAAGTCACCGGCGCGAATTGGAATTGCTGGCTCAGCAACACGCTGTAATAATTCGAATTCGTCGTCGCTCCGGTGGAAGGCAGCGCGCCCTGCTGCAAAAGATCATTCTTCGTATGATTGCGGTCCAGCGAACCGCGCACAAACCACTGTGACCTGGCGGACTGTCTCCAATCGATGCGCGACGAAAAAAGCGTCTCCCGGAAAGGCCGCAAAACAGAAGAAGGAATCGCGCCGATTGTAGTCACATTCGGAAAAAAGCCGCCCGTCGCCAGTTGCTGCAAAGCGTTGAATTCAGAAAGCGAGTTCGCGCTATACGCGACGCTGGCATTTTCATGGATGTATTCATAGGAAGAAAAAAACCACAGCTTGCCCGGCTTGATCGGCCCGCCTAGCGTGCCCACCACATTCTGCCGCGAAAATGGCTGCTTCGGATTCGGTTCCGGATTATCCAGCGCATTGCGCGCGTTCAGCGCATTCCCGCGATAGTAGTACGCCCCGCTGCCATGCCACTCGTCCGACCCGCGGCGCGTCGAAATAACCACGCTGCCGCCATTTGTGTGCGACGTATCCGCGCCGAATTGCGACGTCCGCACGGCGAACTCCTGCATCGCCTCCAGCGAATAATTCTGCAGAAATCCGCCGATGTAATCGTCGTTGTTGTCCCCGCCGTCCACGGACAGGTCCACGTTCAGTCCCGAGCTGCCACCGAAGGACACCGCGGTGATCCGCGCCTTGGTGGGATCGGATGGCTCGACCGGAGCCGTAAACGGCGTGAGCAACGCAATGTTCGCAAAGCTCCGCGCCGAAAGCGGAATCTCATCCAAATCTTCCGCCGTAACCACCGTGTTGATCGTGCTGCTCGTCGTCTCCACCGGCTGGCTCGCCAGCGAAGGTCCTCGGTCGCGCACCTGAATCGACTGCTTCAGCGCCTGCGGTCCCAGAATCACCGCAAAAGTCGCCTGGCTGCTCACCGCCACCGCCACCCGCGACGTTTTTTCCCCAAATCCGCTGGCGTGCACCGCAATCGAGTACATCCCGGGTGGCAGCGACTCGAACCGCGCCTCCCCCCGCTCATCTGTATTCGCCGACCGTGAAACCCCCAACTTCTCCAGCGTAATAGTGACGCCCGCGCCCGCAATACGCCCGCCCTCAGAGTCCTCCACCGCCACCAAAAGCGTCCCCTGCACACTCTGGCCCATCGCCGCGCCGAGCAGCAGCGCACAAGCCAACATCGCAAGGAAAGCCTTACAGGTAACACCGGCCATGGAAGTTGAATCCCCGGCAAACGCTCCAGGGTAATGAATTGTAGCCCGAAATGCAGTAAATACAGCGGCGCCTCGAGCGTTGTAGGGGCGCGCTTTAGCGCGTCCCAGCCGTGCCTGGGGCCTTGAACCTTCGCTCAAAAAAATGAGCGGCCGGTGGGGGGACCGGCCGCTCGGGCGTTGGGGATGGAGGGAACCGTGGTCGAGTCCGGTTGGGCCGGTCCCGATCACAGTCGCAATTTTGCTCTCGCCGGTTCCAAGCGTCGATAGCCCGCCCGATTCATTCCTGCCAGTACTCGACACAGCGTTTCGCGTACCAGTTCTTTGGTACTCCCGTACTCCTACTACCCCCAGTTTCACAGCTTTTCCGCCAATTCCTTATGCCCTCGCTCTGTGGCCATGTCGCGGGCCGTCTTGCCGTCATCGGTCTTTGCATCGGCGCGCGCGCCGTGTTTCAGCAGCAACTCCACGAGTGCCGTATTTCCGTTCATCGCCGCGTCATGCAGCGGCACAAACCCGCGCTCCTGGCGCGCATTCGGATCCGCGCCGGCCTCCAGCAGCATCTTCACAATTTCCACATCGCGCCGCGCCACCGCCCCGTGCAACGCTGTCACCTTCTGCGCGTTGCGCGCCGCCGTTTTCACATCCGCGCCATTCTTCAGTAAAAACTCCACAATCGCGCGATGCCCAAAAAACGCCGCCAATCCCAGCGGGTAAAACCCATCCGCCGCAAACGAATTCACTGCACCCGGGTTCGCAGTCGCCAGCCTCCGAACTGTCTCCAGATCTCCCAGCGCGCTGGCCTCAAACACGTCCTGCTTCGCACCATGCCGCACAAACACCTCGGCCAATTCCCCGTGACCGTAATACGCCGCCAGCAGCATCACCGAAGATCCATTCGGCGCCGTGAACCGCAGCAATCCCGGTTCGGCGCGCAGCAGCGCGTCCGCCCCAGCTTTGTCCCCCGCCCGAATCGCCTCCATCAACTTCTTCGTATTGTCGACCGAGGCCGCAGCGCCTTCCATATGGCTCCTCCTGCGAGTCGCTGTTAACCCTGGCAATCTATCTCAACCGCCGCTCCCGACATAGCACTTTTCCTCCAGGCGGCACATGGGCCGCGTTATACTGCCTGCCGTCGGCAGGTTCTGCACAACGTCATCGCCAGGAGGCCGCAATGCTCGGCTCGCACAAAATCATGGCTTTCGCGCCCACCCTCGATGCCAAGAAAGCCCGCCCCTTTTACGAGGGCGTCCTCGGCTTGCGCGTCCTAAGCCAGGACAATTTCGCTCTCGCGCTCGACGCCAACGACATCATGCTCCGCGTCACCAATGTTCCGCCCGGATTCAAGCCGCAAGCTTTCACCATCCTCGGCTGGCAACTTCCGGATATCGAGAAAGCTGTTTCCGCTCTTAAACAAAAAGGCGTGCAGTTTGAAAGCTACGGATTGCCCACTCAGGATGCCGAGGGAATCTGGACTGCCCCCGGCGGCGCTAAAATCGCCTGGTTCAAGGATCCCGACGGCAACATCCTCAGCCTCACCCAGTTTCCCTGAAACACGGGCAGTTTTGTACGGGATTTTTCGTTTCGCTGAAGCTGTGGCGCCCACCCCCGTTTCGCCGACTCAAATCGCTACAATATTTGCGCCCGCCGTTCGTCTACAGGAATGGATGGATGAGCCGTCGAGGATCACGGGGATGACCGAGCAAGACCGTCAAATCTCCGAGATCATCGCGGAGGAACGATCCCGGCTGCGCAACTTCATCCGCCGGCGTGTGCCCGATCCCTCCGACGCCGAGGACATCGTGCAGGAGGTCTTCTACGAACTGGTAGAAGCCAATCGCCTGCTGATGCCGATTGAGCACGTCACCGGCTGGCTTTTTCGCGTCGCGCGCAATCGCATCACGGACCTTTTCCGCAAGAAGAAGCCAGAGACCTTCAGCGACGCAGCGGTCGAAGGCGAGGGCGGCGAGGTGCTGCAGATCGAAGATCTTTTGCCATCCCCCGACGCCGGGCCGGAAGCGCTCTACGTCCGCAACGTGCTTTTTGATGAGCTGGAACTTGCGCTCGACGAGCTGCCAAAGGAGCAGCGCAAGGTCTTTGTTGCGCACGAGTTGGAAGGACGCAGCTTCAAGCAGATGGCCGCCGAGACCGGCGTGAGCGTGAATACCCTGCTCTCGCGCAAACGCTATGCGGTGCTGCATCTGCGCGAGCGATTGCAAAGCACTTACGACGAATTCATGAAACCATGAGGACCTATACATGACAAGAAAAATGAAACTCATTTTCATTGCTCCGCTCGCGATTCTGGGCATCTTCCTATTTATCGCCATCGGCGGCGAACTGGTCATGCAACTATGGAATTGGCTGCTGCCGCCGCTCTTCGGATGGCGCCAGCTCACCTTCTGGCAGGCGCTTGGGATTCTGGTGCTGTGCCGGATCCTTTTCGGCGGACTTGGATCCCACGGTTCCGGCCGCTCCAATTTCCGCCGTCGCATGGACGAGCGCTGTAAGCACATGACCCCTGAGGAGCGGGACCGATTCCGGCAACGCATGCGCGAACGCTTCGGCTTCGGCCCATCCACCAGCGAGAACAAGGGGCAATGAAGCCATCTCGACACCGCCCAAAGCAATGGGGCTATCCTGGCCTAATTGGCTATCGCTCGCGAGGGAGGCAAAGAATATGAGCACAGCTTCATCGAGTAGCCAGTTGGACGGACCGGAAATGGCAGGCCGCACGATAGAGACGGCACAACAAACCGCTGCAAGAGTGGCGGGTTTTGCTTACCTAATCACGTTCGCGACCGTGGTCTACGTCAATTTTGGTATCCACGACCGTCTGATAGAGTATGAGCACAGACTGAAATGATGGAACGGATTGCAGAAACGTCGCCACGTTTCAAGGCCAGGATGGCCGGTGTCTGTCAGTTGATGGAAGCTGTGACGGCCGCACTCGGCCAAGTGATCATTCCCGGCAAGCTTGTTGTCGCTGGCAACGCTGCGGCTACGGCGGCCAATATCTTGGGACACGAGCGATTATTTTGGTTGGGGTTCGTACTCTCGCTCATCGGCGTTGCGTTCCATATCGCTTGGGCCCTTCTCATGTATGAGTTGCTTAAACCTGTGAGCAGGAGCCTCTGTAGACTCGCGGCGTTCGTAATTCTCGTGGGATGCGCTATTCAGGCTCTTACCAGCCTCTTGTACCTCGCTCCTTTGATCATCCTGCAAGGCGGTAGCTCCTTGAGCGCATTTACGCCTGAACAGTTGCAGGCGCTGGCGCTCGTGTTTGTGAGATTGAATGATTACGCCTTCCAGATCTACCTGGTGTTCTTCGGAGCCTGGTGCCTCCTGATTGGCTACCTCATTTTCAGGTCAACCTTCCTGCCTCGAGTTCTGGGCGTGCTGTTGGCGATTAGTGGTTTGGGTTGGGTGACCTATTTGTACCCGCCACTCGCACACCGTGTGTACGCCTTCATCGCTGCCGCTTCCGCCCTTGGGGAAATACCACTGGAGCTATGGCTCATCGTGATGGGTGTGAACGTTCAGCGATGGAAGGAGCAGGCCAGCGCCGCGGGAGAATGGCGGTCGTAGCGCGATGCTCCCTTTATTCAATCGCTCGCTACGGATAAAGAGTATGAGCACAGCAGTAATGATGAAACGGATTGCAGGAGCGTCGCCGCGTTTCAAGGCCAGGATGGCCGGTGCCCTGAATTTGTTCAGCCTATTGACGGCAGCATTCACCGAGCTCTTCGTTCGCGGCTGGTTGAAATACGCAGGGGGCTACATCGCGATTTGTGGCATGGTCGCCGTGACGCTGATCCTCTATGGCCTCTTTAAGCCGGTGAACCGGAGCCTCTCTTTGCTCGCGGCGTCCTTCAACTTCGTGGGACTCACTTTTGAGGCTCTTCGATGGCAACCTCGGGGCGTCAACATCGCCATAGTATTCGTCGGATTCTATTGCCTCCTGTTCGCTTACCTCATTTTCAGGTCGACCTTTCTGCCTCGCATTCTCGGCGCCCTGATGGCGATTGGCGCTTTGGGTTGGCTGACCTATCTGTCATTGCCGCTCGTAAACTATCTGTCCCCCTACAACCTGGCCCTTGGCATCCTTGGGCAAGGATCGGTAATGCTGTGGCTCCTCGTGATGGGCGTGAACGAACAACGATGGAAGGAGCAGGCCAGTGCAGCGGGGGATTTGCGATCGTAGCGCGATGCACCGGTGATTCAATCGCTCGCTGAGGAGGCAAAGAGTATGAGCACAGCTGCACCGACCAACAGGTTAGAGCCGGCACAACATACGGCTGCGAAAGTCGCCGGATTCCTTTACCTGTTCACGATCGTTACCGCGAACTTTGCAGAGTTCTATGCGCGGAGTCGACTGATTGTCGGCGGCGATGCTGTGCAAACCGCCAAGAATATTGTGGCGTCTGAACGGCTTTTTCGACTCGGCACGGTCAGCAATCTGATCACGTTCGCGGCTGTCGTCCCACTCGTAGTGGCTCTTTACGTCGTACTCAAGCCCATCAACAGGAATGCAGCGTTACTTGCGGCATTCTGGCGGCTCGCCGAATGCGCGATTTTTGCGCTCATCATCTTGAATGATTTTCTGGCCTTGCAGTTCCTGAGTGGCGCCGATTACTTGCGAGCGTTTGACACGCAGCAGTTGCCGGCGTTGGCGTACACGTTCGTCCGCGTGCACGACGCGGGATATCTCATCGGACTGGTGTTTTTCGGACTGGGCTCGACCGTGTTCGCCTATCTGTGGTTCAAGTCGCGCTACATACCTCGATGGCTGGCCGCGTTGGGAATCTTCTCGTCGTTGCTGGTGGCAATCGTCACCTTGGCCATCATGGTGTTCCCCGGTTTGGCGGACGTCGCGATACCGCTCTACTTTGCGCCGATTTTTATCTTCGAAGTCAGTCTAGGCCTTTGGCTGCTTGTTAAGGGAATACGAACTCCGATTATCGAGTAACAACCGCTACTTGGAGCCGATGAACGCCAATGAAAGCCGCCGTCTATACCAGATACGGACCTCCGGACGTGGTCCAAATCACGGACGTCGAAAAGCCCGCTCCCAAGGACAATGAAGTCTTGATAAGAGTTCGCGCGGCTTCCGTCAATCCACTTGACTGGCACTTCATGAGAGGCACGCCGCACATCGTTCGCCTAGGAGCCGGGCTGCGCAGACCAAAGGTCACACGACTAGGCGTTGATCTGGCCGGCCAGGTGGAAGCGGTTGGCAGGAACGTGACACAGTGCAAATCAGGCGACGAGGTGTTCGGCGCGTGCCGCCGGGCCTTTGCCGGGTATGTGTGCGCGGTTGAAGGTAAATTGGCGCCGAAGCCGGCCAACCTATCGTTTGAGGACGCAGCAGCCGTACCCGTGGCGGCACTCTCTGCCCTTCAGGGTCTTCGTGATAAAGGCCGGATCCAGCGAGGCCACAAGGTTCTGGTGGATGGCGCGTCTGGCGGTGTGGGTACCTTTGCGGTCCAGATTGCCAAATCGTTCGGGGCGGAAGTCACTGCCGTGTGCAGCACGAGGAATGTGGAAACGGCGCGATCGATTGACGCAGACCATGTCATTGATTACACGCGGGAAGATTTCACAAAAAATGGGCAGCGTTACGACCTGATCCTTGCTGCGAACGCCTATCATTCTATTTTCGATTACAGGCGTGCGCTGAGTCAGGACGGAACTTATGTGATGGTTGGAGGTGGCGGAGTTCAAATTCTCCAAGCCCTGTTACTGGGACCATTACTGTCACTGATCGGGGGCAGGAAGATGTGTTTCGTTTCCGCGAAGATAAACAAGAAGGATTTGGTTTTTCTGAAAGATCTTCTTGAAGCCGGGAAAGTTGTGCCCGTCATAGATCGACGTTACCCGTTAAGCGCCGTTGCTGAAGCTCTCCGTTATCTTGAAGAAGGACATGCGCAAGGGAAAGTCGTAATAACCGTTGAACATGGTAACGACCCTTAACAAGGCGCTGCGCCCGACCGCTATTCATAACGGCAGGTGAGTTGGTTCGTTGACCAGAGGCCCCCTAATTCTGCCTATCGTCTTAGTGTATTGAATGAAATAAAGCCGATACCTGTTAAGATAGCCGCATCAGCGTAGTGGTTTCCGTAGCAAGGGAGCCTGTTCTCGAACTGCTCGCGTCCCTTTGCAGGAGCACCGCATGTCACTCTCCCGCAGAAATCTTCTTCGCAATCTTGGCGCAGGTGCCATCGTCGGCGCTGCCGCGCCGGCCCTGCGCGCGTTGCCGCTTGCAGCAGCCACGGAAGCGGCTCTGTGGGGAAACTCCGCGCCCGCGGCTGGCTCTGTGGAAGTCGAGCCTGTCCTGCTCTATCGCAACGAAAATCCTTACGGCCCATCCGAAAGAGTTCTCGCCGTGTTGCGCGAATCCGCCGCTGCCGGCAACCGCTACCCGCGCACCGAGTACGACACGCTGCTCGACAAACTCGCTGCGCTGCACAAAGTGAAGCGCGAACAAATCGTGCTGGGCTGCGGCTCCGGCGAAATTCTCTGCATGGCCGCGATGGCTTTTCTCAAGCCCGGCAAAAAATTGGTCGAAGGCGCGCCAACTTTTCCCGCGCTTGGCAAGCTGGCGCAAACCGCCGGCATCGAAGTCGCCGACGTTCCGCTCAACAAAATGTACGAGCACGATTTGCCGACCATGCTGGATCGCGCCGGCAATTCAGCGGGCCTGGTGTACATCGTCAATCCCAACAACCCCACCGGCTCGCTCACGCCGCGCAAAGACATCGACGCCTTCCTCGCCAAGCTCCCCGCCAACATTCCCGTGCTGATCGACGAGGCCTATCACCACTTCGCCACGCCGGGCGGCGCGTACGAATCTTTCCTCGACCGGTCCCTCAACGATCCGCGCCTCATCGTCGCGCGCACCTTCTCCAAAATTTACGGCCTCGCCGGCATGCGCATCGGCTACGCCGTGGCCACTCCGGAAACCGCCAAGCGCCTCGCCGCCGGTTTCCCCGGGTGGAGCGTCAGCGTCGTTTCCGCGCGCGCCGCCTCCGCCGCGCTGGATGACGTCGACTACGTGCGCCTCGGCATCCAACGCAACGCCGCCGACCGCCAGGAATTCCTCAACCAGGCCAACGCCCGCTCGCTCCATCCCATCGAGTCGCAAACCAATTTCGTGATGATGAATCCGCAGCGTCCGCCCGACGAAGTCATCGAGTACCTGAAAAAGCGCAACATCCTCATCGGCCCCAAGTATCCCGCGCTGGACAAATACGTCCGCATCTCCCTCGGCCTGCCCGGCGAAATGAAAATTTTCTGGGACGCTTGGGACCAGATGCCGCCTGTCGCTAAAATGTAACTTTGCGACTGGAACAAACTGCGGACGCGAAGCGCGAGCCGCTTCAGACCAAGTCGTCGACCTTCGGCGCCGTCGCGCCCTTCCACGACGCATCGAACTGTTTCTTCACGAAACCCGCGTCGTAGGCTTTATCTTGCGCTTTGAGTGCTTGCTCGAGGCCAAAGAGCGAGCGGGGATTGCGCAGATTGCGGTTCAGGTCCGCGCGAAACACTTCCTCCGCGCCGGCGTTGTCGCCGATCTTCAGCAACACCGCTCCCAGCGATTCGCGCACCGGATAAAACCAGTCCTGCGGCTCGCCATACTTCAACGTGTCTTGAATCGCCACGGCCGCGCGAAGCTGGCTGACGGTCGCGTCCATATCGTTTTTCGCCAACGAAATCCTCGCGCCCAGTACATTTTCCGCGATCTTCAGGATGTCTTTCGTCTTGTTGTTGATTGGCATCTGAAAGACCGCGTCCGCCGGCGTCTTTTCTTCCGCTTCCGCAACGATTCTGTGTTCCGCTTCCGCGTCCTCGATCTTTCCCGTAGCCGCCAGCGCCAATCCGCGCGCAAAGTGCCAGAAAACCGCCGCCGTTTGCATCGACGCATCCGGCTGCGGCGCTTTCAAAATTTCGTTCCACTTGTGGAAGCGCACCTCCACCGCCAGTGGCACGGTCATGAACCCTCCGAGCGCCGGCATGTCCTTCACATGCGGACCCACATTCGCCGCCAGCATCTGCGCCCCGCGCTTCGACTCCACGTAATTTCCGTTCATCGCCGCGCACATCGCGATGAAATGCAAATTGTGGCTGTAATACATCATTGAATAAATGCCCTGCGCCCCGCTTGCCGCCAAATACGCCTGGTCGGCCAGCGCCGCTTTCTGGTTCGTTTTCACCGCCGCTTCGTAATCCCCGGTGCGAATATAAATATGCGCCGGCATGTGCGCGATGTGCCCTGCGGCGGGCGCCAGTTGCGCCAGGCGGGTCGCGCCGGCCAGCGCGCGCTCCGGCGAGTTGGAAGCTTCCACGGTGTGGATGTAGTAGTGAATCGCGCCCAGATGATTCGGCTCGCGGCGAATCACCGACTCCAGCGCCGCGACAATCTCCTCCGTTCCTTCTTCCGGCGTGCCGTCGGCGCGCCACAGCCCCCACGGATGCAGGTTCATCCCCGCTTCCGCAAACAACGTCGCCGCATCCAGATCGTCCGGATGTTGCTTCACCACTTCGCGCATAGCATCGCGATACGCTTCCGCCGCCGCGCGCCGGTCCGCGTTCGCGTCACCGGGAAACCGCTTCGCCAGCGCCGCGATGTACGCCTGGTCGCTCGCCGAAGCATCCGCCCCCAGCGTCAGCGCCTTCTCAATCGCCGCGTGCGCCTGCACAAAACGCTCGTCGCTGGCCGGATCGTTGTAGTTCGGCCCCACCGCTTCTGCCACACCCCAATACGCCATGGCCAGCTTGGGATCGAGCTTCGCCGCGTGCTGGAAGGACCGCGCCGCCTCGTCATGATTGAACGCGTAGATTAGCCGCAGCCCCTGATCGAAGAACGCCTGCGCCTGCGCGTTCTTGGTCGAAACCGGATGGCGCCAATCTCCCAGCCCGGTCATGAGCGTGACTGGCTTGCCCTTCGCCGCAGCCGCATGCTCCTGCGCGAACGCCGGCACACAAAGCGCAAACGCCAGCACAACTAGCACGCAATAATTCTTAAGAGTGAGCACTTAGGCGTCCTCCTCGAAGTTAGATGGATTTTTCTTGAAGTCCAGGCGTGCCGGCATCTTACACCAAGTTGCGCGGATCCGGGTGGGCGCAGTTGTTTTGTCTGAAGGCTTGAAGGTCACAGGGTCGGAGACGGGTCCTACACCCCCGGAGGTCTTGCAGGGCTAGCGGTAGACTTCTCTGCGGTGGCCGGCGCGAAGAACGAGGATGAGCAGTTGTTTGTCCTGGATCTTGCAGATGAGCCGGTAATCGCCGACGCGGTATTTCCAGAACTCTCCGAGTTTTGAACCCTGCAAGGCGCGTCCGATGCTGCGGGGGTTGTCCAACGGAGCGAGGCGTTCGCGAAGGAATTTTAGGATGCGCTTGCGCTGCTGGGGGTCGAGCTTGCTGAGTTCGCGGTCGACCTGGGCGGAAAGCTCAATCTTCCACGCCATGCCGCTTCAGAGCATCCTTGAGTGGAATGGTTTGCTCTTCTCCGCTACGGATGCGTTCCAGAGTACGTTCGGCGAGATACAGGTCCTCAAGATCGTCCAGATGCTCGAGGATGGCCTCGCGGACATAGAAGGTCTTGGTGCGGCCGGTGCGGCGGGCCAGTTTTTCGAGGCGTTTTTCGATGGATTGGGGAAGGCGGATGGCCAGCATGGGAGCCTCACTATACAAGTATAGCACCGAGAGCTCAAGTGCGCTTCAGTAGCTGTTCGATCTCGACGGTTAGCGCGCCTGGGCCCTTCAGGTAGGCGGAGCGCGCGCCCCACGGGCGATCTTGCGGGGCCTCGATGGATTCCGCGCCACGGGCGGTGAGCGTACGGTAGTCTGCGTCGCAATCCTCACTATCGAAGCCGAGGGTAAGCGCGCTGTCCGCCGGCGCGGCGTCCAGAATCACGCCAAACTCGCCGAAGCCCAGCCACGCCATGCGCTCGTTGTTAAACACGGCGGTGGCCTGCAACACCTGTTGGAACCAGCGGGCCGCGGACGGCAAGTCGCGCACGCGGCAATGCACATGGGAAATTTTCACGGAACCTCCTCCGAGAGCGGAGAGCCATGTGGAGCTTAGCACCGCTGTCGTTTGGACGCGATTGCGGCAAGTCGGAAAAATCTTCAACACAGAGCGCACAGAGATGGGAGCACAGAGGACGCGGAGAAAGGGGGTTAACAGCGGCTTCTGCAGAAATAGACCTATCTCTGAAAGAGAAAAAGCGGGAGAGAGCTCCCGCAGTCAAGGCGCAGATTCCTACAAAACTTATGGTAGCCGATGGTACGTGGGACCTCAGACGGGTGAGATGATGGCTCATCTGAGCCGGCAGAAGCCACCGCCGAGGATTGCTTGACATGGGGAGGGTTAGGGAATACTGTCGACGCACACTGATCGGTGCCGCGGGCGCGAGCCCTATATTCCAGGTTACTCACTAGACAGAACGTCGTATCCCCGTACCTTACGCGAAGTCCGCGAATTGAGCGACGAGGAGCGACCTTCGACGGTATTGCGCCGCGCGGCCTGCCGGTCAGTTCAAGGAGAGAGAACAATGTTGAAATGGATAGCGGGCCTAGTTGTAGTGGTGTTGGCAGTGGTGGTTGTACCGGCGGCGATTTCGCAGATGGAACCGACGCCGAGAGTGTACACATTTGTAAGCCAGTTCCAAGTTCCGCGGGCAAATTGGGCGCAATACGCGGAGGATGCCGAGAAGACGTTCGTTCCCATTGCGGAGAAGATGTTGGCGGACGGGAGCATCGTCAGCTGGTCTACCTTTGAGAACGTCGTACATACACCCGAGGGATATACGCACGGCGCGGCGTGGTCGTCCAGCAGCATCGCGGGGCTTATGAAGGTGCTCGACGAAGTTCGCAAGGCCGGACCGCGGCCGCCCCAAATCGCTGCCACCAAGCACGAAGACTTGTTGATGCAAACGACGATGTACCACGCAGGCAGCGGAACACCGACGTATTTGCGAGTGGTCTGCTCGAATGCGAAGGCTGACAAGCCGGAGGGGTACGCGGCGGCGCTCAAGAAATACCTGGTGCCGACGTTTGAAGAACAGCTCAAGCAGGGCGCGGCCACGTACTACGCCCTCGACGAGCAGTACGTAAACACTGGGGCGCCGTCGACCCGCTGCCTCGTCATTACCTACCCCAATGCCGATGGCATAGACAAGTGGGCAACAGCCATCAACGCGACGCTGGGCAAGATGAGCGCGGCGGATCGCGAGGCTTTTTTGGGCTCGACGGTGGCGGACAGCCGGCGCGACTTCATGTCGCGGATCACGCACTCCGGCCATAAATAGCGGATTGCGGCGGTTCGTTAAGAGGAGGGAGCGAAGTTGGCTCCCTCACCTGGCAACTTTTCTGGCGGGTCCTGTGCGTGTCCTGGGTTTTGAAGAGGAAGACGCAAGGGAGGCAGGGGGCGTACGAGCTTCACTGGAGCGGATTGGAAAACCAATCGGAGCGTACGACATGCTGATAGCGGGGCAGGCGCTAAGCCGCAAACTGACGCTGGTCACAGCGAACGCACGCGAATTCGGGCGGATAAAAGGTTTGGGAGGATTGGGCCAAGGGCTGAGGAGTCGAGCACGTGGGGAAAGTCAAAACGCGCAGCCTTTAAAGCGAAGGCTGCGGCACACTAAGTGGGATCAGATAGCTTTGCCTCTTGCAGGTTGTCCCTTCAAAAGGAAGGTCTTTGGGAATTTGCCTTCACCGCAAATCTTGAATGAATCGAAGTCTTTGTACCACAGTCCTTCGGGAGCCTCGGGATCGGATTCGCGCCAGAGTTTCAGTTTGTACAGGTCTTCGGTGGTGATTTTGCGCTGTTCGAGGCGATCGAAAAGGTGCTGGCGGAGAGCGGGCGGAAGATTCGTCCACTGAATCTTGGGCATGGTTCGTTAACCCTTACTGGGTTCCGAAAGTCATGCGCGCGAGCTCTTTCTTGATTCTGCGGCGTTCGGCGGGGCGGGAGGATTCGGCGAGCTGATTGGTGAGGGAGAAGAAGTGTTCCTTTTCGGCCTCTTTTGAGCGGAGGCCGGCCTCGATGAGATCGACGAGAACGCGGTTGGCGCTGGCCTTACGCTTGTCGGCAAGGTGGCGCACGCGGGTGGCGATGCTAAGCGGAAGCGACACGCTCTGGCGAACGGATTTGGGTTGATTCTTCATAGTTTCCATTCTACAGCAATCTGCACCAGAATGCACCAGATCGACGCAATGGCGAAGAGGTCAAAACCCGCAGCCTTTGAAGCGAAGGCTGCGGCACCCGGCTCATTTGAGTTGAGAGTTTGGTTTGTTTGCAATCCTACCTTATAAGAGATACTCTATAAGAGATGGCGTGGCAGGTCGAGTTTTTCGTGGACGGACACAGCCATGCGCCCGTGGAGGATTACCTGACGAGCTTGCCGGTGCAGCACCGGGCGAAGCTGCTCGCATTGATCAAGGTGTTGGAGGAGGAAGGAGCGAACCTGCCGTTTCCTTACTCTTCGCAGGTCCGGGGCAAGTTGAGAGAGCTGCGAACGCAACAAGGGAAGGACAAGCTGAGAATCCTGTATTTCGGAGACGCGAAAAGGGTGTTTGTTTTGCTGCACGGCATCGTGAAACGGAGCGCCAAACTGCCAGAGGAAGACATGCGCATCGCGGAAGCGCGGATGGAGTTGCATGGGCGGCGGATGGAAGGAAAAAAGAAATGACGACGCGATGGAACAAGTTTTATCGGAAACAGATGGAAGACGCGAAGATGCGGGGGCTTGTGGAGCGAGAGCTGGAGAACCTGCAAGTGGGAGTGCAGATCGCGAAGCTGCGGGCGGAGGAAAATTTAAGCCAGACAAAGCTCGCGGCGCTTGCGGAGATGAGCGCTCCTAAGATTTCGGCGATGGAGAATGAGCCGCGCAATCTGACGATTGGCACGTTGATCCGCGTGGCGCATGCCTTGGACAGCAGGGTCGAAATCAAATTGGTGCGGAGGAAAGGTACGAAGGCGGGGCGACGGCGAACTGGCGGGAGAGGAGTCAAAACCCGCAGCCCTTAAGGCGAAGGCTGCGGCACCGGGCTGCGTGCACGCCGACAAACCGAAGGCAAGAATCTCCGCACGCATTCGGAGAAGGCGCGAATGGATGCGGAGAACTGAGGTAGTTAGATCGTTTGGCAGGCCTTATGTCGGACCCCTTCGAGGCTCAGGACAGGCTGAAGGTCCGACCCCCTAAAGAAGTCTGTAGGAGCCCCTCGGCCTCGCTCGGGGTAAACCGGGGGAGAGGAATTCGAGGAGGTTGAGGTCGCCCCGACAGAACCGTCGGGGTAAACTCCGGGCTTGGAGTTGTTGGCGGATTTTGCCGGGGACGGACTTGTCGGCCTCGCACTGGGCAGGCGAAAAGTCAAGATCTGCAACATTTAAATCGCAGGCTGCGGCGCCCCAGCCCTTCGGCCTTCTGGTACTCGCAGTACTCCA
>WNFD01007903.1_pt1 | contig 17340 bp, 18 predicted proteins | sample 5400491 | NCBI WGS metagenome assembly WNFD01 (sample SAMN13153343, study PRJNA577476) | soil metagenome | isolation source: 120 cm saprolite under Douglas fir tree site 2 hole 2 replicate 2 | place: USA:California | collected 2015-04-18 | reverse complement strand
TGGCCGGCGCGGGCACCGAGGAATTTGGCGGCGTTGGCTTCGGCGCCACAGGGCTTGTCGTGGTCGTAGAGCCAGGCGGCGCGCATCGCCATTTGCCAGGCCGATTCCAGATACATCCAGTTCTCCGCCAGCGGATGCTGGATGCCCTGGTTTTGTCCGATCGGCCGATCGAACACCACGCGCTCCCGCGCGTATTTTGTCGCGCGGCGCAGCGCGTCCTGGCCGATCCCGATCGCTTCGACCGCAATTAGGATGCGCTCGGGATTGAGGCTGTGCAGGATATAGGAAAAGCCCTTGCCCTCCTCGCCGATCCGGTCGGATTCCGGAATGAACAGGCCGTCGATAAAGATGGCATTGGAATCGACCGCCTTGCGGCCCATTTTCGGAATGCGATGGACATCGATCTTCGAGCGATCGAGATCGGTGTAGAAAATCGTGATGCCGTCGGTCGGCCGCGCGCAATCCTCGTATTTGGTCGTCCGCGTGAGCAGCATGATCTTGTTGGCGACCTGCGCGGTCGAGGTCCAGACCTTCTGCCCATGGACGATGTAGCCGCCCGGGACCTTCTGCGCAAAAGTCTTGATACGGGTCGTGTTGAGACCGGCATCCGGCTCGGTGAAACCGAAACAGCATTGATCTTCGCCGGCGACCAACCGCGGAACCCAGCGCACCTTCTGCTCCGGCGTGCCCTTTACGACAATCGGATGAGGCCCGAACAAGTTGATGTGCACTGCCGAGGTCGCCGACATTCCGCCGCCATGGCTGGCAACTTCATGCATCATGATCGAAGCCTCGGTCACGCCCAGACCGGAGCCGCCATAGTCTTCCGGCATGGTAATGCCGAGCCAGCCTGCGTCGGCCATCGCGCGATGAAACTCGAACGGGAACTTGCCGTCGTCGTCGCGCGCCAACCAGTAATCATCGCCAAAGCGCGTGACGACGGAGCGCACGCCTTCACGAATGGCGGCATGATCGTCCGTCGGTTCGAACTCGTTGACCAACAGTGAGCTCATATGACGTCCTCCCCGACCGAGGCGAGCGCGCGCTTCGCCGCAATCAGATGCGGCATGTCGTACATCTTGCCATCGATCCCAAGCGTTCCGGCATCAGGCTGGGCCGCAAAGGCCGCCACCACGCGGCGCGCATGCGCGAGGTCGGCATCCGACGGCGTGAAACGTTCATTGATCGTCGCGACCTGAGCAGGGTGAATGGCGATCTTGCCGACAAAGCCGTCGCGGCGCGCGATCCTGCAGCTTTCCGCCAGCCCCTTCTCGTCCTTGAAATCCACGTACAACGTATCCAGCGCCACTGCACCCGCAGCGCCCGCGGCAAACAGGCATTGGGCACGCGCCACCTGATACGGAAATGTCCAGCTTCCGTCGGCTTCCCGGTTAGACAGTGCGCCCAGCGCCGCACCGAGATCCTCGGCGCCCCAGGTCATGGCGACGAGGCGACGATGTGGCGTCGCATAGCCGGCAAAACCGATCATGGCGGCCGGCGTCTCGGTTGCGACCACCAGCAGTTTGACGTGACCTGGGGTCACTCCTGTGGCGACCTCCAACACATCGACATAATTCGAAATCAGCTCGACGTCCTGGATGCCGTTGACCTTCGGGATCAGGATGCCATCGAGGCCGGGACGGACGACGGCGGCGAGGTCGCCGAGCGTCAGCGCGCTGCCCAGCGGATTGATGCGCACCAGGAACGCCCAGTCGCGCGGCGGACCGCCCAGCAGGTTCTTCACCATATCGCGTGCCAGCGCCTTGCGCGGCGGCGCGACTGAGTCCTCGAGGTCGAGAATCAGCGCATCTGCGCCGATGCCGGATGCTTTGGCGAATTTGTGCTCGCTGTCACCAGGCACAAACAGAAGGGAACGCAATTTCATGTGGGACGCCTCATCATCAGCCCGGCGCGGCGGCAATAGGCGATTTCCGTGTTGTGCTGATTGAAGCCGCGATGTTCGAACGTGACTATTCCCTGGGTCGGGCGGGACTTACTCTCGCGCAGCGCCAGAACCTTGGTCTCCGCCCGCAAGGTATCGCCGGCGAAAACCGGGTGCGGAAAGCGGGTGTCTTCCATGCCGAGGTTTCCGACCGTCGTCCCCAACGTGGTGTCCTGCACGGACAGGCCGATGATCAGGCCCAGGGTGAAGATCGAGTTCATCAGCGGCTTGCCGAATTCGGTCGATTTGGCGTATTCGTGATCGATGTGCACGGCTGCCGGATTATAGGTTAGCGCCGAGAACAGAATATTGTCCATGTCGGTGACTGTTCGCCTGATCTCGTGAACGAAGGTTTGCCCGACGGAAAACTGCTCGAAATAGAGTCCGGCCATCTCGTGTCCTCGCCTTTGGAGCCTGACGATGCCGCCTCAAACGCGTTTGTGGCAGCCGCCTCGCCACCTTCGTCTTCTTGCTTGTCGTCTTCTTGCGTGTCGTCGCTGTCAATTTCTAGCGCAAGGCCGAATCGTACACAAGTGTACGAACCACGGCCTCCCTTGGCATTCGATTTTCTTCCAAATCGCAGGCCGCGGAAAGCTCAATATTGGCATGGCCGGTGCAACCTGGCGTCACGGCGCCTTCAAGGCTTCCGGAAGCTTGGAGCGATGAAAGCCTTCGAAGGGAACGCTGCGATTGTGCGACTCGAGTTTCCACGTGGTGCGCGCATTCGGCGTACCGCCGTCGACCCGGATGCATGATCCCGTCACATAGGCCGCGGCCGGCGACAGCAGGAACGTAATCGCCGCCGAGATTTCGGCTTCGGTGCCGAAGCGCTGCAGCGGCACGCCGGCCGTAAAATCATGCAGCTTCTTTTGCATTTCCGGCGTGTAGGTGTCGAATCCGCTGGACACGATGCCTCCCGGCGCGACCGCATTGACGCGCACGCCCGACGCGGACCATTCGCAGGCCGCGGTTTCGGTAAGCGTCAGCATTCCGCCGCGCGCCGCGCCGGAATGGGCGAATTCCGGCCAACCGTGCCAGATGTCGGCGATGATGTTGACGATCGCCCCGCCATTGGCCTCCATCCAGCGGTTGTAGACCTCGCGCATGAAAATGAAGCCGCCGGTCAGGTTGCTGCGGACGACCGCCTCGAACCCCTTGGTCGAGATCGTCTTCATCGGTGCCCGGTATTGACCGCCGGCATTGTTCACGAGCCCGTCGATGCGGCCGTAGGCGCCGAGCACCGCGTCGATCGCCGCGATCACCAGCGCTTCATCCCGGATATCGCAAACCTGGGTGAGAACTTTTCCGCCGTCTTCCTCGATCTCCGCCTTCACCTCCGCCAATTTTTCAGCGGTGCGCCCGAGGATAGCAACGTTGGCGCCAAGCGCCACGAGTTCGTGTGCGGTGCAACGGCCGATGCCGCTGCCGCCGCCGGTGACGATGATGGTCCGGCCCTTGAAGAGATCCGGCCTGAAGACGGATTGATACGGCATCGTGTTCTCCGAACTGATCGTCTCGGCGGCTGGCGGCGCGAGGCCGCAGAAACTAGTACACTATATTATGATATGGTGTATTCTCTTTCGCAAGGGAGCATTTGCGGCGCCGCCGCCGGCATCCGGAACCAACAACGCGACCGTATGGCTATCGACGCATCACCGTGACATCCTGCCGGCCAGGCGACGGATGCCCTTGGGAACGTACGACATGGACAAGTTCACGACGATCACCGTCGAGCAACGTGATGCGATTGAAATCCTCTCGCTCAATCGGCCGGATGCGCTCAATGCGGTCACGCCTGTCATGGCTGACGAACTGATCGACTATTTTTCGGGGCTGCACAATCGCCTGGGAACGCGCATCGTCATCTTCCGGGGCAATGGGCGGGCGTTCTGTGCCGGAGCGGAGCTGGGATCAGACGCATTCTCTCCGCCAGGCCCCGGGCGGCCGCAACGGCAGCTTGACATGCAACAGCGCTATTCGCGGATCATCCGTCTGATGCGAAGCTGCCCGCAGCCGATCGTAACGCTGGTTCAAGGTGCGGCCTGCGGCGCGGGATTTTCATTGCTGCTGGCTTCCGACGTCCGCTTTGCGACGCGCGCGGCGCGGATGAACGCAGCCTACATCCGCGTCGGCGTCGGCGGCTGCGACATGGGATCCGGCTATTTGTTACCCCGGCTGATCGGTCTTTCTGTGGCGTCCGAATTGTTGCTGACCGGGCGATTTCTCGAGGCCGATCGGGCCAAGGCCGTGGGGCTGGTCAGCGACGTCGTCGACGACGACAAACTGCTCGAGACCGGGCTCGCCTTCGCCGCCGAAATGGCCCGCACCTCGCCGATGGGGTTGCGGCTGACCAAGCAAACCCTCAACGCCCTGATCGACGCTCCCGGCATCGATGTCGCGTTGATGATCGAAGATCGTCAGCAGGTCATGCTGCTCGAGACCGGCGACCATCAGGAAGCCGTCGCGGCCTTTCGGGAGCGGCGCGACCCGACCTACTCCGATCGCTAGAGGCGAAAGGCGCAAATCCGGGCCGCGGGCTTACTTTCCCGCAAATTTCGGTTTGCGCTTCTCCTTGAAGGCCCGCACGCCCTCCTGCGCATCCGCCGTGCGTGAGATGGCAGCGAGCGTTTGCGCCTCATCTTCCAACTGGCTTTCCAAGGGACGATCGGGGGTCTGCAGGAACAGGCGCTTGATCCCGCCATAGGCTTCGGTCGGACCTGAAGCCAGCTCACGCGCGATCTTCTCGGCTTCCGCCACAACCGCGTCGTCGTTCACGACATAGTCGACCAGTCCGGCCGACAGCGCTGCGTCGGCGTCCATCGTTTCCGCCAGCAGGAAAAAACGCCTGGCGCGGGCGAACCCGATCCGCCGCGTCACGGTTGTGGTCGAGCCGCTGTCGGGCGTGAAGCCGATCTTCGCGAATGCGGATGAGATGCGCGCCGATTGGCCGATCACCACCAGATCGGCCGCAGCCATCAGCGAAACGCTTCCTCCGGCAACGTTGCCGTGCACCGCTACGACAACAGGCGCGCGCATGCGGACCATTCGCACGATCGCGGTGTGCAGGTCCGCCGTCCAGGATTTGATGGTCGCGGGCAGCGCGACGCCACACGACGCCAGCGCAGTGAGATCGCCGCCGACGCTGAACAACCTGCCGCGCGCCGAGATCAGCACCGAGCGCACGTCGTCCCGCTCGCTCAATTCAGCCATGCAAAGGCTGAGCTCGCGGCAAAAGTCGCCGTCGATCGGATTGCCGCGCTCGGGCTGACTGAGAACGATATGCGCGAGACCGCCATCGATCGCGCAGTCGAAGCTCGTCGTCGCGATTGCCAGACCCATTGCGCTTCTCCCCGGCTGTTCGGTCTTATTTGGAAATGCTCAGGCCGAGCGGCCTTGTTTTTCCTTGCGCGTGGAAGCCTGAATGGCCTCCCGCGCCCGCTGCCAGTCGTCCTGCGAAAGCTTGGCAAGGCCTGCGAACGTGCTCGGCGCAGCCAGATGATGGCCACCGTCGATGCTGATCGTGTCGCCGGTGATGTAGCTGCATCCATCCGACATCAGAAAGATCATCAGATTGCGCAGTTCGTCCATCTTGCCGAACCGGCGCAGCGGAACTTCGTCCGCTTGTGTCGCCCCTACGCCGGTTTCGGCGAGCGGATTGAGCTTGTCCCAGGCATTTTCGGTCGGGAACGGGCCAGGCGCCACCGCGTTGACGCGAATTCCTTTCGGACCCCATTCGACCGCGAGCGACATCGTCATCGCATGAACCGCGGCCTTGGCCATCGCGGCCGGCACCACATAGGCCGATCCGGTCCAGACCCAGGTCACCAGATTGCTGATGATCACGCCGGGCAGCCCCGCGGCAATCCAGCGTTTGCCACAGCCCTGCGCCGCATAGAACGAGCCATCCATGATGGTCGACCGGATCGCCTCATACCCGCGCGGCGATAATGTCTCGGTCGGCGCGAGAAAATTGGCGCCGGCGTTGTTGACCAGTCCGGTCAGGGGTCCCTTGGCCCAGATCTCCGCCAACATCTTTTCGATGCTGTCGGGATCGCGAACATTGGCGACCAGCGCATCGGCCTGCCCTCCCGAGCGCGCGCGAATTTCAAGGGCCGCTTGCTCGAGAATTTCCGGCCGGCGGCCGCAAATGAAGACGTGCGCACCATGCGCGGCGAACCCCAAGGAAATCTCCTTGCCAAGGCCGGTGCCTCCGCCGGTCACCAGGATGCGCTTTCCCTTGAGGACGTCGCGGCTGAACATGAAAGGGCAAATCCCGTTATTGGAATCGTCGCATCACGGCCTGAACCGGCCATCTCGCCAAATTGATACACTACTGTACTTCATATGTAAATCGTCCTCTTTCCGGCTCGATGATGTCGGAGGCGTTGCGCCCGGCTAGAAACCAGTCAATTAAAGCCTGTTTTGCGAGATGCCATGCGGAAGCGATCACTGGCGCCGGCCCGCCGCCAGTTCGTTCCTTTGAAAATACGCTGGTGTATGGTATAAGTTGAATCGCCGGGATCGGCGCAATCGGCGTCAGGCTTTTGACGAGGGAAAAATGACATGGTCGACCAGCCTGACTGGGATCTCCGACTGGGCTACCTCATCCACGATGTGTCCCGGCTACGCCGGATGATGTTCGACCGGGCGCTGGCCCCGCTCGGAATAACGAGATCGCAATGGTGGGTGCTTGCATTCATTTCGCGAAAAGACGGACTTCCGCAAACCCAATTGGCCAATGAACTCGACGTCGGCAAGGTTGGCGTGGGCGCGCTGATCGATCGTCTGGAATCGTCCGGCTTCGTGCTTCGACAGGCTGATCCGGTCGACCGCCGCGTCAAGCGCGTGTTCGTCACCAAGCAAGCGCGTGGCTTTCTGGAAAAGCTTCGCAAGGAGACCGACAAGTTCAACGCCCAGATCACCCAGGGGATTGATCGCAAGGCCCTGGAGGCGAGCTCGGAAGCATTGCTTGCGATGAAGCGCAATCTGCTTGCGATGTCTGACGGGAGCACGCTCGCCGGCAATCGCGAAGAGGAAGACGTCGGGAAGAAGAGCAAGCCGCGCAAGAGCCGCAAGGCGGCTTAGCCGTCGCTCCTGTGTTGGTCGCGAAACAGCGCGCCAGTCTGGATGCCGGTCCGGACTGACGATGTCTACGACACGATATCTCGTCCCCAGATATCGGCATTCGGGCGGACGAGCCTGATCAACTCGGCGACCTTTGGACCGAGCTCATTCGGATCCTCGACCGGATCTATTCCCGGACCCGCATGCCAGCCCTCGGCGACTTTGAGAATTCCGTCGCCGGCTTCGAACACGCGACCGGTCACGTCGCCGGATTCCTCGCTGGCCAGCCAAACCACGATCGGCGCGACCCAGCGCGGATTACGGCGCTTGATTTCTTCCTCGGTGCGCTGTCTCAGTCCTTCGGTCATTCGGGTCTGCGCGCGCGGCGCAATGGCGTTGACGGTTATTCCGTACTGCCGGAGTTCGGTGGCGCTGATGATCGTGAAGGCGGCGATGCCCGCCTTGGCTGCTCCGTAATTGGTCTGTCCGACGTTGCCGAACAGGCCGGAAGCCGATGACGTATTGATCAGGCGGGCGCTGACGGGAGAACCGCGCCGCTTGGCCTCCTGCCGCCAATATTGCGCCGCATGGTGCGAGGGCGCGAACGTGCCCTTCAAATGCACCTTGATGACGCTGTCCCATTCCTGTTCGGTCATGTTGACCATCATGCGGTCGCGCAGAATGCCGGCATTGTTGATCAGGACGTCGAGCCGCCCGAACGTCGCGATCGCGTCGTCGATCAGCGCCTTCGCGCCGGCCCAGTCGCTGACATCGCTGCCGTTCGCGATGGCCTCGCCGCCGGCGTCCCTGATCGCCTCGACGACCGACTGGGCGGGCGTCAGGTCGGAACCCTCGCCGGCCGCGGTGGCGCCGATATCGTTAACGACGACTTTTGCGCCCTGTTCGGCCAGCATCAGCGCGTATTCACGGCCGAGGCCGCGGCCCGCACCGGTCACGATCACGACGCGTCCGGCACACAGATTTCCCATTTCGCACTCCTAATCCTTGGTTTCCCCATTGATGAGATCGCCGAACAATTGCCAGTTGGCGCCCTCGAAGCGCATCAACTGCCATTGCTTGACCGGCGCAAAATCAGTCGGCGACGTGCTCACCTTGATGCCCGGCAGCAGCATGCCGAGTTCGACCTTGTTCAGGCTGGTTGCCTGCTTCATGACGTTCTCGCGCGTGAGATCGTCGCCGCATTGCCTGAGGACGACCACCATCAACTGGGCAATGTTGTAGCCGTTGACGATCAACGTATCGCTGCGATTGGCGTCAGGAAGATAGGTGTCGAGAAAGGCATTGAGTTCCTTGAGGCCGGCATCGTCCTTCCATCGCTGATCGTTGGGATCCTTGAAATAGGCCGCCGAGATGATCCCTTGTGCATTGTCGAACCCAGCCGGCTTGATGACGCTGCCGATCGAGGCCGAGACATAGCTGAGCAGGTGAAGCGGCTTCCAGCCGAGTTCCGCGACCTTCTTGATCGCCTGTGCGGCAAATTTCGGCGTCGCGACGTCAAAGAAGACGTCGGCGCCGGTCGCCTTGAGCTTGACGATGTGGGAATCGATGCTCGGCTCAGAGACGTCAAAGGCCTCTTCGGCCACGATCATTGACCCAGCCTTGTCGCCCAGGCCTTCCTTCATGCCCTTGAGGTAATCCTTTCCGAAGTCGTCATTCTGGAACAGGATGGCAATCTTCGCGCCCGACCTCTCCTTCAGCAGATATTTTGCATAGATGCGGCCTTCATTCTGGTAGCTCGGGGTGAATCCCATCGTCCACGGAAAATTCCCGGGATCGTTCCATTTCGCGGCTCCGCTCGAGACGAAGATCTGCGGTACTTTCTTGATATTCAAATATTTCTGGACCGCAGAATTCGTCGCCGTGCCGAGCGCGTTGAAGACCAGCAGGACTTCATCGCTTTCCACCAGCTTCCGCGTCTGTTCGACGGTCTTCGGCGGCAAATAGCCGTCGTCATAGGAGATGAAGTTGATCTTGCGGCCATTGATACCGCCTTCGGCATTGATCTTCCGAAAGTAAGCCTCCCCGGTCTTTGCGACCATGCTGAAGGCGGATGCCGGGCCGCTGTAAGGCGAGGTATTTCCGATCTTGATTTCGCCGTCGGTAACGCCCGGGCCATATTTCTTCTCGCCGGCGGATGCCTGAATGCCGAGACTCACCAGCATTGCCGCGAGAGCGAAGCCTCTCGTGATTCTCACCATCTCCTCTCTGCCTTCGATTCTTGCGGCCGATTTCACTCGCCCGCCGATACATTCGAGATAGTACACAAGCGCACTATATGCTACATGTCAAATTGTGGTAACGCCTTGCAGAAAGACCACGGAGGGAGACGCCCTTGAATCTCGAAGCCGTTCGCAATTTTCGTTTCGAAGCCGTCGTGCAGACTTATTCATGCAGGGACACGATCCTTTACGCGCTCGGATTGGGTTACGGCTCGGATCCGACCGATCCCGGCCAACTGGCATTCGTCTACGAGAATAACCTTCGGGCCGTTCCGTCGATGTGCTGCGTTCTGGCACATCCCGGAATGTGGGTGAAGAACCCGGCGCTCGACATCGATTGGCTGAAGATACTGCATGGCGAGCAGAGTTTCGAAATTCACAACCCGATCCCGCCCGAGGGAACTGTCGTCGGTACCTGCGAGAATGTCGCGGTCGAGGACAAGGGCGCGGGCAAAGGCGCCATCCTTCACCAGATCAAGAAACTGAATGACATCGCGTCGGGCCAGTTGCTGGCGACTGTCCGTAGCGTGCTGTTCCTGCGCGGCGATGGCGGCTGCGGCAGCTTCGGCGAGGCGCCCGGATCGGCACAGCCCCTGCCCGAGCTCTCGCCCTCCTTAACCTGTGAAATCGCCACTTTGTCGCAAAGCGCGCTGATCTACCGGCTCAGCGGCGATTACAATCCGATCCACGCCGATCCCGAAGCGGCCGCCAAGGCAGGATTCGAAGCGCCGATCCTGCACGGCCTGTGCACGCTTGGCGTGGCAACGCGAGCGCTACTGTCCGCTTTCGCCAACGGTACGCCCGAGCGGTTGAAATCATTGTCCCTCCGCTTCAGCCGCCCGGTTTTTCCCGGCGAAACAATCCGGACCGAATTCTTCGGCTCAGGAGACGAAGTCCGCTTCCGTTCGCGCGCCGTTGAACGCGACGTCATCGTGCTGGATCGCGGCAGTGTTGTCTTCGCGGGCTGACCCGCGTCACTTCTTTCGATTTTCGCGGTCGCGACGGTCGTTCTTTGGGATCAAGCCCGGTATAATGCCTTTGCTCATATCGTACACATACGTACTATCTTGAACGCTGATGCAAGGGGCTCGATCGGCCTCCCATGATTTCGGACCACTTCCATCAGGTCCACTTCCATCAGGTCTCCGTCGGAACCGCCCGCTCATGAAGAACAATCGCAATCAGCAGGTCATCCTGAAATCCCGTCCGGCCGATATCCCGCAGGCCGACAACTTCGCGATCGTCGCGTCTGAAATTCCCGATCTGCACGCCTCGGACCAACTGCTCAGATTTGCTGTCAATAGATTTTCTGGATCTCCCGGTTCACACGTCGTGCACACGCAGTCTTCTAATCAATTGAAAAACTTAAACTCTCGCTCCAATCCATCATAGGCGTTACGGAAAATCGCAAAATGCGAGCTCGGCGCTGGATAGCGGAGGTTCTAATCAGAGGGTTCGCTACATTGCGACACCCACTACAGACAATACGCGATTTCTCAAAGATTATCCGTCTGGTCGACGCCTCGCTCCTGGCGCGGCGCTAGCCCGAACTGCCGTCGGTAGCTTCGTGAGAAATGCATCGGCGTTGAAAAACCCGTAGCAAGCGCGATCTCACTGAGCGGCATGGTGGTCTGCCTGAGCAACGGCCCTGCGCGCTCGAGCCGCATCTGCTGCTTGATCGTGGTGCGGAGATGTTGTGCGAACAGACGCTCGAGCTGACGCACCGAGATGTCCGCAAGTTCGGCCAGTCGGGTCGGTGCAACGAGCGTCGGGCGATGCACGCCGAAGCGCTCCGTCGGCGAAAGGCGCTGGGCAACCTCATCGCGACGAATCTCGGTCTGCAGGAACCAGTCGCGGCAGCAACTGACCGCGCATGATCTATGCGGATCAGTGCGTGCATGTCGCGCGCCGCGCGAAATGGCGAGTTCCAAAGGGCCCGGTGCATCCTCGCCCTGGCCGAACACACACCGTTATCTCGTTAGATAGTTGGAAGGAACGTGCCGCGAACGTCCTTTGGGACTATTTCGGGACTTTCCGTTCCGGGAGATGCACTTCGATGCGGTTTTGTTCCGATTTTCGGCAGATACGAAATCCAACACACCTGCAAAACCCCTATTCTTTAGGGGTTTATTGGTCGGAGCGAAAGGATTTGAACCTTCGACCCCTAGTCTCCCAGACTAGTGCGCTAACCGGGCTGCGCCACGCTCCGATGCCGTTCCATTAGCCGCGATCCCACCTCCGCGCAAGGCGCGGGTTGGGGTCTTGCGAAGGGGCCAAAACGGCCGCCTTCCGAGGGTTAAGGACACCTCCCGGCCCGGACATGCCCGGGACAAGCATGCCCCGCCCCACGCCCCATGGCCGAATACCGACCGTTCCTATCCGTCCTTCATGGCCCGATCGAGCAATTGGCGGGCGTCGATCAGGTCGCGCAGCACGCCTTGGAGGCGCTCGCGGTCTTGCGGGTTCCGTTCGGGCGCCCGCTCCGGCGGCGGCTGGCCGCCGCGGAAGGTCTCGAGGATCTCCTCGGGCTCCTCCACGAAGCGGAAGTCGATCCCCTCCTCAGAGGTGCCCTCGAACTCGTCGTCATCCTCGTCGAGGTCGACACTCCCCTCGCCCTTTTCGGGCTCCATCATGCTCTGGCCGAGCGCCTCCTCGATCGCGCCGAACGCGACCGCGGCCGAGCCGTCCGCCAGGCTCTGGACCGACTTGATGCCGTGCTCCTTCAGGATGCGCTGCACCCCGCGGATGGTATAGCCCTCGCCGTAGAGCAGCCGGCGGATGCCCTTGAGCAGATCGACGTCGTCAGGGCGGTAGTAGCGGCGTCCGCCGCTCCGCTTCATCGGCTTGATCTGGGCGAAGCGCGTCTCCCAAAACCTCAGCACATGCTGGGGAATGTCGAGCTCTTCAGCGACCTCGCTGATGGTTCGGAATGCATCCGGCGCCTTGTCCAAATGCCCGCTTCCCTTCGATCTGGTCCTGCTCAATCAGCCTTGTCGCCGCCATTGGCCGGACCGTGATGACCGTTGATCCGCTGCTTCAGGATCGCCGACGGCTTGAACACCATCACGCGACGCGGAGAAATCGGTACCTCCGTGCCCGTCTTCGGATTACGGCCGATACGCTGACCTTTCTTGCGTACCATGAACGATCCGAATGACGACAGTTTCACGGTCTCACCCTTTTCCAGGCAATCCGTGATCTCTTTCAGCACCAGCTCGACAAACGCCGATGACTCCGTGCGTGAAAGGCCGACCTTCTGATAGACGGCCTCGCATAGGTCAACGCGTGTGACTGTCTTTCCCGTTCCCATCGTCATCGCCAGCCCCAATCACGGCGAACAATTTCCATCTGAAATTAAGAGGTTACCTTGCAACGGTCAACACCGCCGTCAAGACAATGAACATCTAAAACAACTCAAAATCCGACAAACATTTGGCGATCGCTCACCAGCGCACGAGCGCGGAGCCCCAGGTGAAGCCGCCGCCCATGGCCTCCAGCAGCACGACGTCGCCTTTCTTCACGCGCCCGTCCTTGACGGCGACGTCCAGCGCGAGGGGAATCGAGGCCGCGGAGGTATTGCCGTGCAAATCGACCGTCAGCACCACTTTCTGCGGTGCAATATGAAGTTTGTGCGCCGACGCATCGATGATTCGCTTGTTGGCCTGATGTGGGACAAACCAGTCGATGCCGTCGGCGGTAAGTCCAGTGGCGTTGAAGGCGTCCACGATGACGTCGGTGATCATGCCGACGGCGTGCTTGAAGACCTCGCGGCCTTCCATCCTGAGGTAGCCAACCGTCTTGGTCGAGGACGGACCACCATCGACATAGAGCTTCGACTTGTGCCGGCCGTCGGAGCGCAGATGCGTCGTCAGCACGCCGCGGTCGGTGGACTTGCCGGGTTGCTCCTGTGCCTCGAGCACGATCGCGCCCGCGCCGTCGCCGAACAGGACGCAGGTGCCGCGATCCTCCCAATCGAGGATTCGTGAAAACGTCTCGGCGCCGATCACCAGCGCGCGCTTGTAGGTCCCTGCGCGCAGGAAATTGTCGGCGGTGGCGAGCGCGAACACGAAGCCGGAGCAAACCGCCTGCAGGTCGAAGGCGGCACCATGATTGATGCCGAGCTCGTGCTGGACCGCGACCGCGGTCGCGGGGAACGTGTTGTCCGGCGTCGAGGTCGCAAGCACGATCAGATCGATCGACTGCGCGTCGACACCGGCATGCACGAGCGCGGCCTGGGCTGCGTTGATCGCCAAGTGCGAGGTGAACTCGCCGTCGGCCGCGATGTGGCGCTGGCGGATGCCGGTGCGTTGCACGATCCACTCGTCGGACGTGTCGATCCGCGCCGCGAGTTCGGCGTTGGTCAGGATCCGCTGCGGCAGGTACGACCCGCAGCCGAGCACCACCGAACGTAAGGTCACGAGACAGCCTCCTGCGTGATCGACGCCGAAAGCGCGCCGCCATCGCGATTGAGCATTTGGTTGATCTTGGTGAGGAGATCGTAATGGACCATCTCATAGCCCCACTCGACCGCGTAGGCAAAGCCCTCGGCGTCGGTTCCACCGTGGCTTTTGACGACGACGCCGTTCAGGCCAAGCAGCACGCCGCCGTTCGACTTGCTGGGGTCGAGCTTGTCGCGCAGCTCGCGGAAGGCGTCCTTGGCGAAGAGATAGCCGATCTTGGAGCGCCACGTCCGCGCCATCGCAGCCCGCAACAACTCGCTCATCTGCCGCGCCGTTCCCTCGGCGGCCTTGAGCGCGATGTTGCCGGAAAAGCCTTCGGTGACGATGACGTCGGCGTCGCCCTTGCCGATGCCGTCGCCCTCGACGAAGCCGACATAGTCGAGCTGGGGGAGATTCATCGCCCGCAGCAGTTCGGCCGCCTCGCGAATTTCCTCATGGCCCTTGATCTCCTCGACGCCGATATTGAGCAGGCCGACGGTGGGCCGCTCGCGGTCGAACAGCACGCTCGCCATGGCGCTGCCCATCACCGCCAGCGCCACCAGATGGTGAGCGTCGCCGCCGATGGTGGCACCGAGATCGAGCACCACGGAATCGCCGCGCAAGGTCGGCCACACCCCCGCGATCGCCGGCCGGTCGATGCCCGGCAGCGTGTGCAGGTTCAACCGCCCCATCGCCATCAGCGCACCGGTGTTGCCGGCGGACACCACGACATCGGCCTCGCCTTTCTTCACGGCATCGATTGCAAGCCACATCGAGGAGGTCCTGCGGGTGCGCCGCAAGGCCTGGCTCGGCTTGTCCTTATTGCTAACGGCGACATCGGTATGGATCACCTGCGACGCCGCCTTCATCGCCGGGTGCTTGGCCAGTTGTGCTTCGATTTGCGCACGGTCGCCAACCAGCAGAAACTCCGTTTCGGGATGCCGGGACAGTGCGATCGCGGCGCCCGGAATGACGACCGATGCGCCGACATCGCCACCCATGGCGTCAAGCGCGATTCGAACCTTTTGAGGCATGGACGTCCCGGAAACCACTCAAGATCGCCGCGGAAGGCAGCGAATAAGCCCTGACACAACCCCTGCGCCCAAGCCGGGCCGCGACAATAGCGCCTCCCCGTCCCGACACAACCTCTTGACCAGGCCCTTTGCCGCCCCTCAGGTCGGCGGCGCGACCCCGCAATAACCAGACAAATCCACATAATTCAATCCCTTAGGTGGGATTTTTGAGGTGGGATCCAGCGCATCGTCATGCCCGGGCCTGTCCCCGGCATCCACGTCTTTGCGGCGTCTCCTCGGCAAAAAGGCGTGGATGGCCGGAACAAAGTCCGGCCATGACGAAGAGACAGCGCACGCCGTCACGGGTGCGAAATCACGGCCGCTTGGACTTTGCGTTGGACTTTCCCTCGGCCTCTTCCGCCGCGGGCATATCGGAATCGGCGCGCAGCGCTTTCAGCGCCGCGAAGGGGTGATCCTCGGGATCGGCGGCTTCGACCTGCGGCTCGAACATCGCGTCCGCCTTGCGCGGATAGGGATCGATCGCGAGATACAGCACGTCGGTCGCAAGCCGCCCGAGATCGATCACGCCATTCTCGATCGGCTCCGGCGAATCCGCGGCTTCCGCCTCACCGTCCGGACCGTCATCGGCCGGCCGGCTGAATTGCGCCAATTGCTCCACTGGGATGAACATCAGATCGACCGGCTCGTCGATCGCGCTGTCGATGGGATCAAGCGTCACCACGCAGGTCTGTCCGATCCGCGCCTGCACGCGCCCGGTGACATGAACCCGGCCGCCGCCTGTCAACGCCAGGTCGAACGATGCATGCGCCGCCGGCATCTCGCGCAGGCCGGCGGCTTCCGCCATCGCGGCGCGCGCGGCCGGATCGGCCTCGATGTCGCGATGCAGGCCGGTGTCCGGGATTTGCGCCACCGTGACCACGGCGCGCCAGGGATCGCGCGCATCGCCCGCTCCCGATGGTCTGGTCATGACTGAGCCGCCTCTCGATCCGGCCAAGAATCTGGCAAGGACTCTGGCCAAGAATCCGGCAAGGAATCCGGCGAAGAATCCGGCAAAGGAAATCTCCATGACGCGGCCAGCAGCGCGGCGTCGTCTTGCGCCGCGAGTGCGGCGATCGCCGCTCCGGCATAGGCGGCCAGCCGCCGCGCATTGTCGATCTGCGCCCCGTTCAAGATATTCTTGCACAGCGCCTGCGCCAGCGGTTCCGCGCCATCCGTCAGCGCCAAGTCAATAGCTAAGTCATAGGCCGCCGCGCGGCCGTAGAAAGCCTCGCCAAAGGCCTGCATCCGCTTGGGAACCGTGAGGTCGCCGACCCCCATTTCGCGCAGATTGGCGTCCATATCCGCGCAGAATCGGTCGAACAGCGCCTGCGCGAGTCCCTCGCCGCCCTCCATCGGCCGCAGCCGGCGCAACACCATCCACAGATGCAGGATCAGCAGGTCAAAACGGCCATTAACCGTATCCGCCACGCCCAAGTCCCGATAAAACAAGGGTTCTCGCGCTTGCGTCACGATCATGCCATAGATGGCCTCAATGGTGCCGCGCGGGGGCAGCCGGGGTTTCCTGAAGTGATTGAACGGCCAAAGCATTTCTGGATTCCGCCAGCGCGCGCCTCAAGTTCGGGCGCGCTTTTGTTGCAACGAGCCCGCCATCCGCTTGCGCAAGATGCGGGCGGGGCCGGTTCTATGAGGACGGGACACGTTCCGCAATGATTGAAGCGACGAAGACCCGCTCACGCGAACCAACGTCGCGTGGTTTTTCCGCGCGCTGGCGCGGCTTTGCCGTCCGCTGGCGCGGGGCCGCGGCCGCAGCCCTCGTTTGCGTGGCGCTTTGCGTGGCCCTTGCCGGCTGCACCGGCGAGCAGTTCCAGAAGGGCTATATCATCCCGCCGGGCGCGCTTGAGCAGATTCCGATCGGCGCGAGCCAGGACCAGGTGCTGATCGTGATGGGCACGCCCTCGACCGTCGCGACCCTGGACGGCGAGGTGTTCTATTACATCTCGCAGCGCGCCTCACGCCCGGTGATGTTCATGGAGACCAAGGTGGTCGACCAGCGGGTGATCGCAGTCTATTTCGACAAGAACCGCCAAGTCCGGCGTCTCGCCAATTACGGCCTGCAGGACGGCAAGATCTTCGACTTCATCAGCCGCACCACGCAGACCTCGGGCCAGGAGCTGAGCTACCTGACGCCGCTGTTCAAGCTGTTGAGCTTCAACTAGCGCTGCTCGTGTCCCGGACGCGGCGCAGCGTGAAGCGCTGCTCCGCAGAGCCGGGACCCACGCTCCACATGGACCCCGGATCAGCAGCGCACCACGCCGCAAGCTCGGCGCGCTGCGCCGCATCCGGGGAACGCCGGAGGCGATTGGGTGACCGGGCAAAATTATCCTTCGCCAAATTCCACCCGCGGCAAATTCTACCTTGCACCAAGCCCACCTGCGCCAAGTCGTCCGCTTGCTGCCCCGTCGCTCGTTCCCTACGCTCGCTGCAAAACAGGCGCGAAGCAGGGAGTGAACGTGTGACCAACCAGAATTTTTGTCCCGCCGCGGCGTGCTGTCCGGAGCCGCGGGATTGACTGCCGCCGCGATCCTGCCGCGAAGGCCTGCCCGAGCGAGATCGTCAACGCG
>WNFD01007543.1_pt1 | contig 17346 bp, 12 predicted proteins | sample 5400491 | NCBI WGS metagenome assembly WNFD01 (sample SAMN13153343, study PRJNA577476) | soil metagenome | isolation source: 120 cm saprolite under Douglas fir tree site 2 hole 2 replicate 2 | place: USA:California | collected 2015-04-18 | reverse complement strand
TGGACGTTTGAGTTGGCTGGGCAGTTTCCCCGCTTTTTCATAGCGTCGGGCTGTCCGTTCGCTCATACCCGCTCGCGCGGCAGCGACTTCCTGCGTAGTACCTTTGTGTCTTTCCCGCATATACAACAAAACCTCTCCGCCTTTCTTCATGACACTCTCCTCATGGTTTGATGTGAGTGTCATTGTAGGCCATCTTAGGGGTTTCTGCCTCAAGATGGCCGGACTTTCTCATTGTCGCCATCGGACAGGTTTATTATCTCTCAACACCCGGGCAAGGAAAACCACAAGAAGGACGTTATATAGCCGAGCAAATACCCTGTCCAAAGGAGGTGGAAGAGATATTACAATGCGTGTTAAGTTGGTTAGGTAGATAAGCTAATACTCGGTAGGAGAAATGAAATAGTGAATAATCAGGTGCGGCAGTTCGATTTAAACATCGAGCGGGTTCTTGAACACTGGACAGTTGCCCATGCCTTGCGTGAGATCATTGCCAATGCCCTGGATGAGCAGGCACTTACAGGAACCGCTGATCCAGCAATCTTCAAAGATGCTCAAGGTGCATGGCACATTAAGGATAATGGTCGCGGTCTTCGCTATGAGCATTTAACCCAAAATGAGAATCAGGAAAAGTTGGGAAATCCAGGGTTAGTGATCGGAAAATTTGGAGTTGGTCTCAAGGACGCGCTCGCAACCTTTGATCGGCACCACATCCAGGTCAAAATCTTTGCGGCCCACGGAGATATTACCATCAGCAAGACAGCCAAACACGGTTTTACCGATATTGTGACGCTCCATGCCTTGATTTACCCATCATCGAATCCAAATATGAGAGGAACGGAAGTAGTCCTCATCGGCGTAAAAGACGAGGATATAGCAAAAGCCAAAGACTTCTTCCTCAAATATAGTGGCGATGAGGTCTTAGAACGGACGAAATACGGCGAAGTTCTGCGTACACGCGGGAATCAGTCCCGCATCTATGTGAATGGGCTATGCGTAGCAGAAGAAGAGAACTTCTTATTTTCCTACAATATTACCTCTCTTACCACCGCCCTACGCAAAGCTCTCAATCGAGAACGAACCCATGTAGGCCGCTCCGCCTACACTGATCGGGTTAAAGCCATTTTGTTGGAATGTTCGCAGGCGCAGGTTGCCGAAGCTCTGGCGCAGGACCTCAAGAACTTTGAAACCGGTAAAATTCACGACGAATTACAATGGACAGATGTTTCCTTACACGCTTGCCGTATCCTCAATGCGAAGGAGAAATCCATTTTTCTTACTGCCGATCAGTTACTGCAAGGAAGTTCTCTCATTACGCATGCTCAAAGGGATGGTTACCGCGTTATCGTTGTCCCAACCTCTATTGCCTTGAAGTTGCCACAAATCAAAGATATTCAAGGACAATCTATCAGGGACCTGGGAGAATACCGGGAAGAATGGGATCGCAGTTTTCAATTTCGTTTTGTTTCACCCAATCAATTGCTTCCAGCCGAACAGGGTGTATTCGCACTGACTCAACCCATTCTTCAGCTTTTAGCCGATCCCTCACTCTATACGCGAGTAAGAGATATACGTATTTCCGAAACAATGCGAATGGACTATCGTGGCGAGGAAGTGCTTGGTGTTTGGGAGTCTGCAGAGCGCCGGATCGTGATTCGGCGAGATCAGCTTCGAGACGTATTACATTATGCAGCAACCTTGCTCCATGAAGCAACCCATGCCATTACCGGAGCCGATGATGGCTCGTTCGCATTTGAGCAAGGATTGACCCACAACTTGGGCAAAGTAGCAGCACAGGCTCTGGCAACAAATAGCCATGTGAGGTTTTAGGAACATTATGTAAAATGATTACCATCCCATTCGTCATCGACAACCAGCAACATAAAATGCCAGCGTGCTGACATAACCAGCGTGATACAATGCAGCAAACGTCCAGGAATAGATAAGTACACACGACAACACAGAGCGGAGGACTTGCGACGAGTACCCTCATATTGAACTCGCTAGAGATCCGCAATTTCTGCGCCTTTCGCGACTTGAAAATAGAACATCTTGGCCGGGTCAATCTCCTCGTTGGCAAAAACAACGTTGGGAAGACATGCTTACTTGAGGCAATACAGCTGTTTGCTAGTAGTCGGGCTGCAACGCCAACATTCATCTGGGAAATCATGAGAACACGGCAAGAGGTAAAACATCCTTTTGTCAATATCAGAGATATGCTGGCTGCACTCAAGTACCTGTTCTACGGGCGTAACGATATCAAGCCGGGGCTTCAGCCTATTCAGATTGGCCCTATCAACTCACCACAAAAGATGCTTTCAATCGCGGTAGATTGGTCTGTTACTGAAACCAGCAATGGTACTCTCCATACAAGGCCGCTGGAGCCGGGAGAAGATTATACTGCTGATAACCTGGTGCCTCGCTTCACCATTAAGACTGGCGGTCATACTCTCGGTTATCCCATTGATCCTTCACTGTCTCAAGGCATACTCAGGTTGAACGCTAATGAAATCCCCTGCATTTTCACTGCAGCACATGGATTAAGTAGCAAGCGTATCACCGAATTGTGGGACAGTATTGCTTTGACGAGTCTAGAAGACGATGTGCTGGCTGCTCTACGCCTCATCGCTCCTGGGCTGGTGAATCTCAATTTTGTCAGTACCCCACTTTCTGGGCGAGAGCGTATTCCCGTCGTGAAGATAACAGATGTTGATGAGCCGCTCCCATTATACAGCCTCGGCGACGGCATGCTCCGTACTCTTGGCATCTCCTTAGCGCTCGTCAATGCTAAAAATGGGATGCTTCTCATCGATGAGTTTGAAAACGGGATTCACTATACTGCATTGCCCGACCTGTGGAGGCTGATCTTCCAGGTAGCACGCCGTCTCAACATCCAGGTGCTTGCAACAGCGCAAAGCTGGGATTGTATTGAAGGTTTTCAGCAGGCTGCTCAGGAAGATAACCAGAATGAAGGAATGCTTATCCGCCTGGAATACAAAAGAGGAGACGTTGTAGTTACCTTGTTTGATGAGCGTCAGTTGGGTATTGCTACTCGCGAGCGCATTGAGGTGCGGTAAGTATGACCATCACCTTCATCATCGACGATCAGCAGCACAGAATAGCTGATGAGCCAAGCAAGCAATATAGTACAGTGCAGTAAAACCTCCAGGGACACATAAGCGCTTGCGACAATACAGAGAAGAGGATTCACCCATCATTATGTGATTGGTTGTGTTTATGGTCTATAATAGTCCCTAGAATCTGCATGGAAGGATATATCAAATTAGACGTGTCAAGAAAGTGAACAGGAGGTAAGAGTGAACCGTTTTGATGAACTGCTCGATGCCTTCGCCCATACTTTTTATGGGTATGGGAATTACAAAGGTGCGTACTGGTTCATTGGGATGGAGGAGGGAGGTGGCTCGTTTCAAGATGTTGAGAAACGCTTGTTTGTATGGGACCGTCATGGGAGGCCGGAATTGGAGGATTTGGCCTTATTTCATAACGAAATTGGGTACGGACACTTCTTTGAGAAACAGCCAAATCTACCAAAGACACCAAAGCTACAACCGACATGGAACAAGCTCATCAGGATACTCTTGAGTGCTGAAGGCAGACTGCTGAGCGACAAAGAAGACGAAGCACGAACGGAACGGGTCCGTGAATATCAGCGAATCTCGCTTGCTCGCGCACTGGGACAAAACTGCTTGATAGAATTACTTCCACTCCCTTCACGATCGACCAAACCCAAAGACTGGATGTATGCAGAGCACTCGGCGCTCGGCTACTGCGCCGACCGTGAGGTGTATAAAGCATACTTTATGCCTCTACGGGCAAAGCATATTAAAGAGCGTATCGCCCAGTATAGACCACAGGTAGTTGTGTTCTACGGCATAGGCGTAGAATATTCGTACTGGTGGAAGCAGATTGCAGATACACCATTCTCTAATGATATGGCATACAGTATAAGTATAGCTGCGCGTGAGAGTAGCCTCTTTGTGATCGTCAAGCATCCGGTAACGAAGGGCATAACCAATGCATACTTTCATGATATTGGACAAATGATTGCATATGAGCGAGCGAAGCTCCTTGACTCAGGCAAACTATAAGGATTCAGAGAGAAGAGGCGAACCGACCAATGACCACCATCCCTTTCGTCATCGACAACCAGCAGCACAAGATGGCCGACGTGCTTAACACTCTTTTACAGCAGCACAACGGCCATTCCCTCGACATAGCTACCGCCTACTTCAACGTCGGTGGCTGGCAACTGCTGCACAAGGGACTGGAGGAGTTGGGCAACTTCCGTCTGCTTCTGGGTGACGAGCCAGAGGCTGGCTTCGATCTGGGGTTGCGCGAGGTTGGGGCAAAGCCCGTCAAGGGACTCATCCGCGACCTGGCGAGCGCGAGCTTCAATGAACACACCCTGCGCCTGGTCGAGGATTTGATCGCCTTCTTACACCAGGAGCATGTCCAGGTGCGCCTCTACACCCAGGGCTTCCTGCATGCCAAGTGCTACCTCTTCTATAGCGGCGGCGGTTTCGAGCGTTTCAACCCGGTCGCCGCCATCGTTGGCTCCTCCAACTTCACGCGCGCTGGCCTGCTGTCGAACAAGGAACTCAACCTGGCACACTGCGCTAATCTCTTGCCAGAAGAGGTGAGTCCAGAACGCGTGAAGGGCCTGCTGGAGAGCGGCGAACGCAAGCTTTTAGCTCAGGTGAGTGAAGACGAGCGGGTGACAGCCGCCAATGTGCCTGGGGTACTGGCAATCAGTGAACTGGCAGAGTGGTACGAACGACAGTGGGAGGTCGCCCGCGACTTCAAGGGAGATTTGATCGACCTGCTCGACTCCTCCAAGTTTGGACGCAAGGAGTACACTCCCTACCAGGTCTACATGAAGGCCATCTTCGAGTATTTCCGCGACGACCTCGATACTGCTGAAGAGGGAGCAGCCAGCACTCGTTCGGCTGTGGAACTGAGCGAATTCCAGGAAGACGCGGTGAAAAAGGCGCGCAAGATACTGGCGCGTTACGATGGCGTGATGATCGCAGACAGCGTGGGATTGGGCAAAACCTGGATCGGCAAAAAGCTGCTGGAGGACTACGCCTATCACCAGCGCTACAAGGCACTGGTCATCTGCCCGGCATCCCTGCAGAAGATGTGGCGTGACGAACTGCTGAGCGCCGGGATCGCCGCGCGCATTGTCACCCAGGAAAGCCTGGGGCGAGGGCAAAGTCAGCGGCGAACGCAAAAAGCTTATCCTGCTCACTGCGACTCCCATCAACAACAATGTCTTTGACCTCTACAACCAGGTGAATCTCTTCACCGGAGGCGACCGCAGCTATTTTGCGGCGGCAGGCATCGGCGACCTGCAGCGCTACTTCCTGTCAGCGCGCCGCGCCAACCGGCAGCAGGAGAGCGGCATCGCCCTCTTCAACTTACTGGAAGAGGTCGTGATACGCCGCACGCGTCCCTTTATCAAAGAGGCCTATCCCAACGCCACCATCAAAGGCGTACCCATCAGGTGGCCGGAACGCAGGTTGAAAACGATCCGCTACAACCTGGAGGCCACCTACGGCAACATTTACGACAAGCTGGTAAACCGCATCGAGGGCTTGAAACTCGCACCCTATCGCCTGGAAACCTATAAGAAGCAGGGCGTGGAGCGCGACCAGTTCGAGGAGGGGCGCGAAGAAGCCCTGGTAGGTATCTTCAAAAGCCGTTATCTCAAGCGCTTTGAGAGCAGCGTGGATGCCTTCCGCATCAGCGTGCGCCGGGCGTTGGAGTTTCTAGAGACCTTTGAAAGCTATATCCTGGAAGGCAAGGTGCTGGACAGCGCCAGTTTCCAGAAGGCTATGCGCTACCTCGCGCGTGAGGATGAGGAGGATGATGCAACTCCCGGTTCTCTCTCTGACCAACTGGATGCTCACGCGGAGGCGCGCCAGTTTATCGAGACGCTGCCCACGCTGGATGCCTCCCTCTATGATCTCAAACGGCTGCACAATGATGTACGCAAAGATGTGCATGCCCTGCAAGAGGTCTGGCACGACATCGCTGCAATCACTCCGGCCAGGGATGCGAAACTGCAGCAACTCAAGGAACTGCTGGCGGGCGACCTGCGGGGACAGAAGGTGCTCCTGTTCACGTATTACAAGGATACCGCCCGCTACCTGTACAAACAGTTATGCAGCGATGACCCGGATGCTATCCAATGGCGCGCAGGCGCAGGAGAGCCGCATATCCGGCGTATGGACAGTGGAGCCGATGCGCGGGAACGGGCAAGCCTGGTGGCGCACTTTGCGCCTGTAGCCAATAATCAACCAGAGCTAGCTGGCAGCGACAAAGAGATAGACATCCTCATCTCGACCGACGTGCTCTCAGAGGGACAGAATCTGCAAGACTGCGGCGTACTCATCAACTATGACCTGCATTGGAACCCCACACGCATGGTGCAGCGCGCTGGGCGCATCGACCGTATCGGCACCAGCTTCGATACGCTGTGGGTGTTGAACATGTTCCCCGACGATGGACTGGAGAAATTGCTCGGCCTGGTGGAGAGCTTGTCCCAGAAGATTGCCGAGATTGACCGCAGCGGGCTGTTAGATGCCAGTGTTCTTGGAGAAGTTGTGCACCCGCAGAACTTTAATACCTTACGCCGCATCGAGGAAGAAGATGGTAAGGTAGTGGAGGAGCAGGAGCAGTTCGTGGAACTGGTGAGCAGCGAATTCCTGCTGCAAAATCTGAAGAACCTGCTCGACGCCGGTATGCGCCAGGGGCTGGAGGAATTGCCGGACGGCATCCATAGCGGTCTGATGCGCCAGGGAGCCAGAGGAGTCTTCTTCTATTTCACCGCCCAGGAGAAGAAGCATCGCCAGGGCGCGGGTAAGGGAAATCGGCAGCACTACTGGCGTTACATAGATGTATCAAGCGACTGGCGGGGCGGGCGCATAGAAGACAACCGCTATATCATCACCAATCTGATCCAGTGCCAGCCTGACACAGTGCGTATTGTGCCGGCGGACGGAGAGGTCGATATCTTCGCCCTGCAAGAGCAGGTGATCTCCTCAATCGTACAATCCTCGGTGGAGCAGGTAGCGGTGGAAGAAGCTCCCAAGCTGCTTGATCCTATTCAACAAACCATCGCGACGACGCTGCGCAGCTATATAAACAGCCCGGCCATTAACCGCAAGGAGATCATCGCTGCTATTCAACGCCTGAATGAGCCACAGCCGGGAGTCTACGTCAAAACCCTACGCAAAGCCTACGAGGCCTTCACTTCCAATGCCCAGGTCGACGAACTGCTGGCCGCGGTAAAAAGCATAGGCGCTGGCACAAATGTGCCTGGAAATGGCGGCGCTGCCAGCAGCGCTGATAGCCCTGGGGACAAAACCCCTATCAAACGCGAAGATTTAAAACTGATCTGCTTTGATTATGTATGGGATTAGACAATCGGTGGGATATGACTGACTAATGGGTTGGGCGCATTGACTTCAGGAAAGCCTATTATGTGGCTGGCAAAATTAGCAAATGAATCGGGTGGCTTTGGAGTTAGTACCAACGTATCTGATACCCGCAAATATAGGGGGGGTGAGTGCTTGTTCCTGAAACTTTTCCTAACCACATTAAACCAGTACTGACGCTATGACCCAGCTAGAAATCCAGCATACTTACGACCTCTTTATACGAGCACTTATTGCCAGCTTTCACACTGTGATCATGGCAGATGCGAGCTATTGACACATTGAAATTCGATTTATCGAGGATATTATGAAGAAAACGAGTGCAGCACCTCGCAAATCGCACCCGGAAGGATTTCTACAACCCGTCTGGGACAAGCCTGATTTCAATAAGCTGGACCTTCGATATAACTATGGCAATAGTATCGTTGCCGAGTTTGTGTCAGGTCATAATCACGCTGATGTGTTGCGGGAGTTAGTACAAAACGAATATGATGCTAAGGGCAGCCGATTGCAGGTGACATTTGATACAGACGAACTTCGTATCAGTGGGAATGGTAGCCCGATTGATGCAGCTGGGTGGAAGCGACTCAGCGTAATGCTGGGTACTGGACAGGTAGGGAGTTCTGGCACTACTATTGCACAAAAGGTGAACGGTATTGGTTCCAAGAATTTCGGTCTACGCACTTTATTCCTGTATGGCGACCAGATTCATATCCGATCTGATGGCTTTCAGACAGTTCTTGATTTCTCGCGCGGTACGCTCCAGAACCCTGAGCACGAACCTCATTCCATACATTTACCGGGTATAGAAATTGTTGTTCCATATCGCACGCGTAAGCGTAAAGAATTAGAACCCTTTGATATTGTACATGAGCAACAGGCACTGGAGAGCTTTGCCACGGACCTAGCCCCCATATTGATGAAATTGGCCCAGCCCCAAGCCCCAAAAAGCTTGCGCCGTGTTGAGATTTCGTCGATACGATGCGATTGCTCCTTGGTACTGAAGCAGACCGTTACAGTCATATCGCAGCAAAAGGGAATAACTGTAATACGACGTGTCATCCATCTGGAAGATTCTAGACCTTCCGACTCACAAACAAATGAGTATAGCATTGAGGAGATCGAATTCCAGAAAGTCTTTCGCTTTCCCAAGCAGTCCCGTGGTCAGTCTATACCGGGTTACTACAATGTACCAGGAGGTCGAATCCGGCTCGCAGTCTCAATGCGTAAGCGCCGTAAGAAAATCGACATTGAGCAGCCAGGCCTTTTTTTCTACCCTCTCGCAGCAACGAATGCTTATACTGGAAATGCCATTAACATCAATGCACCTTTCCAGATGAATACCGACCGCAGCCAGATTATCGACCCGAGCATTGATGGATTTAATGCCTGGTTATTAGACAGAGCGACAGATCTAACATTTGAATTGCTCACTTCCAACTGGTTGAATAAATTCGGGCCTGACTCTTATCTGGCGTTGCAAGAACAAAAGCGTTCCACTACCAAGTACTTTCTGAATAAGATAAACAATCGATTGGAGAAAGACTCCTGCTGGCCAACCCGTGTCCGCGAAAAAGGATCGTCAAAGCGTCCTCAACTTACAAGTGCCACAGAAATTGTCGTTCCGACCCACCTTGTGCTCGATGGATTTTTGCCAGATTCTCGCTACCTAGATGATAAGCTCGGAAATATTCCCCAAATTCAAACAATGGTGGAAAAGTGCGGTGCTAGGGCTTTTGGGATCAGCTCATTAGTGCGACTTCGGTGTGCTGGGTCGGATAAAATGCAGTTAGCTACTAAACCTGCTAATGGTGAAATTGACTGGTTCTACGCCAGCTTTCCTGATGAGCTCAAAGAAGAAAGCCTTCAACGAAAATATGCGAACGCCTTTGACATATTGGCATCGCGTCTTTCTCAACAGAATCGTGAAGATCTCAAAACATCTCCAACGACGTTAGCCGCTGACGGCAGCTTGCAAGCGCCAGAAAAGCTGTGGATAGTCGATCCAGCTATCGCTTCTGTCTGTCCAATACCTCCATCCGAGCGGCTCCATCCCATACTCAATGGATATAAGATGTTAGTGAGGTTATGTAACAAATATGATGAGAAGAAGTGGATCCATATAACCGCGCAACAAGTGCAAGATGGTTCTGCCTCTGAAGATCAACGCAAAGCATTATATAACTTTGTCTTGACGAAGCATGGACATTTGGATCGCAAGACCTGGGCAATATTGTGCAGAGCTCAAGTTCTTCGCGATCATCAAAATCAATGGGTAGCGCCAAAAGCTATTACCCTTCGTAAGGCGGTTGGGGCGTCACAATTAGAGGCAGCCTTGCATTTTCCCCATCCCGATTACGAGCATGATAAAGAGTTAGCGGAAGCTCTCCGGTTTAAAAAGAAGATCACTGGGGAGGATATTGTGAGGTACGCTCACATAGTTGTGATATGGCCAGACCTTGCCCGGGAATTCGAAGGGACCTTGCAAAGGTTCAGCAAATTATTGACCAGGCAAGAATTAGAACAACTTAGGACAGTGGCCTTTCTCCAGTCGTCTCAAGGCAAGTTGGCATCTCCTGCGACACTTTACCTGCGCACCTCACACAACGAGGCCTGTCTCGGCGATGACGCGATGTATGTCGCAGGCTCTCATACTGCACTTTATAAGCGTCTTGGTTGTATGGAGCAACCTAAAGTGGAAGACGTAATGAACTATCTGACTAAGTTGCGCTCACAGGGTATTAAACCTAAACATCCTGAGATCCTTTATCCCACCTTGGTGGAAGTTCTAAAAGCTAGAAAGTACCCCGCATTATACCAAAACCAGCCGATTATTTGGGACGGTACAGGGTATAGCAAGCCCGGGGATATCTTGTTGGGGAACAAGTACCGTTCCATTTTTCTACAAGCCGTACCCCAATTAGAGGAAGCGTCACCGGCCCTGCGACAAGCCTTGAAGTCATTAGGAGTCCCTTCTGACCCCCAACCCCAACATTGGCGACAGCTTTTTGTTTGGTACCATCTGCGGTATGCACGTTCAGAAGAACCACTAACTCAGTCGGAGCGGCGTGCACTCCACCAAGCCTATAGTCACCTGTCTGAAATGCCCAAGGGGGTATCGGACGACATCAAGTGCTTACTTGACCAGGATGGCCGACTGCATTCTCTGGCCGAGATGCAAGCAAAGCTTTATCTCCTTAATGACGATCCAGCTCTTGCACAGGCTATAATAGAGAAAGGAAAATCGCTTGCCTTTGCGGACGTATCCAAACTAAAGCAAGCAACGGACTTACGATTCTATCATGGTTTAGACATCTTTTCATTGACGGAAGTTCGCGAACAAATAAGATGCAGAATAGGCGTAGAAAAAAAGCCGCCGCAATGGTGTGATTCTGAGATCGTGATCAAGAAGCTACACGATCACTCTTTCCTCTCAGCACTTGGGAGCTTGGCGGACTATCAACTCCAGGAATCCCTATCCCTAGATCCATCCAACCCGCCAATTCCCCTCTTGCAGGCAGTTCGAACCCTCGTTTTCGCCGAGCCGCTTCATATCGAGTATCAGGTGGGAAGTGTTAGTATACTGGTATCCACGGATGTTGTGCTGGATCATAAGCGGATTGTGCTTGCCGAGGTGCAGAGCCCCAATGAATTAGATGAGTTACTTTCCCAAGCAATTGCAAGCCTGTTTGTCAGAAAACCTGCAGAACAACGCCGATTCGCCGATGCAGTTTTTCGCCTCCTGACATGTTCTTTGCCGCGTGAAATGGAAAAATATCTCAGTCGTCGGGGTATCCCATGGCAGCCACCCTCTTCTATATCAGAAGCTGAGGTTACTCATCTGGATGATGAGCTTAGTAACCTCGTCACAACCTCTCAGAGTGAGCCCGAAATAGCAGATACGACGCTCAACGACATGGCCAGCGGAGATTACCGAATTGTACAGGAAGTAATTAAGAACTCCATCACAAATCAATTGAGCACCTTTCATATGGCTTCAAACGCGGCTTTCAATTTAGGCTCCAAAGAAAGTGACGACGATTTAACTAAATTTTCTTCAAGTGTGATCACGCTCCCTCCAATCGATTCCGTTACGCCTGTGCCTGTGAAGCCTTTAGACAGTTGGTCTCCAAAGGGTCCAAACTCTAGTGGAGCAGGGCGAAGAGGATCCTTGTCCCCTTCAACCTCTGTCAATGAGGAGCGTGATAGGGAGATTGGTCGGCGCGGCGAAGAGATCATTTTTCTGCAAGAGATTGAAAGTGTCGAAAGATTGGGATATCCAAAATCGCGAGTCAAGTGGGTAGCAAAAGAAAACCCTGCGGCGGACTATGACATTCTATCGGTCGACGAAAATGGCAGAGATCTGTGGTTAGAGGTAAAGTCCACCACCGGGCGGCACGGACATTTTCAATGGAGTATTTCCGAATTTAAAAAAGCCATGCAAGAACGAGGGCAGTACATTCTGTGGAGGGTTTATGAAGCAGACACAACACATCCGAGCGTCAAGCCCTTCCGCGACCCGGTCGGCATGATAATTCGCAATGGTATTCAATTAGATGTGGCATCATTGACTGCTGAAGTAGAGCCGTTATGAGTTCCAGATTAAGCTCAGACCAGCCAGGCAATGATAGAATATCACTGTGCCGTCCCTGTGCCGTACTAGTGTGGTTGGTAAGATAAGGAGTGCGACATGAAAATGTCTTCAAGGGTGAAGCTTCTGAGATGGCCTATGGAGAGTACATAGAGGCAAATCAGAATGATCCTGATTGTTTCGACTGTCTTGTGCCAGGCGATCTTCGAGGTCCTTGATCCGGGCCTGCGCCTGGGCCAATTGCTCTTTCAACGGGAATAGCTCAACTACCAACCCTTTGAGGATTCGGTTTTCTTCCCGAAGGGCTTGCAGTTCTTCATCGTTCGTCATGGCTGTACTTTAGCTGGTTCCCCCTCCTTTGGCAAGTCCAGTAGGAGCAGACCTGAGTAGTTACAGGAAATTAAATCATGTTTGAAAATTTTGACGAACAATTACTTGATGACTTTGCCAACACCTTTTACGGCTATGGCGACTACCAGGGCAAGTATTGGTTTATAGGGATGGAAGAAGGCGGTGGCGACTCATATGAAAAGGTTAACAATCAGCTTATCACCTGGGAGCGTCGTGGGCGATGTGAGTTGGAGCTACTTCCTGCCTTTGATCAGGATCTTGGTATAGGGAACTATTTCCAGATGCCGCCAAAGAATCAGCCCACATGGAATAGACTGATTCGAGTAATCCTCAGTGCATCTGACCCTGTATGGGACTCAAAAACAGCTCAACTCCAGAAAAAAGCTGTTCAGAACTATCAAGTGAGCAAGCTTGGGCGTATGCCTGGGCAAGATTGTTTGATTGAATTATTACCTTTACCGTCACCATCGATGAGTCACTGGATCTATGCAGACCATACTAATAAACTCCAGCAATTCAAAGACCGTAAAAAATATCTTGATCATTATCTCCCCAGGAGAGTTCATCATATTAGGAAGCGCATTCACCAGTACAATCCTGCTGTCGTCGTGTTTTACGGCTTCAGCTACCGGAGCTACTGGGAGCAGATTGTAGAGGATTCATTCTCACATGATCCAACCCACAACATTTATACAATACAAAGGAACACAACATTTTTCGCAATTATATATCATCCTGCTCGAAAAGCAGACTATGCTTATTTTCATACAGTCGGAAGACTGATTGCCTCTATATAGCAGAAATGATAAGCCTTTACTACCTCTGTTCTAGTACAGTGTATTGTCAACTTATTCTTTTTCCTTGATGAGTTTTCCCCACACAGGGACCTTTTCGGGCTATTTCCATCTCATTCTTCTATGAAATAGCCCCAAAAAATGTATTTCTTCCCCACTTTTCGGGTAAAATAAACTCATCATCGATCCATGTTGACAATACCGCTGTTTAGAACAACTTGTAAGCTCTTGTCATGAGACGATGGGCTCCTGTCAGGCAGGAATAACCCCGCGCCTCGCCGATCTTCATGAGTTGTTAGCAATCCTATCAATCCATCCAGTCGCGCCATCCGAGCATGTGGATAATGAGGAAAGTGATTCCTTTGTCGAGAGGCGTCTTTTAAACGGGAGGCACGGGACAATCTGGACTATTTTTCGGGTTCGCAAAACGTCTGTAATTTTTCTCTATAGGGAAACCTGGATTTTCGTCCGTATCGTGCCGTGCCTCCCGTTCCTCTTATTGAAATGAGCTTCATCGCGAAATTCATCCAGAGGTATCTTGAGAATTAGTTTTCATAAAAGCCACTTTGTACTTAGAACGACAGCGTAATGTGGTATCTTGAGAGAAAGCAGCGACAGTATCCATCTCTGTGCAGCTATTCGATGAGAGGAGACCATCCCATGCGTGATATTCACGACCCACCCACACAACTAGAAGTGCATGATCCTGACATCCTCGCCAATGCCAGGACCGTGCTGGACGCCTGTCGCTCTCCGCGAGAGATGCAGGAGGCAGTGCTGGCGGCAGTGGCGCGCAATGAGGCGTGGCGAGGGCGGCAGTGTCTGAACCTGCTCGCCCCAGAAGCGCCCACGAGCCCGACGGTCAGAGCGCTCCTCTCCGCCGAGGTTGGGATCCGCGCCGCCGAGGGGCACATCGGCCCAGTGAACCGCTGGTTTGCTGGCACCCAACACATCGACGAGATCGAGGCCCTGTGCGTCGAATTGCTCAAGCAGGTCTTCCGTGCGAGGTACGCCGACCATCGACTGGTGGCCAGTATGATCGGCAATATGGCAGTCTATACCGCCCTCACTGAACCGGGCGATGTCATCATGAGCCTGACGCAGCCCTTCGGTGGCCACTCGAGCAACCGCCATGATGGTCCGGCAGGCGTGCGCGGCCTGAAGATCGTGGACATCCCCTTCGATCCCGTCGAACTCGAGGTGGACCTCGACCTCTTCCGCAAGATGGCTCCGCTTGTGCGCCCCAGGCTAGTCGCGCTGGGTGCCTCCATGACGCTCTTCCCCTTTCCTCTGTCGGCCATGCACGAGATCGTCGCGGAATGGGGAGGTCGTCTCTTCTTCGATGGCGCGCACCAGCTGGGATTAGTCGCCGGTGGTCAGTTCCAGGACCCGTTGCGAGAGGGTGCAGCCGTGATGACCGGGTCGGCGGGCAAGACCTTCAGCGGACCACAGAGCGGTATCATCGTCTGGGACGATCCTGAATTAACAGCATCTATCACCTATGCCATCTTCCCTGTCTTAGCGGCCACCCACCAGGTCAACCGCGTGGCCGCCCTGGCGGCCTCAGCCGCCGAGATACTCGCCTTCGGCCAGGTCTACATGGCCCAGATCGTGCGCAACGCCCAGGCGCTCGGCGCTGCCCTTGACCGGCGCGGCATCCCGGTGCTTGGCGCGCACAAGGGGTACACGACCACCCACCAGGTGATCGCCGATGTGCGGCAGTTCGGCGGTGGGCTGCACGTCGCGCAGCACCTGGCACGCGCCAACATCATCACCAACAAGAACCTGATCCCCGCCGATCGGCCGGAGGACTGGGACCGCCCAGGTGGGTTGCGTCTGGGCACGATCGAAATCACGCGCCTGGGCATGGGCGAGGCCGAGATGGAAACCATCGCCGACTTCATCACACGCATCCTGGTCGAACGGAGCGCACCGGAAGCGGTAATTGATGACGTGATCGCGTTCCGGCAGCCCTTCCAAACGCTCTACTATTGTTTCGAGCACGGCGTACCCGGCCAGGCGTAGCGCTCTCTGGGAAGGATGGCAGGATGATTGATCCGCAACCAGACGCTCAAACATCTGTGCAGCAGGTCAGAATGATCCTGATCCAGGAGCGGAGGGTCCGCGTTGGCGATGTGATTGTGGTGAATGGCTACCGCGTCAAGCGCTCCTCGCTCAAAGCGCGTTTCGCCGAAGGGGGTTACCAGGTTCACGAGACGCAGCACTTCCTGCTCTTCATCCGTGCGGAAGAGCCAAAGATCATCCTGGTGCATTGGTTTGCGCCGGAGGACCTCCACACTAACCTCTCTCACTACCTGGCAGAAGAGTTGAAGCCGTTCGGGGTCATTGCATCGAATCAGGTCCTGGGGGAACTGATGACGGGGATCGTGGGGGGCACCCTCTACCCCGACGAGGTCAGACGTGCCTGGAACTACTTTGGCTCCAATACCCTGCAGCGCTTGCTGCTGCTGGTGAGTAGTACCATGCCTGCTCACCTGCCCGATTACGGTTCGCTTGGCGCTTCGGCGACCCTGTACCAGCGCGTCATCGAACTCGCCGTCGGTGAGCGCTTCCTCGACGCCGCGTGCAATGGCGGCTATCTCCCACTGCTCCTGGCCGAGCGCATCCCGTTACGATAGGTGTCAACCTAAAGGAAACAACAACTCCTTGGCAGTGATAGAAGACAGAGAATGCGAATGTCTGTTCTCATCCCACCAAGGAGTGTTTCACATGACCAGTATAGCATACGTGAGCGAGGCGATCCGGACCATTTTAACGGAGCGGGCAACGGCTCTGGAACGGCCTACCGACTTTGTTGAGCGCAGTAGCGCCCGCTTGAGCGGGGCGGTCTTTGCTCAAACGCTTGTCTTTGGCTTTCTGACCTTTCCGCAAGCCAGTTATGCCCAGTTACAACATGTGGCAGCCAGCCTGGGAGTGTCGGTGAGCCGACAGGCGGTACAACAACGCTTTGGCCCCGCTTCCGTTCTCTTCATGCGCCAACTTCTGGAAGAAGCGGTGGCTCAAGTCATCCAGAGCGATGGACGCGTGCCCGAACTGTTCTCGCGCTTTTCGGGGATCTACCTACAAGACGGCACCGAGATTACCTTACCCCCAGCCCGCGCCCAGCAGTACCCCAGCAGCGGGAAGGAGTCGGGCTGTCTGCGGGTGCAGTTACGTCTGGAGTACGGGCAGGGAGTCGGGCTCGGACTCTGGCTTGAGCCTGGGGGGCAAGGCGAAAACAGCGGCCCGGCCGTGCAAACCCCGGTGCCAGAAGGAGCGATCTGGGAGACGGACGCAGGCTATCTCAATCTCTCCCGCATACGCCAGCAGGGGGAAACGGGGCGCTTCTGGATCATCGCGCCACGCGCCGATCTGGCCTTTTTTGAGTCCAATGGCCTGCAATCCACCTTGCAGGAGCTGCTGGCCCGCCAAACAGGGAACTGGGTGGATTTGCAGGTGCAAGTGGGCGTGCGCGAACGCTTGCCCGTGCGTCTGGTGGCCCGTCGCCTTTCCCCAGAGCAGACCCGAACCGCCCAGAGGCGCGCCCAAGAGGTGGTCAGTACGCCTCCCAAAGGGGCACGCCGTCCCAACGTGCATCGTGGACCCTTGCGTACTAAGTCGGGCAACCGGGATCATCATGGGGATCGGCACCATGCTCACCGACGCACCTCGGGCAAACGCAAAGACCTGTTGGGATGGGTCATCTGGCTGACCAATCTTCCCTTGACCCTTGCTAATGCCGAAGAGGTCCTCGTCCTGGGACGATGTCGGTGGCAAAGTGAGTTGGTCTGGAAGTTGGGCAAATCGCTGGGCAAGCTGGATACCTGGCCCAGCGAAGACCCAGAGCGCATTCTGACCGAAATCTTTGCCAAGTGGCTGGGGTTACTGATCAGTCATTGGGTGATGCTGGTGGAGTGTTGGCAAGATCCCAGACACAGCATCGTCGGCGCTCATCAGGTCATGCAATGGATGGCTCCGGTGCTTGGGGTCAGTTTGGCGGGAGCGTGCTCCGTCGAGAGTGCCGTGGAGCGCTGTGTCCTCGCCATGCGTCGAGGCTGCCAGATCCAGCCTCGACCCAAGCGCCCGGCCACCTTTCAACTCTTGCAAACTCCCGCCCTGCTCTCTTCCAGTCCTTAGGTTGACACCTATCGTG
>WNFD01002858.1_pt1 | contig 17350 bp, 20 predicted proteins | sample 5400491 | NCBI WGS metagenome assembly WNFD01 (sample SAMN13153343, study PRJNA577476) | soil metagenome | isolation source: 120 cm saprolite under Douglas fir tree site 2 hole 2 replicate 2 | place: USA:California | collected 2015-04-18 | reverse complement strand
AGTACTCCAACTACAGTCGATGATCAATCTAAAACCGTCAAGTGTACTTGACAAGTGTAGTACACTATCGCTACACTACTCAACTCACGACAGCATATTGTTCACTATATTAGTTAACTGCAATCGCCTCTACGAAGTACGCACACGGGGAGCACCATGCCTACTGCAACGAAGACGCGGCTGAAGATCTTCCCGCTCGCCGATCGCGTGGCGATCCGGCCGCTGGAAGAGACCGAGGAGATGAAAGGTGGCCTCTACATCCCGGACACGGCCAAGGAGAAGCCGATCCAGGGTGAGGTCATCGCCGTCGGGCCCGGCCGGATGGAAAAAGGCCAGCGGGTCCCGATGGAGCTGAAGGTCGGCGACCGGGTCGTCTATGGGAAGTACACCGGCTCGCAGGTCGAGCTGGACGAGGAAGAGATCATCCTGATCAAGGAATCCGACGTCATCGCCAAGCTCAGCTGAGCGGGAGAGGACTAGATGGCTGCCAAGTACCTCGAATTCAATACGGAGGCCCGCGCGCGCCTCAAGCGGGGCGTGGACCAGCTGGCAAACGCGGTGAAGATCACGCTCGGTCCGAAGGGTCGCAACGTCGTCATCGAGAAGAAGTTCGGGAACCCGACGATCACCAAGGACGGCGTGACGGTCGCCAAGGAGATCGAGCTCGAGGATGCGGTGGAGAACATGGGCGCCCAGATGGTGAAGGAAGTGGCGACCAAGACCTCCGACATCGCCGGGGACGGCACGACCACCGCGACGGTGCTAGCGCAGGCGATCTTCCGCGAGGGTCTGAAATCGGTTACCGCGGGCGCCAACCCGATGTCGCTGAAGCGCGGCATCGACAAGGCGGTCGAGTTGGTGGTGGAGGAGCTGAAGCGGATCTCCGCGCCCACCAAGGGCCGGAAGGAGATCGCGCAGGTCGGCACCATCTCCGCCAACGGTGACAAGGAAATCGGCGACAAGATCGCCGATGCGATGGAGAAGGTCGGCAAGGACGGCGTGATCACGGTCGAGGAGGCGAAGGGCCTCGAGACCACGCTCGAAACCGTGGACGGGATGCAGTTCGACCGCGGCTACCTGTCGCCCTACTTCATCACCGATCCGGAGAAGATGGAGGCCGTGCTCGAGGACGCGTACATCCTGGTGCACGACAAGAAGATCTCCTCGATGAAGGACCTGCTCCCGGTCCTCGAGAAGGTGGCGCAGGCGAGCAAGCCGCTGCTCATCGTTGCCGAGGACATCGAGGGCGAGGCGCTCGCCACGTTGGTGGTCAACAAGCTGCGCGGCACGCTGAAGGTGTGCGCGGTGAAAGCCCCAGGCTTCGGGGACCGGCGCAAGGAGATGCTCACCGATATCGCGGTCCTCACCGGCGGCAAGGTGATTTCCGAGGAGCTGGGCGTAAAGCTCGAGAACACGGTGCTCGACGATCTCGGCCACGCAAAGCGGATCGTCATCGACAAGGACAACACCACGATCATCGGTGGCAAGGGCAAGCAGGCCGACATCCAAGGCCGCATCAGCCAGATCAAGGCGGCAATCGAGAAGTCCACGTCGGATTACGACAAGGAGAAGCTGCAGGAGCGGCTCGCGAAGCTCGCGGGCGGCGTCGCCGTGATCAACGTGGGCGCGGCCACCGAGACCGAAATGAAGGAGAAGAAGGCCCGGGTCGAGGACGCGCTGCATGCGACCCGCGCCGCGGTCGAGGAGGGCATCGTGCCAGGCGGCGGTGTCGCACTCTTGTGGTGTCAGAAGTCCCTCGAGAAGGTCAGGGGCAGCGATGACGACGAGAAGACCGGCATCGAGATCGTCCGCCGCGCGCTCGAGGAACCGATCCGGATCATCGTGCAGAACGCGGGTGCCGAGGACGCGATCGTCGTGGGAAGGGTGAAGGAGTCGGCCAAGCTAAACTATGGCTACAACGCCCAGACCGACGAGTTCGAGGATCTGGTCGCGGCCGGCGTTATCGACCCGACCAAGGTCACCCGCACGGCGCTGCAGAACTCCGCGTCGATTGCGGGACTGCTCCTCACCACCGAGTGCGTGGTGGCGGAGAAGAAGGAGAAGGAGAAGATGCCCGCGATGCCCGGCGGCGGCGGTGGCATGGGCGGGATGTACTGATCGGCTAGACGCTGTAACACGCACAGGCAAGCGTCGTAGTCACATGGGTTCACGTCGGAGTCGCCAAGGAGTCGCGATATGTACGCACGCAATGTGTCCATCCATCTGAAGGCCAACACGGCAGGTGAGTTTACTCAGACGCTCGAGAAGGACGTCCTGCCCCTGCTTCGGAAGCAGACTGGCTTCAAGGACGAGATTTCGTTCCTCACCTCGGACCGCTCCGAAGCGGTTGCGATCAGTCTGTGGGATCGGAAAGAGGACGCGGACAACTATAGCCGCGACGTCTATCCGCAGGTGCTGACGAGCCTGGCGAAGGTGGTTGAGGGAACACCGAAGGTTGAGGCCTACGAGGTGTCGAACTCGACCTTCCATAGGATTGCCGCAAGCAGCTAGAGCCGAACCGGTCGGTGGGCCGCTCGTAGCTCCGGTCTGTTACAAGGCCGACCGGTCTGTTCAGGGAAGGGGGGCGGGCGAAGAGTCCGCCCTTCTTTCTCGTCCGTAACGCCAGGTTCAGGTATGGCACGACCCACCATTGCGGTAGAAAACTCCATCTGGAAGGTCTATCCCACGGGCCGCGTCACTGTCTATGGGAAGGATGAATTTGGGTTGCTGTTCGAGCTGGGGACCGGCCCCGAGCGCAAGCGCCGCTTCACTCGCTATTCGCCTCTGGGATCGAAGAGTTCCGACGCATCCCTCGCTGAGCTCACTGAGCGGCAGCTGCTGGACCTCTTCCATCAGTCGCAGCCCGCGTGGACGTCGCCCGAGGGGGGATACGGGGTGCGCTGAATTGACTCCCGCACAACTTAAGCGCGAGTTACGGCGCATCGCCTTGGGGCAAGTGCGACTCGCCCGGAAGCTTGGAGTGTGGCCAAGTGAAGTCCGGGATTGGCTCGCGGGCAAGGAGCCTGTGCCGGAGCTCGTCGCTTCAGATATACGCGATCTGCCTTCTCAAAATCTGCGCCCACCACGGCCCGCGTAGCGCGCCTCGTGAATAGACTCGAGTGTAGTGGGTCGCCCTGTGTTGGTTTGAATCTCAGGCGTCGGAAAAAGCGACGACCCCCTGATGACCTTTCAGGGGGTCGCGGGTTCAAATCCCGTCGTCCCGACTGAGTGAAGAGTAAGACCTCACACTGAGTTGCGGTGTGGGGCTTTCCGCGTCTGGCGGATCGGTTTCATGTCATCGCGCCCGACTATCCCGGCATGGGGTACAGCGATGCGCCGGCCCCGAGTTCACAGCAGCCACTCGATCGGCAGCAGCGACAGCACCGCCACTGCGAAGCGCCGCCAGACGCCGGTACCGGGCTCTTCTTCCTGCACGACCTCCTCACCGTCGTGTCGATCGATCCAGTGCAGCTGGCCGGTGTCGCCAAGACCAACCTGATAGGCGCGGGCTGGCACCTCGTCGGCGAACCGCCGGGCGAGCGCATCGGCCAACGCGGCACTGTCGATCACGAACCCCATTTCGGTGTTGAGCCGGGCCGAACGGGGATCGAAGTTGAACGACCCCACGAACACCCGTGCACGGTCGACGGCGAACGTCTTGGCATGCAGGCTGGACGCCGAGGAGCCGGAGCCCGAACGCCCGGTCCAGTCGACACGTTTCCTGGAGCCCGACGCTCCGCGTTTGAGCTCGAACAACGTAACACCCGCGGCGAGGAGCGACTTGCGCCGCTTGGCGTAGCCGGCGTGTACCACGGCGACGTCGGTCGCCTCGAGCGCGTTGGTGAGCACGGCGACTTTCACACCCTGTCTCGCCATGACGGCCAACGCCTCCACGCCGGCGCTCCCGGGCACGAAGTAAGGCGAGACCAACCTCAGCTCACGCATCGGCGCGCGGAGAATTTCCTCGAGACGGTGCCAGAGCAGGGCGTCCTCCGGTGCCCGCCCCAGCCCCTTCGCCGGGTCGTCGCTCAGCATCCGGGTCCCGGCCCAGTCGAACGTGAGGCGGTGCGCCAGCAAGTCGCGGACGAACGACGACCTCGCAAGCGCCTCTCTGTACGCCGCGGCGTCCGGGTCGTGCTCGGTCCGCGCAGCGTCGGCTGCCACTGCGGCGATCGATGTTGCGGTGGCACGGGGTAGCACTCGCGCGGCGGGAATGGACGAGGCGCTGGCCCAGTAACGATCGAAGTCCTGCGACACGTCGCTGACGACCGGGCCGATCGCCAGGACATCGAGATCCACGAACCAGGGCGCCCCCCCTGGCCCGCGTCGAAGTACTCGTCGCCGACGTTGCGCCCACCGATGACGGTGGCTTGCCCGTCGGCGGTGAACGACTTGTTGTGCATCCGCCGGTTGAGGCGCTTGAAGTCCGTGAGATAGCCGAGGAGGCGCCACCGGCGGACCCTGAACGGATTGAACAGCCGAACCTCGATGTTCGGGTGCGCGTCGAGCGCGGCGAGGACGGGATCGAGACCGGCGGTGTTGTTGTCGTCGAGCAGTAGCCGCACCTGCACGCCCCGGTCGGCGGCGCGGCGCAGCGCCGAGAACAGCATGGAGCCCGATATATCGTTGTGCCACATGTAGTACCGCGCGTCGAGCGTGCGCTCGGCGGCGTCGGCCAGCAGCGCACGTGCGGCGAAGGCATCGTGCCCGTTCGGCAGCGCGACGATGCCGGACAGGCCGGGGTGCGCCTCCACGAGCGACGCGCACGCCCGACCCAGCCGGGTATCGACGATGGCGCGGACGTTCGTGCCTATGAACCGAGCGCCTTCTCGGACGCGGCCTTCTGGTGTTCGAGGTCCGCGCGCAGCTGGTCCCGCAACTTGCCCACGACCTTCCCGCGGATGTTGAGGATGCCCCCGCTCGGCAAGTCGTCGAAGCGGAAGCGCCTGAGCACGACCAGATAGATCCCCGGTTTCCCGCCTTCGCGCGTCCGGTCGACGATGCCCGTAAGGTCGAAGACGGCCTCGAAATAGTGATTCGCGTAAATCTGCTTTGACGCCATGACAGTCACGTCCGGGAGCTCCGACGGCGCGAACACCACCTGGTGGGTGACGCTCAGGATCGGCTGCAAGCCGGACGTAGAGTCGTCAGCCCAGAACAGCGCCTCGTGCGCGCTGTCCAGCTCGGCGTGAGGATAGCCCGTCAGGTATTGGCGCAGAGAGAGGATGTCCTGATAGACGTAGGGTGACTGCGCCAGCAGCGCGGCAAAGGCTTCGCTGGCGTGAACGCCGCCGACGTCGTCGTACACCACCAGCGCGGAGTCGCCGCGCTTGCGATAGTCCGTGACGTACTCCACTAAACGCCGCCGTACGTACGCGTTGAGCTGCGTCCCCGGGTCAGCGGCTGACCAGTCGATCTCGCGTTGGACCCGCTGCATGTCCGCGGCGGGCAGTTTGATCTTGCAGTCGCCGGGCTTGCACTTCTTGACATCGTCCACGTCGTGCGCCGGGACGGTCGCGTCCGCGACATCCGCGGGAATGGCCGGAGTGGAAAAGATCCCGAAGTGAGGACGCGTCCGCGCGCGGAGCGAGTTCGGGAAGTCTTGCAACCGGGTGACGTAGAACGTCCGCGGGACGTCCACGGTGATGATCCCGAACACTGCGACATCCCTCTTGTTCTGCGTGTCCAGGACTTTCACGATCACGTCGCCGCGCTCGACCGACGCGATCCGCGCCGAGTCAAGCCCGATGTGCTGTTGGAGAAATGTCGCCAGCCTGGCCGGGGGTTGTTGTGCCTGCAGCAGGAACCCCACCGTCGCACCGCAGCCGGCCAGCGCGACGTAGCCAAGTAGCCTCATATCACCTCTCGCACGCACCTGCACCATATGTCCCCCCTCCCCCCGCGCACTCCGAGCTCGTCCGACGGACGCGACGTCACGCCGTCCTGGTCACGTACTCTTCCCGGTACATCTGGATCAGCTCAAAGAAGTACGACACCGCCAGCGGCCCGATGAGGAGACCGAGTAGGCCCAGGTACGGAACTCCCACGAGCGCCCCGATCAGCGTCACCAATGGGTGGATGTGCGCCCATCTCCGGGACACCATCGGCCGGATCACGTAATCGATATTCCCGATTATCAGAATCCCCCAAAGCGCGAGCAGGACGGCCGCGCCCGGCCGATGATCGAGCACCAGCGCGATCGCCCCCGGCCCCCACACGAGCCCGCTTCCCAGCACGGGCAGGATCGAGAACACCATCGTGACCACGCCCCACAGCGCCGCGTTCGGGAGTCCCACCATCCAGAAACCGAAGCTCGTGAGCGCGCCATGGAGCGCGGCCGACAGACCCGTGCCGATCAGCGTAGAGGTCGTGACGTCGCGGAAGCGCTGGCGCAGCTTCTCCGTGTTGCTCGCGGAGAATGGAATGAACGGGCTGACGGCGTCCCACGTTTCCCCGGGCCGGAGCAGCAAGTAGTAGAGGCCGAAGCAAGAGATCGTCAGGTTCAGCGCCATCCGAGAAGCCGTCCCGATGAACCCGAACGCGGAGGACCCGATCCACGCCACGACCTTGGAGCCGAGGTCAGCGAGCCGGGCGCCCACGTCGACTCCGCCGACCCTGAGCTCGGAGAGCCGCGTGACGATGGGGCTCTGCATGATGGCCGCTGGGATCCGCTGCGCCTCGCTGACGATCAAGCTGACGGAGGATCCGCCGGCGACGATGAGCACCAGGAGGACGAGCGCCACCACAAGGCTGGCGGCGGCCTTTCCCGGCGCGCGGCGCGCGAGCCAATCGTGCAGTGGCTGGAGTGCGACGTACAGGACGGGGATACCGATCAACCCCGTGGCGTACGGCGCGAGCGCGATCGCCAGCGCGACGCTGAGCGCGATCACCAGCGCGGCAGCGGTCCGTTGGCGAGTCTCGGAGAGGGCGGTCAGGGCGATCCTAATTGCTCAAGCAATCGCTTGATCGTCGACTCCTCCTCTTTGAGGCCCTCGCGGAAGTCCTGAGCATCGGTGTCCGCGATCTCCATGCGCAGGTCCGACAGGTATGTCTCCAACGCATGCCTGAGTGTCACCGCTTCCTTGTCGGTCAGGTTGAGTTGCGCCATGCGCCCATCCACGAACGGTCCCCATGGTGCGAGTGAATCTTCCCTACGCCACCTGCGCCGCGATTCGTCGTGGGTCCTCGAAGAAGCGCGCGGTGAGGGCTCCGAACACCAGGCCGCCGACATGCGCCACGTAGGCCACGCCCCCGGTTTGGGCAGTCGCGGCGACCTGACCGAGACTGACGAGCTGTAACACAAACCAGACGCCGATGAGCAGTGCAGCCGGGATGAACGTGACCCGCACGAACACGAAGATGATGAGGACCGAGCGGATTTGATCGCGCGGGTAGGTGACCAGGAACGCGCCCATGACGGCGGCGATCGCCCCGCTCGCGCCCAGGTTCGGAACGGTGGAACTCGGGCCGAGTCCAACCTGGGCCAGCATGGCGACGACCCCGCCGACGAGATAGAACGCCAGGTATCGCCCGGGGCCCATGGCATCCTCGATCTGCGGACCAAAGGCCCAGAGGAACACCATGTTGCCGATGATATGCGACCAGCTGGCATGCATGAACATCGCCGTCAGCAGCGTGATCAGTTGATGACCGGCGCTGATCTGGGCCGGGACCACCGACCATTTCATCACGAACGGCTCGCCGCCCTGCAGCTCCATAATGAAGACGATCGCGTTCACCAGGATGATGGACGCGGTGACGACGGGCCGATGCAGGGGACGCCGTGAGGCGTCCCCGAGCGGGATGATGGTGCCCATGCCAACCTCGAATGACGTGCCTACGGATGCACTAACGCACGCAGCTTGAAGGCACCGGCGATCGACACGATAGCCACGACGATCGCGAAGCCGGCGATCAGGCCCATGATGGCGGCCAGTGTCGCCGGCGGCGACAACAGTGCGAAGATCCCCGCGACCACGCTGAGCACACCGAACGCCATCGGCCAACCCCAATCCATCCGCAGCCGCCGCAGTTGCAGCGCGATGTAGATCCCCAGGATACCGGTCACCAGCAACCACCACGCGGCCCACACGACCGCGAAGGTGAGAGCGAGCGTCGGGTAGTAGACGAGCGCCGCGATCCCGAACCCGACGCCAACGAAGCCCGCGAGCAGCAGCACCCACCAATGTTGCATCATTCCTCGCAGCTGAAATGCATGCACGATGTCCACGAAGCCCAGGAACAGCGCCCAAAACGCGATCACCAGGGCAAACGCCGCAACGGAGTCGAGTGGCCGCGCGAAGATGAAGACTCCCACCGCGAGGGACAACAAGCCTCGGAGCATGAGCGCCCACCACGTCAACCGGTACATGCGTTTTACATCATCCATCATCGGGGTCGTCATACCGCCTCCAGTCTAGGGAACCAGCGGGAGGTCTCGAGTCGGCATCGACGCTGGGAACGTACACCTCTGCCGGGACGTTGCAATCGCTACTATACGTATCGGTCACCGCAAGAACACCTCCGGCGCTCTCTTGGGGGCCTCGAAGGGCGTCGCGGATCGAAGGTCGCGATCAAAGCGCCCGAACACCCCGGAATCGCTCTTGAAATGCCGCTCCAACGCGTCAATCCGATTCTGGTCGTTTGGGTGATCCGACAATAACTGCGGGATCTCCCGGGTTCTCGCGTCCTTGAATTCCTGGAACAGCCACACCAGCCCCCACGGATTAGATCCGGCCGCCGCACACACGTCGGCTCCGGTCGAATCGGCGCGCGCTTCAGCCTGGCGGGAGTACAGGAGCGAATGCAGCTTGTCGAGCAGCGCGATCGCGAGAATGTGGGCGCGGGTGGGTCCCACCAGAATCACACCCCCGACCTCTCTCCACCGCAGCCGTTTCTCTTTCTCGAGCAGTGTCATGGAGTCGTGATGCAGCGTGTGCGCGATCTCGTGACACAGTGTTCCCGCCAGCTCCTCCTTGTTCTTGGCGAAATACAGGAGCGCATCCACGACGTAGATGTATCCGCCGGGAGTCGCGAACGCATTGGGCTGGGCCTCGTGAACCAGGTAGACCTTGAAGGGATGGTTGTATCGCGCCTGTGCGGCTTGCATGATCGGCTGGATCACAGGAAGCAACACATCATAGAGCGGCGACGAATCGATGATCTCGCTCCTGGCCTTTAGCTCGTTAAAGGTTTCCTGACCAATCGTCAGTTCCTCGTCCTGCGGCGTCTGTTCGACGGTCGCCGGTATCGCGGCGTTGGTCGCCAGCATTAAGCTGACCACGGCGGTGCCAGCAAGGGTGCGAGCCCGGAGAGCCGTGCGTGTCTTCATTCGTCTCCTCCTGTTCCGCCTCGTCGTCGGGAACGTACACCGATACCGAGACACTGCAACTCACGCCTGACCCAGCTCCCTACCGCCGTGGTCAGCCGACCCGGCGCCGGAGACCGTCGGATCACCGGAACTCGAGGGGGAGTTGCCCCCCAACCGGCTTGTCGAAGCCGTCACGACCCAGAGGGGACACCCGCCGAAGGGCGGCGTTTCTCACGACACTCGGCTGACCTTCGGGCCTGCTGTCAAGAGCACTCCGCGATTCTCGTCGAGGGTGAACGACCTCCAGAAACCGCCGCCGGATTTCGGCAGCCGCGGGTTGGTCCACGTGGTTCGCCCCACTCCCGTGTCTGGAACCACGTCGAACCTCCATACCACGTGGCCATCCGCCGGATCTAACGCATACACGTGGCCGGTGACGCCGACGATATCTCCACCGGCGGTGCCGATGTACACGAGGCCGTTCCAAGCGATCGGCGCCATCGGCATCCCCATGCCGGGGGTCTTCTCAGCGATGATATGCTCCCACGGAAGCCGCCCGTCGCTCGCATTGAGAGCAAACACCTGCCCATCGGATGTGCCGCGGAACAGCCTGCCGTCGAGGTAGGCAAACCCGCGATGCACGGCGAGTGGGTGCGGCGTAGCGCTGTGCCGCACGTACTTCCACTGCTCGGCGCAGTTGGCCGCATCGATCGCGTAGGAGATGGTGTCCGTGGTGAAGTACAGCACGCCGGCGATCACGATCGGGCCGGTCTGGAGCGACGTCACCTCAGGCAGCGCGTAACGGCAGACTTCCCGCAGCTGTCCCACATTGGCACGCGTGATCTCGGTGAGTGGCGGAAAGCGGTCCCCAGCGACCGTCCGGTTGTAAGTGCGCCAGTCCGCGTCCGGAACACCGCTTTGCGCCGGCAGCGTTACCGGGATCGTCGCGGCGAGCAGCACTACCCCGCTAGCTTGAATCAGGCGTTCCAGCATCAGACTAAGGAGGACTTGCGTTGACTCGCAAAGCAATCGCCGCGCCACGGCTATGTGTTTGTAGGGCGGAGACTTGGTTTCTCGGGCGGCGACAACCGGTTGGCAATTGCCAACCGGTTAGCGCCCCGTATAACTAACGCCCATGGTTGACACCGCGAACACTGGCCCGCTTGCAGCCCAGCTGCGGGCCACCCTCGACAAGATCCCCGCCTACACCTGGTACGCAAATCCCACCGGCGGGCTCAGCTTCGTCAATACACGCTGTGCGGATTACCTCGGTCTGCCGCCGGACCATCCCCTCCGGTTCGGTATCGACACCGGCGCGGCGTGGGACTCCCATATCGCGTTGCTGCATCCGGACGATCACGCCGAAGCGCGGAGCGTCTGGTCACACTGCCTCAAGACTGGCTCCGCCGGCGAAGTGAGTTTTCGAGTTCGGAACGCTGACGGCGCATACCGCTGGTTCCTCAGCCGCGCTGAACCACTCCGGGCGACGGATGGCACGATCCTGTATTGGATCGGGATCAATCTCGATATCGACGACCGCAAACAAGCGGAGTTCTACCTTGCGGAGGGAGAGCGGCTTGCTCACACCGGGAGCTGGGCATTCACCGCTGCCGGCTTCAAGCACTGGTCGCCCGAACTGTTCGCGATCCACGGTCTCGTGCCGAGCGCCAGGGCGCCGAGCATACCGGAGTACCTGGCGCTGGTACACCCGGATGATCGGGAGTTCGTCGCGCATGAAATTCAGAGGATGTTGGCGGACCATCGCGGGTTCGACTTCACGAAACGGGTGGTCAGACCCGATGGAACGATCCGCTACGTCCGTTGTGTCGGCGTCCCGGCAACCGGCGGCGAGGGCGTTGTCGGAACCGGGATCGACGTTACCGAGCAGGAGCACCTGACGGCGGCCCGGCGCAAGATCGAGATCGAGCTCCAGCAGATCCTCGACCTCGCGCCGCAGATCATCGGTGTATTGGGCCCTGGGCGCGAGCGCTTGTATGCGAACCGCGTTGCGCTCGCCTATTACGGCGTCACCCTCGAGGAATGGCGGCAGCGAAGCTTTGGGCCTGAAGTGCATCCGGACGACTTCGATCGGGTCAAGGCGGTGGTCGATCGTTCTGTGGCGAGCCCCGCCGCGTACGAGTTGGAGATGCGGCTCCGGAAGGGCGACGGGACCTATCGCTGGTTTCTGGTTCGGTACAATCCACTCCGCGACGACCAGGGGCAGCTGATTCGGTGGTATCTCGCCTGTACCGATATCGACGATCGCAGGCGCATCGAGGACCGGATGCGCAACGAGACGATCGCGCTGCGCGAAGACCTGGACCGCGCCTCGATGTTCGAGGAGATCGTCGGCTCCTCGTCCGCGCTGCAACGCGTCCTGGCGCAGGTAGCGAAGGTCGCGCAGACGGACGCGACGGTGCTGATTCTGGGCGAAACCGGGACGGGGAAGGAACTCGTGGCCCGCGCGATTCACAAGCGCTCGCGTCGCGCGAGCGGCGCATTCATCCGGGTGAACTGCGCGGCCATTCCGCCGTCGCTCGTCGCGTCCGAGCTGTTCGGGCACGAGAAGGGCGCCTTCACCGGCGCCGTGCAGCGCCGCCTCGGCCGCTTCGAGGCCGCGGACGGCGGCACGATCTTCCTGGACGAAATCGGCGAGCTGCCCCCGGAGGCGCAGGTGTCCTTGCTGCGGGTGCTCCAGGAGCGGGAGATCGAGCGCGTCGGCAGCAGTCATCCGTTTGCGGTGGACGTGCGTGTGCTCGCGGCGACCAACCGCGATCTCGAGGCCGCGGTGGAGCGCGGCGCGTTCCGGGAGGAACTGTTCTACCGGCTGAACGTCTTCCCCATCCGCCTGCCGTCGCTGCGCGAGCGCGTGGAGGACATTCCAATCCTGGTCGAATACCTGGTCGACCGCTTCGCAAAGCAGACGGGGAAGATCATCCGCAATATTGAGAAGCAGACCCTGCAGCGGCTCACGGCCTACGACTGGCCGGGCAACGTGCGCGAGCTCCAGAACGTGATCGAGCGTGCCGTCGTGTTGAGTGAAGCCGAGACCTTCGTGATCGATGAGTCGTGGCTCGCGCGCAAGCCGCGCACGCCGTCGAACGGCACGGCCCTGACCACCCTGGCCGACGGTGAGAAGGCGTTGATCGAAGCCGCGCTCAAGGAGACGCACGGCAGGGTGGCCGGCCCGCGCGGCGCGGCGGCGAAGCTCGGCATTCCGCGCCAGACGCTCGAGTGGAAGATCCGTAACCTGAACATCGACAAGCTCGCGTTCCGAAACCCCTGATCGCGCTCGCCCGTTGGCAATTGCCAACAGGCTAGCACCCGCCCCAAGACCAACTCGCGATTCCGTAAGCGCTTAGTCGTGGCGCGGCGCTTGCCTTCCACTGTTCGCGTGTGGCGTTCATGAAATTGACCATCAATGGCGTGGCGCGCGAAGTGACAGATCATGGCGGCTGCCGCCAACCCTGATCCCAGCGATGCCGATATCGAGGCCGCCCTCACGGGCAACCTCTGCCGCTGCGGCACCTGCGTTTTGAGTGGGAGGACCCATGGTTTTGAAGATCGCATATTGGGCCACGACGATCATCGCCGCGGCGATGTTGCTGTCGGCCGTCACCTACCTGACCGGCAGCGCGCAGGTGGTCGCCTTTGTCAACCACCTTGGCTACCCGCAGCATCTTAGGCTGGTTCTCGGCGTCGCCAAGCCGGCCGCCGGCGTCGTCTTGCTCTTGCCCGGGCTCCGTTTGTTGAAGGAGTGGGCCTACGCGGGAGTGAGCTTCGCGTGGTCGATGGCGTTCCTCGCGCACTGGCTGGCCGGCGACGGAGCCATGGCGTTCTTTCCGCTCGTGCTGCTGGCCCTGTTGGTCGTCTCCTATCTGACCAGGCCGGCGAGCCGCCGTCTGGCTCCAACGACGGTGCCGGTCGGCACGGCGGAGCCTGTTGCTCGCGCTAAGAACTGACAGGCGCTTCAAGACTTTGACGACAAAAAGAGGAAGTCAATAATATGCAGTCCACAATAATGCCATCCACGCAAATGGCCGTGAAGGAGTATGGCTATTTTGCCGGTAACCAGTGGCGCAGCGCCGTTGATAATCGGGTCTTCGAGGTCCACGAGCCGTATAGCGGAAAGCTGTTTGCCCGCGTCGCAGCAGGAACTCGCGCGGATGGGCGCGTCGCCGTGGACGCGGCCGCGCAGGCATTCGCGGGATGGGCGGACACGACGCCGGCGGAAAAAGCCCGCCTGTTCCTGAAGGCCGCCGAGATCGTCAAGCGCCGCCGAAGCGAGATCGCGGAAGTGCTGGCGCGTGAAACTGGATCGACCATTTCATTCGCGACGTTCCAGCAGGACCTGGTAGCAGCGACCCTCCAGCAGGTCGCAGGTTGGGTGTTCCTGCCCAAAGGCGAGGTGCTGGAAACCAATGTACCCGGCACGCACTCGATCGGCGTGCGGCGTCCGCTGGGCGTCGTCGCCAGTTTCACGCCATGGAACGGCGCCAACGTTCTCTCCTGGCGGGCCGTCATATCGCCGGTGGCCGCCGGAAACACTGTCGTGGTGAAGCCATCTGAGTTCGCTCCGATCTCAGCGGGAGTTATGCTCGCCGAGGTCGCCGAGGAAGCCGGGTTTCCTGCAGGGGTAATCAATGTTGTTACTCATACGCCGGGAGCCGCGGGCGTCATTGCGGACGAGTTCTTCGAGCGTCCCGAAGTTCGCGTCATCAATCTGATCGGCGGAGTCAAGACGGCGCGCATGCTGGCCGAGCGCGCCGGACGCCTCTTGAAGCGGACCGTGCTGGAGCTGGGTGGTTTCAATCCGATGATCATCCTCGACGACGTCGACGTGGACTACGCGGTCCGCACGGCGACGTTCGGCTCGTTCTTTCATCAAGGCCAAATCTGCCTCAATACGCGCCGCATCATCATTCAGCGCAAGATCTACGACGAATTCCTCGGCAAGTTTGTGGCGCGGACCAAGACCCTGCCGGCCGGCGATCCCCTGAACCCGAAGACCGTCATCGGTCCCATCATTACGCGCGACGCCGTACAGCTGATTGATGGCCGCGTGCAGGAAGCGGTCGCGAGGGGAGCCAAGGCCCACACGGGCGCGAAGCACGATGGAAAGATTTATTACCCCACGATGCTGACGGACGTCCCGCTGGATGCCGCCATCGCCAACGAAGAGACCTTCGGGCCGGTCGTCGTGGTCGAAGTGGTGGATACGCCGGAAGAGGCGATTGTCGCGGCAAATCGCACCATGTACGGCCTCACGTCTTCGATTCTCGCCGGGAATACCTACAAGGCATTCGAGATGGCGCCCAAGGTTCTCGCCGGAATCGTGAATGTGAATTGACCGACCGTCAACGACGAGATTCACGCGCCGATGGGGGGAGTTCGCGACAGTGGCTGGGGCCGCACCGGACCCCGCAGCCTCGATGATTTCAGCGACCTGATCTGGGTCAACTCGCATAGCGGTCAGCGCCAGTATCCCTTCTGACCGCAAAGCGGAAGGACGCGTCGATGACGATCGACACCCACCACCACATGCTGCCGGACTTTTTCTGGCGGGAGACGGAGAACGCTCACGCGCCCGTCGGCGGGCTCGCGCCGCTGCGGTGGTCCACAGATGCAACCCTCTCGTTCATGGATGACGCCGGGATAGACGTCGCCGTCCTCTCGGTGAGTACACCCGGCGTGCATACGGGGGACAGTGCCAAAGCTTCGGCTCTGGCGCGCCGGTGCAAGGAATTCGCGGCCGAGCTCGTCCGCGCACGGCCAGACCGGATTGCAGGTTTTGCTTGTATCCCGCTGCCGGATGTCGATGCGTCCCTGGAGGAGTTGTCGTACGCACTTGACGTCCTCGGGCTCGATGGATTTGCGCTATTCACGAACTCCACCGGTGTGTATCTGGGCGATGCTGTTTTGGAGCCGGTCTTCGATGAATTGGAGCGTCGTCAAGCGGTCGTATTCGTACATCCCAATCCGTCGCCGGACGCGGTTGCCCATTCATTAGGGCTCCCTGACAATCTGCTCGACTTCCCGACGGATACCAATCGCGCGGTCGCCCAGATGCATTACACCAACAGGTTTGCACGCACGCCCAACGTGAAATACATCTTCTCGCACGCCGGAGGGTCGATCCCCTACCTGGCCGCGCGGTTCGCGATCATCGACGAGATGGGCTTCATCGCGGGCGCAGAGCAGCGAGGGACTGCCGCTGCCATGTTCCGCCGGATGTACTGGGACACGGCTCTCGCCGCCAGTGATCCTGTGCTCCGCATGTTGCGTGACGTAGCGGGCATCAATCAGGTCCTGTACGGAACAGACTTTCCCTACCAGCGCCGAGACATTGCCGCAAAATCCAAACAATGGTTGCAGCACTCTGCGTTGAATGATGTGGAACGCGGCGCGGTTCTCGGAGGCAACGCGTCACGGCTCTTTCCGCGCTTGCAGTCCGTCCTAGCGAATAGAGAGCTCGCATGAAAGCTGTCAGATTGTTGGAATACGGTGGGCAGTTGGTGTTCAACGATCTAGCGACGCCGACGATCGCACGCGACGAGATCCTGGTGAAGGTCAAGAGTACCGCCGTCAATCATCTGGATCTTGTTGAGGCCTCCGGCACGGCAAGACAGATACTCCCGATCGACCTGCCGTGGATACCTGGTCATGAGTTTTCAGGGGTCGTCGAACAGATCGGCAGTAACGTTGCGGCGTATGCGCCAGGGGATGCCGTGTTCGGTACCAGCGGCATGGGCGCGTACGCGGAGTTTCTGGCTGTCAAGCCGGCGCTCATCGCAAGGAAACCATCCAACCTCTCATTTGATGAGGCGGCATCAGTGCCGGTGGCCTCCCAAACTGCGTGGCAGGGAATCTTCACCCACGGTCACCTGGAAAAGGGACAAACGATCCTTATCCATGGTGGGGCCGGCGCTGTGGGCGCCTATGCGGTGCAATTGGCATCGCATGCCGGTGCCACCGTCATTGCTACGGCAAGCGGCGACGATGAGGCGTACCTCAACTCCATCGGAGCCAGCCGGGTTATCGATTATCGAGAGGCGCAGTTCGAGCAGGTTCTGCGAGAGAAGGTCGATGTGGTCTTCGACTTGATCGGTGGCGATACACAGAAGCGGTCGTTCCTCGTCTTGAAGGAAGGCGGCCATCTCGTCGCTGCCACCCAGCCCGTATCGCAGGAAGAGACCGCGAGGCACCGTGTGTCGGGCGCGATGATGAGGCTCGCGCCGTCAGCGGACGGGCTCGGCAGAATCGCGCGACTGCTGGAAGAGGGGACGATACGACCAGACGTCGCGACCGTGTACGCGCTCCAGGATGCGGCCCGGGCCTGGAAGGACATCGCCGCAAGACGCAGGTCACACGGCAAGCTCGTCCTTCGTGTGGCCTAGACATACCCAGCGAAAACACTAATCGCGCTCGCCGGTTGGCAATTGCCAACAGGCTGGCACGCTCTGCAAGACCAACTCGCGATTTCGTAAGCGCTTAGTCGTGGCGCGGCGTTTGCCTGCTCCCGTCCAAGTATGGCGTCCATGAAATTGACCATCAATGGCGTGGCGCGCGAAGTGAAGGGCTCGCCGAACATGCCACTGCTCTGGGTCTTGCGCGACCTCGTCGGCTTGACCGGCACGAAATTCGGTTGCGGTATGGCCCTATGCGGTGCCTGCACGGTGCACGTGGACGGCGCGCCCCGACGGTCCTGCGTCATGCCCGTCGCGGCCGCCGTAGGCAAAGCGATCACCACCATCGAGGGGCTGTCGCGGGACGGCCGCCACCCGGTGCAGCGTGCCTGGGCAGAGCTGGACGTCGTCCAGTGCGGCTATTGCCAGTCTGGACAGATCATGGCGGCTGCCGCGCTCCTCGCCGCCAACCCTGATCCCAGCGATGCCGACATTGACGCCGCCCTCACGGGCAACCTCTGCCGCTGCGGCACCTACCAGCGCATCCGCGCCGCCGTGCACCGCGCCGCCGTACTCGCGAAGGAAGGGATCTCATGAGCGCCCGGACACGCCCTTCCCGCCGTGAATTCCTCAA
>WNFD01003031.1_pt1 | contig 17353 bp, 14 predicted proteins | sample 5400491 | NCBI WGS metagenome assembly WNFD01 (sample SAMN13153343, study PRJNA577476) | soil metagenome | isolation source: 120 cm saprolite under Douglas fir tree site 2 hole 2 replicate 2 | place: USA:California | collected 2015-04-18 | reverse complement strand
CGTTTTCCGGCTGATACTTGGCGGGGTTGGCCTTACGCAGAAGATCGATGGCTTCAAACGTCTCCGTGCCCGTGCCGTGCAGCGCGTGATCCACGGTCTGCGAGTACATGGCTTCAAAGCCGCCCTCAACCATCTGGCCCGTGCCCGGCGCCTGCGCCATCACTTTGAACTGCTTCAGGTCCGGTAACGCGATGGCCGGCGCTCCGCCGTGCAGCATGCGCGGGAGGTTCGGCCCCATCGCCACGGCGCGGAACGGCGAAGCGTTTTCTTCCGGAACAGTTTCCAGAGCGCGGTTCAGCCAGCCGTCTTCGGTTGACTTCAAGCCCGGCGTGCCCGATTCCATGAAGTCTTGTGCGTCGAAGTGCGAGCGCGTCTGATCGGGCGAACCGGCGGCATGCACGATGGCGAGTTGATTCTTGTGAAAGAGCGGCTCGAGGGGGGCGAGGCTGGGATGCAAGCCAATAGTTCACTTCGCCGAAGGGCACGACAATGTTCAAGCCGTCGGCGGCGCCGCGCTGAAACAACACGACGAGCTGCTTCTTGTTCGGCATGGGCGTCGCTGCAACGGCGCGCTGCAAAAACGCCGGCATCGCGCTCAGGCCGACCATGGCCACGCCACCTTGCTTCAAGAAATAGCGCCGCGAAAATTTCAGACCTCTCATGCCTTCACAGCATTTGTAGCTCATGGCGACCTCACTCGCCCTATGGAGTGCGGCGGGTTGGCGCCGCTTTTCTTACCGCCACGGCGGCTTGTCGCACTCACAAACGCCTGGGCCGCAGGAAAAGCGGGAGCAAGCTCCCGCACTCCAAATCAGCGGCGCTGAAATTCAGGAGCGCCCAGCACCAAGCCGGCGACGACGCCCAAATCCACCTGCTTGCGCGGATCATCGAGCTTGGCCTGCAAAACCTGCGGGTTATCGAGTTGCTTCTCGAGCGTCTCCACAGTAGTCGGTCCCGCCTGTCCGCCGAGAAAAACCTGTACGGCGCGGTCCAGCGCCGACTTTGGATCCGCGGACGAATCCACGCCGAGCAGAGAAGCCACATCGGTGCGCGCTCCGCGCATCTTGTTACCGGCAAGCGCGAGCGAATAATTCAAGCGGTTCAACAGCGCGCCGGTGTTTACCCACGCATCGGCTTTGTCCGAGTAACCGGTCGGCGGCTGGCACTGATACAACGGCTCGCCGATTCGCCCCACCCACTGCACCAGCGGCATGGGCGTGTCCACATCGGTGCCCAGGGCGCGCACTGCGGAAACTACCAGTTCAAAAGGCGTCTTGATCTTCGCGCGGTACGATTCCCGCGACCAGAATTCCGGCGACCAGATCATAGTCTTCAGCACCGCGCGGATGTCGCCGTCGCTTGATTGAAACGTCTTCACCATGCGCTCCACCAGCGCCGGTGGTGGATTGTCGGAAACAAAGCGGCGCGCCAGCTTCGTGGAAATAAATTTTGCCGTACTCGGGTGATGCACAAGCAGGTCAATCACCTGCTCGCCGTCCTTCATCCCGCCGGCGTGAATCTTTTTCCCCAGCAAGATTTTCGGATCGGGATCGTGCAGCCGGTCGTCGAATTTGAAATCCGCGTACTGCCTCGGCTTGTCAATCGTCCAGCCCGTGAAGCAGCGCGCCACTTCCGTGACGTCTTTCTGGGTATAACCGCCGTCCACTCCCAGGGTATGCAACTCCATCAGTTCGCGCCCGTAATTCTCATTCAGCCCGCGCTCGTTTTTCTTCGCTTGCTGCGGATTAGCCGATGGACGCGGGGGCCGGCCGAATCCTCCGCGGCGCCTCTGCTGGCGCATGGCTCGCTCGGATGCCTGGCGCTGGGCCGCCCGCGGATCAGCGCTCAGAAAATTGTCCAAATAAAAAAGCATCGCCGGGCTCTTGGCCGTCGCGGTCACCAATTCGCTGAATTTTCCGAACGCGTGCGGCTGAATCACGTCGCGTTCATACGAAGTAAGGTAGTAGCGATCTTCGCCTTTGCCCGCGAAAACGTTGAAGTGGTTAAACCAGAAATCGTCCATCACCTGCAGGAGTTGCCGCTCGCTGTAAATCGCGCGCGTTAGCTTGGCCATACCCAACTCGGCCACCACGCGCTGCGGCCTTTTGCTGTCGTCGGCAATCGCGCGCGGAACATTGTTGGGGTCGCCGCCACCCAAAACGTCGCGCCGGCCCTCGCCATTTGTCGCCGTGATCCCCGGCGATTGCTGTTTCATCGGAGCTGGGGCGCTGGAATTGTCAGGCGGGAGTTGTGGCGCGGAAACTAGAGTGGCGGCCAGATCTTCTGAATTTGCCGGCTGCCCTTGCGCAGTCTGCATATCTCTTTCGACGACTGCGGCGGCCGCGTCGGCGCGGCGCTGCTCCTGGTGCGCTTGTGCCTGGGCCTGCTTCTCCGCTTGCTTGGGCTGCGGATATTCATCGATCAGTTTCGCGGTGGACATGCGGAGCGTCGGATAGTCTGCGAGACGCGCTTCCATGGCCTTGTCATCGATGGAATTGGGATTGAGTTGCTGCTCGATCCACTTGGCCAGACCCATCTGACGGACGCGCTCGACGTCGCCCGGGCGCGGGCCGTAGGCGAGGCGGTTCAGCGCATGAAGGATGGCTTCGTCGGCACTGAGTTCCGTGATCGGCAGCCCTTTGAGAGAAGGATCCGCTTTCGGCTTCTTGTCCTTTGCCGCTGCGGGGATTGCAGCTCTGGCCGGCAACTCGACAATAAGGGACAAAATGCAAGCGAAAGAGAGGATGGCGGCGAGGATTGACCTAGGCGTCGCGGAAATCGCAGGATACTTCGGAAAAAAAGCTGAGGCGGGGCGCTCTGGCAGCCTCATAGCACTCTCCTGCGGGGCGGCATCTTGGGCGAATTACCGGTCACGAATAGAATAACCCTTTCGCGGCGAAGAAGTTGCAGAACTCCAGAGACCGTGTCGAATTCTTACCACGGCTGAAAGTACAGTCAGGAAAGAACATAGGGGGTGGCTGTGGAGTGCGGCGGCTTGCCGCCGCTTTTCTTGCCGCCACGGCCGCTTGTTGCACTCCCAAACGCCTGGGCCGCAGGAAAAGCGGGAGCAAGCTCCCGCACTCCAAATTGCGCTCGGCAATTTTTCAGGGCTGCGGGGGATCAATCACTCGATTACGTCAAAGTCCACGGTCCGGTCCGGCGCATGATTTTTCGCGCTGTCGACGGCCTGCATCACCAGGCGGTACGAACCCGGTTTCAGGTCATCCACTTTCACCCTCAGGCCGATAGGGATCACCGAATTTCCCTTTTGGATGAAATCATCGGCGCGCATGACTTCGGTAAAAAATACTTGCTTGTTGGACGATCGCTCGAAAATGCGGTAGCCCATGCCAACAACCGGCGGGGTCGCCGAGGTCAGCAATGGCTCGTAGATCTCCGTGTATAGAACTACGTTGTCGGTATGCTTGAAGCGATTGCTGCCGGAAGGAACGATCTGAGTGCCTTTGACCACAAGCGGGGTACGGTCTTCAAGCAAAACGGAATCCAGGCCGGTGGGAATCTCGTTCAGCCTCTGCGGGGAATTTGTCAGCGCCACACCGCTGAGGCTAAAGTGTTTTCCGTCATAGGAATCGATGGCAAGCGGCGATTCGAATTTGCCGAAGGCATCGCCACCGGCGCTCAGGACCACGGTCAGCCTGTACGTGCCCGGTGTGGCGTCAAATTGGTTTTCGTAGCGATACGGCAACTTGGCGAACTCTTTCCATTCGTCCTTCTCCAAGTCCAGGTTGACGGTATCGCTGAATCGCGCTCCAACTGTTCCATCTGTCCGGTAAGCGATCCCCAGCACGTTCAAGTTGGCGTGATACTTTCCCTTGTCCTTATTGAATTGAAATGAATCCGTTGGAATCTCCATCGCCAGGTTGACCCGCGCCGTCTCAGGAGCGGTGTAGAAATAGGGCGCTTGCAACACGCCATGAATCGAGCCGGTCTGGGAGCCCATGGCATGTGATTCGAGCTGTTTTTCCAGGGGCTTGCCTTCGAGCACGTTGGCGGATCGCGTGTTGCAATATCCACTGCGCGAGCGCACGTGGAGCCCGCCACGATTCAGCTTCACCTTCAGCGTGTGGCAACTTCCTTCCGGGGAGTCGCCGGGCACGTAACCCAGGATGTAGAACTCGTTCTGCTCTCGCCCGATGCGTTCGAGTCCGCCAAGCAGGTCGTTGGTGTTGAAAATGGTGAAACCGCCCGTCCCCTCCGCAAGCGCTGCCAGGATCTGCTGGTTGGTCGAAGCCGAAGGTGGAAATGGAGGCACGATGGTCCGCGGCTGGTTGTAAGGCGAATTGATATAATTGGCGCCAGGATTGTAACCTCCACCGCGGGTGCCGCCTCCCGTGCCACCGGAGCCGCCCTTTCCTCCACCACCGGTGCCGCCGCCGGTGCCGCCTTTACCGCCGCCTCCCGTGCCACCGCCGCCGGTACCACCGCCTCCACCGGTGCCACCTCTGCCGCCACCGCCCGTGCCTCCTCCACCCGTACCGCCGCGACCACCACCTCCTCCACCGGCTCCTCCGCCGCCGCCACCGCCGGGCCGCTGCGGATCAGGCATGGCCATCGCGGGATAGGCCGCGAGCAGAATGTGCGGACGCGGTGAAGTCTTCCGCGCGGGGATGTGGTGTGAAACAGCATGAGTCTTGCCAGCAGTCGTTTTCGTGCTGGCGCTCCCGCCCGGAGCGGTCGCCACCAGACCGCGAGCATCCAGCGCGTAGACCGCCACATTCGACTTGTTGCAAGCATCAATGGTTGCCGTCAACTCCGATTGGTTTTCCTGCGTCAGCGGGAACCCACCGGAGAACAGCACCACCATTTTTCGGCCGGGGACGGAGCGGAGATTTTTCGCCAGGCTGCGTACCGCCAGCAGCATGCTGCGCGCCCCAAAATCCGCTTCGGCATTGCCCAGTGACGATAGCCCTGTGGACGCTACCGTGACGGGCACGTCCGGCGCGGGCGCGTTTGGATCGACCGACGCACTCTTCACTCCAGACACCGCCGCGCGGAGCACGTCCGCGTTCGCCGTGAAATTCTGCACGATGCGGAGCGAGCCCCCGAAATCCACGACGGCCATCAACCGGTCAGGGCCGGCGTTAGCCGCGATGAACTTGGTTGCGGCGCTGCGCGCCTGGATCTGATCCGGCGCCGCCATTGTGGAATTGTCGAAAAACAAAATCAGATACCGGCGTTGCCCGTTCGCCTGGGTAGCCGCATCGACTCCGGCAGAAAAAGTGGAAACCGGCTGTTCCTTGTTATCTTCGAAAACCTTGAAATCATTCTGCGTCAGGTCGCGGATGTAGTTGCCCTTCTTGTCCGTCACGACCGAATCGACGAGCACCAGCTTTGATTCTTTTTTGATCACAACCACTGGCTGCTGCTCCGCCGGTGAGGCCGCCTGCGGCGGTGGCGGAGCGGGTTGCCCCTGCGCCCGCGAAGGAGCAGGAACCGCGCACATCACTCCGGCAGCCACCCACGCGGCCAATCGAATTATTCGCCTGAAGTTTGTGAGTGTATTCATATTTCCCCCACGACGATTGCCGAAATTCAATAAGGAATGACCACTGCCCCGTTGCGTGCCGCCATCTGCGCACCCACGGCGTCTCGCACGACCAGGCGCACGAGGTAGGTGCCCGGCTTCACGTCAAAACTGGTTTTCACCGTGAACCCCGAGCGGCTCAACCGGGTGTATGTCGCGTCGAGCAAGTTCATCTCCACGATCTTTGAAAGGCCGGTGACAAAATTTCCATTCTCGTCGAAAATCCCGGTGACGATCGTTAATTGATCGTTGTTGCGTCCCTGCACTTTCCGGAAGTGGATGCCCTTCACATCAAAGTGCGTCAAAACCGCGAGGCGCGCCTGGGCCTCATCCTTCTTGAAAAATTGCGTTTGCAGCTCCACCGGCAAGTCGCGGATCTCCTCTTGCGAGAACAGGGCTTCCTGCATCTCCCGTTTTGTCGCTTCGGCAAGGTCGGTGAGCGTCTTCGGCGCGAAGTAACCGTGCCGCGCTTGGATGTCGAATTTTTCTTTGCTCGTGAGTGCGACCTTCAGCGTGTGAAACCGACCGTCAATCTTCAGGTTCTGGGGAGAAAAACCGAGCAAGTAGGAAATCGCCGGCGCCGCGCCCGCCTCGCGCATTGCTTCATCCACGTCGTTGCGGTTGTGGAAGAATTTGCCACCCGTTCCATCCGCCAACTGCGCCAGAACCTCCTCTTGCACGGATTGCGCCGCCACGCGATAGGAGACTTTGTAACCCGCGGTTCGAACGGTGTCGATCGCAGGATCGGCGATGTCCCCACCCACGTCAGGAACGTAGAGGCCGCGCGCATCGATGGTATTAATCACGATGTTGGCGCGAGTCGCGCGATCGACCATGTCGGAAGCTTCGGACTGCAGTGTAGATGGAATGAAGCCTGGTGAGACCAGAACGAGCACGCGCTGACCGGGCATGCTTGCCAGGCGTCTTACAACGTCATCCAGATGCCTGTAGGCATACTGCGTCTCGTTGTCTCCTTGCACCACCATGCGATCCGCCGCGGCTTGCGCCAGGTTCTGTGCCGCCGCCCTCATCCTGGTGTCCCCGTTGTAAGCGCACTGGATTGCCTCTTCGGTGGCGACGGCGAGAGCCTGCTGATCAAACTTGTTCACGATCAGGTCGGCCTGGTAATAACTCACGTCAGGGCAATCATGAAAATTGCTGGGCATCAGGGAATGCGGCAAGATTCCGAGCAGCGCTTTTGCTAGTTTATCGTGATTATCAGTGAACTCCTGCGTTAACTGGCCGGAGGTCGTATTGAGCGAAACGCGATCGCTTGGCGCCAAAGCTCCGAAGAAGCGTGTCGCCGAATCGCGGACGAACACAGCGTCGGCCATCGAGAGATGCACGTCGTCGAACACCATGGAGACAAATCGCTGCGGCAGAACGACGGCTTTGCCGCCGGCCACATCCGCACTCGAAGAAGAGCCCGCCTCGGCCGTGGATGCTACTGCCGAGGCCGTACGTGTCTCGGGCGCCTCCACGCTGAAAGAAGAGATGGTCTGCAGTTTTCGGTTGTCGTAGAGCTGAAAGTCTTCTTTCTTGAGATTGGATACGACCTTGCCGTGCGAGTCGCGAACCACCACGCGCACCAGCACCAGGTTTACGCGCACTTTGAAAGTCGTCGGCGTATCGTGACTGGAGACTTCCTCATTCTGGCCCCCTGCCGGTGCCGGCGAGGGGATTGCCGTCGAATCTGTCTTTGCGGGTGCATCCTGCGGTGGTGACGGCGGTGCGGACGTCTGAGCGGAGACTCGGTTGCCTGAAATCGATAGGCAACAAGCGAAAACTATGAATACGACGCGGCGGAACCCGGGGAGTAGCAGTGAATGAAACATCCTGCCCTTCAGAAACCCACATCCTGAGGCGTCCGCGAGCCCGAAAGGGACGAAACCAGGGGATGCTTTACGGCAAACTGGTGACTTGACTATACGCTCGGCACAATTTTTGTGTCAATCACGCAGCTGCTCGATATCCGGCCAAGCTCCAGACATCCTGCGCTTCTTCATGGCGAAGCACGTAACGGTCGCCGTCGTCCACGAGCACGCGAAAGTAAGTCGCCCCCGGTGAATACCAGCGATCCTCAATCGTCACGATTTCCCTGTCTCCGTCGCGCAGTTTCAGTCTCAAAGGACGCTCGTCCGCCTTATATCCGGAATAGCACTCCACACGAACAACTTGTTCACGCATGGGCTCGTCCCCCTTTGCGGCTCTCTGCCAGCTCCGCGTTCCAGGCGGCGCCCAGGAAAATGATCACCGCGGAAAGCTGCATCCAGATGATCAAGCCGATCACGGCTGCAAGGCCGCCATACACAACGCTGTAAGGCACGCGGCGAACGTAAACTCCAAACAGTACGTCCACCAGCCACCACAGGAGCGTCGCGACCATCGCTCCGGGCAGGACATTGCGCAAGCTGTCTTCCTGGGGCCGCGCCACGCGATAAATCACCGTCAGCGCCAACATGGCCAGCACAATGGCGGCGGCGGGGAAAAAGAAATTCCACCATCCTTGCAAAATGGCGTGTTTGCCGACTTCATGGGCAATCCATCGCCGCAGCGGCTTGCCCAGAACGCCGAGGATGGCCGCCCCCAGCAGCGGAGCAATCGTCACCAGCAGTAACATCAGGCCGCGAACTTGCCGGTGCAGAAACCCGAGTTTTTCCGTGTCTCCATAGATGGTGTGAATTCCCTGCATCACCAGCTTCATCACTTGTGAGCCTGCGAGCAGCGTTCCCGTCCATCCCAGCGCTGCGATCTTCCACGCTTCCGGTCCGCGCTTCACCAAAAATTCAGAAACGATCGCCTGGCTCCCCGGTGGCAAAAATTGAGTAAGATCCGCGATCAGGTCGAACAGACTCGTCCTCCCACCAATCCGGCTTGTCGCCAACGCCACGGCAATCAGCAAACTCGGGAAAAACGCGAGGAAAAGATTGAAGGCAATCGCCTGTGAAATCACGCTACACCGCGGAAATACTCGCGCAAACATCCCGTACGCCCGACGAAGGAGCCCCGCCGCCGAATCCATAGCCGGGATTATACCTGCCTGAGCCATCTCGTGTCTGAAGCCACTCGGACTCACCGAGATACTCGAGAAACGCTTTCGAGAATCCGGGAGCCTCGCGAAATGTATGGGCCGGGAATGGAAACTGGATGTCCCCATTCCCGGCCATTGATTCTCCGCGAAGAGCTGACGTAGCTTCAGGCCTTTCCGGCGGCGAAGGCTTTTTGGATGAATTCCCAGACCTTCTTGTTGCTGAACGGCTGCATGCGCTGCTGCATGCTGGCCGGCCAGTTGGGACGGTCCTGATACATCTTGTTGAGACCGGCGGTGATCTGCGGATCGCCGCCGGTGAAACCCTCCACCAACTTCTTCCAGCGCGCCGCCAAAGCCTGGGCTTTTGCGCCGGCCGGATCTTCCCCAAGTGCGGCTTCCACGTCGCGGAAGAGTGCGGTCCACTCTTTCGAAACGCGTTCCTGGAGTTCCGGCGACCAGAGCTGTTTACGCTCTTCGATCTTGGCTTGCGCCTCTTCGGTGTAATACTTCTTTGACCAGTCCATGTTCTCTTGCATTTCGATCACCTCGATGATTTTTTTCAGAACCGCAGAGTCAGGCCGTTCCCCGGGTCGCGTCGCTTGTTCGGCTTCACGGATGGCGCTGATGGCGCTGTCCAGGAGCCGCCGTTTCTCCTCGAGCACCCGGCGCTGCATGCGCAGCGCTTCGGGCAACGCGGGGGCTTCGCGGTTGAAGAGCGTCCTGATCTGCTTCAAAGGGATTCCGAGGAACTTGAGGGCCACGATCTGCTCCAAGCGCTCGAAATCGCGAAGGCTATACAAGCGATAGCCGGCCTCCGTGCGCCGGGGCTTCAGCAACCCCAACCGGTCGTAATGGTGCAGCGCGCGAACCGTCACTCCTGCCAGCTCGGCAAATTCCTGCACGTGATACAACTTGTTCACAAGGAGCTCCCTTCCGCAACGAGGATCAACCCTGACGTAACGTCAGAGTCAAGCACAATCTTACAACCTGGCAGGGGCAAGGAGCTGGAATAATGACCGCTTCGGAGAGCTGCGGAATAAGTCTATTATTTTGTTAACTATGGGGTTGATAGCGCGGTTTGCTTCGGAGCCGGGCCGTAATGGCAGCCCTCGCCTCAGGCCTGTTTTTCCATATGGATTACCGGCAGCGATTCGCCGTTTACCAAGGGGATGGAGATGGGTTTCACGGCGACATAGCCCTTTGCACCGAAGAGCTTTGCCCCAGTCAGCGTTGCCCCCATCTCGTAGCGAGTAAACCCGGCAGATCTCGCCGCATCTTCGCAAGCCTGCAGGATCAGGCTGCCGACTCCGCGGCGCGCCCAATCCGGATGGATGAAGAAAGCGCGAATCTTTGCCGCATCGCGAAGCGGGTCCAGCAGAGCATCCTCACGTCCCGTCCAATGATCGCTCCCGTAGAGCGTCTTGCGTTTGCTCCAGCCGCCGCAACCGACGATCATCCATTCGGATTGCGCGTTCTTTGCTCCAGTGCGCTCGATAGCCGTGGGTTCGGCCTCCGCCACGATATACGTTCCGTCGGCGATGAGCTGGCTATCGACGCCAAAAACGGTTTTGAGCGCGCCTTCGATCTGCGCCGGCGTGTAGTCCTGCGTCTGCAATCCACGCACGGAGGCGTCGATCAGTTCGCGCAAAACAGGAACATCTTCGGGAACTGCGAGGCGGAGGTGAATGTTCGCTTGCATCATCGTTCAAAAGCAGAGGCCACGGAGTGGATTCTATCGCCGAGCGGTGAAGGAGCGCGACAAAATTCGAATTGCCCAGCATTATGGGCCGATATGTTGAAAGACTTGCGGGCGGCATCATGCAAGAAAGCAGACGGGTGATCTCTGATGCTCTACATGGTCATCGAACGATTCAAGAATCGGGACGCGAAAGCGGTGTATCGCCGCTTCCGCGAGAAGGGACGCATGGCTCCGGACGGCCTCGCCTACGTGGAAAGCTGGGTGGAGACCAACTTCGATCGCTGCTTCCAGTTGATGGAGTGCGGCGATGTGCGCTTGCTGGAAGAGTGGGCGGCCCACTGGCGGGATCTGGTCGAGTTTGAGTTTGTCCCGGTGCGCCTTTCGAAAGAAGCGGCCGATCTCATTTCAGTTGAACTCTGAGTCACGACGTTTGCTCGGGTGCTGAGGAATAGCCGCGATCTCCGGCGGCTGGCCAGTGAAGAGAAATACCACTTGGATTACCTGGATTGCCCGGCGCTCCAGGCTAGATTTCGCTCCGCCCGCAGCGTACACTTTTTGGGAAGCAATCCAGTTGATGAGGACTCATTCATGACGACACCTGCCCAGTTCGTACCTGTATCCCAGCTCGCCCGTAGTGCGCGCAGCGAAGAGGTCGTCGCCAAGCACAAGAAATATCTTTGGCCCTCGGTGACCAATTACTTCCAGCAGCCGCTGGTGGCCGACCGCGGCGAGATGCAACACCTCTGGGACCTGGAAGGCAACAAGTATCTCGATTTCTTTGGCGGCATCCTGACCGTCTCCGTGGGGCACTGCAACCCGAAGATCACCAGCAAGGTGAACGCGCAGGTCAATCGCCTGCAGCACACTTCGACGCTCTATCCCAACGAACACATCGTGGCCCTGGCGGAAAAGATTGCGCAGATCACGCCGGGCAACTTGCAGCAGAGCTTCTTCACCAACTCCGGCACCGAAGCCAACGAAGCCGCCATTCTGCTCGCGCGCATGTCCACCGGCAGCTACGACGTAGTGGCATTGCGCCACGCCTATTCCGGCGGCTCGGCGCTCGCCAAAGCCGTCACCGCCCACGCGCCCTATCGCAAGGGCGGCGTGATCAGCGTGGGTATTTCGCATGCCGTGAATCCCTACTGCTATCGCTGCCCGTTGCACTTGAAGTATCCCGATTGCGAAGTGGCCTGCGCCGAGGACGTGGAAAATCTCATTCAGACGGGGACCAGCGGGAATATCGCCGCGTTCATCGGCGAACCGATTCAAGGCGTCGGTGGATTCATCACTCCGCCGAAGGAGTACTACAAGATTGTCTTCAAGATCGTGAAGAAATATGGCGGCCTCTTCATCGCCGACGAAGTGCAAACCGGATGGGGACGCACCGGAAAGAAATGGTTCGGCATCGAGCAGTGGGAAGTCATTCCGGACATGATCACCAGCGCGAAAGGCATGGCCAATGGAGTGCCCATTGGCTTGACAGTGACCACGCCAGAAATCGCCGGAAGCTTCCAGGGAATGAACATCGCCACGTTCGGCGGCAACCCGGTGACGAGCGTAGCGGCCAGGGCCACCATCGAGCTGATTGAAGAAGAGAATTTGCTGGAGAACGCGGACGTGGTCGGCACCTATTTCCGCGGCAAGTTGGAAGATTTGCAGGCGAAGTATCCGCTCATCGGCGACGTCCGCGGCATGGGACTGATGCAAGCGCTCGAACTGGTGAAAGACCGCAAGACGAAAGAGCCTGCTCCCGAAGCCGCTACGCAAGTGATGGAGCGCGCGCGCCAGAACGGCCTGCTCATCGGCAAGGGCGGCCTCTACGGCAACACCCTCCGCCTCGCCCCCATGCTGAACACAACCAAGCCCGACGTCGATGAAGCCATCAAGCTCCTCGACAAGTCGTTCAGTGAGGTTAGGAATTGAGAATCAGAAGTTGGTCCGCAGTGGTTGCCATTCTTTCTTCGGCGATCTGCGCTTTACCTCTTCCAGCACGCTCACAGTCAGCCGAAAAGAAGCTGCTTTGGAAATCCGTGGGATTTGCCATTGTGAAATTCAATGACGAAGCGCCGAAGTCCTGGAACATCTATCACACGGAGAAAAAAGGGCTGCTGCTGGTACATCTGTGGAAGCGGTATTTGCTGGTCGATACGAAGGAACAAGAGGCCTACGAAATTGATCCGCAAACGGTGAAGCAGCGCGGCGAAGATGTGGAATGGTCACCCGCCGACAAACCCGATCAGCCGCTGGAGACTCCCGAGTGGAAAACGCGCGACGTTGGCAGCGTGCAACTGGTGAGATTTCGCCTCGGCAAGGACGGCCACGTCCTGGAGTTGCAAATCCCGCTTCTGATCAACGGCAAACCGGCGTACTGAACTGTAGTTTTAAGTTTTTAGTTCTTAGTTCTTAGATCTTCTTTCTTCGTTTTCAGTTTTTAGTTTTATGTTCTGTAGCTGCGCATACAAGTCGGGATTGCGATGGGTTCTCGGTACCTTGCTCTGTGATGTACGAGGAGACCGGGAGTACTCAATCACGTGCGGGTCCGGGGCGGCCCGCTCAACACCCAGAGTTCCCTGCTTCTGAACTTAAGACTAATCACTAAGAACTAAAAACTAAAAACTGTCATCACTGACGGTACACGCCGTAATACCACGGAATGCCGAGCGCGCCCGGTTCGACGCCCACAACCACCGAATCGCCGGCGCGAAAGCGATCGTAGTCATCGAAATCCACCGCCAATCGCTCAATTTTCTGTCCATCGCGCCAGGAATGCACAAACAAACGGCGTGTGCCTCGGACGATTCCTGGCATGTTGTAGCGGCTATCTACTGTAGTGGGGTGATAGGCCACGTTCTTTTGCGAGTCCAACTTCCCGTTCAAAAGCAGTGTGGCGCCTAGAATCCACGGCAGCGGAATGAATCCCGCGTACACCCTCTTGAGTATTTCGAGTTCCCGGCGATTTCGCGCGCGACGGTCGAGGACCACGGCGATGGCCAGCGCGATAAAGAAAAGCACGCCAAAGAACACCAGCATGAGGTCCACATCGAGCGGCGGATAAATCTGACTGACGTACGGAAACGCCAGCGACCCGGCGAGAAATACCGCCGTGCGCTTCAACAGGCGCCGCCGGAACATGACTTCGGCGGCCGCCGATGTCAGGCCGCAGGAGGGACACTGATCGGCAATCCGCTCGGAACCGCAATCAAGGCAGCGTGTCATTGCACCTAGTATAAAACGGGGATTAAGAACCGGTGCAGGAGAGTGAGGAAAGCAGGTCCTCGTAGAGCTTCTGGCTTTCGGACTCGGCAACAACCACGGTTACGCCCATGCCGTGTCCAGGCTCCACGCGCTTCACAAAACAGTTGAGCCTTAGTGGGCGATCGAGAGTCAGTCGCGCAGAGAATCCGGCGCCCAACCAGAGCGGATCGACGGCTTCGATAAACATTCCGTTGGCGCTGATGTCGCGCGTGCTTCCCCGAAGGACCGCGGAGCCCCATTCGATCTCGAGGTCGGCGCGGAACGAGTAACGCGGCGCCCAGCGGCGTTCGAGTCGCCGAGCGGGATGATCCCCACTGCCCATGAATCGGGTGCAACCCCTTGCCAGGGATTACGTGCCACGGCGCTCGGGCGAAATCGCCGCTTCTCTGTCGCAAGCATACGCCTTCATCCACCACAACACATACGACGCCGAAGGCGCATGTTTTGTTCCCAGCAACGTGATCTTCGATGCCAAGGAAGTCACCCAGGTGACATACGAATTTTACGAGAGGAAAAACCGATACTTACTGCCGATTCGACGCGGGAGGAACTTTCGAGGGTGCACTCCCACCTGCTGCTTTTTCGCTGGCCCGCAAGCGGCGCTGCACTTCAGCCTGCAGGTACTTGCGAAGGCTTTCCGGAACGATACCGGGAGCCGCCAATTCCCGCAGATCGGAAACAGTGAGCTCGGGAAGATAGGAAAGAATCGTGGCGAGCGGCGCGGACGGGTGGCGGACCAGTGCGAGGCGGACGTTATAGCTGATCGACCACTTGCGATGCTGCACGATGGCCGGAATCACGGAAGTGGGAAGCTTTTCGCGGGAAAGCGCTCTCAGGATTTGCGCTTCCGTCATGTACGGATTGTCGAGAACGATCGAGATCACTTGAGCGTGACCTTCGGCGAGCAGCGCTCCGGCCACGCGCGCCGGACCGCGCCGCGCCAATGTGATTTTCTGCCCAAGCGGGAGTTGGGGCAAACGCGCGAGCAATTGATCTTCGGCATTGCGCTTCAACTCGGCGGAAACGCCGGGCAAAATCGCAACTTGCACAAGATCCATCAAATAGAGGTCGCGGAGAAGCCGCAAGCTGACGAGCCGCGGCGTCCGCGGATGAAATGCCAGCGCCCGTTTTACCCGATAGCTTTTCAGAAGTGGTTTGCGCCGCGCCACCTCCTCCAGAATTTCTCCCGGGAGGTTTTTTCTTTCCAGCAGCAGGCAGACATGCGATTCGTCGAGGGCCGGATTGTCGAGAAGGACGAGGAGCACCTCCGCCGAGGGATGATGCAAGAGAACGGCAAGTTCATCCCCAGTGGCGACGAGCGCGCGTTCGCGATCATTCGAAGTTGCTCTGCTCACGTTCTAACTTTCCACTTTGCGGACGGGGCTATCCAGACAATCTACCCCGCATTGTGCAGCGAATTCAGCAACCGGTTTCGGAAGAGCGCCAATTCTCGCTTTGGGTGCGATTTTGCGAACCAGTTCGTCGAAATAGTCGTCAAAATGCGCACTGCGGTTGAAGACGCCGCCGGTCTTTGCCAGAAAAAATGATTCGTTCCGCAAACTAAGGCGCTCAACCACGCGCCCGACGAAACCGGCGAGCTCTTCGGCTGCAGAACGCAGGAGCCCCCGAGCGGATTCATCACCTTCATTTGCGGCTTTTGCAACGATGGGGAAAATTTTCGGAAGGACGCCGTCGGGATTGGCGCGAATCTGGGCCTGCAGCTCAATCCAGTTGCATTTGAATGCATCGGGAATCTCGTTCGCAAGATAGGAATGCTCGCCAGGCCGGTGCCGCGACAAACTGAGGATCATCGCCTTTCTGCCGATATCGTAGGCGCTCCCTGGATCACCGAGCACAGGCCCGTACCCGCCTTCACGGGCGAGGGTGCCGGCGGCATCTCTGCCGATCGCAGCGGAACCGGTACCGGCTATGACCACTAGGCTAGGCGATTCTCCGGTCGCAGCAAGGGCCATGCTGAGGTCTGTGTCTAGAAAAATGGTAGCGCTCGGGAACTTGAGTTGTAATCGCCGATGGAATTCTGGAAGAGCCGATGCCAAACCGGCGCCAGCAATTGCACCGCAAACACTCACAACATCTGTCACGGATTTGCCGCCAGTGTCGAGGGCCTTGTCCGCAGCTTGAAGCAAAGCGGCATAGGCCAAATCCAATGGTACTCGCGAAGGATTGGACGGACCGGATCTGGAACGCGCAAGAATCGCGCCGGATTCGTCCATGAGGACGCAGTCCGTCTTGGTGCCCCCGCCATCAAATCCCAGAACATAGCGCATGGGAAAAGCATATGCGAGAACGCTCGACAATCGTAGGGCCCGTTGCGGCGCGAGTGCGCAAATCAGAAAAGCTCAATAGCTGTTGTAACCTACCCCCGCATTCCTCAGAGTTTTCTTGACGCGGATGGATGCCGCCACTATCCTCGACGCACTTTTCCGCAGCACCAAAAGGCGCCGCGGAAAAGACACTTGATGCGCATCCATCCGCTCGATCTTGCCATTGTTATCGCGTACTTGCTCGGCGTCACGGCGCTGGGGATGCGTTTCCGGCGTGGCCAGCAAAGTGTAACGGACTATTTCCTGGGCGGACGTACCGCGCCGTGGTGGGCGCTGGCGTTCTCGATTGTCGCCACGGAAACTTCGACGCTTACGATCATCGGGACTCCGGCCATTTCCTACGGCGGGAACCTGACGTTCCTTCAATTAGTGTTTGGCTATCTGATTGGGCGCGTGCTGATCGTCTTGCTGCTTCTTCCCGGCTATTTTCGCGGCGAGTTTTTCACCGCCTACGCGCTGATCGAAAAGCGATTTGGCGAGCACATGCGCGCGGTCGCGGCCAGCACTTTCCTGATCACGCGGGCGATTGCCGAAGGCGTGCGCGTTTCGGCAATCGCGCTGGTAGTGAGCGTCGTGCTGGGAACATCGGAAAAGCTCGCGGTCGTCATCGTCATCGCGCTCACCGTGCTGTATACGTTCGAAGGCGGCATGAAAGCGGTGATTTGGACGGACGTTGCACAATTGCTGCTCTACTTGACCGGAAGCGCGGTGACGTTTTTCGCGCTGCTGCACCGCATTCCCGGCGGATGGAGCGAGGTGGCGCATGTGGCAGCCGCGGCGGGTCATAAGCTGCAGGTTCTGGATTTTTCCTGGAATCTTGCGACGAAATATACCTTCTGGTCTGGACTGATCGGCGGCGCGTTTCTCACCATGGCCAGCCATGGCACCGACCAGACCATCGTCCAGCGCTTGCTTGCCGCCAGGAGCGAACGCGACAGCCGGCGGGCGCTGCTAACGAGCGGCGGCATCGTTTTATTCCAGTTCACGGTTTTTCTGCTAATCGGCGTGCTGCTCTACGTGTTCGCGCAACACTCTCCACTGTTGACGGCTGGCGAACGCACGGACCGCATCTTGCCGCTTTTTCTTGTGCGCGAGATGCCAGTAGGACTTGCGGGCCTGCTGTTGGCTTCGATCGTGGCCGTGGCCATGTCCAACGCGAGCGGATCGCTAAATTCACTGGCGGCTTCGAGCGTGCTTGATTTTTCCCGCCTGCGCGGCCGGAGCACAGACGCGGGCCGCTTCTTGCGCCTCTCGCGGGGCATGACGCTGGCGTGGGGGCTCGTCCTGATGGGATTCGGTCTCGTGAAATGGGGGCCGCTGCTGGAGGCAGGGTTAACAGTCGCGTCTCTGCCGTTTGGAAGTTTGCTTGGTTTGTTTCTGCTGGGAACACTCGATCGCCGCGCCAATGCGCGTGGCGCGTTGGCCGGGATGATTGCGGGACTGGCGGCGATTTTGTGTGTATTTCGATTTACGAG
>WNFD01010403.1_pt1 | contig 17359 bp, 13 predicted proteins | sample 5400491 | NCBI WGS metagenome assembly WNFD01 (sample SAMN13153343, study PRJNA577476) | soil metagenome | isolation source: 120 cm saprolite under Douglas fir tree site 2 hole 2 replicate 2 | place: USA:California | collected 2015-04-18 | reverse complement strand
CGTTGCTGTTGGATGAATTCCGCTCGGGCAACTGCACTTGACAGCTCGTGTGCGCGGAGCTCCAAACGCGCTATTTTAGCGAGCAAATCGGCCTGTTGGGCCTCGCTCCTTGCGCGTATTTGCTGCAACTCGTCCGTCAGGCAACGCTGCAATTCCTGTTCGCGACTATCCGTTTTCGCTACCGCAAGCGCGACACGGGCTAGGTCGTTGCGCAATTCTCCAACGCCGTCGAGGACCAGCGCATCACTCAACGAGAGCTCCGTGAGCATCGGTACCTTGCGCCGCGTGTAATCCGCGAGATCACCTTGAGCGAGCACGACACAGCCCCGTCGCGCGCCGGTCTCATGCGCCGAGGCGTGTTTCGGAAAAAACATCGACGGTCTGGCTGTCACCACTTCATGCAGATTGGTGACCGAAAGACATTTTCCCTTGCCGTAATTGTCGTATGCGAACCCGGAATCGGTCGGCACTCGAAAATCGTCGACCATGACCACCGGCGATGGGTGCCGGGAAAATATCTCGTCGATCTCCTCCCAAAGCGGCAGGTCGTGCTCCCAATGGGCATCGAGATAGAAAAGCGCCGGTCCAGGAGGCAGGCGATTTTCGTCGAAAAGTTCGCGCAGGAAACGTCGGCTATCGGCTCGCTCGAGACGGACATTAGGAATATTGGCGAGGCGGAGCGAGGAGTAGTGGAAATAACGCGTGCGCAGCTCGCAGCTGAAAACGGGCAAGCCGGCTTTGGCCATGTAATCCGTCGTGCTTCCCTGGAAAGTCCCGGTCTCGACGATCGTCACGATCTTGAGCTCTTGTAAAAGCTGGTCGAACAAGGTTTGTCGACGCTCTTGCCCGTTGAAGGCTCCGCCCCAAACATCCATTGCCGGGTGGGCGTCGAAGTCAAGCTCAGCGGCGCACCTTTGTGCCACCTGAGCGGCGAGCGCAGCACCGTTTGCCTCAAGGTGCTCGGCCAGCGTGGAGAAACCACTCGCATCAGGCGCCAACCGCAGCAGGGCCTCGGCGACGGAACCAAGGGCGGTTTCAGGCGGAGGCGATTTGAAGAGTACTAGAAGTACATCGTCCTGGAGCGATCGAGCCCGCCCCTTAAGGTTCGAACGAAGCAACGCTTGAGCCGAGTCGAAATCCCCCGCCTTAAGGAGTCCGGCGAGCCGCTGCCCAGATGAATCCAGTCTATCCTCCATATTCGTGAGCCTACTTTACCGCCCGCCTGCATCCCTCCGATTCCGGGTCTCAGTCCAGGCTCGATGATTCGTCCGTCGTGGACCCCGCAGCGACGGGTTTCTCGCTGATGCGGCGTTGAATTACAAGGTCATTGCCGGGCGTTCGCAGATAAAGAGGTTGCAAATTCTTACACTGACGCGCCCGCTCAATCCACTCCAGTCCGGGGGAGGCGGGTGGAGCCTCGTTCTCGATAGCAGAGTCGGGTAGGGTGGTCGAAACTGCTTCGAGGAATGGTTCCGGTGCCCCTATCGATCCAGCACCAGCGTTCTGCGAATCGGACGTTGCGCATCGTCTGCCCGAACGGGCATCTCGGATTCGCGCCGATCAAGACCGGGAGCTTCCAGATCGGGCTCGCAGCCGAGCCCGATCTGATCTGCGCCGATTCGGGATCGTGTGATGTCGGCCCAGGGCCGCTCGGCGCGGATACCTCGTCGAGCCCGCGGCAATGGCAGGTCGACGATCTCGAGCACATGCTGCTGGCCGCTCGCCGGCTCGGCATGCCGATGATCGTCGGCTCGGCCGGCGACACCGGCAGCAACAGCCGCGTCGACCTCTATGTAGGCATCATCCAGGATCTCGCCTGCCAGCACGGGCTGGCGAAGTTCCGCATCGGCTATTTTTATTCGGAGGTCGGTAAGGCCTATCTACGCGCGAAGATCGAGGCCGGCGACACCATTCACGGGCTCGACGCGCGGGCGGCGCTCGATCTCGCCACCCTGGAGGCCACCGACCGTCTGGTCGCGATGGCCGGGGTTCATCCCTACATCAAGCTGCTCGACCAGGGCGCCGACGTGATTATCGGCGGGCGCAGCAGCGACTGCGCGATTTTCGCGGCGCCGGCGATCCGCCAGGGGTTTCCCGAAGGGCTCGCCTATTTCTACGGCAAGGTACTGGAGTGCGCGTCGTTCTGCGCCGAGCCCTACGCCGGCAAGGAATCGGTCCTCGGCGAGATCACGATGGAGGACGTCAAGGTCACCGCACTGTTGCACGAGCAGCGCTGCACCGTCGCCTCGGTCGCCGGCCATTCGATGTACGAGCGGCCCAACCCCTATTACGAATATTTTCTCGGCGGCCATATCGACATGAGCCAATGCTGTTATGAGCAGTACGACGAGCGCACGACCCGGGTCACCGGCCCGACATACGTTCCGGCCATGGAGTTGCGCGCCAAGCTCGAAGGCGCGGGCAAACTCGGCGAGCGCTATGTCGGGATGGTCGGCGTGCGCGATCCGTACACGATCGCGAATATCGATGCGGTGATCGGCTGGGCGCGCGGCCAGGCGGCGGAGCGCTTCGGCCCGACCGGCTGGGAATTGCACTACACGGTCTATGGCCGCGACGCCATTCTCGGCGCGCGCGAGCCGTTGAGGGCATCGCCGGGCCACGAGCTCTGCATCGTCGTGCAGGCGATCGCGCCGACGCGCGAGCTGGCCGAGGAGCTGTGTATCACCGGCACCCGCCAGATGTTTTACGCGCGCCTGCCGGCGGTCAAGGGAACCGCGGGAGGGGTCGCCTTCCTGCTCGACGAGGTGATGCCGGCGAGCCCAGCCTACCGCTGGACGGTCAACCACACGGTGCGGGTCGACGATCCTTTGGAGCTATTCCCGACATACCTGACCGAGGCCGGAATCTGATGGCGGCGAGGCGGCTTTCCGAGATCGCCAAGACGATCCGCAGCAAAAATGCCGGGGTCGACAAGATCACCTTCGACGTAATCTTCACCGACCGCGCCGATTACGATCTCATTCGCTGCAGCGGGGTGCTGTCGCGTGCGGCGGTATGCCGAATCTTCAGCATCCCGGCGAGCCGGATCAGCGATTGGGTCGAATTCGACCCGGCGCTCGCGATCAAATTCACGATCTTCCGCACCCTCTCGAGCGGCAGTCCCGGCGACGCCGATATCTTCGGCAGCCAGCAATATGGCCCGTTGTTGGGAATCGAGGTGCCAGAGGACTGAGGCCCCAATCACCTCGCCCCGCTAGTGGAAGAGGTCGGGATCCGCGCATAGGCGCGGTGCCGGGTGAGAGGCGCCCCGGCGCCATGCAGGCAAGTGCGCAACAGGCCCTCGACCATCCAAGGCTGGCGGCCGGGCGCCGGTCGCGATGACGCTAATGCTAGGGTAGTAGCTCATACGGATGATTCAGGGCACGGCCGGAGTGGCGACCAGCAATGGGATCCAGGCCGCGCTAAAATGGCATTTGTCAAATTGACAATGTCACCTTGCTGTGATATCGTCGCGGGTATGCTAAGTCTTCGCTCGGCGCGATGAACCTGTCTCCGGTGGACCGCCGCTTTCGCGGTTGTTGGGTTTTTCCAACCAAAACAGCGGCAAACAGCGAAAGAACAGCGAACGCCGCCGCTGTTCTTGCCTTCGCCGAACCGTCGGCGGCCAGGATTTCCGCGGAAAACGAGATGTCGACGGCTGATAATTTGCAGCAAAAACAGCAAAAACAGCAAAAACAGCGAGAGGTGCCTTGCGGCGTGTAACAGGCCCGTTGGCTTTTGTGCAGTTTATGAATGAGTCTGAACACTAGCAGCATATGTGGCCAGCGCAGCCGCATGATCGGGCCGGTGTTGACCGCCCACCAGTCGCGCCCCTTGACGAAACTAAGACGACTGGTCATATCACGGGCATGGCGAAATCGAATGTGCGCGAGAGGCTGCTTGAGGCCGGCGTCGAGACGTTCCACCGCCGCGGCTTCAACGGCTGCGGCGTGCAGGAAATCACCGAGGCCGCCGGGGTCCCAAAGGGATCCTTCTACAATCACTTCGCGAGCAAGGAGGCGCTCGGCGCCGCAGTGCTCGACCGCTATTGGCAGCAACGCGCCGATACGACCCTGCGCATCCTCGAAGACGGCGATGTTCGGCCGCGCGAGCGCCTGCGCCGCTACTTCGCCGCGATGGCCGGCAATATGGCAAAGCGCGGTTATTTGGGGGGCTGCCTGATCGGCAATCTCGGGGCGGAGCTCTCGGACCAGAGCGAGCTTGTCTGCGAGCGTCTTGCCGCGGTCTTTGCCGGGTGGACCGGGGCGGTCGAGACCTGCGTCCGACAGGCGCAGCAGGAAGGCGAAATCCGTACGGATTGCGATCCCGGCGTGCTCGCCGCGTTCCTGGTCAACGCTTGGGAGGGTGCGGTATTGCGTGCCAAGGTCGACAAGAACTCAGCACCATTCGAGGAATTCAACGAAGTCGTGTTCGGAAAATTGCTGGCGTCAGCCTCCAACCCCTGAGGAGCAAACCATGAGCCTTTCCAGTGACGTGATCGAACGCCTTCCGCGCGTCGAGGGTGTCCTCAACTATCTGGCACCGATGGCAGAAAAGCCGATGAACCTGGCTTATGACCCGCCGCCGGGCGTAGCGCGCTCAAACGGGGTGCCCGAACCGCATCGGATGACGATCTACGATGCTCGCCCGGTGGCGGCACGCCTGTCGCTCGACGGCGAAGGCCTCGCTATCGTCGAGCATCGCAGTGCGGTGACGGACTTTTATGACGAGGACGAGCTTCGCCGCGTCTATTATCCCGAGGCCGAGCGCCTCGTCGCGGAAAACACCGGTGCCAGCCGGGTGCTGGTGTTCGACCACACGATCCGCCGCCGCATCTCGGGTGGTGTCGATCGGGCGCCCGGGACTCCGCGCCAGCCGGTGACCAGCGTCCATAATGACTACACAGTCAAATCGGGCCCGCAACGGGTCCGCGACCTGATGGGCGAGGAGGCCGACAAGCTACTCCGCCACCGCTTCGAAATCATCAATGTGTGGCGCCCGATCCGCGGACCGCTGCGCGACGCGCCGCTCGCCGTATGCGACGCGACCAGCGTCGCCTTTGGAGACTTTGTTCCCTCCGATCTGGTCTATCGCGACCGGACGGGGGAGACCTATCGGGTCAGATACAACCCAGAGCACCGGTGGTTCTATGTGCCGGAGATGCGGTCGGACGAAGCGATCCTGATCAAATGCTATGACTCCGCCGATGATGGCAGAGCACGGTTTACGGCTCATTCCGCTTTTGAAGACCCAACCGCTCCCGCCGATGTACTGCCGCGCGAGAGCATCGAGCTGAGGACGCTCGTTTTCCACGCCTAGGTAGGCAAGCGCTCCTCGCCCGCCTCGCTTCGCTCGGCACCCTCTCCTCCGCCGACTAGGCGTGTTCCACAATCATCATAAAAATGCCGAGTTCGCATCGTTGGCTACATATTGCAGTCGTTGCCGCGACGGTTGCGGGTCTTTCAACCTAAAAGAGAAATCCGGCTGCAGACCCGCTGCAGCCGCAGCGATGACCGATCGCCAATGCAATTTAGGATTGTGGGGCACCGGGGGTCGGCTCGGTGCGTTTGCTGCATAATTCGGGATCAATGTATTCGCACTGTTGAGCCGTTTCGCCCGCTGCGGACGCGCAGTGTAACCGGAGCGGTTCGGTGTCAGAATGACTCCCAGCCGCATCGGCATGAGAGCACGAGAGGAGCACTGACATGAAAGTGCTGAAGGGAGGTAGACTGATCGACGGGACCGGCGCCGGCCCGGTGCCCGGCATCACGATCCTGATCCGCGATCAGAGGATCGAGGCGGTTACGACCCGGGCCGACGGCGACTGGCCTGGCGATGCCGAGATCATCGACGTCTCCGGGATGACGATCTTGCCGGGGCTGATCGACTGCCACGATCACCTGGCGATGCACGGCTATGATCTGGCGCGGCGCTGGGGGCTCGACGAGCCGCAGAGCACCCGAACCCTGCGCACCGCCAAGGTGCTGCAGGAAACCCTGGCCGCGGGATACACCGCGGTGCGCGACGCGGCCGGCCTCGATGCCGGCTTCAAGCGGGCGATCGACGAGGGGCTGATCGCGGGGCCGCGCCTCGTCGTCTCGCTGTGCATCGTCTCGCCGATCGGCGGGATCGGCGACCGCGTCAGCCCGGCCGGGTTTTCCTGCTGCGTGCCGAACGATCCGCTGCTCCCGGACGGTGTCGTCAACAGCCTGGCCGACGTCCGACCGGTCGTCCGGCGGATCGTGCGGGCCGGGGCCGATGTGATCAAATGCGCCACGACCGGCGGCGCCAGCTCGCGCCCCGACCACGGGCCGCGGGACGGCGCCTTCAATCGCGACGAGATGCAGGCGCTGACCGACGAAGCGCACGCGCTCGATCGCCGGGTCATGTGTCATGCGCTGGGCGGGCGCGGGCTGCGCATCGCGATCGAGGCCGGCGTCGATTCGATCGAGCATGGCTGTTACCTGGACGAAGAGCCGGAATTGCTCGACGTGATGGCCGAGCGCGGCATCTTTTTTGTGCCGACTTTTGCGGTCTACGAATACCACCGCAAATCGGCTCTGGCGCATATCCGTGAGCGCGCGCACCACCTCCAGGAGCATCACGCCGAGAGCTTGCGCCGTGCCATCGCAGCCGGGGTCAAGATCGCCGCCGGAACCGACGCCGGCGGGCACGGTCATCCGAGCAATGCAATGGAGATCGAGTGCCTCGTCAAGGCCGGGTTGGCACCGCTGCAGGCATTGCGGGCGGCGACCGGCTGGGCCGCGGAGTGTCTCGGTCTCGAGCGCGATCTCGGCACCGTCGAGAAGGGCAAATTTGCCGATCTGATCGTCGTCACCGGCGATCCGCTCGCCGACGTGGCCGTCCTGCAGAACCCCGAGCGTATCGCCCTGGTGCTGAAAGGCGGAGAGCTTGCCGCGAACCGACTGGCGACAGCCCCGCGCTAGCCCTCGCTACCTCTCGTATTCGTCATGGAGGCGCACCCACCACATCTTGTGGGGTCCGCTCTCATCGCGTCCCTTGGGGACGAGGTCGAGCCAGTGGTAAGCGCCGTTCAGCATATCGAGTCCGCGGGCGTAGCATGAATAGGTGTGAAAGATCCGCCCGTCGTCATCTTTGTAGAACACACTCATGCCCGGCAGCTCGGCCATCGTCGTCTTGCGCGGCGCATAGTTATAGACGCCTTCTGTGGTCACCGATCCTTCGGGCCGGAAGGACACATTGTAATCAAAATTGAAGTCGCTGCCAAAGGACGAGACCCATTTGAATGTCCACCCCATGCGCTTCTTGAAAGCTTCGATCCGTGGCAGCGGCGCGCGGGAGATGGCAAGAAAACTGACATCGCGTTGCCGCAGGTGCACGTCGATGCCGTCGAAATTGTCGGCCCAAAAGGAGCAGCTCTTGCACCCTTCCTCCCAGTCGGGAGCGAGCATGAAGTGATAGACCGCCAGCTGATGCCTGCCGTCGAACAGCTGCGAGAGCGTCTCCCGGCCACCGGGCCCCTCGAAAACATAGTCCTGGTCGACCGGCTCCCAGGGCAGATCGCGGCGGCGCTGGCTGAGCCGGTCGCGGAGCCGGGTTAATTCCTTCTCCTCGGCGAGCAGCTGCCGGCGGGCGGCGAGCCATTCCTCGTGCGAAACCACTTTGCGACCTTCCATCATAACCTCCGTGATCAACGGTATCTGTATCGGGTTGCCAGCCATCGGCCCGTTCGGGCAGCAGGTCGAAAAAGTACCAGATCGCGGGAATGACGCATGACCTCTCCCCATTTCGACATTCATTCTGAATCATTCTGCGAGAGAGCGCCGCTTCGAGCATCTTTGCGGTTCGGCTGCGTTCTAAAACAGGTCCGCGACGCTTGCGCATGATCCACAAATTGCCGGATCTTCCGACGACCAGCCCGGGAGACCTCGAACATGACCAGCCTCACCCGCCCGCTCGCTCTCGTGACCGGCGCATCGAGCGGGATCGGTGTCGATCTCGCCCGCGAATTGGCGCGCGACGGCCACGATCTGGTGCTTTCGGCGCGGACCGTGCCGCCAATGGAACGGCTCGCTGCCGAGCTCGAGGCTGACGGCGCCGCCAGCGTCGTCATCCCCGCTGATCTGAGCAAGCCCGGAGGTGCCGCCGCATTAGTGGGTGCGATCGAAGCCCGCGGATTGACGGTCGAGGTGCTGATCAACAATGCCGGGATTGGTGCCGTCGGCCGGTTCGACCGGATGGATCCGGTGCGGATCGGCGAGATGCTCGAGGTCAACATCATGGCGCTGACCGACCTGACCCGCATGATACTGCACCGGCGTCACCGTGACGACGCTCTGCCCGGGCCCCACCGCGACCAATTTCTCCGCGGTCGCCGGAAGCAACGAATTGGCGTTCTTCAACAGTGCCGCGCGCCACGCTATGAGCGCGGATACAGTGGCCCACCTCGGCTATCGCGGGCTCAAATCCGGACGCCGGGTCGTGATCACCGGTCTGCTCAACCGGATCGTGGCACTCGGTGGCCGCTTCGCACCGCACCCGATTTCGCTGCCGGTAACAAAGGCACTGACCTCGCGGCGGTGAGGGGACGGCAGGTTTTCACCCAGCGAAAGGAACTGCCCGCGCTCGCGTTTACCGCTCGACTGCGCAGGACCCGATAATCCCGGATTTATGTAGGTGTCTCATGTTGAGCGGAGCAAGGCCGGCCGGCGGGGCTGATCCAACTCCTTTTGGTCGCGATCCTCAGTCACTGTCCCGGGGGAATGGGGGGATTGTCGCGCGCAGCTTGGAGACCGTGTAGCGCTTGACGAGGTGCGCCCATTGCGAGTCGATCGCCTCGGTGAGCCCCAGACCGGGAACGGTCACGTCGAGCGCCAGATCGCTCACATACAACCACTTGCCATCCGCGCCGAACGCCAAGCTCGCCGGAAACAGCAGGCCCTGCGGCACCCCCTTCTCGTCGACGCCGTAAAAGTCGCCGAGCTTTGCAATGACCTTTCCGGTCGGGTCGACGACGACGATCTCGTCTTCCTGATTGGCGCATACCCAGATGTTGTCGTCGGCGTCGATGCGTACCCCGTCCGCGCCGCCGAGGCTGTTGACAAAGACGCTCGGCGTCCCGGCGGTTCCGTTTGGATTGACCGGGATCTGTATGAGCTGGCGATTGCCGGTATTGGCGGCGAACAGGATGTTGCCGGCGTTGTTGAACTCGACGCCGTTGACGCCAAAGGGCGGGAAGCCGCTCGTGGTCAATGTCGCATCCTCGACCCAGATCGTGCCGAGCTTATTGACTGTCGCACCCCCGTTCGGCCCCACCGTCCAGACGATGCCCTGGAAGGAGTCGGAGATGTAGGCGTTTCCTTTTCGGTCGAAGGTCAGCGCGTTGAGACCGGATTTCAACGGATCGGTGCCCGGCGTCTTCGGGTCGGGGACGCCGGTCGTGCTGGCGGTCATGAACAGCGAGGAGTGTCCGGTTTTCGGGTCGACCTTGAGGGCGGTACCGGCCCCGAAATCGAGGACGATCAAGTCTGTGGTCTTCGGATTGAATTCGAGACCGAGGACGTGGGGCGTCGAGTTCTGGATCGCGACTTGCCGGATGAGCGAGCCGTCCGGCCGGATGACGAAGAGTTGGCTGGGGCCGCTCACGGACCCCTGGCTGTTGAAGCCGAAGGTGGTGACGTAAATGTTGCCGTCCGGCCCCACAGTCAATCCTTCCGGCCCGGTAGAACCCGCCGGCAAGACCGTCAGGATATCGACCTTGCCGCGATCCCAAGCCAGCCCGGAACCCGGCATACCGACCGCCAGAGCGGCCAAGAGGACGATGGTGGCGATCCGATGTGCTGGCATTGACGCTTCTCCCTTTACGCTATGGTTAATTATCGCCCGCTTCGTTAATTATCGCCCGCTTCTATGCTTCTTATACTTGGTCATGTTCAGCAATGCCAAGCGAGGGCTTACACCGCCGCTTCGACGAGCCCGTCGAGATCGGGCTCGATCTTGCTGATGACCAACTCCCGCCATATCGGCGCCCGGATCGAAGCCTATGATCTGCGCCAAGATCGGGTGCGGCGGGACGATGGCGACCCGGCCGCTTGTCTGATCTGGGCGTCAAGGGATTGTCAAAGCCTCCCTGCCAGGGTGTCCCGCAAGCGTCAGAAGCTATCAGTAAGCGTATGATATAGATGAGATTTTGGAAACCTTAGCCGGCTTCGTTGCATTTTTCTCCCTGAGCTTCCGGTCTAAGCAGGGAGACTCGCTACTCCCACTCGATGGTGCCAGGGGGTTTCGAGGTCACGTCGTAGACGACGCGGTTGATGCCGCGGACCTCGTTGATGATGCGGGTCGCGGTGCGGCCGAGAAACTCGTGCGGGAACGGGAAGGTGTCGGCGGTCATCCCGTCGGTCGAGGTCACCGCGCGCAAGGCGCAGGTGTAATCATAGGTGCGCGCGTCGCCCATCACGCCGACGCTTCTGACCGGGAGCAGTACGGCAAAGGCCTGCCAGATCGCGCTGTAGAGCCCGGCATTGCGGATCTCCTCAAGGAAGACCGCATCGGCCTTGCGCAGGATTTCGAGCTTTTCGCTAGTGACCTCGCCGGGAATGCGGATCGCCAGGCCTGGGCCGGGGAATGGATGGCGCTCGACGAGCCGCTCGGGCAGCCCGAGCTCGCGGCCCAGGGCGCGTACTTCGTCCTTGAAGAGTTCGCGCAGCGGCTCGACCAATTTCAATTTCATCCGCTCCGGCAGGCCGCCGACATTATGATGCGATTTGATCGTTACCGAGGGGCCGCCGAACGGGCTGACCGACTCGATCACATCCGGGTAGAGCGTTCCCTGCGCCAGAAACTCGACATCATCCAATTTCTGCGCCTCCTCGTCGAAGACGTCGATAAAGGTGGCGCCGATCCTCTTGCGCTTTTCTTCGGGGTCGGTGACGGCGGCGAGCTTGGCGAGAAAGATGTCGCCAGCGTCTCGATCGACGAGCGGGATGTTATAGTGGCGCCGGAACAACTCGACGACCTCCTCACCCTCGCCGGCACGCAACAGGCCGGTATCGACAAAGATGCAGGTCAGCTGGTCGCCGACCGCCTCGTGCAGCAACGCCGCTGCGACCGCGGAATCGACCCCGCCCGAGAGACCGCAGACCACCCCGCTGCTACCGACCTGGCGACGGATCTTGTCGATCGCTTCGGCTCGAAACCGCGCCATCGTCCAGTCGGCACGGCAGGCGGCGACCCGGTGGGTGAAATTGCGCAAGAGCTCGGCACCTTGCGGCGTGTGGGCGACCTCGGGATGAAAGAGAAAGCCGTAAAAACGTCTGCTGTCGTCGGCGATCGCAGCGTAGGGTGCAGCCTCGCTCGCGGCGACTGCGCGAAAGCCCGCCGGCAAGGCGTCGACCCGGTCGCCATGGCTCATCCACACCTGCTCGCGCCCGCCTTTTGGCCACAGTCCATCGAACAAAAGGCAATCGTCGAGGATGTCGACAAATGCCCGGCCGAACTCTTGATGCTCGCTCAAGGCGACGCGGCCACCCAATTCGTCGCACATCGTCTGCATGCCGTAGCAGATACCGAGCACCGGCACGCCGAGCTGGAAGATGATACCGGGCGCCCGCGGCGAGGTGCCCTCGGTCACTGAAGCGGGGCCGCCGGAAAGGATGATCGCGCGCGGTGCGAAGTCGCGGACATTGTCTTCGGAGATCGTGTACGGGTGGATCTCGCAATAGACGCCGCTCTCGCGCACCCGGCGTGCGATCAGCTGGGTTACCTGGCTGCCGAAATCGAGGATCAGGATGCGGTCGGTCATGGGCTCGGATCGTCCGGAGGGGGATCGGGGGCGCGGCGCTCGAAGACGGCGACGAAGAACCCGTCGGTGCCGTGCCGCGCCGGGGTCAGCCGCAAATAGCGCTCGCCTCCCGGCGAGGGGCCGCCGATCGTCTCGCTCCAGGCACGCGCCGCAGGCACCACGGTAAACTCAGGCTCGGCGGCTAGAAACGCTTCGGCCTGCGCCTCGTCCTCCTCGCGCAGCAGCGAGCAGGTTGCGTAAACGAGCCTGCCGCCCGTGCGAACAAGGCGGGCGGCGCTAACGAGGATCTGCTGCTGGCGGATGACGAGCTCGGCAAGATCCTTTTGTGTAGCGCGCCATTTGGCGTCGGGGTTGCGCCGCCACGTTCCGGTGCCGAGGCAGGGTACGTCGACGAACACCCGGTCGAAGCCGCCCGCGTGGCGCTTGACCCATTTGTCGCGCTCGCTCGTCAGCGCTCGGCGTTCGGCATTGTTGACCCCGGCGCGGCGCAGCCGTCGGGCGGCGTGCTCGAGCCGTCGGGCCGAGACGTCGCAGGCAACGAGCTTCCCACGGTTGTCCATGCAAGCCGCAAGCGCCAGGGTCTTGCCGCCCGCCCCGGCGCAGAAATCGACGACCCGCATTCCCGGGCGGACGCCGGCGAGGAGCGCGGCGAGCTGCGAGCCTTCGTCCTGCACCTCGACGAGCCCGTCCTTGAAGACGGCGAGGCCGCCGAGCGGCACCCGCCCCGCAAGCCGCAGGCCGATAGGCGACCACGGTGTTGGCTCCGCCGAGACCCCCTCGACGGCGAGCGCGCGGCGCGCCGACGCTCGATCGGCCTTGAGCAGATTGACCCGCAGATCGATCGGCGCGGCGGCGTTGAGTGCCGCCATCTCGCGTTCCAATCCTCTGCCGAAGACCTGCTCGAGATAGGGCTCGATCCATTCCGGAAGATCGTTCGCAACCGTTCGCGGCATTTTGGGATGGCGCAACGTGCGCTTGGCGAGGCCGCGCACCAGCCGTTCCTCGGCCTCGCTCAGCGGCGCCGGCCGGAAGCGGTCGCCGTCGCAGCACGAGCTGATCGCCTCGGGACGCCAACCCTCGATCAGCACGAGAGCGGCAAGCGCCCGGCTTCTCGGTCCGATGTCGACCGGATGCTTTCGGATCCACCAGTCGAGCGCCGCGCGGTGCCGCAGCACGGTATAGACATGGCCGGCGATGTGGGCGCGGTCCTTGGCACCGATATAGCGCCGATGCCGGAAGTAATCAGCGGCGACATCGTCGGCCGGGCGCTCTCCCGTGTCGATCGCGACGAGAATGTCGATCGCCCCGGCGACCTGCGCGCCCGGTGTCAATGGGCTCCTGAATACACGAGTGCCCCTCACCCTCCCGCCTTGCGGGTCCCTCCCTCTCCCGAGGGGCAGCCCTCCGGTATCAACGGTCCTGCGAATAGTTCGGCGCCTCGCGGGTCATCGCGATGTCGTGGACGTGGCTTTCGCGCAATCCCGAGGCGGTGATCCGCACAAAGGTGCTGTTCCTTTGCATCTCGTCGATCGTGCGGTTGCCGGTGTAGCCCATCGCCGCCCGTAGCCCGCCGATCAGCTGGTGAATGATGTTGCCGACCGGTCCCTTATGCGGAACGCGCCCTTCGACCCCCTCGGGTACCAGCTTCAACGTGCTGGTCACCTCCTGCTGGAAATAGCGGTCGGCCGAGCCGCGTGCCATCGCCCCGACCGAGCCCATCCCGCGGTAGTATTTGTAGCTGCGGCCCTGATAGAGAAAGACCTCGCCCGGACTCTCATCGGTCCCGGCGAACAGCGAGCCGAGCATCGCGCAATCGGCCCCGGCGGCGATCGCCTTGGCGAGATCGCCGGAGAATTTGATGCCGCCATCAGCGATCACCGGGACCCCCGCTTTGCGGCACTCGGCAACGGTATCGACGATCGCGGTAAATTGCGGGACGCCGACGCCGGCGACGATGCGAGTCGTGCAAATCGAGGCCGGACCGATGCCGACCTTGATCGCGTCAGCCCCTGCCTCGATCAGCGCCAGGGCACCCTCGGCCGTCACGACATTGCCGGCGACCAGCTGGGTGTAGTTCGACAGCCGGCGGATCTGGTTGACCGTCTGCAATACCCGCTGAGAATGACCGTGCGCGGTGTCCACCACCAGCACATCAAGACCCGCGGCGAACAGCGTTTCCGCCCGCTCGATCCCGTCGGAACCGGTGCCGGTGGCGGCGGCGGCGCGCAGCCGGCCGTGTTCGTCCTTGCAGGCGGTCGGATAGCGCTGCGCCTTCTCGATGTCCTTGACCGTGATCAGGCCGGTGCAGCGGTAGGCCTCGTCGACAACCACCAGCTTCTCGATGCGGTGGTGGTGCAGGAGCCGCTTTGCTTCCTCGCGCGAGACGTTCTCGCGCACCGTGATGAGCTCGTCCTTGGTCATCAGCTCTGCCACCGGCTGGCGCGGGTCGGTGGCAAAGCGCACGTCCCGATTGGTCAGGATCCCGGCGAGCCGGCGCGAGCTGCGCTCGACCACCGGGATCCCCGAGATGCGGTGATCCGCCATCAGCCGCAACGCATCGGCGAGCGTCTCGTCGGGGTGAATGGTGACCGGATTGACGACGATCCCGGCCTCGAATTTCTTCACCTTGCGGACCTCGTCGGCTTGCTCCGCGATCGGCATGTTGCGGTGGATCACGCCGATCCCGCCCGCCTGGGCCATCGCGATTGCCAGCGCTCCCTCGGTCACGGTGTCCATCGCCGCCGACATCAGCGGGATGCCGAGTTCGATTTCGTGCGTCAGCCGGGTACGGGTATCCGTGTCGGCCGGCAGGATCCCGGACGCCGCCGGGACGAGCATCACGTCGTCGAAGGTCAGCGCTTGCCGAATTTCCATCGGCGCCTCCTTTCCGATGGCGGCGCACTATACACAAAGGCTCCGCCCGGGAAAGATCGGCGCGGAAGCTGCGCCTATCGGCCGCCCCAATACCCGCTCGCGACGACGTATGTCTCGGCCGATTCGGCGCGGCTCGCCGGCGGCTTGGCGTGGCGCAGCAGGGCGAAGTCCCGCTTCAGCCGCGCGAGCAGCGCGCCCTCCGCCCCGCCCTGGAACACTTTGGCGACGAAAACTCCGCCGGGCCCGAGGATTTCCGCGGCGACGGTGAAGGCGTCCTCAGCGAGTGCGACGATTCGCAGGTGGTCGGTCGCGGCATGGCCGGTCGCTTGTGGCGCCATGTCGCTCAACACGAGATCGGCGGGGCCGCCGAGTGCGGCGCTGATCGCCGTGAGGGCGCCCGGGTCGCGAATATCGCCGGCGAGGAGTGTTGCGCCGGGCAATGGCGCCGTCTCCGAGAGGTCGATGCCGACGACGAGGCCGCGCCCGCCACGGCCGACGACGCGGGCAATGGCGACCTGCGTCCAGCCGCCCGGCGCGCAGCCGAGATCGACGACGCGCTGGCCCGGCCGCAACAGGCGGAACCGCTCGTCGAGCTCAATCAGCTTGAAGGCGGCACGCGACCGGTAGCCGAGCCGACGCGCCTCGACGACGTAGGGGTCGTTCAGCTGGCGCGACAACCATCGGGTCGAGGACGATTTACGCCGGCGCGCGGTGTAGACTTTGACCGCTGCGGGCCGGGTGCCGGCTGCACGGCTCTTGCCGTAGCCGCGCCGCCCCCTGGGATGGCTGCCTTCCCCGTCCATGTCACGTCTGCATTAGGTCGAGGAGAATTCCCTCGCGCACGCCCCGATCGGCGACCCGCAAGCGGCCGACGGGCCACGTCGCACAGATCGCGTCGAGGACGGCGCAGCCGCTCAACACCAGGTCCGCGCGCTCGCGGCCGATGCAGGGATTGGCGGCGCGGCCGGCAAAGTCAAGGCCGGCAAGATGGGCCGAGACGGCGGCGATTTGTTCGAAGGTGAGCATGCTGCCGTCGACGAGCGCCCGAATATATCGCGGCAGCGCCAGATGGATGCCGGCGAGCGTCGTCACCGTGCCGGAACTCCCCAGCATCTGTACTCGACCGGCGTAGACGTGTCGCCGAATGCGATGGGTGCGCTCGAACGGCGCCAGTGCCACCGCCGCCTCGGCGATCATCGCCCGGTAGGTTGCGGGCGATACCTCGGCGCCGCCGAAGCGGTCGGTCAAAGTCACCACCCCGAATGGAAGGGAGATTGAGCCGAGGATCTCAAGACGCCGGCGCCTGTCGGGGCTCCGCAGAAGCCGCAGCCAGACGATTTCCGTCGAGCCCCCGCCGATGTCGAAGACAATGGCGTATGGGATGCGGGGATGGAGAAGCGGTCCGCAACCGGCGACAACGAGACGAGCCTCCTCGATGGTCGAGATAATTTCGATCTCGAGTCTGACCTCCTCCGCCACGCGGACAAGGAACTCCTCGCAATTGGCCGCGCGGCGGCAAGCCTCGGTCGCGACATAGCGCCCGGCGGCGACCTTGCGCGCAGAGATCTTTACGGCGCAGACTCTCAACGCATCGAGGGTGCGCTCTATGGCGGCCTCGGAGAGGGCGCCGGTCGTCGACAACCCTTCGCCCAATCGGACGATGCGGGAAAAGGAATCGACGACGCGAAAGCCGGCACCGACCGGCCGCGCGACGAGCAGCCGGCAATTATTCGTCCCAAGATCAAGCGCGGCGAACTGGGGAGCGAACCGATGCGCGAGGGGTGGTGAGGAGGCCGCTCCGCCAAACTCATCGGGGGCGGTAGGCGATGACCGCAACGCCGCGCCCGCCATATTCCCGCCCGTCTCCACCGGCGGGGGCGCTAGTCGGCGCCGGTCGGGGGGCGTCCTGCCATCCCCGACCGCTTCCCTGCTGCCAAGCGGCTTCTCCACAGCGAGCGAACCATCCCCAGTAAGTTTGACGCCGATGCTAGCGCAGCCCGGCGCCAAATCAAAACCTCGCAACATGGCTGACTGCCGCCGTCCGGCACGCTGAAATTGTATCGGCAATTACCCGACGCTGCACCTGCAGCGAGTATGCAGCGGATTTCTCCCAAGAGTTGTAACACCCGCCCGGCCCCTTTGAACGTCCGCTCCGCTGCGCCCGACACGGCGCCCTTCGTAGCAGCCCATCCGCAGTCGGTCCAGAGTGTGCAATGAGAATTGGACAATTTTGTGATTCGCTGGAATGGCAAAAGACGCGCTTTTCGCTGTGTTGGGAGCGGAGAAAGTCGGGGCGGGGTGGGGAAGCGGCAACGGCGGGCATAAGATCGACCCTGGCTTGGGACGACCAGCCGTTGCGCGCGACGCAGAAAAAGGGGGCGAAACCCGCCTACACCCTCGCGCCGTGAAAGCCGCGATTTCAAACCCAGGCACTACACCGCGGATCGGGCCCCTACACAGCTTCGCGTCGCTGTGGTATCAGATGACCGCGCCTTCGGGCGCAACCCGGCTCTGCGAAGGGGCGCACGCATCCCGGTTGGGGGATCGTCTAACGGTAGGACAGCGGACTCTGACTCCGCCAGTCTAGGTTCGAATCCTAGTCCCCCAGCCAGTCCTACGGCTACAATCATCTGGCGGATGAAGCGACTGGGTATCACCCGGGTATCACGAGAACGAAGATCGTCGCTTCGAGAAGCGGTG
>WNFD01003442.1_pt1 | contig 17369 bp, 16 predicted proteins | sample 5400491 | NCBI WGS metagenome assembly WNFD01 (sample SAMN13153343, study PRJNA577476) | soil metagenome | isolation source: 120 cm saprolite under Douglas fir tree site 2 hole 2 replicate 2 | place: USA:California | collected 2015-04-18 | reverse complement strand
TTCAGGGTTTTTGCCTGCTCCTCTATTTCGTGTCGATAGACCCGATACCCCGGCCACCCCAGTACTTTGGCCCAGTCCGCCTCTCTCATCCTGCCGAGTGTAACCAGAGTTCCCCAAAATCAAAATGCCCATTAAATCAGGAGCTGTTACAGATTCCTGAGCCAAATATACCCAAACTGAACATCGGAGCTGATTCGAGTCTATCTGCGCAAAGTGATTTGTGGGTTCTGTGCAGGAAATCTGTAAACATCTCCAGTATTCATGCGGGGTTCAGGTTTTAGCTCCAATGGATCGCGGCAGCAGTCGTCCCTGTGGGAATGTGGGAACCCGCGTTGTTTGCGGGTTTCCAAGCTCCGAGGGCGCGGCAAGAAAGGCAGATCCAAGTTCGGCTCTCGCGACCTTGGAGCGTCATTTCCATAGGGAATCTTCGGTTTCGGCCCATTTTCGCGAGAATCTGCTCGTTTGGCATCAGCAGAAGCCAAAGGAACTGCTTCCGGAAACCCGCATGAACACTGCATGGTTTACAGATTCCTGCTCAGAGCCGTATATTTTGGTCAGGATAAGGAGGCAGCCGCTCTCTTGGATGTATAGTTACCAACGTTCCGGAACTGCGTCACTCCGGTCCGTAGAATACGAAGTAGTCGCGAGGCGGCATGACAATCAAGACAGTGCACGATGCTTTCGCCTTCATAACGGTGGTCGTACCGTGGGCTTTTGCCGCAGTTTTTCTGGCCGTAGTCGGCCTGCTGTTTCGGCGGGAGCAGGAGTGTGCGGTCGCTGCAGAGACTGGCCGAGCGGAGCTGCAAGCCATTGGGAGTTTGCTGGAATCTGACAACAGCAAGACAGGACTTCTCTCTTTGAAGGTACTGAATGCAAGATTCAGCTTCGCCGTACTGCAGGTGCTGGACCTCCTGACGACGCTGCTTGCGTTTCATGTGGGGGCGTTCGAGGTGAATCCACTTATCGCGCATCTGATGGCGCTCTTTGGACGAGTGGGCGGAGTGGTGCTTGGCAAGGGGATTGCCCTGATCCTCGCGCTGGGAGTCCGAAAACGCCTCTGGATTGTGAACCTGTTTTACGTAGGTGTTATCTGCTGGAATCTTTTTGTCCTGGTAGCGCTCGCTGTCCGCAGGCACTAAAGCGCGGTTTCGGTGGACCTGCCAACCTCTCACTCGTACGGCAGCAGCGGGATGCCGATCAGCACCTTCAACGCCACCGGCTCGCCATTGAGTTCAGCCGGCTGGAAGCTCCAATGAGTTAACGCTGCTAGAATTCCTGCATTGAATCGCGCGTCTGGAGTTTGCCTCACCGACAGGCGCTGTAACTTGCCCTGCGTGTCCATGACCGCGTACACGACGATCACGTTGCGAAGATAAGTTCGAATCAGCTCCGAGTTCAGTTTGGGAAGTTCTTTGGTCAGCGGAAAAGGCGGCGTCAGCCCTTCCTGGCTTGGAGTGGTGGCGGGTGCCCAGGAAGGAGCGTGCTCCGCCGTCGTTCCTCTCATGTCCAGATAGACGGTGTAAACCTTCTCATGAGCGAACACGCCCAGGTCGGTTAGTCCCCCGCCGCTGTCGGCGGTAGAAGAGATGGTCATGCCGTAAGCTGTCTGCGGTGGTATCTTCACTGGAAAGCGCTGCACCGAAACGCTGATTCCTCCGCTGGCCCCGTTCGCTCCGTTGCCCCCATTGCTGCCGCCGCCATAACTTCCACCCTGAATGGTGAGGCCGGCAAGGCCACCCTTCCCCGTGCCGTTGCCCGCGCCCGCTCCGCTGGCGGAAGTCGCTCCAGGACCCGTTCCGAGCCCAGCTCCCGCGCCCGACCCGCGGGCCGATTCCGTTCCAGTCCCGCCTTTGCCTGAGCCCTTCTCGGCTCCCACGCCAGTACCCACGCCGCCACCGCCGATGGTCGGGCCCCCGGCACCATTGCCAGCGAGCGCAGCGGTCTCGCCCGCAGCGTTGCCCACGGCTGCGCCCGTTTGACCGATCGCGGCGGCCGCAGCCGTACCTTCGATTTTGGACCCCGGCGCGGTCTCCGGCGCAAGATTCACGCTCGGTGAAACCGCAAACCGGCCGCGGGCCTCACCCAGAGGCATCTCCGGCGTCGCTTGCGGCAAGGTTGGCGTCGGGCTGAGCGACACCAGCGCCTGCTCGTCAGTTCCAGTTGTCTGATCAAGCTTGGGCGGCTCGACTGCTTTTTCGCCGGCTGCATGCCGCGGCTTTTCCGCAGCCGGCCGAATCGGAGGCGGCGGAGGTGTTGCAGGCAACGCAATCTTTGGTGGCTCGGCGGGAGGCTGAACGGCAGGATGAAATTCCGGGAGGTCCGGCTTCCCCGACACTAGGTCGGTGGGCAGCGGAAGCCTGGGCTTCGCGATCTTCACCATGTTGGGTAAAGGCACGAACTGCTGCAAAATTTTGGGCTTTTCCTTGGCCGGTTGGATAATCGTCTGCTGCTGGTTGGTCGGATTCACCGGATCGGAAAGAATCGGCTGCGGTCCGGGATACGCCCGGCCCTTGCTGCGGCGCGACGGCGCCGGTGACGACGCTTTGGTGGCAACTCCCGGCGACCCTCCGCGATGACCATTGCCTTCGCCTCCCCCGCCCAGCACGGGAAGATAAACCACACCCTTCGCGTCGCTCAGTTTGATGGTGTCATTGAAGGCGCGCGAGCCCGGCAAGTGAGTGCGGCTCAGAGTGAACGACACCAGAAAGATCGCGACAATGATCAGCTCGTGAACGATCGCCGAAAGAAACAAGCCCCGGCTCGGCACGTAGCCATGACTGACATCGGGAAAGGTGAGCGGAGGCGGCGCGGACTGCCCCTGCATCAGTCGGATGAGAGAAACTTCAATTGGGTTTTCAACATCCAGCTGAGGTGGCGTCATCCTAAATTAATTCCTTGGGCCCTTTGAAGATGTTTTAATGCGACCGCGAGCGATTGGCACGCCATCGTTGCCGTCGTGGACGCAGTTCAGTTTGCTCCGGATTCACTCATTGCAACAGTGACGCCTTGAATACGTAGAAGAGAGCGTTGGGGTTTAGATCCATTTCAATATTTGGCGTTCCATTCATATGCAGCTTGTCCACGACTATGTCGCCGATCACAAAAGTGGTGGACGCTGAACCGCCACCCAGCGAGAACTTATCTGTAAATCCGTTGGTGTTATTGCAGTTGGTTCCGAGCCCCGCGCCGTCTGCAGAGTTGCAGTAGTGGAAATACATCATACCCGCCAATCCAAACGCACCGCCTCCTCCCCAACTCGGCTGGTTACCAGCAGCGGCCAGATCGGCAGAACGATTCTGAAAAAAGAGCATTCCCCGCTGTTCACCGACCGGATCGTCCGCACCCAGCGGATCTCCGTAATTGGTGCCGCCACCTGAAGGTGCCTGACAAGGTCCTAAGAGCACGTTGCCGACTAATCCTCCCGCGGTAACAACGTTGTCGGGGAGGATGGTCGTTCCAAATCCGGAGTTGATGCACCGTAGTTGACTAAGAGAGACCAGCGCCGTCTGACAGTTGCTCAATGTGCCAGAATTTGCTCCTATGTTCAGCGTTCCAGTTCCTGAAAAATAGAACATGGTTCCGCCACTACCGTCGCCGACAGCTGTGCTGGGACGGAGACAAGATTGAGCATCTGCCTTGAAATCGCCGTCGAGATAATAAACTCCGGGGTCGAAAACCGCATAACCCGTTGCGCCTGAGCCTGATGGCTTGTTGTTCTTCACCTCTATTCCGCCTGGATAATGTCCCGCGGTGTAGTGGTCACAACCGCCGGAAGGATCAGGGCACCCAAACGCCGTGGCTGCAGTGCCCTTTACGCCATATGTAACGGTAGGCGTACCGCCGGGTGAACTGGGAAAGGCGAGTGTGGCGAAAGGATCTGAGATCGCAGGGGCAGGATCGACCCACTGGCCGGTCGCACCCGTAATGAAATTGGTCGAGCCCTGAGTGCCAGTCACTCCGAAGTCGCTGCCTGTCAGGTTTTGCCCCCCCTTTCTCAGGTCGAACTGCCCGGGCGTACCCGAAATGTTTATCGCGTTTGAGCTTGTTGAGTTGACCTGAATGCTCCTTTGAGGACCTCCGGCGATCTTGATATTGAAGGTACCGTTGTTGTCGACGGACGTCTCATTTCTTGGATCCAGTACCAGAAGCGGGATAGGCGAATTCGCCAGGACAACCCCGCACTTAGCCTGCGCGCCTACATCCGTGGTCGCAGAACCCGACAGTAACCCTGCGAACGAGAGCCGAACCCGATCGTCCACGTTAACCTGCACAAAATTGTTGGTAAGCGCTGTGGGATCATTGCATACTGCCGGCGCTCCCAACCCGGTTGTACAGAGGGGCAGCCCGGGAATCGAGGTGGGAAAAGTGAATGCAACGTCGTATCCCGGCGTCCCTGCTGTTAGACTCGACGGGGCGTAGCCCATATTCTTAGTCGCATAAGAGCACGGCGCAGCCCCCGGCGAACCCGAGCAGGAAAAATTCGTGCCGGGCGTGAAGCCCCCCTTGGCGCCGCCTCCGTTGGCAGTAAACAACATGTCCATGGCAGCAGCGGTGCAGGCCGAGTCAGCAACATTTTGCGCCGACTGTCGGTGGAACCAGAGGTTTCCCATATCCACCGAGAAAGCAATCGCTCCCAGCAGAACGAAGCCCATTGCGAGCAGAACAAACATAATGGCTTGGCCGGCTTCACCCGGCTTGCGGCTTATCTTGCTCCAGCGATGGCCTGTCATATCGTGTTCCTCCACACCAGCTTTAACTTCCTTGTCAAAAAATAATCCGTCCCTTGGCTGCCGCATTCACGGTCACTGTGGGCCACCCCAAACCAAAGAATGGCTGGTAGACATAGCTGACAGTTACACCAACCAAGCAGGGCGACTTGTTGCACGCGGCCACGTTACCGGTGGTGTAGTCCACACTTACCGTCATGCTGCTCGTGTCATGTAACGAATATTGGGCGTATGTCTTAACCACTCCGGTACCAGCGGCCCCGGTAATCGCCGTACAGCTGGCTGGTCCGCACCCCCCGGTGTTTGCCGCGCCATGGACGATTGCATAGCGCACACCTTCCTTGGCCGAGTCTGCGATCACGTTATAGGTGTGCAGCATCATGATGAGCTCAACGAAGCCGACGATCAGCAGCATAAGAAATACGATGGTCAGGGCAAACTCCACTGCCGCTTGTCCCGCTTCGCCACGACGCGCAGACCTTAAGAAATTCATGGTTTCAGCTCCCCATCGCCCGCATGGACACTTGCCGGTGAAAAGTGCAAGTCACCGAGCCACTATTCGAGGCGCAAGCCGACAGTGGAAGAAGGGCCAGGCCAAAAGGTGTTCCGGGGATGAGTGGAATGAAAGTATAGGTGACGTCCACACGATTCAAAACGAATGCGGGTGCTTCTGGATCGGAGTCGGGCGCCGGGGTTCCGGTCCCGGCCGTTGCACTGCAAGTTGTGGAATTCGTGCAGGTCTCGCACTTCGCGGTTTGTCCAGACCCGGTGCCATTGACTCCGAGACCTGCGGAACAAACCTGAATCGTCGCATTCCCCGGCGTGCCAATTGCGCCAGTAATGTCTTGGTAGGTCAGATAGCTTGCGGTCAAGGTGGACGTTCCAGCCGCGGGCGGCAAGACGGTGCCAGCGGGAGTCGAGGATCCCATCATCGCGTACAAAGCGCCTGACCTCGTAGCCGACGTCAAATTCAGCGCGACCAGATAGAAATAACCGAAATTCACTGCGTTGAGCAGCACCAGCAGGAGCAGGGGCAGCATCAGTGTGATTTCCACCAGGCTCTGTCCTGTCTGTCCACACCGCAATGCAGTTTTCCGAATGTTCATAGTAACCACCTCAAGCCACCCGGGCGATTCTCAGATTCCGGGCCCCTCCGCGGGAAACGGGAACTTCCGGCGGCGGCGTTTCTTCATAGTCTTCTTCGTTTATGGGACCAGCGAGGGCCTCGGTGATATTGAGCTGATTCAGCAGGCGATGCAGATAGCACCGGCTGATGCGCAACTCGCGTGCCGCCTGCAGCTTGTTCCCGTCATGCATGCGCAGCGCGGAACGCACCAGCTCCCGCTTGAAGGCTCGAAGGGCTTCGTGGAACGAACCCTCCGGTAGTTCCTCTTGACTGACAAAACCCTGCAACTCTTGCGGCAGATCTTTCACTCCCAGACGCTCATTGCCATCGGCCAGGACCAGGCTGCGCTCGATCACGTTTTGCAATTCGCGCACGTTGCCCGGCCAGCTATGCCCGGACAGCGCGTGCAGGAACCCAAGCGTCAAACCGTGGAGCTGCTTCTTGTGGGCCTTGGCGAATGTGTTTAGGAAATATTCCGCCAGCAGCGGGATATCCTCCGCTCGTTCCCGCAGCGCCGGCGTGTGGACGCGGACCACCGAAATCCGGAAATATAAATCTTCCCTGAAAGTTCCTTCCTGCATCATCTTTTCCAGGTTCCGGCTGGTGGCGCAAATCACACGCACATCGATGGGCTGAGGAACGTTCGAACCCAGGCGTTCTAGGTTGCGTTCTTGCAGCACGCGCAGAAGCTTGGCTTGCAAAGGCAACGCCAAGTCGCCAATCTCGTCAAGAAAAATGGTGCCGCCCTTGGCTTCTTCGAAACGTCCGCGCCGGGACTGGATGGCGCCGGTGAAGGCGCCTTTTTCGTGGCCGAAAAGCTCGTCTTCAATCAAAGACTCGGGAAGCGCGCACGCGGAGAAAGCCACAAACGGTTTGTTGGCACGCGGGCTCAGGTTGTGGATGGCGCGAGCCACCACACCTTTTCCGGTGCCGCTCTCACCCGTGATGAGCACGTTGGTGAAAACCCCGGCCACTTTGCGGATCACTTCATTGACCCGCGCCATCGCCTTGCTGTTGCCCAGCAACCCTTCCACATGCGACGAGGCCAGCAGTTTCTGAACCGCGCCCAGCTCGCGCGTCAGAGTAGCGCGCCGGTACGCCGCGTCCAGAGCGAACTTCAGAGCCTGCACATCCAGTGGCTGCTCCAGAAAATCAACCGCGCCGTGTTGAAAGGCTTCAATCGCCTTCTTCCGCCGTGTGTCCCAGCCATAGGCAATCACTGGCGGAGCCAGGTCCCGTTCGGAAGCGAGTCTCACCAATGCAAGAGGATCTTCAGCTGAGGGATTGCCATTTTGCAGATCCAGGTTCAGCAAGGCTACATCCACTTCGCTCGCATCCATCAGGCTGATTCCAGTCACCACGGTCGAGACCTGCCGAAGGCTGTAACCCGTCCCCAAAACTTGCTGGAGCACGTGGCCGAACACCTCGTCGGGGTCGACCAGAAGGATGTGCCTGCTGTAGCTTGATTCTGGCACCCAACTACCTCTTCTTTTTCCTTAGAATTTTCAGACCTAGCGAAACACGCACACTCACTGATCGCAGAAATCGATGGGGGAATACTCGTATAAATACGGAACAGCAACGAATTAAAGAATTACACTCATCGTCATCCGGAAGAACGCAATCAGGTGGTGACTGGGAGGAGGTTGCGGGGGGAATCAACACCCGCCCTACTATCGCAAATGGCGGGCCAGAAGGTCAACAAATAACTGCTTTAGGCTGTGGAAATTATCGTCACAGATGGTGTCCCGGAAGTGAAAAAATGTGCACTATTGCTGAAAGCGCACTCTCGGCGCAAGCTGTCACAGTCCGCATAGCAGTCAGGGCCCGACCACAGTCGGTAACAGTCTGCGGGAGAAAGGAGTACTTTACTCCACGGCCCATTTGTATCGCTAGGCTTACGGGCGTACGGAAAGTGCTTCTCGCTCAGGAACATGCAGCGGATTTCTACTTAAGCTCGCTGCCCCAGGGCGGGGGGGCAGGCCGTTGGCAGCGCAATTGCGGCAGCGCTCGGGGGACAGGTGCGTATGCGATCTACGGAGCAACTCGACAGTCCGAAGGCTGGTTCGGGGGAAACTGAGGTAGAGCACATAACCCTACATCCGGGCGAACTAAAACAGACATGGGGCCAGGCCGGATTTAGCCGCCGGCTTCAACTTGCATTTTCCTTTCTGACCATGCTGACCTTTCTCCTGGTCACCCTGCAATTCGTCATGTCCGAGGGAACTGTCGCCGACCCTGATATCTGGTGGCACCTGCGCAACGCCGAATATCTTTTCCAGAATCATCAACTCCCTCGCTTTGATCTCTACTCCTTTACCGTAGCCGGCGCTCCTTGGATCAATCACGAGTGGCTGGCAGAAGTTCCCTACTACCTTGCCTGGCGAGCCTGGGGACTGGCAGGTGTAAACGTCACAACCTTGGTGGTGATCGAATTTATTTTTCTGGGCCTGTTATATCTCTGCTACCAGGAAAGTGGACATTTCAAGGCTTCCATCGCGGCGTGCTGCTTCTGCACATTTCTGGCCAAGGTTTCTTACGGGCCGCGCACCATCTTGTTCGGTTATGCCTATCTAGTCATTCTGCTGATTATTCTCCAGCGCTTTCGCCGCAAGGGACACGCGCCTTTGTGGCTGGTTCCGCCGCTGTTCTGTTTGTGGATCAATACTCACGGGTCTTGGTCTCTGGGCCTGATGGTTTTTTCCATCATCGCCGCCGCTGGCCTGCTGAAAAAAGGACGCGGACTGGTCGACGCAGAGACCTGGTCTCGCTCACAGATTCGCAAGCTTGTCGTGACGGGCCTGGCCAGTGTGGCTGCGCTCTTTGTGAACCCGTTCGGTGCGCGGTTGGTATATTACCCCTTCGATCTTGCCTTCCGCCAAAAGCTGAATATTTCGCATGTGGCGGAATGGGTGTCAGTGGACTTCCACGACCTGCGCGGCAAATTGGTTTTGGTTCTGCTGCTCACTTTACTTCTGGCCGCGTTGTTGCGCCGCCGGCACTGGACTGTGCTGGAAGTGACCCTGCTTCTGTTTGCCCTGTACAGCGGCCTTACGTACATCCGCTTTCTGTTCCTGCTTGCCATCGTGGCGGCGCCCCTGCTGGCCAAACTTCTGGACTTCGTACCGCGCTATCGTCCAGAAGTGGATACGCCCGTGATCAACGCTCTGGCGATTTGCTTGATGATCGCCGGTATGGCCTACTACTGGCCATCAACAGCCCAGTTGCAGCGTACCGTTGCCGGGCAGTACCCCACCAAGGTTCTCCCCTTCCTGAAAGCTCATCCGCCCGCCGGCCCCATGTTGAATTTTTATCTGTGGGGCGGTTACCTAGAACTGAATGACCGAAACGTAAAAACCTTCCTCGACAGCCGGGTGGATATTTTTGAGTATGCTGGCGTTCTCCAGGATTACCTCGATTTGCTGTCGCTCAAACAACCAAAGCCGATTCTGGATAAGTATAAAATCCGTTACGTGCTGTTTCCCCACAATGAAGCTCTTACGTATGTGCTTGAGCATGATCCGGAATGGAAGGAAATTTACAGTGATGAGCTGAGTGTTCTGATGGAGCGAGTAGATGGAACCTCTCTCAGCGTAGCGGCACAGTCGGTGCATCCCTAGCCTGGGGGGAGAGCTGCTTCAGGGAGCGTGAGGCGGCCAGCTGATGCTTATCCGAACTGCTTGATTTTTGGTTACCTTTGTTCGTGGTTGCCAGGGATTGCGGGCGGGCTCCGGAAGCAATCGTTCATGTTGTTTAAGAAACAAAAAGTCGATTCGCTGTTGGTCCCGATACTAGCGATTGGGCTATTCACTTACGCTTCGTATCAACCCAAGTTCCGGCTGCGGACGGATATGCCAGCGGAGTTCATGGCTGCACCGTCTGCCGGGTCGCCCCAAAGACAAAACACGGAAGAGAAAATCGCCCGAGCATACTGGAAGTCTCTGGTCCAGGACATTCAGTGGAAATACGGCTACGGTTATAGTCTGCCGTCCGATCCGCCTGCTGATTTCAGCCTGGCAAGTGGAGGGGCGGGCACAATCCCGGAGGACCCTGCCATCCGGGTTCGCTACTGGCGTAAGGCACAACACGTCTGGTATCTCCCGAACGCCTGGCAGAGGGGCTACGAGTGGGACTTTCATTGGACATCCAACTTGACACAATCCGGCGGAGATTGGCTGCACCGTCAGTTCGAGGACCTGGGCGGCGGCTAACCGCAGACACGATGGTGGGACTCGCAATGACCCCTGGCGCAAAGAAGTCCGACTCGACGCGCGCAGCATGCTGCTAGCCCTCGAGATCTGCCTGACTGCAATCGCAGTCGCGCTCGCCTACGTCGCGCCCGAGCTCGGGGCAAATTGGTTTGAGAAATGGGAGCGACGGTTTGGCCGCTTTGCCCGCCGCCGCGCCCTCACGGTGGTTTCAGTTGGGCTGCTGGCGTTAGCCGCGCGCGCGGCCCTACTACCCATTCTGCCCGTCCCCGAACCTGCGATCCATGACGAGTTCAGCCACCTCTTGGTGGCGGACACGTTTGCTCACGGCCGCCTGGCCAATCCCACCCACCCCATGTGGATTCACTTCGAAACTTTTCACGTCAATCAGAAGCCCGCGTACGCGTCCATGTATTACCCCGGCCAGGGTTTATTCCTGGCGGCCGGCCAGGTGTTCGGAGGGCATCCTTTCTGGGGCGTGTGGTTGAGTGTCGGCATCATGTGCGCCGCGATCTGCTGGATGCTGCAAGGCTGGTTGCCGCCGGGCTGGGCACTGCTGGGCGGTTTCGTGGCAGTGATGCGACTTGCCCTTTTCAGTTACTGGGCTAATACCTACTTCGGAGGAGCGGTCGCCGCGATCGGGGGCGCGTTGGTGCTCGGAGCGCTGCCGAGAATCAAGCAGCACCAGCGGGTGCGTGACGCCGTGGTGATGGCGGTAGGCCTGGCCCTGCTGGCCAACACCAGGCCCTACGAGAGTTTGTTCTTCTGCATTCCCATCGCGGTCGCTCTTTTGGTGTGGATGGGTAAGAAGATGATGGGGAAGGAGAGGCCACAATTCCACCTCTCCATGCGACGCGTGGTCCTGCCCCTAGGTCTGTTGTTAGTGATCACATTCGGCGCCATGGGTTATTACTTTTGGCGGGTCACCGGAAGCCCCTTTCGCATTCCCTATCAGGTCAATATCGCGACGTACCACTTGGTGTATTTTCCGTGGCAAAAGTTGGACCCGACTGCAAAATACAACCACGCAGTGATGCGCGAGTTCTACCAAGGCGCTCCAGTGGCTGGCCAATACAGACTGGCGCACCTTCATCCCCTTCGGACTTTGTTGTTGAAGCCGGTGCCCTTCTGGCTTTTTTACCTTGGTCCGGTGCTGACGCTACCGTTTCTTGCCTGGTTTGCCATCATGTCGCGCGGCAGATTCCGCTGGCCAATGAGCCGCAAGTCGCGATTCCTGTTGTTGGTTTGCGGCGCAACTTTTGTCGGACTGGCTTTACCGATTTACCTCGCACCGGCCCACTATTCCGCGGCCCTGACAGCGGCAGTCTACGCCTTGCTGCTACAGGCGATGCGCGCCACGCGCCTGTGGCGCGCGAATGGACGGCCCACAGGCAGGTTCCTTGTCCACGCCGTGCCGGTGATGTGCTTCGCGCTTCTGCCGCTACGGGCGGCCGCTCCGCTGCTTCACATTCCTCTTCCTCCAACCGTCATCCACACCTGGTATTCCACTGATTTCCATAATCTCGATCGTGCCCGCGTGCTGGCTCAATTGCGAGAAGAACCGGGACGTTACCTGTTGATCGTGCGCTACAAGCCTGACCACGAAGTTCTCGAGGAGTGGGTCTATAACGAGGCAGATATTGATGATTCGAAGGTGGTGTGGGCGCGCGACATGGGCGCGGCGAAGAACCAGGAACTGATTGATTATTACAAAGACCGGCGCGTATGGCTGCTGGAGGCAGATGGGAAGCCGCCTCAGCTCACTGCCTACTCGTGTTCTTCGTGCCCAGACAAGGGTGCAGCCGGGGCTGAAGAACACGAAAATTCGCCAACATCAGGGGCAGATAACTGAATGGCCTCGACCATGGGAATTGAGACGCTGGCCGTCTCGAGCGCACTGTTGCTGGCATTTATCTGTCCCCGGTTGGGGTCGAGGTGGTTCAGCAGGGCCGAGCGAGTGCTCGCTTCGATTGCGCGAAGACGACGAATGAGTTTTCTGCTTTGCGGCTTGCTTGCTTTGGCCCTGCGCGCCGCTGTGCTGCCAATCGCCCCGGTTCCTGAGCCATTTGTGGAGGATGAGTTCAGTCATTTGCTTGCCGCTGATACCTTCGCGCACGGTCGGTTGACGAATCCAACGCACCCGATGTGGGTCCACTTCGAGAGCTTTCACATTATTTTCCAGCCGACCTACGCTTCTATGTACCCGCCAGCGCAAGGTCTCGTTCTCGCCGCCGGCAAAGTCATTGGCCGGCACCCGTTTGTTGGTGTCTGGCTTAGCGTCGGCATAATGTGCGCTTCGATCTGCTGGATGCTTCAGGCATGGCTGCCGCCGGGATGGGCGCTGCTTGGCGGTCTGTTGCCTGTGATGCGCTTCGGTGTTTTCGGATACTGGGATAACAGTTATTTTGGCGGCAGCGTGGCAGCCATTGGTGGCGCCCTGGTTTTTGGAGCGCTGCCACGCATTATGAAACATCAGAGAGTGCGAGACGCCGTGTTGCTGGCATCAGGCCTCGCGATTCTTGCCAACAGCCGCCCCTACGAAGGGCTGCTCGCCAGCCTCCCCGTTGCCGTGGCCCTGCTGTTGTGGATGGCGGGGGCCAAGCGTCCCCCCACGCAAGTGATTATTCGCCGTGTGGTACTGCCGGCTTTCCTGTTGCTGGCAGCGGCCTGTTCCTGGATGGGGTGCTACTTTTGGCGAGTTACAGGCAGTCCTTTCCGCATGCCTTACCAGATCAATGGCACGACCTATGCGGCGGCGCCCTACTTCGTATTTCAGTCGCCCCACGCTGCGCCAGTTTACCATCATGACCTGATACGCAGGTTTTATTTGACGCTGGAAGCTGGCTATCTGAGGGCCCGCTCGGCGAAAGGGTTCGCCCGGGAAACATTTCTGAAGATCGGGACTATCTGGATTTTTTATTTCGGTGTGGCACTTACGGTCCCGCTCGTCGCTCTGCCCTGGGTGTTACGCGACCGCAGAATCAGGTGGCTCGTGATAGCCGGGACCACGTGCTTCGCGGGAGCGTTGTTATCCATGTTCTACGCGGCTCACTATGTGGCGCCCATCACCAGTGTAATTGTGGCGGTAGTCGTCCAAGGCATGAGGCATCTGCGTGCCTGGCGCTGGGAGGGGAAGCCCAGTGGATTATTTTTCGTCCGTGCACTGATCTTGATCTGTGTGGCCACGACGCCTCTGCAACTACGCGCTCTTACCGGGCGCTATGCCGAACCGGACGCTTGGCATGCCATGGGCCCGCAGCGTGCGAAGCTGATCGCGGATCTCAGTCCCCTCCCCGGTGGTCAACTCGTTTTGGTGAGGTACAACGCGGATCACGATCTGCTGATTGAGTGGGTCTACAACGAGGCTGACATAGACAACTCGAAGGTGGTTTGGGCGCGGGATATGGGGCAAACGGCGAATGAGGAACTGCTGCGCTACTTCAAGAGCCGTCGCGTGTGGCTGCTCGAACCGGATGAGAAACCTGTGAAGCTGTCGCCCTATGTCGCCCTATAACCGCGCAGAGGAGTCCATCGACTGCTGTGGTAAGATGCTAGTGTACTTTTCCCTGCCTGCAGGAAATCCAAGAAGCTGATCGTGAAAATCAGGAATCAACAGACTGATGTGCTGCGCGGGCTCGCCATATTACTCATGCTCGGACGCGATAATCCATACTACGAACTTTGGCACCGCGTCGCCCGGATCGAGGTTGACCTGTTCTCCGTGCTCTCCGGCTTCCTGATTTCGGGTCTGCTATTTTCTGATACAAAGCAACCGGAGCGATCAACCTTCCACGCTTCTTCATCCGGCGCAGATTGAAAATTTATCCCGCATACTACTTTTTCCTGCTCACCCTCTTGCCATTCACCATCCGATCACTGCGGACTTCCGACTGGCTGCTCATTCAATCCTTTTGGCCTACTTTTTGGGGTCACGGTTGGTCGCTGGCCATTGACATTTCTACATCGCTCTACCTCTTGTGCTGCTGGCTTCCTACAAAATTGTGGCGCGACTCCGCTTCTCCTGGAGAACCGTTCGCCTTTCCGGTCATCCTTCTTTGATGGCTTGCCATGCGAACGCACGCAGGGGTGAGCGGATTCAGTAATGCGACCCATCTGCGCTTTGATGCCCTGTTTGCAGGAGTGACGCTCGGCTGGTTCTGGCACTTTCGACGTGAGGCCTTTGCCATTCCGCACAAGAACTGGCAGGCTGTGATAGGCTTGGCGGTGGCCAGCGGAGCGTTTTACTCGCAGACATTTTCAAATCGGATGTACACGTCGTACATCTGAGCAATGGACCCAGTGCCGGAGATATATGGAATAGCTGTAAAAGCCGACGGCGCTCAATGGTCTGAGTTTGCCGATCCACTGCGTATTCAAAGCCCAGACCAACAAGCATCAGAAGCCCCAGCAAGTTTGCGGTGAGTCCGATCGAATCGCTGGCGCCTTCAAACTTTTTTAACTTTTGGCTTTATATCGGAACCTGCATCGGCGTCGGCACGATAGCCGCGAAGATGATCGAAACCCCGAGCCACCGCATGCGAGGTGGTTCCAATGAGTAGACCGACGCCCTGTGTCTGACTCTTGGTGCACACAAGACCAAGAAACTACTGGACTATTTCGACAATCGGCGGTGATTTGTCAGCCTGCGGCCGGTGAGCCAAGAGGTTTTCGACACAATACCTGGAACTGCCCGCCGAACGGAAGTCGCGAAAGATAAGGCTCAACCCCTCGAAGTCTCCTAAACACCCGCGGGAAGATGAAGAGAAAGTCAGTACGTATGATCTGAAAACGTGTTCTCAGCAATCGGCGCGTCTGAAAGCAATTTAGGGTTATGGCATCGCGGTCGAAGGGAATCCGCGACATTACCAGGCGAGTACCAGGGTTCCACGGATTGTTCTCCCAAAGAGAAAAAAGGCCACCAGGCGTGAGACGGTCGAAAATGTATTCGACAACGTCAGCGCGCTGATCGATGGGAATGTGGTGGAAGACTCCATTGCAGTACACAAGGTCCACCTTTCCTGCCGCCATGTAATCCGCCGGGAGAAAGAATTCGAAGTTTAGCGAAGCATGGACTTGTCTTGCGATTTCGAGCGATCTAGCCGAGTCGTCCACCCCTACCACAGATTCCAGTCCGAGCAGGTCCAGTGCCAGCTTGCTGGACGAGCCGGTGCCGCATCCGTAATCCAAAACATGACGAGGGCGCTCACTGAGTGTGCGCAAGCAGCGGGCAAGCCATGCGATTCGGCCATGAGCGAAGTAATCTTTTTCTTCACCCGTGACCGACAATCCTTGTCCCAGGGCAGCGTCATAGTCGGCCGCGAACTCGTCGAAATAAGATGGCGGTGCCATTCTCAGAGAGTCTTAGTGTCGTAATCGCCGATGTAGGTGCCGCGGCTGATTCCTAGCATGCTGATGAAGAACGAAGAAAAAATCACCTGCATCCCGAGGAAGAACAATAAGGAAAAAAGAATCACGGAGCGGATCTGGTCGAAGGGACCAAAGTCGCTGGCGGCCCACTTCCACAGCAGCCAGAATGCGCCGCCGGCGCCGCTGAACGCCAGGGTACCTCCGGGCACCAGCCCGTCCTCCAGTTTGACTCGGCGTAGCCATCGTTCCAGTGAGCGTTGATTTTGCGAGAATCGTTCGGCGTAGCTGAACACCTTCGCGAACAGGCCAATCGAGATGATTTGCGCGCCGAGCAGCGCGAACATCATGCCAAAAAGCATGGTGTGTACATCAATGGTGACGTGCCCCAGGTGCCGCGGCCCGGGGAAAAGCAAAAAAACCAGTCCCAGGCCGACCATCAACAGCGAGATTCCTGGAAGCAGGAAGAGCCAGTTGGGTGCGTAAAGCAGCATGAAGCGCAGGCTCCGCCAGCCGTCGTGGAACGTCCGCAAATGAGGTTGGCGGCCCCGCTTGTCAGGCCAGAGCGTGACTGGGATTTCCGTGACCTTTACACCCAGCTTGGCCGCCTTGATGACCATTTCGAGAGCGAACTCCATGCCCGTGGTTCGCGGATCCACTCGCTCGTACACGCGCTTGGTAAATCCCCGCATGCCGCAGTAGGCATCGCCGATGCCGGCATGAAAAAATGAATTCAGGATTGCAGTCAGAGCAGGATTGCCCAGGTATTTGTGGAGCCAGGGCATGGCGCCGGTCTTGATCCCGCCCTCAAACCGGTTGCCCATCACCAGTTCGGACCCTTCGCGCCACTTTGCGACAAAGCCCGGCACCTGCGAAAAATCGTAGCTGTCGTCGGCATCGCCCATAATGATGAACGCGCCTTTGGCTTCTTCAATTCCCTTGCGTAATGCGTTGCCGTAGCCCCTGGTCGCAATATGAACTACCCGGGCGCCAAGCTTTTCTGCGATTTCTATCGAGCCATCGGTCGAGCCATTGTCCGCAACTACGATTTCGCCGCGGACTCCCATTTCCCGAAACGCCCCTAACAGCCCGGGGTGCAAGTAGCGGATTTCCTGCAAGTCGGGCGACGCAGTCGGGTACGCGATCTCATGAAGCGCTTGGCAACGAACGCAGAGATTCGGCTTCTGCAAAGCCGCTTTTGACTTATCCGACACATGAAGAGTAAGGAAAGGGTCAAAACAAGCCTGCCCAAGCGGTTCTTCCACTCCCGCGGCGTGCCCGCGCCCAGCAATTTGCGAAGGATCAGGCTTAGATTGAATGCACCCACGTGGATCAGTTGTCGCTTCAGAATGTTTTCCTGTCCGCGCAGATGGCAACGCCGCATCGCGCCCGTCTCGTAGCAGTGCGCGAAGCTGCGCTCGACCAATTCGCCGCGCCGCCGCAGTAAACTCTTGCCGTACTCGCCCCGCACCCGCCGCCGGTTCGCGTACACCGCTTGCTGTTCGGCCTGTTTGCCCGCCCAGTTCCGCCGCCCCTTCTGTTTCTTCTCCGGAATGTAGCTGCGCACTTCATACGCCTTCATCCGCTTCACCACCGCGCCGCTGTGGTAACCCTTGTCGGTCAACCGTGACCACTGATCCCGTTGAATCACTTTCGAACATTGAATCCACACTTACGATCTACCATCCCCCCTGCCGTTTGAACGGTGGGAGCGGCGATGCGGTTTGAACGGTGCCAATTCCCGGCACGGATCGGCGCGGGACTAAAAATCGGCTGCAAAGGCAGCTTGCAGTGTGGGTCAGTCCTTTTCTTCGTACTCGTCCATTTTTTCATGGAACTCCCAAATGTCCTTCTGTGGCTCTACGCACTCAGCACCGAGCTTCTCCCGCGAGCCCTCTGGCGTGGAAGTCCAGAGCACTCGGAATCGCGCCTTTTGTGGCGATA
>WNFD01009339.1_pt1 | contig 17371 bp, 10 predicted proteins | sample 5400491 | NCBI WGS metagenome assembly WNFD01 (sample SAMN13153343, study PRJNA577476) | soil metagenome | isolation source: 120 cm saprolite under Douglas fir tree site 2 hole 2 replicate 2 | place: USA:California | collected 2015-04-18 | reverse complement strand
TTGCTCTTCAGCCCGCGATACCGGCATAAGTTTGTGGATGACCGAAGTGCGGCAGGAGGGCGGAGAATCGTCGAAATCTCCCGGGCGGAGCTTGCCGAGATTCAGTCGCAGGTGGCCGGGGCGGGAGCGGGCAGCGCGCATTATCTGCTGGCGATGCTGGCGGTGTATTTCACTCATGCACTGGGACAGAACAGGCTGGTCTTCGGGCTGCCTTTTCACAACAGAAAAAATCATGCCCGCAAGAAGATGACCGGGGTCTTCACAAGCGTAAGCCCGCTGTGTGTCGAGGTATTGCCTGAATCGAGTTTCGCGGAGCTTGTGCAGAGCATTCATCAGCGTCAAAAGGAGGCCTTCCGGCATCAGCGGTATCCGCTGGGCCATATTGTGCGCGATCTGGCGGGGCCCGGCGATCAGAGAGCTCTCTACGATGTTGCCTTCAACTATCTCAAACTCGGCTCAGCGCTGCCCTTTGACGGGCGGGAATGTGAGTTGGTGTATCTCAGCCATAATCACGAAGCAACGCCGCTGCTGGTCACGTTGTGCGAGTATGGCGATCACGGCCCGGTGCATCTGCAGCTTGATTACAATCCGGTCTTTATTGACGAGTGTGATATTGCCCTGCTGGCTGATCGACTCAGTTTTCTTTTGCGGTCCCTGCGAACGGCGTTTGCCGCGCGCGTCGCGGAGCTTGGGATTCTTCCGGAAAACGAGGTTCGTGAACTGCTGTGGGGCTATGGTGACAGTACGCCGGAAATCATGCCGGCTGTGGGGATGCATCAGTTGTTCGAGAGGCAGGCGGAGCGGACGCCGGCGGCCATCGCGGTTTCGGCCGGTGAGAGATTGCTCACTTATTCGGAGTTGAACCGCCGGGCCAATCATATTGCGCATCGTTTGATTCGAGAGGGTGTGGGGCAGGAAAAGCTGGTGGGCATCTGTCTGGAGCGGACGGTGGACCTGCCAGCCGCTCTTCTGGGGACACTGAAGGCCAGAGGCGCGTATGTTCCGCTGGACCGCGCGTATCCGGCTCAGCGCATTCACGCGATTATCGAGAGCAGCGGTCTTGATTTGATCCTGGTGGATCGCGGTTCGCCTGAGGCATTGGCGCAGGCCGGAGTTCCCTTGCTGGCGCTGGAAGAAATTGATGAGGAAAGCGGGGAAGAGGAGCGGAATCCGGTCTCCGGGGTGAGCGGCGCGAACCTTGCTTATGTGATTCACACCTCCGGCTCGACCGGCATGCCGAAAGGCGTGCAGATCTGCCATGCTAATGCCGTCGCGCTGCTGGAGTGGGCGAAGACGATTTATACATTCGACGAACTGGCGAAGGTGCTGTTCAGCACGTCGCTGAATTTTGACATTTCGATGTTCGAGATATTCGCGCCGCTTTGTGCCGGGGGCCGGTGCGTGATTGTCGGCAACGTGCTTGAACTGGTGGAACGCGGGATGGACATCACTCTGATCGATACGGTTCCGTCGGCGATGAAGGTTTTGATCGAGCAAAACGCGATTCCCAGGGGCGTGCGCGTGATCAATCTCGCGGGCGAGACGCTGCCTATGCGCGTGGTCAATGATCTGCTCGGGGCGGGCCGATGCGAAAAAGTTTTCAACCTGTACGGCCCATCGGAAGACACCACGTATTCGACCTATGCCAGGTTCGACCGGGTCATTGAAGATGCGCCGCATATCGGGCGGGCCCTGCCGGGCACGCGTCTTTATATTCTGTCGGCGGAAGGCAAACTTATGCCCAAAGGCGGAGTGGGCGAACTCCATATCGCCGGCAGCGGCGTGGCTCGAGGATATCTCAACCGCCCTGATTTGACGGCGGAACGGTTTATTCCGAACATGTTCTCGAACTCCGGAGGCGAGCGGCTTTACCGCACGGGAGACTTGGTTCGCTATGGCCGGGATGGCATTCTTGAATTCGCGGGTCGCCTGGACGATCAGGTAAAAATTCGCGGCTTCAGAGTCGAACCGGCGGAAATCCTGAAGCATGTGGAGCAGTTCGAAGGAGTCAAGACAGCGGTGGTGCTGGTGCAGGAAACCGGCGCTTCGGGAAAGCATCTGGCGGTCTATGTTGAGCGGAAGGCCGATGGGGAGTTGTCCGACACGGTTTGGATTGACAGGCTGTCGCGCAGGCTGCGGCTTAGTTTGCCGGACTATATGATTCCGCTGGTGCATGTGGTGAAAGCAATGCCGCTGATGCCCAACGGCAAGATTGACAGGCAGGCATTGCCGGCGCTCGGAGTCCTGTATCCTTCAGTAAACTCCTATACAACTCCTGAGACTGAGACGGAAATCAAGCTGACGCGGATATGGGCGGGAATCCTTGGGGTTGACCGGAAGCGGGTGGGGACTACGCACAGCCTGTTCGAGCATGGCGGGCATTCCCTGCTGCTGGTTACGTTCGCCAACGAGATTCGGACTGAAATGGGCGTCCATTTCTCGCTGCGCATGCTTTTTGAAGCACGCGATCTTCGCGATCTGGCGGAAAGAATCGATGTTGAAATGAGAATGCAGTTCATTGAAAAGAAACTGAGCCGGGCGGAGATTGTGAGCGAGGGTTATTTGTGATTACGCACGAATAAAACGGGGAATCAGAGCGGATTTGGTAATTGTGTAATTTGGTCACCGGGCAATTGGCATCTGTGTCATGCGGGTGCCGGGGCTGAAGCCGCACGCTTCTACGGCTGTGTCCGCATTCTTTTCACGGACTATTTACTCGGACGGGTTACATTTATCCGACGATCTGAGTTGCGAGGTTGCGAGCGGGGTACTAGTGCCATGACCGCATAAAAGGTAATACGAGTAGATACTTTTTTGAGAATGCGTCTTGGGTTGCTGGGGCATGCAAAAAGCCAAAACCCAACTGGTTGATTTTTCCAGACGGGACCAGCAGGAACTGAATCGCGTGTATGCGTCTCGGTCAAACCTGACGGCAAGGAAGGCAGTGGATTTTGAGAAAATCGCCGTACAATAATCGTACGATGAATCCGGCATTGCAGCCGTCTTAGACATTCTGGGCGTTATGCGATTGACCGCGAATCAATAACTTACCTGTTTCAGAACGCTGGGGCCGTTCGATCCCGACTGGCTCCACCGAACCCAGTTGACAGGGACGTTCTTGCGGCTCCGATCCATTGCTTAACTGACATGAGAGAAAGTGTGCCGTGAATGTGCCATGCGCGTACAACCGGCCATCAACTTCCAGCCACTTCTGCAACCTTTGAGAACTCCTTCCGTGCGAGCTTTGTTAGAGGTAAGTTGTTGATTTTATAAGGCTTAGACTGTCCATTACGGGAAGCTACCTGTCTGCCTTACAAGCAGGAAGTCCGCGGTTCGAGTCCGTGACCGCCCACCAACCAACCAACCAATCAATCACTTACCGCGTTTTGGACTATTGAGAGCACGGAATGTGCGATTGACCTGCAACAAGGGAAAGATCTGAGATTTGTCCTCTTCCGTGTCCTCATCTCTCTGATGGAGAAATGGGTTGGAAATATAGAAACCTAGGTTTTGGACGCAACCCTGAAAACCAGCGGTCCGAAATAATCCCACTATTTTTTGCTTTCTCCGTGTCTCCGCGCTCCCGCCTCCGTGGCGCAAAGGTCTTGTCTTTTGGCTGCGTCTTCGTCGCGCTGTGGTGATGCGCCCGGACTTGCAGTTGGCTAACCAGAGTCTCTAATGCACAAAAAAATAATCTGTTTGGATATAGTCGATATATTTGGGGCGTATTTGTATAGCATGTTATGACTTGGAATGTTTTCGTAAGCAGTGGAATGATTTTATGAGCCATGATGGAAATCGGACCATTTCGCTCGGCATTAGAGCTGTCATTGATCAGCTTGGCCTCAAAGTTCCGTACCCGGTGGTTCGCTCGGAATTAACTGCGGGCGCTCGCAAGACCAGGGTGACGGACGCGGAGGTTCTGGAACAGTATCCCACATCGTACAAGCCAGCCGAGGGAGTGATTCCGCAACTGCGGTTTTGATTGAGTCCGTAAATCATCAATCAGCGTTCATAACTTTTTCCGAGTAATGTGGGTTAAAAAAACAGAGTTGCAGTTCCGATGTTCCGATTACCCGATTTCCCGATCTGCAATGATTACTTATTCTTCCGGTCACGGTGCTCTAGCCTGGCCCGTTTACGCCGCTGAGAAATCCGCCGAGATGCCCGGTCAGCCCCACCAGGACTGCCGCGACGCTTTCGATCGGCAGGCGGTACTTCGGCAATGGTTCTTCAGGAAGCCGCCGCGCCCGCCGGTGGATCCAAAATACCAGCCAGATCAGCACACTCGACAGGCATCCCAGGACCAGGTGCATCAACAGAATCCCTTTCAGCTTTTGCCCTTCGAGCGCCCACTGCCATGCCGCAACCCCGGACGCGACCACCGGGACTGTTGAGATCGCCGCCAGCAGCAAATTGAAATAGGCCGCGGCGGCCAGCGTTCGGTTGTTCTTCCACTGCCCCAGAAAGTCGAACGCCACGGCCGCGAGAAACAGCGCGATCGGGAAATGAATCAGCACCACGTGCTGCGCGTGTTTGGCGAGAAGAACGGTCTTGATGTCAAAGGGATTGACGATCATTGGACCACGACCTTGCCGGTCATTTTCGGGTGAAGCGAACAGAAGTAAGAAAAGCTTCCCGCTTTGGTAAACGTATAAGAGAACTTTTCGTCTGTATCCAGCGCCCTGGACTTGAATACACCGTCGGAACTTACGACGTTGTGGGGAATATCGTCGTGGTTGATCCAGGTAACCGTCGTTCCGAGGGAGACCGTGAGCGTCCCCGGCCCGAAATTGAAATTATCGATTTTCACTTCAGCGGATGCCTGCGACTGCTGAGCCTGCGCTCTCACAATTGGCGCGCCTCTGAACAACACAATCGCAATCATCGCCGGCATTAGCAGACCCGTAATCCACAATTTTTTTCTCATCATCTTTTTTATTTCCTTTACCAGCCCCCTCGGATGATTTTTACCGTCTCGGGGCGCATATTTCCCTCAGTTCACCGATAGAACTCTGAACAGAGGCTTTTCATTCCCGTGGAATGGAAATATATGACGCCCGGCGGACAATCGTTCCCCAAGGCAGCTATCGAATGTTGATGAATCGCCGCAGGAATTGTTTTCGCGGCTCCGGAATAAATACACGTTCCAGGTGGTTATACCCGAGTGAGGCATTAAGAAAGGAGGCGGGGACAAGACCTAACGAGGGGGTGCGCCATCGCGGACGCTCGATAAAAAACCGATTCAGGTCCTTATGCCGTAAAAACGCTGTTTCCCGCTTTTGACGAGCCGGCACTCTTGGGAATCCTGGCCAGCAGAAGGGTTCCGGTGCCATCCGACTGGACCCGCAACTCGCCGCCCAGATCGGTGACGCGTTCCCGCATTCCCCCGAGGCCGATACCCGCAAGGCCTGTCTCTCGAAAGTGTTCCAGTACCTGCTCCGGGATTCCCCGGCCGGCGTCTCGCACCGCCAGAGTCACCATCTCCGCGTCGATCGCTACTTCGATTTCGACCGTCAGACTTCCGGAATGGCGGTGCACGTTCGTAAGACTCTCCTGAAGGATTCGGAAAAGCGCGAGTTCCATCGGCCTTGGCAGGCGGTCCATGTTATCGGGGAAGTTCAGCTTTGCCTGAATCCCGCCACGCTGGGCAAAACCGTCAACATACCAGCGGGCGGCGGATTCAAAACCCGCCTCGTCGAGCAGCGGTGGATGAAGCAGGTAGGAGATGGTTCGCGTCTCCCTGAGGCATTCATTCACGGTAGACAGGCATTCGGCCAGCAGTTCCCGCCGCGGAGGCTGCTTTCCGAGGCCGCTCAAGGCGTCCAGATTCATCTTCAGGGCGATCAGGTGCTGACCGATGCTGTCGTGAAGATTGCGCGCAAACCTGCGCCGTTCCTCATCCTGGGATTGCAGCAGACTGACGGCCAGCCGCCGCAGGGCGCCGGTGCGTTTTTCGATCAGGGTTTCGAGTCTGGCATTGCTCAATCGCAGCGCCGCTTCGGCTCTTTCGCGCTGACCTATTTCGAATTTGAGCGCGTCGAGCGCGGCCACGGTTTGACAGGCCGAGGAGGCAAATTTTCCCAGCGAACTCATGAGTCGCTCGTCTTCGGCATCGAACTTGCGCCGCTCGTCATGAGCGATCGCCCAGATCGTGCCCACCGCTTTGCCATCAACGTAAAAGGGAACCAGCAGGCACTCTTCGACCGGAGGTGAGACAGGCTGAAAATAGGTGTAACGACGTTCAAAATGCCGGAACAGCAAAGGAGCGCCGCGGTCCAGCACATCGCCGCACGGGCCAAAATTTCTCGGCGTGCCGCCGCCTATGTGTAGTTTCCACTGACCCGCGATGGCTGGCCAGTGGAATCGCTTTCCGCCGTCCTCCGTGGTCAGCAGGCTGAGACCGGCCGAGTCGCACCGGGCGACCTCGAGTATTGTCTCGGCGAGTGTCTGAAGAATGGTGCGCGGCGAGTCGGCAAGTGCGTTCGACAGCGCCGCGAGCGCAATCGTTTCCCTCTTGTAATCTGCCGTCCGCGACGGGCGACGACGCAGCTCCTCGGTACAAAGAATCGATTCCAGAGAAACGTGAGCCGAGGAAGCGGAATGATGCGTGTCCTGGCCATGTTCAGATACGTCGGATTTAATCATGGTTTGACTCAGTTCTGCGCGGCTTCGTTTCGCTGCCAAAGCACGCTCTTATTTTTATTTATAAAGTGGCGCGCTCGTATTCTTCATTTGCAGGCATTTGAATAATCAGCATAAGAACATAAGAATAGGAAGTCCCCAACTTCAATTCTGAGCTATATTGAACACCTTTCGGCGGGCAGACTTTTAACGCGTTGGATGCGGAGAGGTTGTGGCGGCGGCAGGGAGAGGCCGCCCATTTATCCGGGGGAGGGAATCCTGTATCCAAACCGCCGAAAGCGCGGCAATCGCGAGGTTTAGATTTTTTTAAGGTGCCTGGAGGTCGGTTTGCTGGTACCCGGTTTCCTGTGGGTCAATTACGCGCGCCGGCCATCATGCGGGTGAACCTGTCTAAAGACCGTGTGTCGCCGTTGAAATAGACTGAGTAGATGGGCCCGTCACCGTAACAATCGATGATAGTCGAGCGAAATATCTTCCGCGAGCAGGTCATAGCTTCAGTCCCAACAAGGAGCCGGAATTTTTCGACGATGAAGCCCGATTTTCGATCCTCCCCGACCCTGCGGTCGACAAGTTGTTCTGCGCTCAGGTCGTCCCCGCCTTCTCTGTATCCTTTGATCTGAATCCAGGCGGAATCGTCCCCGGGACGCAGAGGACCCGGCGTGTCATCGATGCCCAGATTTAAGCCATCAGGTCTCTCTCCCGGAGCATACCAGTAGTAGATGGGGAAGCTCACGCCGTTCACGCCGGCCCGATCGCCATGGCGCAGATGCCATTGGAGCGCCCGGATCTCGGATTTCGATTGGTAAAGGTCGAAACTCATCGAGCAAAGTCCCAGAGCGACCGCGGCAGGCAACAACCATCTTCGCAAAGGCGCAGTCGGAGCAAATGCGTTTCGCACCCCGGGGCTGAGCAGATACAAAATCAGCAGAAAATTGCAAATTCGATTCAGGATCGCGCTTGCGACGTCGGTCGGAATAAGAAAATTGAAAGGTCCGAGAAAAGAAGGTCCGCCGTTGACCAGATTGAGAATGGCGAATCCCAGTGTCCACAATCGCGCCCAGTTTTTGACCTGCCACAGTCCCCGGGCAAATAAATAAAAGATGCCGGAACCCAGAAAGAAAAATAAGGCGAGACATGGTTGAGGACACTGAACACGGCCTTAGCGACCTTTGGCCCGAACAGAAAGATGACTCCGATAACCAGTAAGCAGACCGCACTGAAGCATTCCAGCGCCGCTAAGACCGTAATGCCGGCGGGCCGCGGCCCGGTCGGTTCAGCGGGGTCTTCCGTCTCAGGTTCCACCCGCACCGGGGTGCATTTCCAGCATGAGTCAAACTGATCTTCGATCTCTTCGCCGCATTTTTCGCACTTCCACATACAGATTTCCGCCTGTCTTTTCGTCCGCCGGCGGCGGGGAGGTTGAGGTCCGACCCATAGTACAAAATCGTCGCTTATATGTTAGTACAGATTTTGAAAGGCGGAGAAACTATTAATCAACGAAAGAGAATGATATCTTGAGATATATAGAGGATGAACATATTTCGATGCTTCGTAGTGTGTTCCGAGTCACGGATATAACAACCGCCTGGCAAACCGTAGCGACATAGCTTGCCGCGTCTAAATGCCGGGAACTTAAATATCGTGAGATGGCACCGACAGACGTCGAAGTGCCGGCAATTTCAGATCAAGCCGTGCATCGCGAGGTTTGGACTCCCGTTACCCGACAATTTCTCGAAATCGCTATGGGACGACAACAGGCTTTAAGCTAAGATAATGGCACTGTACGGCCCCTGGAAAGGAGATCGATATGATGTCCGGAACAAAAATGTTTGAGTTGTGGCTCCTTATTCTGATTGCCCTTGCTGCAATCTTCTTTTTCGTTTCAGGCTGGATGTTAGAGCGAAAACAGCGAAAGGAAAATCCGGCAGGTCCGCGGCGGACCCGCAAGGAACAGGTCGCCGGATTTTTTCTGATGGGATGCTTTTATATCGTGATGACAATTTGCATGAACGACATTGAGATGCGTGTCCTGTATGGCGTTGTAACGATCATCATGTTTCTGGCCGCAGTCGTTTTACAGACGAGAGTGCGGCGACAAATGACTGACCGTCCGGTTGATAGCGTGGTCAGCGTGGAGTCGCATCGTCCGATCTGACGCGGTTTCTTTATCGAGCGTCCTCCGCGGCGTGGCCCGCGGTTGACCTGCCGGCGCGATTTCTTTCGCCGACAGTAGTTCGCCGATTTGCCTCACCTCCCAGGATGATACTCCCGCTCAGTGTGCCCCTCCAGCTGCGATCGATAGAAGTAAACCTCCCGCAATTGTCCGGTACTATAGCGTTTCGCCTCATCGTTAAAGTGAACCGATCCCGTATGTCCGCTCTCGCCGCCGGCCGTCACGGCCCTCGCTCTTACCTTGTCGCCAAATTCGACCACCGCAACAAAACTGTTGCCGCTGGTGCCGTACCATTTCTTTGTGCCCGGCCAGGCATGCGCGCCGAATGAGGCAAGCGATCCCCACAGGGACGAGGTGAAGGCGACGGGAATACTCGGCTCCGCGTCGTTGAAGGGCTGTACGATGTCGCCGTTGATCCGCTGAAAGCGATTGATGTCTCCCCACGGTGTCTTCCAGCTTCCGAAGTCGGCTTTGAGCTTGTCGCTTGCCGAGGCCAGAGACTGCAATAGCTGCTCTCCCGACACTTTGCCGGCGATGTACTCCTCGGCGGAGACGCCCGCTTTTTTCGCATCGATTCTCGCGCGGTGCAGGATATCTTCGCCCCAGAATACAGCGAGAGACGTCGGCACCGACGACGCGGTCCACCGGTGGTCCCAGGGGCGCAGAAGTTCGATCTGCGGGGCGAGTTGGGCTTTCAGAGGATTCGTCTCCGGAGTCTCATCCCACGCCTTGATCAGCGCCGGGAGCGACTTATCGAACCATGGGAGGTAGCTGTCGTAGGCCGCGGCGATGAGAGAGTCGAGCGTGAAATCCTTCGTGTTCCCGAGGACCCTGATCGCGTGCAGCCCGCGCGCGGATTCGGTTCCGGTTTCGACATAGACGGGATAATCCTCTTTCTTCGGGCTGCTCGGGCCGGCCGCCGACCATGGCCAGTTGTTGGAGTTATAGAGCCAGCCGCTTTTGGGGTTCAGCAGGTGCGGCGTTTCATCGACGGAAAGCAGACCCTGCCAGTCGGTTTCGGGATCGCTGCCATCGACTGGTTTCGTAAAGTCGAATTTGGCGCTGCGCCGGGGAATGAAGTTGCCATGGAAGTAGGCAATGTCGCCGTCGGCATCGGCGAAGATGGTGTTGTTGCTTGAATTGGCAAACAGGTCCATGGTCTTGCGGAACGACTTGTAGTCTTTCGTTTTGGTGCGTACGTAGGATTGCTCCAGGGCCTCGATCGGCTTTTGCATTAAGCGGATGGTCACCCATTTGCCGTTTTCCTCGCGAATGACCGGGCCGTGATGGGTGCGGTAGACCGTGAATTTTTTCTCGGCCATGCCTGCGCCGTTCCGATAGGGAACCGTGATCTCCGTTGCCACCACAGGCCGATCTTCTTTGCCGTACTTGTAATAGAAACGGTCGCCTTTCTTCTCCACGGTTTCGAGGTATTCGTCCACCGCATCCACGCCGCTGGAGGTGTGCATCCAGCCGGTGCGCTCGTTGAATCCCTGGTAGATAAAAAACTGTCCCCAGGTCGATGCGCCGTAGGCGTTCAGGCCTTCGTCGCTCACCATCTGCAGTTCAGAGCGGAAGAAGAAAGAAGTGTGAGGATTGATCAGCAGCAGAGCGTGATGTCCGGCGGTGTTCGACGGGGCGACGGCCATGCCGTTCGATCCCGAAGGCTCCGGTGGAAGGCCGGTGTCCGCGGCCTCCAGCCGGCTTACCGGGACCTTACCATAGAAACTCGCAAGCTGTTTAAGGTCCACGCGCTCGATGTCGCCGCCGATGCTGCCCTCGGTGAAGCTGAGCGCCATCCACGGCTCAAATCTGCGGATGACCCGCGGTTTCACCTCCGGATGTTTCAACAGGTAGTAGTTCAGGCCGTCGGCGAAGGCGTCCATGAGTTTCTTCAGCCATGCGGGGCTTTCCGTGTATTGCTTTTTCAGAGTGTCAGGATCGACGAAGAGCTTCATCCGCAGATCCTGATAGATGGCCGACTCGCCTTCCGCTTCCGCCAGACGCCCCATGGCGTTGATGTAGTTCGTCTCCACGCGATTGAAGTCGTCCTCGGCCTGGGCGTAGAGCGCGCCAAAGACCGTGTCGGCATCGGTCTTGCCGTAGACGTGCGCGATGCCCCAGTCATCGCGGATGATCGTGACGCTTGGCGCTTCCTTCTCCCAGCGGGCGGCTTCCGGGTTTTTTGCCTGAAACCCGCCCGCAAAAGAGGCGGAGCCGATCGTCAGAATCAGAATGAGGTGTCGAACGCGCGCCAGGTTCTTCATGGGGGAGATCTCCTTGAATACCCGGAAAGCATATCGCATCTTTCGCCTGCCCGGAACACCACGCAACCCGGACTTGGTGCGCGACATGAGAGTGAGAAAATAGCGGGACGGCAGAAGCGGCTTCAGAGCTTGCGGAAAAATTTCGGCGCAATCGTAGCAGAGGGCGGCTTCAGCCGCCCGTTGGATGCAAGGCTCTATCGGGCTTCAGCCCCGGTTTGACCCTCCAGGGTCGTTGGAATCTGTGAGGGAAATGCAAACCGCTGACTGCGACGGAAATGGTAATCCTCAAGACACATCAAAGGCGTCGGGGAGTCAAACCGCGGCTGAAGCCGGGAGGATGGTCGCGTTCATCGGGCGGCTGAATCCGCCCTCTGGTACGGTTGCTCGGGCATTTTTCTGCAAGCCTGAATCCGCTCTCATCCAATGCCGATCAGCAAATGTCCATTGCGTACACGAGGTCCCTGATTCCCTCGCGTCCGGTCTCATTGATATTTTTGAAGCGCACTCCGGCTCGCCGATTCTCTTCGATCCTGACGACGATCGCATCGGCAGTCACCGTTACATTGCCGACGGGCAGAGAGAAAGACAGGCTTACATCCTCGCCGGGAACAAGTTCCGCTCCCTCAAAGAGCATCCCCTGTTCGCTGACATTGCAGCTTGTTGCATTTCCGGTTTCGTTTCGCGTGCGATACGACACCGCGGTTTTGATCGGAACCCGTACGGCCCGGCGCCGGTTGTCGGCCATGGGCCCCCGTGTGGTGCGAAACAGCCGCAGCAGCCTCTGGGTATCGATGGGCTTTTGAAAAAAGAAGGTGGCGCCCGCGAGGAATGCCTGCTCCATCGCCCGCGGATCGCCGCGGCCGGTCACGATGATGACCGGCGTGGTTTTGTTCCACGACGACGCCCTGGTCCGGCGGGTCAGCTCATAGCCCCGAATCTTCGGCATTTCCAGGTCGAGAAAGATCCCGTCGAATTTTTCGCGTTCGATCAGCCGGGCCGCGCTCTCGCTGTCGTCCACCGGATGGACGTCAATATCGACGGAGCAAAAAACCTCACGCATGAGGCGCAGGGTCGCGGGATCGTCGTCAACAACGAGCACTTTGAGCGGCATGTTTCAACCATCCGAAAGATATGCACCATCGCCGTTGCATAGCGCGGCGAAGGCGGGGAAGCTCAACTCTTCTTATCGGACAATTGCGGGAAAACTATAGCGAAACAGAGACAAAACCGAAGGCTTCACCACTTAAGCGCGGAGGCACGGAAAAGAGCAAAAGGAGCCCGCTGTCGCGCGGGCCCCCGCAGGTTCGGATGAAAAATCTTCCTAGTGCTCTCTTCCCATAGTCCAGCGCAGGCCGAAGGAATAGGTGGGCGAATAATATTCCCGCTGCACCGGAAACCGCTCGCTTCCCTGGTAAAACCCGAAGACTTCATTGTTCAGATTCAGCAACGACACGATGAACTGGAACCCCTGTGCGCGCGGAATCCAGTAACTGACCTGCGCATCGACCTGAGTATGCGGAAAAAGGTATTGATCGCCGTTCGGTCCGTTAATTCCGGCAGGGGCGCCGTCCTGGAAATCATAGAAAAAGATGTTTGCGTCGTTGTGCGTCAGGCCCATGCGCGCGGATACGCCTTTCTTGTCGTAAGTAACATCGAAGTTCCAGTTATTGGGCGCCTGACGCTGCAACGCCGGGTGGTCGGTGCGGCCAAAACCCACGGGGAAATCGACATTGGAGGTCGTATAGCTGTAATTCGCTCTTACTCCCGTACCGTTCAGCGCGCCAGGCAGGAACTTCAACTGTTGCTGCCAGGCCATCTCGATGCCGGTGAGCCTTGCGCTTCCGCCGTTGACGGGCTGAATCTGTTTGAATCCCGCAAACGAGCCCGAAGCCAGAGTGGTTTGCACGGCGAAGATGGGGTCCGTCAGGTACTTATAGAACACGCCGCCCTCAATGACACCCACGGATTTGAAATAGTGCTGAAGCTGAAGATCGAAGTTCTGCGCGTGCTCGGGTTTGAGCGCGGGGTTGCCGACGCTCACCGTGCTTTTATTGGGAGTGGAGCCATCGCTCTCGACAATCCGCGGAGGCAGGTCGCTGAAGTTGGGGCGGGCAATGCCCATTCCGTACGCGGCCCGCAGAAGAGTGTCATGGCCGAGGTTGTATTGGAACTGAACGCTGGGCAGCACGTCCGTATAAGTCTGGTCGCCGCTGACCGGAGTCACGGTGTTCGGGTCGTTGTTGGTGACGTGAAAGCCCAGGAAGGAAGCGGAGGTGGCTTCCACGCGCACGCCGGCCTGCAGGCGCGCGCGGCCAAAGGTGATGGTGTTCATCCCATAGCCGGCATAGACCCGCTCACTGGTGTCGAAGTCGTTCGGGATATTGCGTCCTGTGGTCCGCTTCACGTTGAGAGTGAATGCGCCCGGATTGGAGTTGAAGAGAGCCAGTATCTTGTTGTAATCGGTGGTGGGGCCGTACGGGCCGTAGACGCCGAAGTAGTACCCGGGATTGGTAAAAGTCCCAAGGATCTGACTCATGCTCAGGGTATCGTCCGCGGAAAAGATCTGCTGGGTGCTGAGCGAGGATTTTTTGGCGTCGCGCACTTTGGTCCCGAACTCCAGGGTGCCGAAGTGCGAGCCGGCGGAGTATTGGCGCGATACCGATATCCCTCCGATCACGTCGCGCTCGAAGGTGTGGCTGTCGCCCTGGGAGATCTGGTCAAGAACATAGGAGTTGGGGTCGAACAGGTTCACTCCTCCCTGCGGCACAAGTCGGGGTGTGTGGGGATTGGTGGTGTCGACCGCGTATACGACGCCGCCAGCGCTGTTATCAAGCGGGCCGCCCGGCGTGGGAGCGAAGTTGGCGCTGGGAAAAATTCCGGTAAAACGCGCCTGCCCCAGAGACAGTTCGTAATTGATCAGCGTGCGTCCCAGGTCGTGCCGGCCGCCGGTAACGACGTTGAAAAGTCTCTGCTCCGGCTTTCTGGTCACGTGAGAGAAGCTGGAACTTCCGTCGGCATTGGAGAGATTTTGCGAGGCGAAGCTGCCGATCGAGGGAGAATAAATCCAGTCTTCTCCGAAATCCTGGAACTCCGAGAACATTCCGCGCAGGTAGACGCTCGATCCGGCGCCCAGACGATAGTCGGCGGTTCCGCCGAATCCGTAGCGAGTGCGGTCATATCGGTATTGGCGAAGATCGGTGCCGTTGGTGACGGGCACGCCGGTGGCGAAGTCTCCGTTCCCCGTATCGGTGGTAGTGACGGAAGGCTCTAGATCTTCGATCGCCCGGCCATTCCAGTCGTAGGTTCCGCCGAACATCAAGCCCAGCCGTTTCTCCTTTCCGAATCGCTGACCGTAAGTCCCGCTGAACTGGTCGACGGTGCGCCCGCCGGAAAGCGAATTGTATCCGCCCATGCCGAGAAGCGAGAGATAGGGCTTGTCCGTTGCGCTCTTCGTGACCAGATTGACTGAGCCTCCGATCGCGTCTCCGTCCTGGTTGGCGGAAAGCGTCTTGCTTAGTTCCACGGATTCAACCAGGTCGGAGGGTATCGCATCGAGTTTTACGTTGCGAACGCCTTCGGGTGAGGGCAGATGTACTCCATCCACGGTTACGTTGCTCAGGCGAGGCTCGGTGCCGCGAATCTGCACATATTTGCCCTCGCCCTCATCGCGCTCCAGCGAGACGCTGGGCAGCCGGCCGACCGCATCGGCGATGTTGGTATTGGGCAGGCTGGTGATCACTTCGCTGGGCAGCACCTGAAGAATGTTATCGGCGGTGCGTTCCCGATTGAGCGCTTCGACTTCGCCGCGCTGGCGCTCGCCGCGCACTTCCACCACTTCGTTCCGGGCCTCGACCTTAAGCACAGCCTCCGTATTCGTAACCTGGCCCGCGTTGACCGCGATCTCGGCGGAGAACGGTTGAAAGCCGACACAGGAAACGCTCAGAGTGTATTTTCCCGGCGTGAGATCGGGGATGACGAACTGGCCTTTACCATCGGACGCAAGCTTTTGGCCGATGGGCTGCAACTCAATGCGGGCGCCCGGCAGCACGGCGTGGTCCGCATCGGTCACCGTTCCGCTAATCATGCCTTTGCCGCCGGCAGCGCCCCTGCGTTCCTGGGCGGTTGAGAACAGACACAGGCTGCACATCAGCAGCGCCTGCAACAATGAGAACAAAGATTTGCGGGAAAGCATTGTTTCCTCCGGAATGCGAACAGGGATCGAAAAGAATGCTAGGAGGTGAGGATTAAGCGCACGTTGTCGGCCTGTTAACGGAGTGTGAAATTGGCATGCTCGGCCCGTTTAAGAGGGTCCAAATGTGGAAATCCCGGCACGCGCCCGCGCGCACCACGGGGCCGCAGCCAAGACAAAGTTAAACCATAAACCTGAAACACGGAGGAAACGGAGGACAAAAAATCTGAGGGGACGGAGGAATGCTTTAAAAAATATTGCTGGTCTGACATCTTCGTCCAGGGCAAGACCCTTCGATTTGCCGGGAAAAATCCCTTAAGAATTTCTCCGTTCGAACCTGGCGTCCGGCTTCTTGCATTTCCCGCGACCGCCGGTATAGTGTGATTGAATCTATAATCGTTCTCGATGGGGCTTGTGCCGCAGCTGCCAACGGCTGTTTCAGAGCAGGGAAGTCCGCAGCGAGTGCCTGTGATATTTTCACAACGGCCAGGCCTGACCTCTCGGCGTTATAACAACGAACCTTTAGAGGAACCAGCTCATGATCTCTTTCAAAATCAACGGCAAGCCGGTGAACCTGGATGTCGATCCTTCAACGCCGCTGCTGTGGGTGGTGCGCGACAATCTCGGGCTTACCGGGACGAAATACGGCTGCGGCATCGCGCAGTGTGGCGCGTGTACCGTTCATATCGACGGGCAGGCCGTTCGGTCTTGTGTCGCCTCTGTCTCCCGGGCCGCCGGCCATGAAGTGACGACGATCGAAGGGCTTTCCTCCGATCTGAGTCATCCTCTGCAACGGGCATGGATGGAAATCGATGTGCCGCAGTGCGGCTACTGTCAGTCGGGGCAGATCATGTCGGCGGCTGTCCTGTTGCGGGAACGTCCGCAGCCGACCGATGAGGATATCGACCAGGCCATGACCGGCAACGTCTGCCGGTGCGGCACCTATCCGAGAATTCGACAGGCGATTCATCGCGCGGCTGAACTGGCGAAGGGCGGTGCGAAATGAGCGCAGCCTCGACCCATACATCCATCGACCGCAGAGATTTTCTCAGGCTGACCGTGACCGCCGGCGGAGGACTGCTGATCGGCTTCTATCTGCCGGGCATGTCGCGGCTTGCTGAGGCCGCCGAGCCCAAAGAGTTTGCGCCCAACGCGTTCGTGCGCATCGGAACCGATGGACGCATCACGGTGATCGTGAACCATTCCGAGATGGGGCAGGGCGTTTACACCGCGCTGCCCATGCTGCTGGCCGAAGAGCTGGATGCCGACTGGTCGAAGGTCGGCTATGAACCGGCGCCGGTGAACCCTGTCTATAACCATCCGGTCTTTGGAATTCAGATGACCGGCGGAAGCACCAGCGTGTGGTCGTCGTTCGAGCAGTTCCGCAAGGCCGGGGCCACGGCCCGCGCCATGCTGATCGCCGCCGCAGCGCAGCAGTGGAGCGTGGATGCCGCGAGTTGCACCACCGCCGACAGCAAGGTGACGCACTCCGCGAGCGGACGCAGCCTCGCCTACAGCGAACTCGCCGAAAGCGCGGCGAAGCTCACGCCTCCGGCGCAGGTTGCTTTGAAAGACCCGAAGGATTTCAAGCTGATCGGCAAATCGATCAAGAGGCTCGACACCGCCGAAAAGGTCAACGGCTCGGGCGTGTTCGGCATTGACGTGAAGCTGCCGGGAATGCTGACCGCCGTTGTGGCGCGTCCGCTGGTGTTTGGCGCGGTGGTTCGTTCGGTGGATTCGAAGGCGGCGCTGGCCATGCCCGGCGTCAGAAAGGTCGCAATCATTCCCTCGGGCGTGGCGGTAATCGCCGATACCTTCTGGCAGGCGAAGATGGGCCGCGATGCGCTCCGGGTGAACTGGGATGAAGGCTCGATGGCCTCCTTCAGCTCCGCCGGGCAGCGCGAACAGTATCGCGAGCTGTCCAGGAAAACCGGACTGGTGGCGCATAAGCAGGGCGACGTGGAGAGCGCCTTCACGTCCGCCGGGCGCTCCATCGAGGCCGAATACGAAGTGCCCTATCTCTCGCACGCGATGATGGAACCTCTCAACTGCGTGGTCGATCTGAAAGAAGGCCATTGCGAGGTCTGGACCGGCACT
>WNFD01002853.1_pt1 | contig 17375 bp, 14 predicted proteins | sample 5400491 | NCBI WGS metagenome assembly WNFD01 (sample SAMN13153343, study PRJNA577476) | soil metagenome | isolation source: 120 cm saprolite under Douglas fir tree site 2 hole 2 replicate 2 | place: USA:California | collected 2015-04-18 | reverse complement strand
TGCGTGCCATGGCTTTCCTCTTCGTGAAGATGAAAGCGCGGAGACTAGCGCGAACTTCAGATTCGCTCGACCGAATAAACGCCGTTCAGTCGCTCGATCGTCCGCATCAACTCGGTCAGCTGCTTCAAGTCGGAGATGGTGACCTCGAAGGTGTTCACCGCCCGGTCGTCGCCGGTGGCGCGGCAGTTCGCCTGGGAGATGTTCACCCCCTTCTTCGAGAAAGTGTTCGAGATATCGGCGAGGAGGCCAGGGCGATCGGCGGTGAGCACGCGCAGGGTGACCGGCCGCTTGAAATCGCCGCGCACGTCCCACTGGACGTCCACCCGGCGCTCCGGGTCGGTGGCGAGCGCCTTCTCGCAGCTCACATGGTGCACCGTCACCCCTCGACCTCTTGTAATGAATCCGGCGATCGAATCGCCGGGCACCGGATTGCAACACCGGCCGAAGCGCACCAGGACATCGTCCACCCCGCCGATCTGTACCCCGCTGCGGTTCGATTTGCCGACGAGCTTCCGGGCGATTTCGGTCATCCGGGAGAGACCGGTCGCCGGCAGGGTGGGCCCGCCGCTGCCGTTGGCCGCCTCCCGGGTTCGCTCCTCCGCCGCGACGGCCAGTTTTTCGGGCGGAACGAGGCGCTTGATCAGCTGCTGCGGAACGATCTTGCCGTAGCCGATCGCCACCAGCATGTCCTCTTCGATGCGGTAGCCCAGCTCATTACTGAGCTCCTTGAGCTCGCCGGACTTCAACATCTTGTTCAGGTTGAGCGAGAAACGACGAAACTCCTTGTCCGCCAGTTCCCGCCCCAGTTGCAGGCTCTTCTCCCGTTGCTGTAGCTTGATGAAGGAGCGGATGCGCTGCTGGGCGCGGCTGGTCTTGACGAAGGTGAGCCAATCCTTGGAGGGATGGGCCTGCGGATTGGTGAGCACCTCCACCATGTCTCCGTTCTTCAGCTTGTAGCGCAGAGGAACAATCTTGCCGTTGACTTTGCCGCCGACGCAGCGATTGCCGATGTCCGAGTGGATGGCGAAGGCAAAATCCACCGGCGTGGCCCCGCGCGGGAGGCTCTTCACATCCCCCTTGGGGGTGAAGACGAAGACCTCGTCGGTGAACAGGTCGACCTTGACCGTCTCCAGAAATTCCTTGGGGTCCTTGAGGTCCTGCTGCCACTCCATCAGCTGGCGAAGCCAGGCGAACTTCTCGTCGTCTTTCGAGATGAGCGACTTGCCTTCCTTGTAGGCCCAGTGCGCCGCAATCCCCTCCTCGGCGATCCGGTGCATCTCCTCGGTGCGGATCTGGACCTCCATCCGTTCGCTCATCGGGCCAATGACCGCGGTGTGCAGCGACTGGTACATGTTCGGCTTGGGGATGGCGATGAAGTCCTTGAAGCGGCCGGGGACCGGCTTCCAGAGCTGATGGATGAGGCCGAGCGCCTCGTAGCAGGAGGGCACGCTAGGCATGATCAATCGGAAGGCGATCACGTCGTGGATCTGTTCGAAGTCGATCCCTTGCGCCTTCATCTTCTTGTAGATCGAATAGATGTGCTTGAAGCGGCCGGAAACGCGCCCCTCGATCTGGCGCTCCTGCAGCTTCCCTTCGATCAGGTGAACCACCTGCTCGATGTACCGCTCGCGCTCCTTTCGCCGCCGATTCACCTTTTCGAGCAGGTCGGAATACTCCTGCGGCTTCAAGTAGCGCAGGGAGAGGTCCTCGAGCTCCGTCTTGATCCAGCTGATCCCGAGCCGGTTGGCCAGGGGCGCATAGATGTCCAGGGTCTCCCGGGCGATCCGCTGCTGCTTCTCCTCCGGCATGTGCTCCAGCGTGCGCATGTTGTGGGTGCGGTCGGCCAGCTTCACCAGGATGACGCGGATGTCCTGCGCCATGGCGATGATCATCTTCCGGAAATTCTCCGCTTGTTTCTCTTCCTGGGACAGCGTCGCCGACGCGGAGAACTTCGACAGCTTGGTCACCCCATCCACCAACTGCGCGACTTCCGGCCCAAACAGCTCGGTCAGCTCCTCGGCGGTGGCCAGCGTGTCCTCGATCGTGTCGTGGAGCAGACCGGTGACGATCGACGCCTCGTCCAGATGAAGCTGAGCGAGTATTCCAGCCACCTCCAGGGGGTGGATGAGGTAGGGCTCCCCCGAATTCCGAAGCTGACCCTGATGAACCTTCGCCGAGTAGACGTAAGCCTTCTTGATCGCGTCGAGGTCAGGATCGGGGTGGTAGGAGACCACCCTCTGCAGGATGTCATTGAGACGTATCATTAAGCCTACTCAATCGTAACTGGCGAAATTCCCTGGAGCAATGACCGAGAGCAGAGCCTGAGAGATTGGACACCGCGCGGTGGCGCTCCTAACATCGCGCGAGATGTCGAGCCCCTTGCTGTCGACTCTCGGTATTGTTTGCTCGGCGTGCGATCGCCTCAACCCGGCTTTAAGGCCGAATTGCGCTCGATGCGGCGCGAGTCTTCTGCAGTCTTCTCAGCCCAAGGCCGCTGAAAACCTCCCCGGGTCCTCCGGCAGCCATCCGGCGAGCCCTTCCGCAAGGGTGTCGCCCCTGGTGGACAGCGTGCTGGCGGCCCAGGCGCACGCCCGACCCAAGCCCCCGGTGCTCGCCCCCCGCAAAGATGCGCCCCCGGCGGAGGCCCCTGCCGCCCCGCGTCCGCCGGCTAAAGCCTCGGCGCCGGCGAATACCGCCCCGCGTCCCTCGGCCAAAGCCTCGGCGCCGGTGAATGCCGCCCGTCGGCCCGCCGGCCCACCGATCCCCGCCCCTGAGCTTCTCAAGAAGCGACCGCCGGCCGCCCTGCCGGTGAGCGGGACCGCATTGGCCCCCTTTGTCCTCGCGGTGGTGGAGGGCAACGGCAAAGGGCAGCGCTACCGCATTCCTGCCGTGGGGTGCTGGGTGGGGCGCGATCGCGGAAACATCCTGTTCCCGGAGGATTCCTTTGTCTCCAGCCATCACGCGACCCTCACCGTGCGCGAGGGGCGGCTTTGCATCCGCGACGAAGGAACCTCGTCGGGAGTGTTCGTCGCGATCGCCGGACAGGAGATGATTCCGCACGGCACGCTGTTCAACATCGGCCGGCGGCTGCTGCGGTACCTGGGTCAGCTTCAGCTTGCCGTGGCTCCAGCGGGCCAACCCCGCGTCTATGGCGCGCCGCTTCCCCAGGGTCGGCCACCCTACGCCGTCGAGGAGGTTCTCGTCGGCGGGCGTTCCGGCCGAGCGGTGGTGAGCGCCGGCCCGATGCTGACGATCGGGCAATCCAACTGCGATTTCTCATTTCCCAACGACACCACCCTGGCAAGCAGGCACTGCGAGTTGGCACCCGTTCCCCAGGGGGCGGTGCTTCGCGATTTATCCGGCATCCGGGGAACGTTCGTCCGGATCGCGCCCGGATCGGATCGCCCGCTGAACACCGGGGACCGGCTGCGCGTGGGCCAGCAGATCCTTCAGGTCGAGGCTGCCTGAGCGCTTTCCCGTTATTGGGCGTTGCGATCTTGCCCGGGAAGGGGAGCGTTTGCCGGCAACGCAGTGGGCTGCCGGCTCGCGCTCAGGCTCGAACGATAGAGTCCGTAGCCCAAGCCCAGCGCAGCCGCCAACAAGAGCAGGGTCAGCCCCCGGAAGGCACTCCAGGTCCACTTCGCCCAGGACGCAGGGGGCGCCGGCGGCCCGCTCGCTGGGCGGCGCTGCTCGGCGGACGGATTCAGCGAGGCGAACCCCTCCACTAACGGCGCGTCGAGCCCGAACGCGGGCGGAGCGGGAGCCTGGGTGCAGGTGAGAAGCTCGTCCTTGAACTCCTCGGCGGTCTGCGGGCGAGCTGCGGGGTTCTTCGACAGCGCCTTGAGGATCAGCCGCTCCATCCCAGGTGAGATCATGGCTCCCGGCCGCCGGCGGCTCGGCGGAACGGGCAGCTCGGTCAGCTGCTTGGCCGCAACCACCGCTCCGGACGGGTCGACGAAGGGCAGAACCCCGGTGGTGAGTTGGTAGAGGAGAACGCCGACCGAATAGAGGTCGGAGCGGGCGTCCAGGTCTCCCCCGCCCGCCTGCTCGGGGGACATGTATTCCGGTGTGCCGCAGACGAAGCCGGCGCGGGTCAGCGGACCATCCTCGGTCAAGGGATCCACGATCTTCGCGATTCCGAAGTCCAGCACCTTGACGAAGTCCGGCTCGTCGCGAAGCTGCTGAACCATGATGTTCTCCGGCTTGAGGTCGCGGTGGATGATCCCCGCGGCGTGGGCATCGGAGAGCGCGGACAGCACCTGAGAAACCAGGCGGACCACCCGGGCTTCGGGCAGGGGCCAGTCCTTGGTCAAGACCGCGTGAAGGTCCTTGCCGTCCACCCACTCCATGGCGATGTAGTAGGCGCCGCTGTCCGTCTCGCCAAAGTCGAGCACGTTGATCGAATTGGGGTGACTCAAACGACTGGCCGCCTGCGCTTCCCGGCGGAACCGGGCCACCGTCCGGGGCTCTGCCACGAGCGACCCGCGCAGCACTTTGAGGGCGACCGGCTTATCGAGGGCGAGAATGCGGGCCTGGTAGACCTTCCCCATTCCGCCCTCGCCAATCAACTTCTCGATGCGGAACTTCTTCGCGACCGTGTGGCCAATTTGGCTTTCCACTTCCGCCTGGGCCGCCAGCGGCGCGCCGCACCGGGGACAGTAGGCGAAGGCTTGGGCGGCGTCAGACCCGCAGGATGAACAGAGCAATCTCCGCTCCAAATAGGGGCGTATTCGCAGCCTGCGACTGTGACACGCGCCAGCAGTGGCCGCAACCGGCGGCGCAACCAACTCCACTGCTCAATTCCCCGCTTCTCCTGATATAGATGTGAACACCGCACCCATCCTGATGCCTGCTCCTGTTTGCGCTCGCTGTAACACCCGAAACTCGGCGGACTCCGCCTTCTGCCGCGCCTGTGGAGCGGCCCTGACCGCACCCGCGCGCGCCGGGCCCGAGGTCAGACCTCAAATCGCGATCCGCGTGGTCCGCGCGGACGGAGGTCCGGAGGTGGTGGTCGCGATGGGTAGCGACGAGCTGACCTGCGGAATTCTTGGCGACATTCCGCTGGTGGACGATCCCTTCGTCGCTCCGACCCAGGCGCGATTTTTCCTCGCTGCCGGCAAGCTGGCGGTCGAGGACGTGGGGGGCGGAAATGGGGTCTTCCTCCGGCTGCGCGATGAGCGCGAGCTCACCAGCGGCGGGGAGCTTCGCCTGGGGCGCCAGCGGCTGGTGCTCGAGCCGGTACCGCCGCTCAGTCCAGGTCCGGATGGAGCCACCAGTTGGGGGTCTCCCGACATCGGCCATCGATTCCGCTTGATCCAGATCCTGGAAGGCGGGACCCGCGGAGCCGCCTTCGTGCTCAAGGACGGAGAGAATTTCGTCGGCCGCGAATTAGGAGAGATCAGCTTCCCAACCGATGCCTTCGTCTCTGGCCGGCACGCGGTCCTGCAAGTGCACCAGGACCGGCTCTGGGTGCGGGACATCGGATCATCCAACGGGACGTTCTTGCGACTGTCCGGGCCCACCGAGCTGGGCGATGGGGATCATCTTCTCATCGGCCGCGAGCTTTTGAGAATCGAGGTCAGCGGACATTGAACCGGGAGCCCGCTACCCGTATGACTTTTCCTTCTTCTCCTGCTCCTCCTTGCAACGGATGCACAAGGTGGTGACCGGACGCGCGTCGAGGCGCTTGGGAGAGATGGTTTCGTCGCAGCGCTCGCAGATGCCAAAGGTGCCGTCCTCGATCCGGATCAGCGCCCTTTCGATCTTCTTCAGCAAAAACTTCTCCCGGTCGCGGAGTCGGAAGATCATCGACTGGGCGTACTCGGACGAGGCGAGATCGATCTCATCGGGAAGATCGTCGGTGTCGAAGTTGGATTCCTCCATCAAGGTCTTTTTCGCGCTCTGCAGCAGACTGAGCTTGCTGTCCTCGAGCATCTTCCGGTAGCGCTTAAGATCTTTCTGGTTCAAGTGATGCCGTCCTTACTGTGGGCGGGCAAGTGTAGATGGCCTGCCCGTTGAAAAAAAGGCGTGAAGCTTTAATTGCGCCAACTGCCGGTGTCAAGCTGCGCTAACGTCGCCTACTCGGAAGGATCGATGTCCGAAACGCTCAAATTCGATCGCGAATTTCTTCGCACCTGCCTCGCGCTGGCCGCCAAGCCGGAGGTCGACCACTTTCTCTACATCTGCGACACTCCCCTCTCCCCGGAGGATCTCAAGGGTCGAAAGGCCCGGAGCAAGCTGATCTACGCGGTGACCCTGGAGTCGTTGGCGGCGGACCTTGCCGCCTCGAAACATCGCGCGCTGGTCATCCCCCCATACGACTACTTGCGCGTAGAGCGCGTCAAAGTTGCGCTCGTTTCCGCACTCTCGCAGGGAGCGGTCAAGGAGGGGGACCTTGTCCTCTGCGCCACCGGCCGGGTCGGGCGCCCGGTCGACACGCTGATGCACATGAAGCTCGGCGGCTCGCTGGAGGATCGGATCACCCTCGAAGGAGTGAAGCTCGGCGACCAATTCAACTCGCAAGTGGTGGACGCATTGATTCAGCTGGCGCTCCAGATCGGACAGGAGGGATTCGAGGGTCACCCGATCGGCACGATCATCACGATTGGCGACCACAACAACGTGCTGGAGAAAAGCCGGCAGCTCACCATCAATCCCTTTCAAGGTCTGAGCGAAGCAGAGCGCAACGTGCTCGACCCGAAGATCCGGGAGGCGATCAAGAACTTCTCCGTGCTCGATGGCGCTTTCATCATCCGCGAGGATGGGGTGGTGCTCTCGGCCGGGCGCTATCTGCTCGCCGGAAACGAGCATGTGAACGTTCCCCTGGGATTGGGAGCGAGGCACGCTGCTTGCGCGGGAATCACCGCTTCCACCGACTGCGTCGCCCTCGCGGTGAGTCAGAGCTCCGGCGCAGTTCGATTGTTCAAAGGCGGATCGATCGTGCTTGAGCTACATCAGAGCGCGCGCAGAACTTAAAGATGGTCCCTCGAACGACTAGGGCACGCACTCTCGAACCGTACCTGCGGGATCCTCGAGAGTCGGTGTCGGCGAAGGTTCAGCCCCACCCTGAACAGCAGACAATTGAGCTGGTGACAGCGCGCGAATCGTCTCTTTGCCGATCGAGAGTTTCTTGGTTGGCCGTTTTTTCATGTTTTTGTACACGCCGCCCCGAAAGATCAACCGTGAGTGCTAGCCGAATTCCTGGTGACAATGCAACAGAAAAAGAAAAAGGCGCAAACCGGGGCCAATGGCTCGCGGTCAGCTCGGCTCAATGATCAGGTCGGATTACATCAGGTCGGATTGATGATGCAGTTCCGGGTGCCGTTCACGCAGTAGTCAGTGGCGGTGACGCACCCCACGACGAGGCTATCGGCTACACATTTCTCGGCGATCCATTCGGCTTCCCCGCCGTGGACCTGCCTGAGCTCCGGACCGAGGAGAGCCCGGATGGACTCCTTCTGGAGGCGAAGCTTCTTGGACACTGTCGTACGGGCTGACATCCAAACGCAAGCATGTACGCCGGTGCTGGCAAAAAAGCAACGGGCACCCGCTGTCCGGTCTCCTTGGACCTCGCTCTCTTTAGCTTGACGATATGGAGGCTGCTCTGGAACACTGCCGCCGCAGGGGGATCGGTCGTTGAACGAGGACGCCAAAGCCACACTCCAACCGGCGACAGCGCGCTGTTTGACTCGTGCGCCGGACTCAGTTGAAGCGCCGTTCGATGACGACAGCAACTCGGCTCCGGACGACGCTTGGCAAGCTCTGCTCAAAGAGCTTGCCAAAGCCCCCGACGCCGACCCGAGTCCTTTCGTCAAACTGCCGCCCGGCAAGCACGTCATGTTGGGTCGCCAGCTGGGTCACTTCCGGATCCTGGATCGGATCGGCGAAGGAGGAATGGGAATCGTCTACAAGGCGGAAGACGAAAACCTTCGCCGCCTCGTCGCTCTCAAAGTGCTGCGACCGCGCTTCCTCCAGGATGAAGCTCAGCACCAGCGCTTGATTCGAGAAGCGCAAAGCGCCGCCGCATTCAACCATCCGAACATCGCGGCGATTTACGAGATCGGCCAAGCGGACGGGTTGGCATTCATTGCCATGGAGTACGTCGACGGCAAGCCGCTTCGCTCGGTTCTACAGGGACAAAGGCCTCACGAATCGGAGATCTTGCGGTACGCGGTGGAGATTGCGCGGGGGCTGGCGCGCGCGCACGGCGCGGGCATCGTCCACCGCGATCTCAAACCCGAAAATTTCCTCGTCGACGCGGATGGTCACATCAAGGTTCTCGACTTTGGTCTGGCCAAGCCGGCCCACGAAATCGCCGGGGAAACGCTGCCCCGGTCCGCGGTCTGTGAAACGCCCGCTCCGTTCGCGACCGAGGATGGGCAGATCATGGGGACGCCGGTGTACATGTCTCCCGAACAGGCCGAGGGCTGCCCTGTCGATACCCGCTCCGACATTTATTCTTTCGGCGTCGTCCTTCACGAGCTGTTGACCGGCCGGACGCCCAAGCGGGGCGAAAAACGGGTCTGGCAGTCGAACGGCAACGCGGCAAGCGATGCGGTGCCGCTCTCCGCCGTTCGCGCCGAGTTGATGGCGATTGCCGAGCGCTGCCTAAGCCAAAACAAAGAGGATCGATACGCGGACGGCAGAGCGCTGCTGGCGGTGCTTGAGACGGTGGAGAACCGAAAGGCCGCGCCCCCGGTCAGGTCTTCGCGCTCGCAGCTTCCCCGCGGCTACGCGATGGGAATCGCGGGGGCGGTCGCCGGCTGCGTCGCGCTGCTTTGGATCGTCAACGGCTCGCTGCCTCGAGCCTCGGCCGGCTCCAAGGCCTTTCTTTCGTCCTCAGCTCCTGTTCCGCGGCGCCTTGCCGCCGGTCCACCGGCGAACATGATCAGCGACTCGGTGATCTCGCCGGACGGACAGAAATTCGCCTATGCGAATCAAACCGGGCTCTACATCCGGAAGATCGATTCCGATGATGCGCGCCGGGTGGACCTCCCCCAGGGCCTTCTGCCGCCCCAGGGCATCTCCTGGTTTCCGGACAACGAATCGCTTTTCATCACCGCCCTGGAGGTGGGCCAGATCCATTACTCGATCTGGAAAATCGATTCCCGCAATGGAGCGCGGAAACTCTCGGACATGCTCTTCCGGTGGATTCCCAGACTCTCTCAGGACGGCAAAGCATTCACCTGGGTCGATGATGCCAAGGGAATCTATTGGGCGCGCTTGGAGGATCAGCGCCCGCAGCTCGTCGTTCCTTCGGCGGAAGGCGATATTTTCCTCAACCCAATCTGGTCCCCCGACAACAAGCGCATTGCCTACGTCAGAATCCGAGAGGCGAAAAAGGGACCGCAGCCATTCATCGAGACGGTGGACTTGACCGGCCGACCTCCCAGAATCGTCGTCCAGCGACAGGACCTGATTCAGGAGCAAGGAGAAACTGCGCTCGGCTGGATGCCGGATGGTCGTCTGATCTATGGCGTCGCCGAGCTTCCGCCGAAAGAGCCGGGTACGACGCTCTGGACGGTCCCGGTGAACCTGGGCACCGGTGAGCCGCTCCGCGAACCGACCCCCTTGTGGTCCTGGACCGGACCGATCGAGGGCACCTTAAGCGCCAGCGGGTCCGGCAGCGTCGTTTTTCAAAGGAACACCGGGCAGCTCGAAATCTACACCGCCGAGTTGTTGGACCAGGGCAAGCAGCTGGGTTCGACGCGTCGTTTGACCTCGACCCGGCGGGATGAACGACCCACCGACTGGAGCCCCGATGGCCAGTCGATCGCCTTCATGTCCGACGAGAGCGGCAGCCAACAAATCTTCCTGCTCAATGCGGATACCGCCCAGAGCCGACTGGTCACCAAAGGGCCCGCCTGGCACACCTGGCCCCGCTTTACTCCGGAGGGTCTGCTGCTCTTCTGGCAGTTGCCGGCGGCGCCCAACGACGAGCCGAGTCAGACGCAGTTGATGCGACTGCGGCGCAATGAAGACGCGCCCACCCAGGTTTTTGCCGCGGGACTTCCCGTAAGGTTCAAGAGAAACGGCCGGCCGCCCCCTCGCAACGTCCACTTCCGCTGCCCACGCGTGGGAACATGCGTCTTCAGCGAGGTCGTCTGGAATCAACTGCGCTTCGCGGAGTTCGACGTGGAGACTGGCCCCGGGCGCGAGCTGATGCGAATGGATGCGGAGGGTACTCCGGGAGTCATCGACTGGGATCTCTCGCCCGACGGGTCTCGAATTGCCCTTCCGTTGGAAGGCTCCCAGAGCATTGTGCGGATCCTCAACCTCGACACGAATGAGGTGATGAACAAAGAGATCCGCCCGGGTTGCAATCCGCAGTTTGCTTCCTGGCGCCCCGACGGCCAAGCGGTGTTCGTCACCGCGATGTGCGCCGGCGAGAATCAATACAAGCTGTTCCTCAGCGAGCTCGAGGGCTCGACCCATCTGCTGATGGAATCGCCCAACGAGTGGATCGGAAACCCGGTGGTCTCGCCGGATGGACGCCGCCTGGCGTTTTCGATCAAATCGCAAACGGTCGACGTCTGGTTGCTCGAGGGATTTTAGTCGCCCGCGCGGCTCAGGCCTTTGGCGTCTAAAGCGCCGACCCGATGGGGCCGGCGCTTCTGATTCCTCGGACTGCCAGGAGCTTTAGTTCGTCCTGAACTCCGCGTCGACGACGTCGTCCTTAGGCGTCGCCTGGCTTCCGGGCGCAGCCGACGGTCCTTGAGGTCCGGATCCGGGAGGAGGCGGCGTCTGACTGCCGGCTGCCCGGTACATCTCCTCGGCGACCTTGTGACTTGCCTGCTCGAGCCGCTCCATCGCGGACCGTAGCGCCGCCTTGTCCTGGCCCTCGCGGACGCTGTTGACGTTCTTGATCGCCTCTTCCAGCGTGCTCTTCGATTCGGCCGAGATCTTCTCCTGGTTCTCCTTGAGCAGTTTCTCCATCTGGTAGACCAGGTTCTCGGCGCGGTTGCGCAGCTCGATCAGCTCGCGCTTTTCCTTGTCCTCCGCCTCGTGGGTCTGCGCGGAAGCAACCATCTTCTCGACCTCGTCCTTGGCCAGCCCAGAGGAGTGGGTGATGGTGACCTTGCGCTCCTGACTCGAAGCCTTGTCCTTTGCGCTCACGTTCAAGATGCCGTTGGCGTCAATGTCGAAGGTGACCTCGATCTGCGGCACACCTCGCGGCGCGGGAGGGATGCCGGTGAGATGGAAGCGGCCCAGTGAACGATTGTCCGCCGCCATTTCGCGCTCACCCTGGAGCACGTGGATTTCCACCTGCGTCTGACTGTCCGCCGCGGTGGAGAAGGTCTCCGACTTCCGGGTGGGAATCGTGGTGTTGCGTTCGATGAGCTTGGTCATCACGCCACCGAGGGTCTCGACACCGAGGGACAGCGGCGTCACGTCGAGCAAGAGGATGTCCTTCACCTCGCCCGAGAGCACGCCGGCTTGGACCGCCGCGCCGATCGCGACCACTTCGTCAGGATTGACGGAGCGGTTCGGCTCCTTGCCGAACAGTCGCTTCACCGCGTCCTGGACTTTGGGAATGCGCGTCGATCCGCCGACGAGCACCACCTCGTTGAGGTCCTTCGGCTCCAGACCGGCGTCCTTGAGGCACTTGCGGCATGGCTCCAGTGACCGCTCGATCAAGTCCTCCATCATCGACTCGAGCTTGGCTCGGGTCAGCTTGATGTTGAGGTGCCTGGGTCCGGACGCGTCCGCGGTCAAGAAAGGCAGGTTGATGTCCGTTTCCATCAGCGACGAAAGCTCGATCTTCGCCTTCTCCGCCGCCTCTTTGAGGCGCTGGAGCACCATCTTGTCCTTGGAAATATCAAGACCGGTGTCCTTCCGGAACTCGGCGATCAGCCAGTCCATGATCCGCTGGTCAATGTTGTCGCCGCCGAGGTGCGTGTCGCCGTTGGTGGCGAGCACGTCGACCACGTTTTCGCCCACCTCGAGGATCGAGACGTCGAAGGTGCCGCCGCCGAAATCGTAAACGGCGATCTTCTCGTCCTTCTTTTTATCCAAACCGTAGGCGAGCGCCGCCGCGGTCGGCTCGTTGACGATCCGCTTCACGGTCAGCCCGGCAATCTCACCGGCGTCCTTCGTCGCCTGGCGCTGGGCGTCGTTGAAGTAGGCGGGAACGGTGATCACTGCTTCGGTGACCTTCTCGCCGAGGTAGTTTTCCGCGGCGCGCTTGAGCTTGAGCAGGATCTGCGCCGAAATCTCCGGTGGGCTGAACTGCTTCCCATCGATCTCCACTCGCGCATCGCCATTGGGTCCGCGAACGACCTTGTAGGGGACGAGCTTGGCCTCCTCCGTTACCTCTTCGAACCGGCGGCCCATGAACCGCTTGATCGAATAGACCGTGCGCTCCGGGTTGGTGATCGCCTGGCGTTTCGCCACCTGCCCAACCAGCCGCTCGCCATCTTTTGTGAATGCCACCACCGAAGGCGTGAGGCGACTGCCCTCCTCGTTGGTGATGACCTTGGGCTCGCGACCTTCCATGATTGCGACCACGCTGTTGGTGGTTCCCAGGTCGATGCCGATTGTCTTAGCCACTTTGTATCCTCCTGAAACAACTTGGAAATTTCGTATTCACGAGAGGTTAAGCTAACCACCTCGTCCACGCTGTCAAACGCACCCGACAGCTCCCTACTCGCCCGTCTGAGTGCCGGTGCGGGCGGGGATCACCACACTGCATAAGGGGCTGCGCAGCACCGCCACCTCTCTTTTACATCTGGTCGAATCGCGATCGGATCCCCACGATGCAAGGACCGGTGATCGTTGTTCTTCTCGGAATTATCACGGGGCAAGAAAGTGGCCGGGAATGTGCAGTGGCTTCGTTTCTGCCGCACCGCGTAACCGAAAGCACCCCGAGGAACCGACGCATGCTTGTCCATCAAGATCGAACAGCGCTGCCTGGCTTCATTCCTTCGATCGAGTCATCTCGGGAGCAGCGCGTCGCTGTCGTGGTCAATGCGAACGCTCGCCAGGTCACCCCCAAAGTCATCCGTGCGCTGTCGCACGTCGTTGCCGAGGATGATTTTTTCGTTTCGCACTCCCAGCTGCAGATGGGCCGCATCGCCAAAACGCTGCTCGAGCGCCAGTACCAGGTCGTCTTCTGCGGGGGCGGCGACGGCACCTTCGTCACCGTGGTCAACGAGGTCTTCCAGCGGCTTGAGCGCGGCGGAGCGAAAGTACCGCGGCGATCCCCGCGGTTTGGCATTCTCAAGCTTGGCACCGGCAACGGGCTTGCCTCTCTGGTCCACGCCTCTCCCGCCCGCGGCGAGCGAATGCTCGAGGATGTGCTTCGCGCGAAGGCAGGCGAGGTCACTGGAGTCCGGCGCCTGGACATGCTGCTCGTCGAGGGTCAGCGAACCCCTTTTGCCGGCCTGGGCGTGGACGGCAAACTGCTCAACGACTACGTCTGGGTTCGCAACCATCTGGCCAAAGGCGTCTTCAAGAGTCTGCTCAGCGGCAGCGGCGGCTACTTTTCCGCGGTGGCTTTGAAGACACTGCCCCACTACCTCACGCATTCGACATCGGTCGAGTGCGAGGTAATGAACGGCCTCGCCTCGCCGGCCTACCGGCTGGCCCCCGATGGCTCGTTGCTCGGAGAACCAATCGCTCCGGGTGAGCCTCTTTTCCGCGGCCGATTGATGATGGCGGCGGCGGCGACGATCCCGTTTTACGGGTTCGGCCTGAAGATGTTCCCCTTTGCCGGGCTGCGCCGAGGCATGATGCACCTGCGCATCGGTTCGGTCTTCGCGTCGGCGGTCCTGGCCAACCTTCCCTCGCTGTGGAAGGGCCGTTGGTTCCCCAAGGGAATTCAGGACTTTCACGCGCGCGAGGTCACCATCCGTTTCGATAGGCCGATGCCGCTTCAAGTCGGAGGCGACGCGGAGGGCTATCGCAGCGAGATCGCCTTTGGAGTCGCCCGCAGTCAGGTCGAGCTGCTGGATTTCAACGGCGTCGTCAACTGACCCCCACCGCAGTCGGTTGAAGGCAATCCCGTAGCGGCCCCACTCCCATCTTTCGTTGGGTTTTATCCGCGATCGCGCGCCGGGGGCGGTTTTTCCCCTGGCTCCTTGCGCCGGCCCATCGCACAGGCGAAGGTGACGCTCGAAGGTCCAGCCTGCGCTCGCTGAAGGCGAACCTCTTCTTGAATCTCGGCGCGCGCTTCGTCGTCCTTGGGAAGCTTCGACGCCTTCTGCTCGAGCGCGCGGTAGACCTCATCCAGCTCGGGCTCACTCAAGGACTCGATGTTCTCCGGCTCGTAACCGGCCTCCGAGAGGACCAGAAGCATGTCACGGGGAGCTTGCAGCGGGCGACCCAGCTTCCGCTCCCAATACTGCGCCAGCGCCGGAGGCACCTGGGCTCCGACGCGCACCGGATGACACACCACCAGGCGCCCTCGACTCGCGAGGTAGCGGCGCAAGTTGTTGACGGCGTCGGAAAAGGAGTAGGTGCCCTTGCCCGGGGCGAGAACCAGGTTGAATTCTCCTTCCGCAAAGGTCAGCTGAGCAAAGTCGATCTTCAGCGTCTCGACGCGGGCCTGGAGCGATTCTGACCGGACGCGGCTGATCAAGGTGGCAAGAGCGGTGTTGTCGCTGTCCGCGGCGACGACCGTGCAACCGAACTCCCGCGCGAGCAGGAGCGAAGTGCCTCCGCTTCCGCAGCCGAGGTCGAGAACCTTCGCCCCGCTTCCCAGGCGCGCGGTCTGCGCCATCCGACGAAGGGATTGCCTGGTAAGGCCTAGCCGAGAGTCACCCGAAAAAAAGAGCGGAGCCTGCTCGTCCGAGGACATGAATGACCGCCGTTATACCGAGTGAGTGGGCTGGTGGCCAGTTTGGGGGTCAATCAAGGGGCTGGCTCTTAGGTGCTCATAGGTAATAGAGCACCCTCTTCTCCTTGTGAAGCTGCTCGTAGATCGCTCGCCGCTGGTCCTCGGAGAGCAGGTACACCGAGACGGACACCGACAGGTATTTACCCAGCCGGCTGGGCCGTTCGGCAATCGAGTCGAGGGGGACCTCGGTTCCCAGAGTCCTCTTGAAGATCTGGCGGACGTATTCGCGAAACGCGTGCTCCTGCTTTCCAAGCACCTTGAAGGTGTAAACGGTGGGGTACTGAATCAGCGGCTTGTCGCGAGCTGCGGAATTCATTGCGCCTTGTCGCACCAATTCTACAGCAAATTGGCCGCCAACTCCGCCAGCGCGCTCCGTTCGCCCTTGGTCATGGTGATGTGGCCGGCGATCTTTTCCGCCTTGAAGCGATTGACCACGTGGACCAGCCCGTTGTTGGTCGAATCCACATAGGGATTGTCGATCTGAAAGGGGTCGCCGGTGAAGATGATCTTGGTGTTGTCGCCGACCCGGGTGATGATCGTCTTCACCTCGTGCGGAGTGAGGTTTTGCGCCTCGTCGACGATGATGAATTGATTGGGGATGCTGCGTCCCCGGATGTAGGTCAGCGCCTCGATCTCTAAGATCCCCAGGTCCATCAGCTCGTGGTAGCCGCGGCCGGCTTTCTTGTCCGCGCGCGAGAGGTTCATCAAGAATTCCACGTTGTCAAAAATAGGCTGCATCCAGGGATTCATCTTCTGCTCGATGTCGCCTGGCAGGTAGCCAATGTCCCGGCCGAGCGGAAAGACCGGCCGGCTCACCAGCAGCTTCTGGTACAACCCCTCTTCCGTCGTCTTGTGCAATCCGGCGGCGATGGCGAGCAGCGTCTTGCCCGTCCCCGCCTTGCCGACGATGGTGACGAGCTTGATCTCGTCGCTGAGCAGCAGATCCATCGCGTAGCTCTGCTCCATGTTCCGCGGACGGATGCCCCAGATGCCCTCCTTCCCGGCGCGGATGAGGGGAACCAGCTTCCCCTTCGTCGCGGAAAGGCGACTCATCGCCGTGTGCGAAGGATTGGCTTGGTCCTTGAGCAGAACGTACTCGTTCGGGGCGAGCGCAGCCCCGCTCGGAGCGTCCACCTCGGCCACCGGCTTGTACATCTGGTCCACCAATTCGCCCGGAACGAGCAGCTCGGTGTGTCCGGTGTAGAGCTCGGAGAGCTCGACGCGCTCGGTATCGTAGTCCTCGGAGACCAGCCCAAGCGCATCGGCGCGGATGCGCAGGTTGGTGTCCTTGGTGATGAAGACGGCCTGCTTGTCAGGCTCGTTCTCCCTCACGTCGATGGCCACCGCGAGGATGCGGTTGTCCATCAAGTTGCCGTTCGCCATTCCGTGGGTCAGCTCGTGGTCGGTGAAGAGCACCCGAATTGTTCCCCCATTGGGCAGCGGTACACCTTCGGCGAGGGAGCCTTCGGATCGGAACGAATCGAGGTAGCGGGCGATCAAGCGGGCGTTGCGGCCAAGCTCGGAGAGCTCGCGCTTGAATTGGTCGATCTCCTCGATGACGTAGATCGGAACGATGACGTTGTTGTCCTCGAACCCGTAGATCGAACGCGGATCATGGAGAAGGACGTTGGTGTCGAGGACGAAGTTTTTTCGCATTCTGATGGCGGAGCGAGTGTTTGCTCCGAGGTCAGTTCGAGGGCTTTGGCCGGGCACTATAGCCAGCCCAGCTGCGCGGATCACCCAAAGACTTAGAGATACCTAATGTCCAGAACCGTTACTTCGATCTCCCCGCGAGGCCGGCGCACGACCACCGAATCTCCTCGATGCTTGCCGAGCAGCGCCACGCCGATCGGCGAATCGACGCTGATCCGTCCGCCCTTGGTGTCGATCTCGTCCGCGCCGACGATTTGATAGGTGGTGCGGATCCCCTCTTCGTCTTCGAGGATCACCGTGGCGCCGAAGTACACCCGGGAGGAATCGGTCTGCTCCGAGGGGACGACGACGGTGCAGCTGTCCAGGCGCTGCTGGAGGAAGTGGATCCGGCGGTCGATCTCGCGGAGGCGCTTTTTCCCGTAGATGTACTCGGCGTTTTCCGACCGGTCTCCCTGGGCCGCCGCCGCCGAGACTTCGGCCGTTACCTTGGGGCGCTCGACGTTCAACAGGCGAAGAAGCTCGGCGTGGAGGCGCTCGGCCCCAGTGCGGGTGATATACCGGCCCCGCCCTGCCCTCTTTTCTTCTTGCCCTTCTTCGTGTTCCTCTGTCATCCCGGATCCTGAGTGGCCTGTTGCGCTCGGTTGGTTCGTGGTATCTGCCCCGGTCTCTCACTCCCGGCGCAACACTTCCCTCATGAGGAGCATTCAGCGAAGAGAGCGAAAAAGAATAGCGAGTCGCTAGCTCAGTCGGTAGAGCACCGGCCTTTTAAGCCGAGGGTCGGGGGTTCGATTCCCCCGCGACTCAAAGTCTTATGGTCCCCGTCGTCTAGTGGCCCAGGACGCTGGCCTTTCAAGCCGGTAACACGGGTTCGAATCCCGTCGGGGAC
>WNFD01002932.1_pt1 | contig 17376 bp, 16 predicted proteins | sample 5400491 | NCBI WGS metagenome assembly WNFD01 (sample SAMN13153343, study PRJNA577476) | soil metagenome | isolation source: 120 cm saprolite under Douglas fir tree site 2 hole 2 replicate 2 | place: USA:California | collected 2015-04-18 | reverse complement strand
GGTTGCTTCCTCCCCCCAGAACAAACAGCGGCAGGTTTCGTTCCTTCGCGAAGCTCACCACCTCCGCTATCTCGGCTTCACCTTCCACTTCACAGAAAAAACGCGCCGGGCCACCGATCCGAAACGTCGTGTAAGGGGCAAGCGGGATGAACTCCTGAAACTTCAACGCGGGACACGGCACGGCTTGAGAGTACAACATCGCCCAATTCCCGGAAACGGGAGGTCGTCAAAAAACCAACGCAAATCTTTCAATAACCGATTCACCCGCCGATAAATTCCATCCCGCAATCCCGAGTGGTTGTTCTTGAGTCGCAACCTGGCCCTATGAATCGCTCCCCGACACGGCTGATAGACTTTAACTAGGGGATTCACATAGGTTCGCCTCGGGTGCAAGTCCGGGACTTATGTGGCTTATTTTGAATACTTTGCACACTTTTCCCGGGGAGGGGCGGTGGCGAGGTTCGAAGGTACCACGTAGAATCGCAAAGGGAGCGGATTTCCGCCGCGTCCAAGGGAGAGAGCAAATGTATCCAGAGATTATGGTGATTCCGATGCGTGAGGAGCTGACTCGCGCCGGCATAGCAGAGGCCCGCAGCGCGGCCGATGTCGACGCGGCGCTTGCGCAGCCCGGAACGACGATGGTGGTGGTGAACTCCATCTGCGGTTGTGCCGCCGGCAAAATGCGTCCCGGAGTTCGCCTGGCTATGCAGCACGCGGCGAAGCCCGACCACGCAGTGACGGTGTTCGCGGGACAGGACCGAGAAGCCACCGAGAAGGCCCGGAGCTACTTCGGCGGACATCCGCCGACCTCGCCGGCCATTGCGATTCTGCGCGATGGGCAGCTGGTATACCTGATGCAGCGTTCGGCGATCGAAACCTCGACCGCGCCGGCGATCGCGCAGGAGCTGACACGAGCGTTCGACACGTACTGCGCACCGACGACCGCTTAGCCTGCAAGAACGTACTCGTCGATCAAAAGCCGGAGGCCAGCCGCCATGTTGCTGGTCCCCGGCTTTTTGCATTCTGGAAACTCACCTCACGGCGCGTTTTGCCGATAGAGAGAGAAGCCATGTCGACCTCTCGATCAGCTTCCTCCTATCTCACCTTTTCACCGTCTGGATCTCTCGAGGCGCCATTCGCTGCAAGGGATGAGTCCGGGATTGTTGGCAGCAGTACAGCGATGAAGCGCTTGCGCCAGCAGGTACGGCGGATTGGACCGCACTTCCGCACAGTGCTGGTGAGTGGAGAGGCGGGGACAGGAAAGGAGCTGGTTGCCCGGGCACTTCATGGCATGAGCCAGAGTAGATGCGGGCCGTTTGTGGTCTGCTATCAGGCTGCGATTGAGGATGCTCTGAGGGAGTGCGAAACAAGCGCGAGGACGGGGGACGATGTTGTACGCCTGATGAAAGAGTCTGTTCGAGGGACGTTGTTCCTTGATGGGATCAGTGAGATGCGCCTGGAGGCGCAGGGCCGGCTGCTGCGAGTGCTGACGCAGTATGAGTCAGTGCAGAGCCGCGTCGATGCGTCACAGAGAATTGATCTGAGGATCATTGCGTCGACCGGTGAGGATCTGAGGATATTGGTGTCCACTGGACGCTTCAGGCAGGAACTCTATCAACGGCTTGCCACGGTGGATATTACTCTACCGCCCCTGCGCGAGCGGATGGAGGACCTTCCGGAGTTGGCGAGGTGCTTTCTGGAGCGGTTTGCGCAGCTTTATGGACGAGGCGTTCGCGAGATTGCGGATGAGGCGATGGAGCGGATGCAGAAATACCGTTGGCCGGGAAATGTGGGCGAGTTGGAGAGTGTAATGCGGAACGGCGTGCTGCAAAGCGAAGGCGAGGTGTTTGAGTCGCATCATCTGCCGATGTTTGCTGAGGCGAATCGGCCGGAACAATCAACGACAAGCGCGAGCAGGAGCGTGCGGCTGCAGGACGTGGTGGAACAGCATGTGCTGCGTGTGCTCAAGGACTGCGGCGGAAATAAGCTGCGTGCGTCGGAGGTGCTGGGGATCAGCCGGTCGACGCTTTACCGGATGCTGGATACCGGTGTTCCGCGGATACTTTGAGGTAGCAGAAAACTATCGCTGATTCTGCGCGCAGAGGGTGGATTACGTGAGTTCGCGACTCACGTCACGGTAGACTGGCATGTGAGTCGAGGATGGATATGACGGGATTTTCGCTGCGTGGGTTGAGTAGTTTGGTGATGCTTGGCTGCTTGAGTTTGGGGACGTTGAACGCGCAGCTTCAAACGGGGGCTTCGGTACCGGGGGCTACTTCGGTTGCAGCGCGGAGTAAGGCTCTCTCTGCCTTGCTGGCAGACATCTGGCAGGACCGGCTGAAACACTCGCCTGAGTTTGCTTCGCTGATCGGAGATAAGCGTTACAACGATCAACTGACGGACTACTCGGCAAAGGAGGTGAATGCCTCCCTTCAACGCGGACTGGACTATATTCAACGGCTGGGCGCGATTGATACAACGGGATTGACCGACCAGGAAAAGCTGTCTTCGGAGTTGATGCTGCGATCGCTGATCGACGCACAGCAGGGAGCGAAGTTCAAGGAGTGGGAGATGCCGATCAGCCCGATCTTTGGGTTTCAGACGAAACTGGCGGACCTGGTGGGACAGCTTTCGTTCGATTCTGCGAAGGACTACGACGACTACATTGAGCGTCTGAAGAAGGTGCCGGTGCAATTCTCGCAGGTGATGACGAACCTGCAGCTCGGCGTGGATGAAGGGCGTATGCCGCCGAAGGAGTCGTTGGAAAAGGCGTTGGAGCAGACGCAGGGCATCGCCGATCAGAAGGCGGAGGAGAGTGTCTTTGCTCAGCCACTCAAAAAATTTCCGAAGACAATTCCAGCGGCGGACCAGAAGCGCATTGCGACCGATTTGATGGCTGTGATTCAGACGCAGGTGCTGCCGGCGTATCAGCGGTTCGCGAAGTTTATGAAGGCCCAGTATGTGCCGAATGGAAGAAAAGACCCCGGCGTGTGGGCCATGCCCAACGGCGACGCGTACTATGCGTTTCGGATACGGCAGATAACGACGCTGGACAAGACGGCGGCTCAGATACACCAGATCGGACTCGATGAAGTGAAGCGGGATGAGGCCGAGATGCTGGCGATCGTCCATCAGCTAGGATTTGCGGATTTCAAGAGCTTCCGTACGGCGCTGGCGGCAAATCCGAAGGAGCATCCGCAGTCGAAGGAGGCGTTGATCGACACGTATAAGGGTTATCTTGCGCAGATGCAACCACGGCTGCCGGATATGTTTGGCCGGTTGCCTAAGGCTCAGCTCGAGGTGGTTCCTATGCCGGCGTTTGCGGAGAAGAACTCCCCGATGGCGTACTACAACCAGGGAACAGCGGATGGGAGCCGTCCGGGGCGAGTGGATGTGAATTTGTATAACTTTGCCGAGCGCTCGTTGGCTACGGTAGAGAGTGTGGCGTATCACGAGGGCATTCCGGGACATCATCTGCAGATCTCGATCGCGCAGGAGCTGACGGGGTTGCCGGAGTTCAGAAAGTATCAGGAATACACTGCGTTCGTTGAAGGGTGGGCGTTGTATAGCGAGCGGCTGGGTAAGGACATCGGATTTTATAAGGATCCCTACAGCGACTATGGGCGGCTGGATAACGATATGTGGCGGGCGATACGGCTCGTGGTGGACACGGGCGTTCATTCACAGCATTGGACGCGGCAGCAGATGGTGGATTACTTCCACGATCACTCCTCGCTGGATGAGACCAATATTCAATCTGAAGTTGACCGCTATATTGCGTGGCCGGCGCAGGCGCTTGGGTACAAGATGGGGCAACTAAAGATACTGGAGCTGAGGGACAAGGCGAAGACGGCTTTAGGTTCAAAGTTCGATATCAAGGCGTTTCACGACGAGGTGCTCGATTCGGGCGCGCTGCCGATGGATGTGCTGGAACAGCGTGTGGATGCATGGATTGCGGCGCAGAAGTAGTAGTGTCTGATAGCCTTTGGGAATGAGTGAGAGCTTTGAGGTTCCGGATTTGGCTCCTGCTCCGGCGATGCCGGGGTTGCGGGTCGCGGTGCTGGGTGCAGGCAAAATGGGCGGCATCTTGCTGCAGGCGTTTCTGAAGAACAACCTGGTCGCCGCTGAGCAGATATTCGCTACGGTCCAGCATGCGGAGCGGGCGCAGGCTCTGTCAGCGCAGTTTGGGGTTGAGGTCACCACAGACAATCTGGCTGCGGCCCGACAGGCCGACGTCATCCTGCTTGGCGTGAAGCCGATTCAGGTACCGGCGCTGATCGAAGAGATCAAGCCCGCGCTGACGCCGAAGAAGATGGTGCTCTCGTTTGCGGCTTCGGTGAAGACACGGCGTATCGAGGATGGGGCGGGTTGCGAACTGGCTGTGATTCGCGCAATGCCAAATACTCCGGCAATGCTGGCTGCGGGAATTACGGCTCTTTGTAGCGGACGTTTTGTCTCGGCAGAACAGATGGCGGTGGCCCAGAGAATCTTTCAGACGGTCGGCAAGACGGTCGTCGTCGATGAGAAACACATGGACGCGGTGACGGGACTGTCCGGGTCGGGACCGGCGTTTTTGTACATCATCATTGAGGCGCTGGCGGAGGCCGGCGTCAATGTTGGGTTGCCACGAGATGTGGCTACGCTGCTGGCGGCGCAAACGACACTAGGTTCGGCGCGGATGGTGCTGGAGACGGGGTACCATCCTGCGCTGCTGAAGGATGCGGTGACGACTCCGGCGGGATGTACAGTGGATGGCATTCTGGAACTTGAAGAGGGTGGTCTGCGGGTGACGCTGATCAAGGCGGTGAAGCGGGCGACGCAGCGGGCGAAGGAATTGGCGAATGGGTAGAGGCTGAGGTACCTAAGTGTCCACATTGGTTGACTGGCGCAAGCCTGAAAGTTTGGAAACGCTAAATGCGGGTCTCGAACACGGACTGGCTGTAATCGCAGATATCTCTAACAACAATCGGCTAGACGCCTGGCATGCAAAAGTCCTATTTGGCTTACTTCAAACGGGTTTGCATGCGCTGCGAAATCTTTGTCGCGGCTGGAACGAGCATGAAGTTTCGCTGATGGCTTGGTCAGCGAGAAATGCACTCGAATTAGAATTATGGGTTGAGTACGTAACAGCTTCGCAAGAAAACGCATATCGATTCCATTTGGACTGGCTAAACGATACGGCTGAAATTTTGTCGAAATCGATCGAGACAGAAAAAGCTGACGAACTACGGAGGCATATGGAAGGTATCAGTTCGCCACCATCCTTCCCATATCCAGATATGGATTTTGGCGGACATACCGTCAAAGATGCTGAAGCTTTCCTTGCCAAGCATCGTGCGCAAAATCCCTCTTTATCCAGAAAATATCTCCGCATTCGTGAGATTGCGAAGATTTTGGGCAAAGAGGAGACTTTCAACAATATGAGCTCTCTATTTTCAAAACACATTCACCCGACTGCTTACTCCGTGTTGTCCTTCCCTAGTGACCGATTACGACTGAATTTATCTACGATAATGCTAGAAAACGGATGCCTGAGCTTGATACGTGCTCTTGGAGCTGTGGATCAGTACTTATGGGATAAGGGACTTCCTCGCATATTCAGTAGTCCAGACGACGGCACGAAGACGCCGTAAGATGGGATTATGACAGTTTTCGGCGCGTCCACAGTTCATAGACCGCTACATACAGCCCTCTCTCGTTATGCTTGGACGGTAGTTGGGTATAACGTGCTGGTGATCCTGTGGGGGGCGCTGGTGCGAGCTACGGGCTCGGGCGCCGGGTGCGGCAATCATTGGCCACTGTGCAATGGGCAGGTGATTCCGCTGTCGCCACGGGTTGATACGATCATCGAGTTTACGCATCGTTGTATGACGGGTGGATCGGCGTTTCTCGTTCTTGGGCTGTTAGTGTGGACGTTTCGCGGGACAGTGAAGGGACAGGCGGCACGGGTGCTGGCGGTGGCGTCCATGGTACTGCTGCTGAATGAGGCTTTTCTGGGTGCGCTGCTGGTGAAGCTGGGATATGTGACGGGCAATCAATCGATGGGGCGGGTGGTGGTGCTGTCCATTCATCTGAGCAACACGCTGTTGCTGCTAGCTGCATTGACTCTAACCGCGAGACTGTTGGGGACGGCGCAGATGTGGCGTGAGCTTGGGGTTGGCGGGGCAAAGAAGGTCTGGGCGTTTATGGGATTAGCTGCGACGCTGGTAGTGGGAGTGAGTGGGTCGCTGGCTGCGCTGGGCGACACGCTGTTCCCTGCTTCTTCATTGCGGGCGGCGTTTGTGCAGGACTTCGCTGAGGGATCGCCGTGGCTGCTTCGGTTGCGGGGAGTGCATCCGGTGAGCGCGGTGGTTGCGGGGGTCTTCGTGCTTTGGCTGGTGGGGCAAGCGAGGCGAGCCGGAGCCGGACGGCTGGCCGCGGTGGCGCTGGCCTTGCTGGGCTTTCAATTCGCGCTGGGGCTGGCAGATGTTCTGCTGCTGGCGCCGGTGTGGATGCAGATTTTGCATCTGCTTGGAGCAGATTTGTATTGGGTCGCTCTGGTCACGCTCGCAACAATGGTGGGTTGGCCAAAAGCTGGCGCGACCTTGCCAGACGAGCCGATCACTCGACCCTCAAGTCCTCAACCCTCGTTGCCGGTGGCCTGAGGCTTGAGGTTTGAGATATAACTCCGGCGTTGTCACTGAGGATTGGGTTTGCCTGCGATCTTGTCGCCGACCTTCTTGGTTTCGTTAGCGGTATCCTTTGCGGCAACCTTCGTACCGTGGCCAACATCTTTTCCGACTGTCTTGGTCCCGTTGACTGTCTTGTCGGTTGCGGTCTTCGTGCCGTTTTCAGTCTTGTGGTAGGCCGTCTTGGTGCCACTGGCTGTCTTGTCTGCGACGGTCTTCGTTCCACTGGCGGTCTTGTCGTAGGCCTTCTTTGATCCCGTAGAAACAGCGTGTCCAGTGTCTTTGGCTGCATTTTTCGTGTCGGTTCCGGCGGTCTTCATGTCCTGCTTGGCACTATCCTGCGCAACGGCAAAGCCGGTGGAGAGAAAGACGGTGAGAGCAGATGCCAGAACGATCGACCCTATTTTACGAATGTGCATGAAAAAACTCCTTTGGGCGAAAACCCTATCTGGATAGAGTAGTGGTTCAGTAGAAGCGTTGCAAAACGAGCGCGGAATTAATGGTGCGGTTACAGGATAGGCACAAAGACGGATGCGCTTCCTGGAACACAATGTCGCCCGACGGAGTTTGTCATTGTCTTATGAGAAATCCGTTGTTGTATAGTGACAACGTTCGGCAGTCGGCGGTTCAAACGTTCAGCTCGTTGCTTCCGAATGACTGGCGAGACAAGATTCCTGTGAAACAGAACATAGATTCGATGGAGAGGGGTAGACGCATTTCGTTTGCGATTCAAGGCGGATAACGTTTACTTATTGGGGTTTTGACCGATGCAGGTTTTTGCGGCGCTTCTATTGATGAACAAACAACTGACGAGATTGGCGCCGGTAGATGTTCTGATCCTGGTGCTGTATTTCGCTTTGGTCGTGTTTATCGGGTTTCATGCGAAGGGGAAGGCGAATACCAGCGAGGATTTTTTCCTGGCCGGTCGTGAAATGACGGCATGGATCGCGGGACTGAGCTTTGTTTCGGCCAATCTGGGATCGCTTGAGCTGATGGGATGGGCGGGCGCCGCTTACCAGTACGGGATTCTGGCCGCTCACTGGTACTGGATCGGGGCGATTCCGGCGATGCTGTTTCTGGGCATCGTCATGATGCCGTTCTACTACATCTCGAAGACGCACTCGGTCCCGGGCTATCTTCACCTGCGATTCGGCGAGGCCGCGCGCGGGTTGTCGGCGATCTCGTTTGCGTTGATGACCATCCTGATGAGTGGCGTCAATATGTTCGCCATGGCCGTCGTGATGCAGACGGTGCTGGGTTGGAACATTACCTTCTCAATCTGGGTGGGTGCCGGTACGGTTGCTCTGTATGTGATGCTCGGTGGCCTGCGTTCGGCCATCATCAATGAGGTATTGCAATTTGTGCTGATATGGGCAGGCGCAGCGATGATTCCGATTCTGGGACTGATCGAGGCCGGTGGATGGACGAACCTTAAGGCGCAGATTGCGGCGAATGTAGGTCGAAGCGACTACAGCCATCTGTGGAGCACGGTCGGGCACTTTGCCGACAATCCGATGGGCGTGCATTGGACCGGAATCGTCTTCGGGCTGGGGTTTGTCATCAGCTTCGGATATTGGACGACGGACTTTCTGGTGGTACAGAGGGTATTGAGCGCGCATAATCTGCGCGCCGCGAAGATGGCACCGGTGATCGGTGCTGCGTTCAAGATGGCGGTACCGTTCATTGTGATCCTGCCCGGACTGCTGGCGCTTGCTGTATTGAAGAACCCCGATGGCAGCATCATGCACCTGGTTCCTGAGAGCCTTGCGACAACGACAGGACAACATAGCTACAACGAGGTGCTGCCTTTAATGTTGATTCGTTACTGCGGCCCTGGGCTGCTCGGGCTGGGGATTACGGCCCTTCTCGCAGGGTTCATGAGCGGCATGGCGGGTAATGTCAGCGCCTTCTCTACAGTATGGACGTATGACATCTATGGCGCGTTCATCAACAAAAAGGCCAGCGACAAGCACTATGTCGCGATGGGCCGATGGTCGACAGTGATTGGAATGCTGGTATCGATCGGCACGGCGTACCTCGTAATGAATGCTGCGAGTATCATGGACTACGTGCAGGCGCTGTTCAGCTTCTTTATTGCGCCGCTGTTCGGAACGGTGATCCTGGGAATGCTGTGGAAGCGAGCCACGCACTGGGGCGGTTTTCTGGGACTGCTCGCCGGAACGCTGTCTTCGATCGGGATGTTCATCTGGGTCCAGGGCGATGCTGGGGCTTTACGTTACATTGCGATGAGTTCGGACGCGAAGCCGATGGCGGAGAACCTGTACCGAGCATTGTGGAGCTGGATTATCTGCGTGGTGGTTACGGTCGTCGTGAGTCTGTTGACGAAACCGGTGCCAACCGAACAGCTCTCCGGGCTGGTGTACGGCGTGACGCCGATTCCCGATGATGGCGCAAAGACGATCTGGCAAAAGCCGATCTTCTGGGCCATCGTGGTGATCGTGGTCTTCTTTATTCTGAATTTGATCTTCTGGTAAGAGGTGGGCCGTGATAGATAAACACGAACGTGAAGTGGAGTCGGCGGAGTTGGAAATCTGGTTCTTCTGCGGCATCCTGATGCTGGCGTATGGCGTGGTGCTGGTAATCACTGGAATCACCGAGTTGCACAATCCGCCGCCAAATGAAGTGCTGCTGCCTTGGCTCGAAGCTCTACATCCGACATTGTGGTGGGGTGGGTTGTTGACGGCGTTGGGCGCATTTTATTCGGTCCGATTTCGCCCCGGTCGGGACTAACTGTTGTTGAAGCGCGTCTATGTGGAAGAGATTCCGCGACCAAGACCCGAAACAGGCGTGAATTCTGGAGCATTTATGACGAAGCAAATGACGATGGGTGTGATTGTAGGCAACCGTGGATTTTTTCCCAGCCATCTTGCCACCAGTGGACGGCTGGAGATGATTGCGGCGCTCGAGGCCGCGGGGATCAAGCCAATTGTGTTGACGCCGGAGGAGACGGCCCACGGCGCCGTCGAGACGTATGAGGACGCTAAGAAATGCGCGGCGTTATTCAAAGCTCATGCTGCGGAGATCGACGGCATCATCATTACGCTGCCGAACTTCGGCGAAGAGCGTGGTTTGGCGGATGCGTTGCGGTTGGCGAACTTGCAGGTGCCGGTTTTGATTCAGGCGACGCCAGATCACGCCGGCAAGATGACGATCGCCTTCCGGCGCGACAGCTTCTGCGGCAAGATGTCGATCTGCAACAACCTGAAGCAGTATGGAATTCCCTACTCGTTGACGCGGCTGCATACGGAGGCGCCCGACTCGGCGGATTTCCAGGCCGACCTGGAGTGGTTCTCGGGTGCATGCCGGGTGGTGCGTGGGTTGAAAAACGTTCGCCTCGGTGCGATTGGTGCTCGTCCGACAGCGTTCAATACAGTGCGCTACTCGGAGAAGCTGCTGGAGCGGTCGGGCATTACGGTCGAGACACTGGACCTGAGTGAGGTAATGGGCCGTATCGGGCGAATGAAGGACAACGATGACGCTGCGCAGGCGAAGCTTGCAGCGATCAAGAAATACATCCCGGTGGGCGAGACGCCGGAGACTGCGCTGATGAAGATGGCGAAGCTCGGCGCAGTGATCGATCAGTGGATGACAGCGAGTGAGCTGACCGTGAGCGCAGTGCAGTGCTGGACGTCGATTGAAGAGTATCTGGGGGTCGTTCCCTGCACTGTGATGAGCATGATGAGTGAGAGCCTGATTCCGTCCGCATGCGAGGTCGACGTGTTAGGCACGCTGAGCATGTACGCGCTTACGCTGGCCAGCGAAACCCCGAGCGCTCTGCTGGATTGGAATAACAACTACGGCGATAACCCGGACAAGGCTGTCTGCTTCCATTGTTCGAATCTACCGAAGCACTTCTTCAACGAAGGCGTAAAGATGGATTTTCAGCAGATCATCGCCGGGACCGTCGGCAAGGAGAACACGCACGGCACGCTGGACGGGACCGTGAAGGCCGGGGCAATGAGCTTTGCGCGCTTCTCCACTGATGACTTTGCCGGGCAGATCACCGGCTATGTCGGCGAGGGTGCGTTTACCAACGATCCGTTGCATACCTTCGGCGGGGCGGGTGTGGTTGAGATTCCGAAGATGCAGGAATTGCTGCGTTACATCTGTGAGAACGGCTTTGAACATCATGTTGCCGCCAACTTCTCCACCACCGCGGCGCCTGTTCACGAGGCCGCTACCAGGTACCTCGGCTGGAAGATGCACTGGCATCGATAGATTGGGATCGTGACGTTCAGTCCGGCTTGCGGAGCTGCTGGTTTTTGATCAGAAGCTCCGCGACCAAACGGTGCAGACGAGAGTTCTCAATCTCGAGTTCGGCAAGACGGTCGTTGCGGTTTGTGGTGGGCGGTCGATAATGAATCGGAGAAGACGGACTTTTGTAGCCGCCAGGCTCAGCGTCTTCTCCCGTGTTGGTGGCGTTTGTATCGAACTTGTTCATACCTGAGGCTCCACGGATGAGGCGAAGGGAGCGCGGCCGCAACGCATTCCTTTGCGAAACTTCTCGCGCTCCTCGGGTGTCATCTGCTCCCAGCGATCCTTCATTCGCTGCCTCCATCGAGCGCGGTCTCTGCCGCCGTGGCGATGGAAGCCGCCAAAGAGAATCTTGCTCAGCAGAAGCAGGCCAAGCGCCTGCCAGAAGGTGATGGTGTGCCATCCAATGATTGGCGGCACAAGGACATTCCATAGACTCTTGACAATAAAGCCGAAGACAATTGCTCCGATGACGACAAAGACTGCGATTTTAATTCCTTTGACTATTGGATGATGACCCATGTCTAACTCCTTATTTCTTTGCATAATTTTCGTAGATCGATTGCAGGCTTTGGCGTAGATGCAGCACCGCATAGTGCTTTCGCGAGAGCAGGGTGTTGACGCTGAGGCCGGTCTCGGCGGAGATTTCTTTGAAACTCAGGCCCATCAATTCATGGGCGATAAAGACTTCGCGCTGAGTCTCAGGCAGCTCTTCGAGGGCTTCGTCCAGTGCATCGAGGAGCAGATTCCTTGCGTAAGCTGCCTCGGGACCGGCGTCCTCCGAGGGGAGGAGGTCTTCGAGCGATTCGCCGCCTTCTTCGCCAGGCACTGGATTGTTGAGCGAACTAGGCTTCTTTCTGCGGAAAAGATCGACGATCCGATTCCGGGCCACGCGAAAGAGCCATGCAGTTACATGCTCGATGGGCTTCATGAGGCGGTAGGCTTCAAGCAGTTCGTAGAAGACGTCCTGAAGGACGTCCTCGGCTTCGCTGGTGTCGGTGACGTGCTTGCGAATGAAATTGCGAAGCCTGGGCTGGTCTCTCTCCATTGCCTCAGAGATGAGCTGGTCCTGTTCGATAATCGTCCGACTACCTGGGATCTGGTTCATCTACAGGTGTAGACGGGTGACAGATGAAAATATTTTATGCCGAGGCAATTTGTTTGGCACGGGAACGGAGGGCACGGGCAAGGGCTGTCTTGAGGAAAAACATTTGCTTAGTCGCCTATAGCCGCAGTGGTAGGATTTCTCAAAAGCCTTCATCCAGAGGAGTTCTATCACCATGCGAAGGGCCATCGTCTCTTTTACCTTGCTTGCCAGCACCGCTTACGCCGTCAATACGGGAGAGGTCACTCTTCGCGGCTACACTCCGGAACACGCTGCTGCCGAGATGCGGTGGGAGGGGAAGTTCCGCGAGATGCCTGATCCTGCAAAGGTCCGCGAGAATATGCGGCGGATGTCGGCGCGGCCGCATCACGTGGGTTCACCGTACGACAAGGACAATGCCGAGTGGCTGCTGGCGCAGTTGAAGTCGTATGGGCTGGACGCGAAGATCGAGCAGTTTGAGGCCTTGTTCCCTACCCCGAAGTCGCGCAAGCTGGAGTTGCTGGGACCGGAGAAGTTTGAGGCGACGCTTGAAGAACCGGCGGTGAAGGTCGATCCAACCTCAGATCAGAAGAAAGAGCAGCTGCCAACGTACAACGCCTACTCCCGCGATGGGGACGTTACGGCTCCGCTGGTCTATGTGAACTACGGTGCGCCGGCCGACTACGAAGAGCTGGCTGCGATGGGAGTCTCGGTGAAGGGCGCCATCGTGATCGCGCGATACGGCCAGACGTGGCGAGGGATCAAACCTAAGGTTGCGGCTGAGCATGGTGCGGTCGGCTGCATCATCTACTCTGATCCTCGCGAGGACGGCTATTTTCGTGGCGATACCTACCCGGAAGGGCCGATGCGGCCCGCGGAGGGTGCGCAGCGTGGCAGCGTAATGGATATGCCGGTATATCCGGGCGATCCGCAGACTCCAGGCATCGGCGCTGTGGCTGGCACGAAGCTGATCCCGCTCGATCAGGTGCAGACGATTACGAAGATCCCAGTGCTTCCAATCTCCTATGCGGATGCGACACCGTTCCTGAGGTCTTTGCGGGGCGACCTGGTGCCGGAGAGCTGGCGTGGCGGGCTTCCGTTCGCATATAAGGTCGGCCCGAGTGTCGCGATGGCGCATCTCGCCGTCAGCTTCAACTGGGACCGGAAGCCGTTGTACGATGTGATCGCGACGATTCCGGGTTCGACCCTTCCCGATCAGTGGGTGATTCGTGGCAACCATCATGATGCCTGGGTGAACGGAGCGGGCGATCCTCTATCCGGAGCGAGCGCTGAATTGGAAGAAGCGCGTGGCCTTGGTGAGTTGCTAAAGCAGGGCTGGCATCCGCAGCGCACCATTATCTATTGCTTCTGGGACGGCGAGGAGCCGGCACTGCTGGGTTCAACCGAATGGGTGGAGGCACATGCACCCGAACTAAGCGCACACGCGGTCGCGTACTTCAACTCTGATGGCAATGGCCGCGGCTACTTTCGGGCAGAGGGGTCGAGTGAATTGGAGAGCTTTGTCAACAGTGTGACCAAAGATATCGATGATCCCGAGACGAAGATGCCGGTGTGGAAGCGTCAACGTCTGGTTGCGATCTCTCGCGCAACAACGGATGCACGCGCCGAACTTCGCAACCGCCCGGACATCCGTATGGAGGCCCTCGGTTCGGGCTCCGACTATACGGCATTCATTCACCATCTCGGAATCGCCAGCATCAACCTGGGCTATGGCGGCGAAGATCAAGGCGGCGGTCAATATCATTCCGTCTACGACGACTTCTATTGGTATACGCACTTCCAAGATACTGATTTCGTCTATGGACGCGCCCTTGCCCAGACGGCGGGCACAATGATGATGCGGATGGCAGACGCCGATGTGATTCCCTTTCAGTTCGGAGACCTCGCCGACACGGTTCGGACGTATGTAACCGGAGTGAAGAGGCTGACAGACACGATGCGCGCCGAAATCAAGGAGCGAAACACCGAGATTGCCGACGGTGTGTACAAGGCATTGGAAGATCCGAAGAAGAAGCGCGTTGCTCCTGAGGTGGAAACCCTTCCGCCCTATCTAAACTTTGCTCCGCTCGATCAGGCGATCGACGATCTGACGACAGCGGCAGCGGAGTATGACAAGGCGTTCACGGCGAATGCGCTGAAGGCGCCTCCTGCGCTCAATCTCCAACTCATACAGAGTGAGCGAGTGTTTCTCGATCCGGCGGGATTGCCGAACCGGTCGTGGTTCCAGAACATGATGTATGCTCCGGGGTTCTATACGGGCTACGGCGTGAAGACGCTGCCAGCGGCTCGCGAGACGATCGAACAGAAGCAGTGGAAGGACGCGGATGCACAGATTGCGCGGACTGCTGCTGCCGTAGAACGCGAGGCTGCGCTGCTGAAGAGCGCGACGCAGACCCTTACCGGCAAATGACGGCTTAGGCACCTTCCGAAGTGCGTATCTGGATTTTCCTGGCCTGTTCATACTTTCAACTCCTGAGAGTGCGATAAGCTTTAGACTTCTATGAGCACTACCAAGCGAAGCTCTCGAAAGAGCGTCAACGCGAAGAAGGCTACGGAAACGACGGTTGAGAATCTGTTTCTCAGCCGGGATGAATCGTGGATGCGATTTAACCAGCGGGTACTCGAAGAGGCACAGGACGAGACAAATCCGCTGCTGGAGCGAGTGAAGTTCCTTGCGATCACGGCGAGCAATCTGGATGAGTTTGTGGAGATCCGGGTGGCGGGGTTTCTGCAGCGGATCGAGGATGGTTACAATCAGGCGCAGCCGCCGGATGAGGGGGGGCTGACTCCGCAGGAACGGTTGGATGGGTTGATGGAGCGTATCGTGCGCTTCGTTGAGGCGCAGTACGGATGCTGGAACGAGCAGTTGCTCCCGGCGATGGGGGCGGAGAAGATCCGTGTGCTGCGGTGGAGCGAACTGGGCGAGAAGGCGCGGGCGCAGGCGCTGGAGTTCTATGACACGGAGGTCGATCCGCTGCTGACTCCGGTGACGGTCGATCCTTCGCATCCCTTTCCGCGGGTGTTGAACAAGGCGCTCTGTATCGGCCTGCTGCTGCGGCATAAACGACGCGGCCTGAAGGGAACGACGGCGCTGGGCGTGGTGACGGTGCCTCGCGCGCTGCCGCGACTGGTGCCTCTGGTCGGCGCGGAAGGGTATTGCGACTTCATTCTGCTGCATGAACTGGTCGAATCGCAGGTGGAGAGGATGTTCCGTGGGTATGAGGTGCTGTCGCGGTCGGCGTTTCGAGTGACGCGAAACAGCAACCTCTACATGCAGGAGGAGGAGTCGCGCTCGGTGCTCGAGAGCGTGCGTGCAGAGCTGCATAACCGGCGCAAGGGCGATGCTGTACGGATGGAGATTGAGAGTTCGGCCACCGAAGAGATGGTGGAGCGGCTGCGGATCAACTTCGAACTGGATCCGTGGCAGGTGTTCCGTACGGACGGACCGGTGAATCTGTCCCGGCTGATGAACCTGTACTCGGAGGTGAAGCGGCCGATGCTGAAGTATCCGGCGTTTGTTGCCAAGGAGTTCAAGCTGAGTGCGAAGTCGACCGATATCTTCGACGAGCTGCGGAAGCGCGATGTGATGCTGCATCATCCGTTCGATTCGTACAAGACGGTGGAAGAGTTTGTCGAGGCCGGGGCGCAGGACCCCAGCGTGATCTCGATGAAGCAGACGCTTTACCGGACGAGCAAGGATTCGCCGATCTTCACGGCTCTGGTTGAGGCAGGACAAAGCAAGGAAGTGACCGTTGTCGTCGAGTTGATGGCGCGATTTGATGAAGATTCGAATATTCGCTGGGCGAGGGAGCTTGAAGACGCCGGGGTGGGGGTCTTTCACGGCATCTTCGGGCTGAAGACGCATTGCAAGCTGGCGCTGCTGGTGCGACGCGATCCCGACGGCGTGGTGCGGCGGTATGCGCACCTGGGGACGGGGAACTACAACCCAGTCACGGCGCGGTTCTACACCGACATCAGCCTGCTTACCTCGAAGCCGGAGATCACGAACGCGGTGCAGAAGGTGTTCAACTACCTGACGGCGGAGACCGAGTCCGATTCGTACAGTCCGCTGCTGGTGGCTCCGTTGACGATGGCTGACCGGCTGGTGGTGCTGATTGAACGAGAGGCGGCCCATGCGAAGGCGGGTAAGCCGGCTTACCTTATTGCGAAGATGAACGGCCTGATAGACCGGCGGACGGTGGAGGCGTTGTATGCGGCGTCGCAGGCGGGAGTCGAGATCGACTTGATCGTGCGGGGAATGTGTTCCCTGCGGCCGGGGGTGAAGGGTTTGAGCGAGCGGATTCGTGTGAGAAGCATCGTGGGACGGTTTCTGGAGCATAGCCGGATCTTCTGCTTTGCCAACGGCGGCAGAGAGGAGGTCTACGGCGGCAGCGCGGATTGGATGCCGCGTAATCTGGTGGAGCGATGCGAGGTGATGTTTCCGGTGGCACAGGCCGATCTGCATAAGCGTCTGCGCGATGAGATCCTCGGGGCGTATCTGGCGGATAACACCAAGGCTCGACTGTTGCAGCCAGATGGGGAGTATGTGCGGGCGCCTCGGGTGGGAGAGCCGTTCAGCGCGCAGGACCACCTGATGCGGGTTGCGGAGGGGGCTGAAGAGAGGATTACTGAACGGGGTTTTAAAGTGGGTGTTGCCTCCTGATCCTCTGTTGGGACGGGGTGGGGTACCCCCCCATTGCCCGGGCGTAAACATGCTGCAATCAATGGTTTACGGGGTTTCGATGTCTGCAAATATGTCATAACAAAGGACTTACAGCTAAATATGTCCAAATAAAGGAGTTAGCCCCGGAGGGAGGCTGTCTCCCTGCGGGGCCTGCTTGTTTTTCGATCTATATATTTAGTATAGCGGATTGAGGCTAACTAACATGCCAAGTCTATTTCCTTTCCTTTGAGGCATTTAGATGGTTTTGGGGCTTGACATGCGATTTTTGGGCGGAAAACGCAGAAAATAATTGCGAGAGCAGAAACAACAGCAAAATGCCGGCCTCTTCGCTGCGCCCTAGAATGCCCGGGTTTTTGGGGTTAAGACAAACGCGAGTACGCCGCGGTGGCTGGGGAAAGGTCGAGGTGGAGAAGCGGATTTCTCCACTGCGCTGCTCACAGTGTCACTGTGAGCAGCTTCGGTCGAAATGACGATTCCTGTGTAGTGTGACTGGGCTTGGACCTACTGGATGGTGAGGTTGATGGTGGCGGTCTGGACGATGGAGCCTCCGGTGGCGGTTACGTTGACTGCGTAGGAGCCGGTGGAGAGGCTGTTTGGATTGAGACCGTTGGGGTCGACTCCACCGCTGCCGCAGCCGCTGAGCA
>WNFD01002851.1_pt1 | contig 17379 bp, 17 predicted proteins | sample 5400491 | NCBI WGS metagenome assembly WNFD01 (sample SAMN13153343, study PRJNA577476) | soil metagenome | isolation source: 120 cm saprolite under Douglas fir tree site 2 hole 2 replicate 2 | place: USA:California | collected 2015-04-18 | reverse complement strand
GCCGCTCACCATTGACTCGTCGACGGAACTGCGTCCTTCGATGACAATCCCATCGGTCGGAACCTTTTCTCCGGGACGGACACGGATGAGGTCCCCAACCTGAATCTCACTAAGAGCGACATCGGCTTCTTTTCCATCTTCGGAGATCCGGCGTGCCGTCTTTGGCGCAAGCCCGAGGAGCGCTTTGATCGCGCTGCTGGTCTGGCTGCGAGCCTTCAACTCTAATACCTGGCCTAGCAGAACCAATACCATGATGACTGCCGCCGCCTCAAAGTAGAGGCCGAGATTCCCGGATGTATCGCGGAAGGTGGCAGGAAAGATACCTGGCGCGACCACAGCAGCAACACTGTAGAGATAAGCGGCACCTGTGCCGATTGCAATCAGCGTGAACATATTCGGGCTGCGATGAACGATCGAGGCCCAGCCGCGCTCAAAGAATGGCAAACCTGCCCACAAGACCACGGGTGTCGCCAGCGCAAACTCGATCCATCCGAGCAACTGACCGGGCAGGAGATGTTGCAGCGGGTGACCGGGCAGAATATCCGAGACCATCACGGCGAGAAGTGGAATCGTGAGAACAACGCCTATCCAAAAGCGTCGTGTCATGTCGTCCAGTTCAGGATTCGACGCGTTAGCTGTTACGTTGCGGGGTTCGAGCGCCATGCCGCAGATGGGGCAACTTCCCGGCTGATCTCGAACGATCTGTGGGTGCATGGGGCAGGTGTACTCAACGCGTTCGGTCGTTGCAGAGAGATCGACCGGTTCGAGAGCCATTCCGCACTTCGGGCACGATCCCGGCTTATCCGCCTGCACCTCCGGGTGCATGGGACAGGTGTATTTACCTGACGCCGCCACGTTGGTCGCACCAGCAGCCCGCGGAACAGCCACTGATTGTGGCTGAAGAAGGGGTAGCTCCGTGTCAGATTGCATGTACTGCGCTGGATTGAGATCGAATTTCTTCTTGCATCCCAGTGAGCAGAAGGAATAAGTCAGCCCTTGATACTGGCTCTGTCCTGCTGCCTTCGCAGGATCGACCTGCATTCCGCATACTGAATCCTTTATAACCTTTGCAGATGCCTCTGAAGATCTACCCATAGGGTCCTCCTGCCTTTCCTATTGCTGCTGACGCATGAGGCCGCCCGATCTTACAGGCTCTTCCGGCAAGTGCAATCAAGGCATTTGTGTTCCGCACAAACGCCGCATACCTGGACCAACTTCTTAGCGACCGCTTTTCTTGCCCGATGGAGACGCACGGAGACGTTGTTTGCCGTCGTATCTTGCAGTTGAGCGAACGATTCCACGGACGCGCCAGCAAGATCGACATGCTCGATCGCTTCCCGGTATTCGGTTTTCAGGTCGCCAATCACATCGCCGATGCACGCGCAGACCTTCTGTTCGAGTTCCGCTTCGTAACTTGTGGGCGCTTCAGCTCCGAACAACTCGTGGGCTTTCGAGCGGGCAGACCCTCTGCGGTAATGATCGATGATGGCATTCCGCAGGATACGGTAGAACCATGCCACAACGCTCTCCTCGTCACGGAGTTGGGAACCATGTTCCAAAGCCTTCACATAGGCTGATTGGAGGATGTCTTCTGCTGCGGCGGGTTCACCGACGCGAGCCGCGATGAAGCGGAGGAACTCCGAGTGATGTGCAGTAATCCGCCCCAGAACTGCGCTTTCTTCAAGACCATCCTGATGAAGATCGCGTGGCTCAGTGGTCATCTCATCACCCCCTTTAGGCCGAAGTTGGTGGGGCAGCCCAAGTAGTAGCGCTACCCCTGTCGTCCCAACGCTTAAGCGTCATAGTTGGGATTAGAGTTACTTTGGTTGCGTCGATGCGCTGCTGGTTGTGCCGTTCATTTTCATGCCTGCCATCTTTCCCATACCCACTTGCACCGTTGCAGCAATCAGTTTGTCGTTCTTCTTTGTCGCATGGATAACGACATGGTCGCCGACCTTGATGTCTTTCAGGGCAATCGCTGCATCCATCTTGCTGTACTTCGTGTCTGCGGTTGCCGTTACAGTCTGCGTCTTTCCGTCCGTTGTGGTCACTGTAATGGAGTTGTCGGTGATGCTGGCAACGGTTCCCATCACGTGTTCCATTCCATTGTGCGCGTAGGCGCTGCTCACCATGAGCACGAGCGTGAAGAGAGTTGCGAGTAGCTTTTTCATGTGACTTCTCCGTGTATTTAGTGATGGTGCATTGTGGTTGCCGGCGTAGCTGATTGCGAATCGCCCTTCAAAAAGTCTTCTTCTTCCTTCTCCTCCTGAATTTCGTCGGGAGATTTAGGATTGAGGTGCTGCATCTCGGTCTCTTCGGCAGGCGTGAGCTGCGGTAAGTGCCGAATGAAGGTAACGAGCTTCCAACTATCCACATCGTCATCGCCCGGATCACCGAACGCTGGCATTCCGCTCAAACGGACACCGTTCTTGATGGTGTAATAGAGTTCACCATCCGACATCTCCTGCGTGTCCTTCTGGCGCATGTCTGGCGGGCGCGGATACATCGTCTTGCCGTACATGGTTTCACCGCTGCCATTGTTGGCATGGCAGGCAGTACAGTGGTCTGCCCAGTGCGCCATTCCTTCGTGGATCATTTCAGGAGTGGAGGCAACGGGGTTCTTCATGGTCTTGTAGCGTGATGGAATGGCTCCCCCGCGAATCGCGGCGGCCAGTGCTTTCTCCATCTGCATGGGTTCGGTGCGCGTGCTGAAACCGCGCTGCATCATGTTATGCATCATGTAAGCACCCACAACCAATGCCCCAATGACAAGCAGAAGCAGACCGATAGCTATTTTCTTTTTCATAGCGGCTACTCCGGCGCTCCGCCGGTATTCGGCAGGTTGATGGTTGTGGTCGAGGAACCGCTGGACATCGGGGTGTGAAGGCCGCCGCTCAGCGTGTAGTTTTGCAAAGCGATGGCGCTCCGCCAGACATCGTGGAGAGCCAAGAGATAGCTGATCTGCAATTGGAAGAGCGTGCGTTGCGATACCAGCACCTGAGGATAGGCTTGCGCCATGTTTTGATATTTCTTCAGATACAGCTCGTAGGCTCTCGCTGCCCGCGGGATGAGCTGTGTCTTGTAGCGTTCCGCCTCGAACTGAGCGGCAAGATACGACTGCGCCAGCGGAGCTGCCTGTTGCCGAAGAGAGAGCTGCTCACGAGCAACATCCTGTTCCGCGCGCTCAATTTCCGCCTTCGCGGCTCCCACGTTGCCCTGGTTTCGGTTCCATAGCGGAATGTTGATACCCGCGCTTGCAAAGCTCTGCGCTCCGGCCGCCTTGGTCGGGTTTTCGCTGACGTGCTCTCCATTATATTGCTCGCCAACCTTCAACTGAAGGTCGGGAACAGGTTCGCGCTTCGCATCTTTCAGACGTGCTTGTGCTACTGCGGCCTCCTGCTGAGCGCGCTTGACGGTTGGACTGTCAGCGACGATGGAGTCCACGGTTTGTTCGGCATTCAAATCCGGTGTCTTCTCAAGCTCCCCCTGCAATGGGCTGACGGGCAGATTACCTTTGCCTGCCAACGCTGCGAGGGTACGGAAGGCTTGCAGGTACTGGCGTTGTGCGGTGACGTAGTCCACCTTCGCCTGCTCGGTTTCTACTTCTGTCTGCAGGATGTCGGGAGCATCGGCCTGGCCGACATTGGCAAGCTGGTGAACTGTCTGCATGGCATCGAGCGACACACCAAGCAAGCGCTGGCGTAGTTGAACTGTCGCCTGGGCGGTCAGCGCATCATAGAACGCTTGTTGGACATCACCATGAACACGGTAGGTCTGCTCTTCCACGCCGATCTGGTCTGATCTCTTCTGCTGCTCATAGATGCCGCGCCGAAGTCCGAGCTTACCGCCGAGAACGACCGTCTGTTGGACAAAGCCGCCCTGTTCTCCACCTCCATAGGAGCCACCGCGAATCTGCTCGCCCTGATACCCAACCGATGGATTTGGATAGAGGCCGGCCTGACGTGCCTGCTCCTGTGACCTGCGAACAAATGCGTTCGCCTGTTTCAGTGTTGGATTATTTGCGTCGGCAAGCGCCTCAAAATCGGCAAGCACCATCGAAGGATGGGTTGCAACATCCTTGAGCAACTCCGGCGCAGGTAGATTTGACCCGGTCTTATGTTCTGGATTTTCCGGTTCCTGCAGAGTCATGGTTGCGTGCGTATCCGGGCTTTGCGAAGGCTGAGGCGCACCCATCTGCATACCGCTCATGTCATGCTGCATACCCGGCATGTTGTTCATGTCGTTTTGTTGCCTGGGCTGCTGCGGGTGGGCATTTTGCGGAGGCTTGCTCTGTGTCTTGTGTTGATGCTGCATATCTGTCTGTGGACAGCCAGGCATGGCCATACCCTCCATGCAGTGCGTGGAGTCGTCTGGTTTCGCGGAGGAGCCGGAACTTTGAGCGAATGCAGTCAAGCCGAAAGCGCTCGCAATCACAAGTGCAAGAGTCGTGATTTTCATCTTTTCTCCTCGCATTAGGCACGCTCCAGAATGGCGGAATAGGGGTCGCTCGACCGCTTCGCCTGCTTCATTCGGGCAATGACCTCGTCGTATTTGTCAGGTGGCAGTACACGAACAAACGTCATCATCCCCTGCATGAATCCGCTCCATCCTGCGCGCAGACCGTAGTTCTCTGGCCGATCGACCATTTGGTCCATCGCCATCATCGGCCCTTCCATGTAGGCGTCTTGCGGGAAGTTCGGAACATCATTCGCGTTTTTTGCAATGTCGTCCTGCGCCATCTGGCCCATCTGCATGCTTCCCATGTCATGCTGCATCCCGGGCATCGCATCCATAGCCTTCTTCTGCGAAAGCGGGCCGTTCGTTGTTGAAGTATCGCCAGCGTTTCCGACACCACCCAAACCGCGCCCCAAAGCGGGGCCGTAGTCTTCTCCCATGGGAGCGCCAGGTGTGCCTTTGAGCATGCCCATGCCTGTATTCATGTCTCCCCCGGCCGGCATCCCTCCGGTACGGGTCATCTTCCCGGCATTCGACGACATCTGGTTCATCATGTGGTGAGGCAAGTGGCAGTGAATCATCCAGTCGCCGGGATTATTGGCAACAAACTCGACATTGCGGGCCTGGGCGACTCCGACGAGCACAGTGTTGCCGGGCCACCAGCCAGCTTCGGGAATCCTCCCGCCTTCGGTTCCGGTGGTGTAAAAGGTGTGCCCATGCAGGTGCATCGGATGATGGTCCATACCGAGATTCACGAAGCGAATACGGACGCGATCCCCGAGCCGAACGATGAGCGGCGTTGTCGCCGGACCGGCTTTTCCATTGAAGACCAGCCAGTTGAATTCCATATTCATCGTGTTGGGCACGGTATTGTTCGGCAGTACCGCATATTCCTGCAGATGAATCAGGAAGTCCTTATCGCAATGCGGCTGGTAGGGCTCCTTCGGATGCATGATGAAGGCGCCGAGCATTCCAGCCATCTCCTGCATCGCCATGTGCGAGTGGTAAAAGTAAGTGCCTGCCTGATGGATATTGAACTCATAGACAAAACGCCCGCCTGGTTTCACCGGCTCCTGGCTGATGCCGGGTTGACCGTCGTTTTGGATCGTGTCTTCAAATCCATGCCAGTGGATGGACGTCGGCTCCGGTAGACGGTTCTCGAGGACCACGCGCACATGGTCACCTTGATTCACCTGAATAGTGGGCCCTGGGGCGCTCCCGTTGAAACCCCAGGCGTCAATCGTCTTGAGTGGGCTGATCTGCTGTTTCACTACCTCGGCGATCAGGTGGAAGACCTTCGTGTTGCCATCCATCGTGTAGGGCAGATCCCCGATGTCGGCAGTCACGACCGGCATGTTGAAAGCCGGACCCGCATGCATGGAGCGGTTGCGGGAAGAAGGCCCGTTCTGCGAATCGGCAAACACTCTGGGTGCGGCAAACAGCCCCGCGCCAAGACCGAATGCCTTCTGAATGAAGGTGCGGCGATTACTCATGACTTTCCTCGTTTTGAAAAAAGGGTCAACAGATGGGCAGTGCGGCACGCCAATATTCGCGCGCTACGCCCCGCGACGATTTGAAGAGGAAAGGAGGTACTAGATACGGAGGGAGGAGCCCGGACGTTGAGCGAGCGGCCTACTGTCGCTTCCTCGGCTAAGTGACGCGATGGCGGTAGTTCTGCCGGGTCCGTTGCTTCCCAAAGGATCGATCAGCAGAGCAACAGCCGATACCAGAAGTTTGCTTGAGTCTGCATCGTTCTGATCACTGCCCTTGTTGATCGCCTTCAACTCTGTCCCACAAGTAGTAGCGGCACAAGAATCACTTGCAGAAAGGCTGGCCCCTTTGTCGCTGTCCATGGACATGTCGGAGCAATGGGACATCCGCTCATCAGCGTGCCAAGCATGGACGTGCGTCGAAGTCCCCATCAGCGAGCAGCGAACATCGCAACTTGCCGCCAGCGCCTGAACGCTGACGAGAAGCAGCAACACTGTCACGAAAAGGAGCTTCTTAGGCATGTTCCACTATTTTGATTCACCAACGGACGTTGACGATGCAAAGACACATATTCGTACTGAAACAGCCCAAAACGTACTTCAGCATCAATCCTGATCGTAGCACCGTCCGCTTCAGTGCCGCAAAACTGTCGGATGCCCACGAACTGCTGACCTCGGGAAACTCGCATTACCGCAATGCAAACTTGACAGCATATAGCTTACTAAATAGCTTATCTGCTAAGCTAATATAAAAGGAGATTCAATGGGAACATCCCGCGAGACTCAGCACGAACTGATCGAGGAGATCGTCGGGCGGCTGGCGCGACGGCACAGCACTGCGGTGGTGCTGTTTCACCACGCGGTCGCGGAACGCCTGGGGTTGGGCCCAACGGATCACAAGTGCCTCGACTTGCTGCGCGACCGCGGGGCGATGACTGGCAGCGATCTCGGCGCAATCACTGGCCTAACCAGTGGCGCGATCACCGGCGTGGTCGCGAGGCTGGAGCGGGCCGGGTATCTGCGTCGCGAACCGGACCCGCACGATGGGCGTAAGCAGATTCTCCACCTGGCACTGAAGCGGGCGCACATCCAGGACGTGATCGACCCGTTGCGAGCAGACGTTGCCGCGCTGCTGGAACATTTCGATAGCCACCAACTCACCGCGATCGCCGAGTTCCTGACTCGCTGCACGGACCTTGTCTACCGTCATGCGACCCTATTACGCGCTCAGACACTCTCCGCCACTCTTGGCGTTACCGAAGAACGGAGCCTTCAACCATGACGCCCAGCCTCCGCAAGTTGGTCCTCACTGCGCATATCACGTTTTCCGTCGGCTGGATCGGCGCGGTCGCTACCTTCCTCGCTCTCGCCATCGCCGGGTTGACCAGCCAGGATGCACAGATGGTGCGTGCCACCTATCCGGCGATGGAGTTAACCGCCCGATTCGTTATCGTTCCGTTGGCCTTCGCTTCGCTGCTAAGCGGACTAATCCAGTCACTGGGGACTCCGTGGGGCTTGTTCCGGCACTACTGGGTCCTGTTGAAACTCTTGCTAACCATCTTTGCCACCATCGTTTTGCTGAAGAAGATGCCTCTGATTGGCTATGCCGCGCGCCGAGCCGCAGAGGCAACATCGTCCAGTGCCGATCTCCGCACGGCGGGAATCCCGCTCGTAGTCCATGCCGCCGGCGGCATACTGGTGCTGCTCGCGGTAACGATACTGTCGGTGTACAAACCATGGGGCCTGACCCACTATGGATGACGTAAGCAGCAGGAGCGACGGTATGAGCCTCGGAGGTCACCACAAACAGTAGGAGTAAAGGCGATGTCCGGTCCTGACAACGAGAGAATCGGCGGCGGCCTTCCCCGAGGACTCAAGATCTACTTCGCCGCCGGTATCGGTGTGTTCTTGGTGGCGGTGCATATCTCGATGCACCTCACCGGCCATAGTCTTCACCACGGTCACTGACCCTTCAGGGCCGTCGTCGTGCCGCTGATCGGAGTTCCAGCACTCATTGGAGACATGACGTAACCGCCGCTGGCTGGAAACGTGACCGTCCTAGATCCGAAACGCGCCGGCCAAGCGATGGGACTGAACGTATTCGCTCTCTTCACAGGCTTTGGACTAGGCAGGCCTCCTTTTCGGTTGGGCGCTGCAACTTGGCTTTACCAAAGCCCTGGTGATCTTCGTTGGAGTTCAATCGGCTACTACTTCAATTGGAGTTGCCTTGTTCCGATCCGAGCGAAGCTAGTTCGTCCGCTCTCTGTACAGACTGTTTGCGGGTGTTTCTATGTGTGACGGACTTATTCACGCTGCTGGAATGAGTTTGGACTGTATGAGCCACAGGAGAATGTACCGAACTGAGGTTCCCGGTTCCCGCTAGCGATGCTGTATCCACCGATTATATATGGCCTGCTCTCCACCTATGAACATGGCGCGCGAAGTAGCCTGGCTGCAGGGCGTCACGCTGGCATGGGATGTTGATCGAGTGCGGGGTGTCTGTCTATGGAGCCATCTCAGCAAATAGCCCCGCGCTGCATTCGGCGCCGATAGCTTTGTAGAATTGCTGTCTGCAACCGTGGTTCTGCTAGCGATTGTCCCGTCGTTTCCGCTCGCAAGAGACCGTGCCGCACGGCTGGCTGGCATCCTGCTTTTTGTCCTTGCAGGAGTAGTGGCGCTCGTGACGTTCCTTGCTTTTGTGTCTGGTGTCACTCCAGAGACGAGCTGCAGTGGCATAGTCATCACACTTGCTGCCCTTGTCGTGATGCCCGTTTTGGCCTGGGCAAAGCGTAAAACGGCACAGCTTACAAACAACCGAGCCTTGGCTGCGGATGCGGTCCAGTCAGCGACCTGTGCCTACCTGGCCGCTGTGACTTTGGCGGGACTAGCCATCAATGCCATTTGGCACATACATTGGGTGGATTCAGCAGCAGCGCTCCTGGCGTTGCCCATCTTGGTCATCGAGGGACGGCGCGCATTACGCGGTGAGAGCTGTGGCTGCTGCTGAATCCGGATAGTAGATACCGACTCTAGGACTTGGCAGCGGCTATCGAGTCCACCGTGATTGTCGTCCCATTTACCTTTCCTTTGATGGTTACATTCTGTCCGGCCAGCTTATCGAACTGGCTCTTGTCACCCTTCAGTGTGTACACCTTGCCGCCGCTGACAAGGGCAAAGTCAGACCCTTGCTTGACGCATTCGCGGGTGCATTGTGCAGGAGTCTTTCCTTGCATCATGTGATGCGCGCCACACATGGCATCGCTCACGGTTCCAGTGAGAGTCTGGCTTGATTGAGCGGAGGCCACAACGGTAGATAGAACAACGGAAAGGGAAAAAGCCAAGATTCCTAGACGCATTAGAGTTCTCCTTGAATTGTCGGTTGAATGGGTTGAGTTTGATCGGTGATTTGGTTCTGCGAGTGGAGGTTCCCTTGCCGTAACGCCCGTTCCTTCATCATGACGAAGAAGACGGGCACAAGGATCAGGACGTGGATGGTGGAAGTAATCATGCCGCCCACGATAGGCGCGGCGATCGGTTTCATGACGTCTGAGCCGATGCCGGATTCCCAGAGAATCGGAACAAGGCTTGCTAGCACCGCGCATACCGTCATGAGCTTTGGCCGCAAACGGTGAACAGCGCCCTCGATCGCAGCTTCTTCCACATCGGCATTTGTCAACGCTTTCCCGCTTTGCAGTTTGTGTTCAAGAGCTTCATGGAGATAAACGACCATGACGACGCCCGTCTCCACAACGATACCAAAGAGCGCAATGTAACCGACTGCCACAGCGACGCTGAAATTGTAGTGAAGCAGCCATTGCAAGAGCAACCCTCCACTCATCGCATAGATGGTTGGGAAGATGAGAACCAGCGCTTCGGCAACCGAGTGAAAGACCATGTACAGCAGCAGGAAAATCACGAAGAAGACCACCGGAAGAATCAGTTGCAGACGTTGTTTGGCGCGTAGTTCGAGTTCATATTCTCCCGACCATTGAAAAGAGTAGTTGGCTGGCAGCGCCAATTTGTTGTGCAGGAGCTTGTCTGCATTTCGAACGAAGCCGCCGTAATCAGTGTTCTTGAGATCGATGTAGACGTATCCCGTTAGCGCACCGTCTTCGTCCCTAATCATGGCAGGGCCATGTGAGAAGGATATTTTTGCAATTTGTCCGAGTGGAATCTGCGCTCCCGACGGAGTACCGATCAGCACTCCTCGCATCTTATCGATGTTGTCGCGGAAATCTCTCTGGTAGCGGACATTGATGGGATACCGCTCGCGCCCTTCGATGTTTTCCGCAATATTCTGCCCACCGATGCCGGATGAAACCGCTGTCTGAACATCCGCGATCGCGAGACCGTAACGGGCCGCCTCCTCCCGGTTGACATCGACATTGACGTAAAAGCCCTGAGCAACCTTCTCAGCAAAGACAGATCGCACCTGCGGTAGTCCAGAAAGAACATTCTGAATTTGTGCAGCGAGCTGCTGAATCCCGTCCACATTAGGCCCCTGCACTTTCATACCCAGCGGCGTCTTGATGCCGGTCAGTTCCATATCCAGGCGATTTTCTACCGGCATTGTCCAGGTATTTGAGAGACCGGGAAACTGGAGCTTCTCGTCCATTTGCTGAATGAGCTTTTCGTACGTCATCCCAGTGGGCCACTGCTCCCGAGGTTTGAGCATCACGGTGGTGTCGTACATATCGAGGGGCGCATTGTCGGTTGCGCTATCTGACCTGCCAACGGTGCCAAACACACTCGCTACTTCGGGGAAGCTGCGTAGAACACGGTCCTGCTGTTGCAAGAGTACCTTCGCCTGCTCGATGGAGATACCGGGGAGTGCAGTCGGCATGTACAAGGTGGACCCTTCAAAGAGAGGCGGCATGAACTGGCTACCCAGGCGTGATGCAAGCGGAAATGTGACAACGAGGAAGATTAGATTGACGACAATGGTGAGCCAGCGGTGGTGCAGGCAGAAGCGCAGGACAGGCAGGTAAATCGCCTGTGTGATGCGTGAGATAGGGTTGGCGCGCTCCGGCCGCAAACGCCCTCGAATCAGCATCATCATCAGGACCGGCACAAGCGTGATGGCAAGTATGGATGATGAGCCAACGGCCAGAGTCTTAGTCCACGCCAGAGGGCGGAACATGCGTCCTTCCTGCGCTTCGAGCAAAAACACTGGGAGGAATGAAACGACGATGATGAGCAGTGAAAAGAAGAGCGCCGGGCCAACCTGTTTGGCTGCGTTGATAAGAATCTTCTTCCGCTCTGGTTCCGACACCGGGTGAGCATCCTTGTCCTGCCGTTCAGACAAATGGCGATAGCCATTTTCGACCATCACAATGGAGGCATCGACGAGCACACCAACGGCCAATGCGATGCCGCCCAGCGACATAATGTTCGAAGTGACTCCCAGCCAGTACATCGGGATGAAAGACACCAGCACCGCGATGGGCAAGGCGAGGATTGCAATGAGCGCGGAACGAAAATGAAACAGAAAGACAATGATCACCAGGCTGACGATAATGGCCTCTTCGAGCAAATCCCGCTGTAGCGTTTTGATCGACGCATCGATCAGATCGGAGCGGTCGTATCCCGTCATGATCTGGACGCCGGGTGGTAGAGACGGTGCGATCTCGCGGAGCTTTTGCTTCACCCCGTTGATGACGTTCAGCGCATTCATGCCTTGGCGTATGACGATGATTCCGCCGACGGTTTCCCCCTCTCCATTCCACTCTGCAACCCCTTCGCGGATGTCAGGTCCGAAGCTCACAGTTCCCAAATCGCGCAACAGGACAGGTGTTCCATTTTTGCTGCCGACGGCAACCGTAGCGAGATCGTCCAGCGAGCGCAGATAGCCGAGACCGCGGATCATGTACTCTGCGCCGCTCAGGTCGAGAACGCGACCGCCAACTTCATTCGTGCTCATCTTTACTTTGTCGATGACTGCAGAAAGCGGAATGCCGTAGGCAAGCAGTTTGTTCGGGTCGAGTTGTACCTGATACTGCCTGACGAAGCCGCCGATACTGGCGACTTCGGCAACTCCGGGCACGGTCTCCAGGGCATACCGTAGATGCCAGTCCTGCAGGCTGCGTAGATCGGCTAGGCTGTGCTTGCCGCTCTTATCGACGATGGCATACTCATACACCCAGCCTGCACCCGTCGCATCGGGACCGATCGAAGGATGCACATTCTCAGGCAGCCGGCCGCTGATCTGTTGCAGGTATTCGATCACACGCGAGCGTGCCCAGTAAAGGTCGGTGCCATCCTGAAAGACAACATAGACATAGGAGTCACCGAACATGGTCTGCGCACGAACAGCTTTGACATGGGGCGCGGCCAGCAGGCTAGTCACAATCGGGTATGTCACCTGATCTTCGATGACATCGGGCGGCTCGCCCGCCCAACTGGTATGGACGATAACCTGTACATCCGAAATGTCCGGTAGTGCGTCCAGCGGCACATGCTGCAACGACCAGATTCCGGCAAGTGTGAGCAGCAACACTGCGGTAAAGACAAGGAAACGATTGCGAGCGCAAACGTCAATAATCCTGGAAAGCATTACATGCCTCCTGTCGCGTTCACGCGCAATTGCTTCGTTGCGATCACTTGACCGTTCTTCTGGACGGAGATGGTGACGTGCCATGTGCCACCAGAGCCCAGCGTCCCAACACCCTCATACAAGCCGTTACCTTTGTCGGTGAGCTTGGTGGTCGTGTTCATCGCTGCCATGCCCATCGCCGGCATAGAAGGCATGAAGAAGGTGACCGTCACTTCCGCGCCCGTAACAGGCGCATTTCCAGCACCGGTCAGGTGAACACGAAACGTATTGACGCCTTTGTTCGGCGGATTCGGATCAGTGGTAAAGTCGATGTTCGCTTGAGCAGCGGGTGCATTCGCTGGTGGAGCGTTGCTCCCAGCACCTGGCGGAGGCGGCACAAAGGAACCTGCCGCAGCCTGCAATTGACTTTCGGAGTCGATAAGGAAGCTAGCCGAGGTAACGATAGACTGATGTGCTTCCAACCCTTTGAGCACTACAAAGTCATCGCCCACTCGTGGACCGATTGTGATCTCCTTTGGCTCCAGGTTGCCGTTGCCGTGATTGAGGAAAACCAATTGCCGTGTGCCGGATTGGAAGACAGCCGACGCAGGGGCAACGAGCTGACGTCCCAGGCTGGTTTTTAGATCGACATTCACGAACATGCCTGGCTTCAGCTTGAGTCCCGGATTCGCCATCGCCAGGCGCACACGAACGGTGCGAGTTGCCATATCCACTTGCGGCAGGATCTCTTCAATCTGGCCGGAGAATGTGCGGCCAGGATACGAATCAACGGTGATCTTTGCTGTATCGCCCGGCTTCACGCGGCCAACCTCGTTCTGGAATATCTGCGCGTAAACCCAGACACGCGAAAGATCGGCAACGGTGTAGAGTTTGGTCGAAGGCTCGGCATACATATTGGGCAGAGCATTTCGCTCGATAATGTATCCCGCAACCGGGGAGTTGATGGTGAGATCAGTAATCGGTTTGCCGGTTTCCTTCAGCTTTGCAATCTCGCTCTGCGGAACCTCCCATTGCTCCAGTCGTTGTTCTGCTGCTGTCGACAACGACTCTGCTCCAGATGCGACTCCATCCACAGTGCTGGCACTCAACGCCTTCTGATTCTGTCTTGCCAGCAGATACTCCTGCTGGGTTGCCACAAGGTCCGGGCTGTAGATGGTGAAGAGTGGTTCGCCCTTGCGCACATACTGATAGGTGGCATTGGCAAATACTTTGCGGATGTAGCCGGGAAAGCGCACCTGCACGTAGGAGAGAAGACGCTCATTGATGTCCACCGTGCCGGTCGCACGTATGTCGTCGCTCAGTTGCTTGTACTCGACAGTACCCGTTTTGACTCCGATGCTCTGCATCCGCTCGGGCGTGAGTTGGATGGGAACGAGCGAAGTTTCCATTTTCTGTTCTGGCACATTCGGCGTCGACTGCTCCATGTCGGTGGATGGGCCAGTAGCCACAGGTTGCACATCCCCGGACATCGGCATGTTCATTGCTCTGGGTTGTTTCGCCAAATGAGAACGATACGCCCAAATACCTGCCACAACTGCGAGGATAGTGATCCAGACGATAGAGGTCCTCAAGACATATTTGTTCATCGCAGTGTCGCTCCTGTCAGCGTTTCGAGGTGGGCCAAAGCAGTTTCGTGATCGACAAGGGTCTGCGCATATTCGAGCTTCAGGCTGAGAAGGTCGGTAAAGTACGAGAGGACATGAGTAAACTGCTCGCGATTGGACGAGTATGCGCTCAGTGTTGCCCGGTATGCTGCGTCGGACTGTGGAATCAGACCTTCTCGATATTCCTTCAACAACTCTTCATCGCCGGTTGCCTTCACATACCCTTCCTGGACCTCAGCGAGTTGCTGTTGCAGATGCGCGGTGAGTGTCTGTTTCGATTCGGTACGCTTTTCCGTAGCCTCTGCGATCCCTGCATTCACACGTTTCTTGCGCGGGAAACGCACATCGAAGGTGAACATGTAATAGTCCCGATACTTGCGGTCGGTGTTCTGGTACATATAACCAATTTCAAAGTCCGGCTTCCCCTCGCGCTTTGCGGACGCCAACTGCGCATCCTGCTTCCGAATGGAACTTGCATCGACCTGGATCTGAGGGTTGTTCTGCCGGACCACCACAAGCAGCTCATCGGAGGTGCGTTTGAGCGGCGTTTCGATCAGGTCTTCCGTAACAATCTCCGGAGAGCCCTGATCCCGATTGAGTAAACCTTTGAGATGCGCCTGTAACTGACCCATCTGTTGATGGTGCATGGTGATCTCTTTCACGATCTTCGTTCGGTTGACCTGTGCCTGCAGGACATCCTGCTGCATCCCTTGCCCGACCTGATAATGGACCGTGGCATCCTGAATGAGCTGGTCAAGAACGCCTTCGTTTTGCCGTAGGATGTCAAGCGTCTGTTGCAGATAGGCTAGTTGGAGATAGTTCGCCTTGATCGCGTCGGCTATGCTGGTTTTCGTTACCTCAATTTCAGCTTGCTTGGTATCGGCGTCACGCTCAGCGACCTGTCCGCGGAGCCGTAATTTCCCCGGATAGGGGAGCTCCTGCGACGCTCCAACACCGATGTAGGCAAAGTCGCTGTTGGTATATCCGGCAAACGGCCTCGGACTGCCCACACTAAGCTGCTGGTAGGTGAATTTCGGGTCGGGCAATGTAGTCACCTGCGGTGCCACTTGCCTCGCGGCTCGTGCGCCATGATCGGCTGCGGAGATTTGTGGGTTGTTTGCCTCGGCCTCCGCTAGAAGCTGAGACAAAGATGTGGGCGGGCTCGTCACCGGCGTCTGTCCGAAGGCAGAAAATGCAGTGGCCAGCACAAGCGTGGCGGTCAACAAAGAGACCACGTTCATACGGAAGCTCCAATCTCAAATGCAGTTCAAAGCATTCGCCGAAACACGCAGACAAGCGTGTGCGCTCGGCAAAGTAGAGTGCGAGAGAGGAACGAACTAGATTCTTAGGATGGAAACCGTGGCGGGAGGAGACTTCGAGGGAGAGTAGTCGACATGTTCAACCCGTCCAGCGACAATGGAGGCCCGATTCAGCAGTTCATAGGCAGTCAGCCAGATCGCCGTTACTGCGACTGGGTGGAGCGCCACCGTCTTTGTATCCAGGGCATTGTCGTGAACGCTCGGCGGAGTCTTCTGGCAGCAACCATGCGACGCCGGCATCTCCATCTGCCCACATTGGTTCTTCATCATGCGGCAGCAGGCGCGCTCTTGAGTGCTCATCTGCGCATTGGGAACCATGCAGGCCATTGCTGGAGCCAGGCATGACACCAGCAGCAAGACCAGCACACCGAGTTGGCGGAGAACACGCATTCCTGTAATTAGACTACGTCTCCCTGACGAATGGAGCAAACAGCGAATCAGTGAGTACACCTGAATCAGTGCCGCTCATCTTGCGATCTGGGAAGGGAAGCCAACTGCTGCAGTCGATTTCATGATGGCATCCGGCGTTGTCTTCGCATCGTCGAAAGACACAATAAGTTCTTTCTTCTCGTAACGAACCGTGACACTCGCAACGCCTTGTTCCTTCATCAATGCCTTCTTGATGGTGACGGGGCAGGTTGGGCAAGTCATCCCCGGTACGGCCAAGGTCACGGACTTGGGTGCGGCCCAGAGTGGGGAGGAGAGGGCAAATAGAACAGTGGCGATCGCGCCATGCAGCAGTTTCATCGGAGTCCTTTCAAAGGCAAGAGATTAGTAGAAGAAGCGTGCGAGGTATGGAAAAGCGAATGCTACGACAGCCAACAGCGCGACTACTGAAAAGATGAATTTCTGCGTGCGGCGTGTACGTGGTGTGGAGCAGCTACCATCTACGTCGCAATCCTTCGCTCGCCGAAAGATGCGGAAACCCGCTAGCAGTAAGGCAATTAAGGCAAATCCCAGGAACAACGGGCGGTAGGGTTCCAAGGCCGATAGGCTTCCGATCCATGCACCACTGAAACCCATCATTACGAGAACGAGTGGCCCCAGGCAGCAGGAAGATGCGAGGACGGCGGCAACACCGCCGACTGCAAGGAACCCCGAACTGCTTGTTTGTTTTGAGTTCACGCGCATCTTCTTTCACGCGCTGCCTGTTGAATGACTTTGGGCGCGACCGATGAGCTGCAACCTGTCCACGGTGCCTTCGTCGTAGACCCGATAACCTGCGTCGGTGCGCTGAGCCCGAGGTATGAGGCTCTGCTTTTCATAGAAACGGATGGTGTCAACACTCAGCCCTGTGCTCTGTGCGACCCTTCCAATCTGCATCGATGACGACCTCAGAGTCAGCATAAACTCTGGAGCCCACTCGAGAGTCAAATACGATAACAAATGGGCGAACAACTGGAGACTGCGGCCGAGGAATTAGCAACTACCCTTCAGAACGCACCAGACGCCTGTCCCTCTAACTTAGGACTTGGCGAATGAGATCACAATCCCACCGGCAACGATCAGAGATCCTCCAGCCAGCACCATTAGAGAAGGAGCCTGCTTGAAGAATATCCATGAGATTAGCTGAGCAATGATGAAGAAAAACACTACATAGAGCCCCAGCAGCTTTCCAAAGTCCCAAGGCGGTGCATTGACGGTCCAGCCGTAAGTGAAAAGAATGACTGCTGCTACTGCAAACAGTGCGTATCGATGCCAGTTGGTGTTTGCATGTAAACCCACTCTGATGATGGCATCACCACCAGCCTCAAGGGTGGCTGCGAAAAGCAAAACCAGGATTGCAGTATTTAGACTCATCAGGATCGACTCCTACTAACTAGGAGCGTGTTGAACTTCGCCATGGCGTGGCGGATTCCGTGGGGATTTGCGAACTTGCGTAGATGGAATCTGTTCGGATGTCGGGTTCAAGCTGTATTCATGCGGCTTTCGGTACCTCCGGGAAGCTGTCCCGGAGG
>WNFD01002850.1_pt1 | contig 17379 bp, 11 predicted proteins | sample 5400491 | NCBI WGS metagenome assembly WNFD01 (sample SAMN13153343, study PRJNA577476) | soil metagenome | isolation source: 120 cm saprolite under Douglas fir tree site 2 hole 2 replicate 2 | place: USA:California | collected 2015-04-18 | reverse complement strand
GACAACATCATCCAGCCACCGACGGCCTCGGGCGATTGCGCTTACCAGGCGTGCGCGGTGTTCGAACTTCTCCGGCCGGACGTCGCCTCGAGATGCATTGTTCGGGAGCAGGATTTCGCGGGACTTCCTCGACGGCGGCTTTTCCCAGGGAATTGAGATCTGATTCGAGCAACCGGGTGCTTCGTCCGCGTTATCTGATTTGAGGCGTACGATCAGCCGATCTTTGTGCACCACGATCCCATCAATCAACTGTGCGAGGGCGCCGCTATCTCCCAGGGATACAGCGCTCGTTGCCGACTTGCCTTGATCGGTGGTGAGATACTGCGTTAGTGCCTTTGCTACAGTTTCTTCGATGTCAGGGGCGGGGACACGCGAGACCGACCCGGCCGACGCGGTCTTGGCTTCGCCATGCAGGAATGGCGTTGACACGTAGTAGCGATAGCGAACGCCAGCTTTTGTGGCGTGCGTCGGAACCATGCGATGGCCGGCATCGTCGAACAGGAGTCCGGCCAGCAAGTGGTCGGACTTGCTGCGTACAATGGAGCGGTGGGACCATTGGTCTAGGGATTTCTGCCGGACTGATTCAAACAACGCGCGATCCATGATCGGAGGCTGCTCGCCGGCCAAAATCTCGTCCTTGTATTTAACCTCGCCGATATAGAAGTGATTGGCCAACACGTAGTACAGCGTGCCGCGGCCGAAGAGGATACCACCGCGCGTCGCTCCTGTTGAGAGCTGTTTGACCCTTGTCCTGATGTTGCGTTCTTTGAGGTCGCGCATTAGTTCATTGACGCTGCCAAGTTCCAGATACCGCCGGAAGATCATTCGGACCAGCTCAGCTTCTTCTTGGACGATGGCAATCTTTCCCTCTTTCATCTCATAACCGAAGGGCAGGGTACCGCCGACCCAAAGGCCCTTCCGCTTCGATGCTGCGATCTTGTCGCGGATCCGCTCGGAGGTAACTTCCCGTTCGAACTGGGCAAATGACAAGAGCACGTTGAGCGTCAACCGGCCCATCGAGGTCGTGGTGTTGAACTGCTGGGTGACCGAAACGAATGAGACGCCGTGAGTATCGAACAGCTCGACGAGTTTGGCAAAGTCCGCCAGCGACCTCGTTAATCGATCAACCTTGTAGACGACAATAACGTCGATCTTCCGTGCGCGGATATCGTCGAGCAGTTTCTGGAGGTCGGGCCGGTTGGTGGACCCGCCGGAGTACCCGCCATCATCATAGCGGGAGCGGATCATGGTCCAGCCGGCATGCGCCTGGCTCTTTATGTATGCCAAGGCCGCATCATATTGGGCGTCCAGCGAGTTGAACTCCTGGTCGAGCCCGTGGTCGGTAGAGACCCTCGTATAGATTGCGCAGCGGACGGATTTGACAGAAGGAGCCTTCATGGCCGCGCCTCCCTAGTCAACCGTTCCTGCTTGTCCCGCAGCCCAAAGAAACGCGGTCCATTCCACCTGGTGCCTGTGATCGCAAAGGCGACTTTGGACAGGCTGTCATAGGTTTGGCCGTTCCAGGCAAAACCGTCGGCCATCACCATTACCCGCTGCGACCGTCGATCCCACTCCCGGACCAAAACCGTGCCGGGGCTAAGCTCAGTTCGCTTCTGGTCAAGGCTGGCCAGACGGGCCGACGTTACCGACCCAGCTTCCCTCGCAACCGTTCGGTCTAGCATCTGCCTCGTCTCGTGAGCGAGGTCACCAAAGCGATCGGCCTGGAGCCGATAGGCGATGACCGAAAACAGCAGATGCCGCGTCAGATGGTCGGGCGCGGGTCTCTGAAAGACACTCTGCCAGCGTGAGCGAAGCCCCTTGAGATCGAGACCGCGCAGATGCGCGATCTCGTCCTCAACGGATGTTTTGGTCGAGGGACGACCATTGCGACGTTTCATCTGCATCGCATCAGGCCGCCTGTTTGGTTCGGGCCGCAGGAGCAGGCGGAGCTTTGCCGTCCTTGATGCGATAGACCCGACCCTTCTCAGTTTGCTCTGAAACAAGGTTGAGCCCGAGCTTCTTGCGAACCACGCCGGCCAGAAATCCGCGGACGGAATGTTGCTGCCAATCCGTCGCAGTCATGATTGCGGCAATCGTTGCGCCTGCGGGCGTCCGGAGCAGTGCAACAATGCGGCTGTGCTTGATATCGGGCCGAGATGCTGATTTGGACGCAGCGGAGGCCAATTGCTTGCGAGGCGCGGGTTTGGTTTTACGAGCTGCTGAGCGGGTCGCGGCCTTCGGATTGGATTTGGGCTTGGTCACGGGATTCTCCGAGGTTTATGCGGCGCCATCCGCCGCACCACCTCAGCCCCGCCCAGGCAAATCACCCCGGCAGGGCGGGACCCCGAGCCCGTCTCAACCGCTCGCGTCACCACAGCAACGCTCCGATCAAGACCGAAAGCCAGTCATTTCTGAGCAACAAGATTGCTCTTCTGCAACAGCATGTGACGAGATCGGATCCACCACTGATAAGGTTTCTAACAAGAGCTGGTCAGTTCGCGTTCTAAGGACGCCAAGTCTCGTGATCGAGCGCGATTGGCATGCACTCAAGTCGGACTGTATCTTGGTGGGCCTCGCCCTGGTCGCGTGAGGTGCGCTTCACTCCCGCTCGTGAGCTCGTTAGGCTCACAACCTGAAGGTCATAGGTTCAAATCCTATCCCCGCAACCAAGATCGATAATAAAAACCCAGCAATCTCAATAGATTGCTGGGTTTTTGTCTTTAGGGTCCAACTGTCGCCGTAGGAAAATCAATGGCTTAGTTTCGTAGGTTCAAATCACCTGCAACCAATTGCGGTCGGCATAACCACGGCGGGCGAACGGCAATGATTGCGTATTCCTTCGTGTCATGGAGGAGGGTTTCGAGAATGCTTGGCGTTACGGATCGCTGTCTGCTCATAGGGGTAGATCGGAAGTGATCGACGTACGTCAGAATGACGCGATCACCCCATTTCGGACGTCGCCTGATCAGCTATCGAGGCCAAACCGGACGCCATTTTTCATTCGCTGCCCGAACGCAAAGTGCTAGGCTTAAGCATTGCACAAGCGTTCATCAAGGCGCGCGTGCGGCGGCGCGAATTCATCACGCTCATCGGCGGAGCAACCGCGGCTTGGCCGCTCGCGGCGCGCGCGCAGAAGCCGCCTCCCCTGGTCGGTTTTCTCGGCAACCAGCCGCCACTGCCGCAAAATCATCCCCGGGGCAATGCTCTCTTTCAGGTTTTCGCGACGACGGACTCGCCAGCGTGGCTGCGGGTTGCGGGCCATCCGATCGGAGAAGTGCGTGCGGCTTTAGATCGGGGGAACGACGATTGGTATGTGGCGTATATCAGCATTCATGACATTGCCGTTAAGCGCAATGACTGCGAACATGGAGTAACGGCCAACCGGCAACCGCTCCTTGAAATCGAATTGGAACGAGGAGTTGTCGCCAAGGGGAACGGCGCCGGCGAGAACTACTCGCTTTTGATCGTCGATCACCACGAATCGACATTCCGGGGCCGCTCGTTTCAGCACATCCGCCGGTATGGACGAGAGCGGCGTGCGCACAAGCCTATGCCTGCGCTGAAACCTGTCGATCATCTCGATGTCGCCGGACAATCGGACCTTATCACCCGTCCAGTCCACTGCTGTGATAAATCCGCGACGCGGAATCGCATAAGCATCATACGAACCGACGCCCAACGGGTAGCTCAGATCCCGGAACGCAGAGAGCACGACGCTGTCATGCGACCAGGTCTTGAGCTGATAGGGCCCGTTGGTCACCAGAAAATGGCCATTGGCCTTGTAGAACGCAGAGAGCGCCGCCCACCGCCGACGTGCTTCGTCAACGCTGACTAGCAGGCGCAACGTTTCGGGCCGGTAGCCTTCACGCTCGAAGCTCTCAGTCAACGCTGCGAACCGCGCGTTCAGGGGTTGTGAGCGGACGAGATCCAGCCATTCGACGCCGCGGCGAATGGCTTCCGTCTGCGAAAATGCCGCCCAGTTCCGGCCGACTGCTTCTTCCATCAGAACAAGGAGATGCCAGGGCAACGTACTCCAGGGCGGCGCCGGCAACGCCTCCCGCTCCGGGTTCGCCGGTGCGCTGGTCGTATAGACCTCGATCGTGAACACTTCACGGAGGAAATCAGCGTCACCGACCCGGAAGGATTTGGATGCCGTGTCGCTGCCCACAACCCGCAATCCCGCAAGCTCGCGGCGTATCGGCGCGGTCGCACTATCGAGTGATGGATCGTAATGCGTCTCGCGGCCGTCGCCACGAATGCCCCAGCGATATGCAAGGATGTAAGGGTAGAGCAGGTCGGCAATTGTCATCTTCGTTCCGTCGTGGAATGCGGAGCCGAGCAGACGATAGACCAGCTTTGTCCTGGCGAATTTGTCAGGCCCAATCGCCTGGAGCCGGCCGCTGTCCAGATCGGGTAGTACCGCGTCCGCAGGGATCGCAATCATATTCTCTGCCGCGGTCGATGGTTGCGCAGAGGGCTGGCGACGTTCGACGATCGGCTCGGCCAGAATCGACAGACTCACGAAGGTGTAGACCACCATAAGCGCGGTGAGCGGGATCTGCGAGGCCAACGCGAGCTTGTGCGTGGCAAATGTCTGCATAGCCTGCACATGCGCGAGATAGACTGCCGCGATATGCCCGAGAAGAACCGCCGCGATCGCCGTGTACCAGGCAAAGCGAGCACCGACGATTGCAATGTTCGGCCGGTAACCCGCCGTCCCGAACAGGTTCCAGCCGTAGCCGAAGGGATCGGAAAGCAGCGGAATGATGTACTGCCCCTGAACCAAGAGGAATACGAGATAATGCGCGAGGTGATAGCCGAGGGCGATCGGGATCAACGTGAAGGCGAAGCTCTGCGCGATCTGCCGCGGTGAAACGTGCCGCGCCGTGACCGCGCTCATAATGATGCAAACCATCCAATAAGCCGATAGGAACAGGAGCCAAAACCCAACTAGGCCAATCGTTCGTAGTACTACTGGGCCGAGCTCGACGACATTCGATAAACTCGCAGCGATCGCGGATTCTGCGACCGACCACTCGGGAGTTGCAATCAGGCCGTCGTAAAGGACGCTCGACAAGAGCAGCAGCACGAGTGCCATCATCGACAACGAAATCCGCTCGCTACCGGTCAAGCCCGCTCCAAATCGCCGCAGCAGAAATTGTGGTTTCGCTTGGGCGGTGCACATGTCCGTTGGCGCGAAACGGGCGAAGGTGCCGAATACAACGGTGAAGAGCTCGCCGTGCCGCAGCCAGGTCTCGCTGCCGAACAGGACCATGCCGGCCCAGGTCAGTACAGAATAACCAAGCGCGAGGTAGGCAATGTGTGAGGGCACAGCAGGTGTCGGATAAACGAGTTCGGTCCAGGAAAAGGCCAACAGCAAGAAGACGGCGGGCCAGACACCGAGTGCGCGGGGATACGGTTTGTCGAGCGCAAGATTGCGGCCACAAATGCTCCTGCATGTCGTCGCTGCCACGTCGAAAACAGTCCGCCATGGGTTGATGAGCGGCCAGATATTTCCGATGAACGCCGAAACATAGGCTAGCCCAACCCATGCAATGATCCAGACAAGCGTGGGCGCGATGTTGCGGTAAGGATTCTGATCGCCGAAAAAGCCCGCCAGCAACGTCGCGGCAAACAGGCCAAGAGCGATTAGCTTGAGCGGAACGCCCAACGCCGCGACAAATCTTCCGAGCGGGTAGTCAAACAAATCGACGCGCGAATAGGCGCGTACCTGCGGGGTGCTGCGTACAAACAGACCGACGACCACGAAGGAGAATACGACCACGGCCGCGGCACCGAAAAGATAATGAGACAACGGCAAAGGCAGATCATAACGCTGGCCGAAAGCGTGCGCGCCGGCTGGCGTGACGCTCATGGGCACAGTCGCAGCCGCAAACAGCCAGCATCGAGTAGTTTTCGAGCGCTGCTGACGAATCTTCTTACGGGTAGACCTCGATGCGAACAAGCGGAGCTTCCTCGTGTAAGTGGCCGCCGGCCTCGGCCGACCGATGGACTTCCACCGGAAACCGCCCGGTGGCGTGTGCCGCGAATTCCATCACGCCAATCGCGCCGGGCTCGATCTTCCTTTCAATGTCATAGCCGTGCAGGTGCAGGATGATTGATCGATCCGTGCTCCATCGAAGCCTGACGACATCTCCTTGCTTGACCCGGATGACGGACATGTTCTCTGCCACCCGCCCACGTTCGATGTGGAGGTCGAACGTGAACTCCGCGGCGCCGGCCCCGATGATCGTCACCGTGGTTGCCCAGGCGAGCACCGTGCTGACAAGACATGCGCGAACAATTGTGTTGCAAGGCATCGCTGCAATCCTCATCGCGGCGGGGTAGCCTGGATATCCGAGATCCGATTGGCCATCCATGCCTGGTCATAGGGCGACGGCAATAGAGCCGGGTCTGCGACGGCGGACCACATCAGTTGTCCGAATCTGTCGGAAAAGCCCGTGATCGGGTTCCAGGCCGATGTAGGTCGCGCATCGATTCCGAGATAGAGCCAGCCGTTCCAGGGGAAGTCCTTCAGCTTGACCGTGCGGATGAAAATCGCTGCATTGAGGCCCGTGAGGGAATCGAAGGCGATATTCTCGATCCCGGCGGAGAATTCGGTATTGAAATATTCCCTCTTGAGCGTGTAGCCGACGACGACCTGACGGCAGTTGCTGACAAGGGCTGTTACGATCGCCCGCTCCAGATTGATGCGATCGACCGGATCGCCGAAATCGCCGGATTGAATCCGTTGCAGGTCGGCCTCCACGCGTTGTCTTGCGCCGACATCAAGCGCGTCGCGCAGAACGAGATAGGCCTGATACCATCCGCTCCTCGCCGCCGGCGGAAGCAGCCAGCCGTTGATCACGGTCATTGCCGAGGCAATGAGTTCCGGCAGCTTGGTTTCCTTGATTTCAATATCCCAATCTGATTCCAGCGCCGTTGACTCGACGCGGAGCAAGCGTTTTGAGGAGGCATCGGTCGCTTTCACCTTCAGATCCTGGATGGCAGACTCAACCTGGGTGTCGGACAGCAAGCGTCTCTTTGCCGCTTCGGCGAGATCGACATGATGCAAATAGTCGCCATGCAGCGGTGTGATCGGATAGGGATGCAGGATTACATCGGGATTATTCGAACTGATTTTTCGGGCAATAGCGCGCACGGCCGCACACGCGGACACCCCCTCTTTTGCATAGGATGATTGCGGGTTGATGCGAACCGTCACCAAGGAGCCAAGTGATTCCACAGTGCTCAAATCCGACACGGAACCTGAAAAGTGGGGCTCGTTTCCGAGATAGGCATGGATCTTGGATTGCAGCAGCCGGCTCCCGGCGGCATCTGGGGCGATGGTCTTAATCTCGATCTCATGCGGATAATAAGATGGATAAACCGGCAGTTCGTGGCCGCTTCGCGCCGGCCCGATTACGGCTAAAGCCGCCAACAGAAGTCCAAAGGTTACGTGGCTCTTCATGGTGCAATCCCAGCAAACCGAAAGCCCGCATCGCGCGGGCGCATACCACGATGCTCAATCATCCGCGCAAAGCCTTCATCACCCTTTCATCGCTGCGAGCGTCCTTTGGCGAACCGTGGAAAATGATCTCGCCCCGATCGATTACATAGAGCCGGTCGCCGATACGGGACGCGGCCGCAAGATGCGACTCCGCCATCAGGATGGAAATACCCATCGCTTTGATCTTCATGACGGCTTCCGCGAACCGATTGACCGCGACCGGCGCCAGTCCCTCAAACGCCTCGTCGAGCAGGAGCAGAGACGGTGACAACATCATCGCGCGCGCGATCGCGACCATCTTGCGCTGACCGCCGCTCAGATGCATGCCTTGGCGTTGGAGCAGAGTTTGAACTTCGGGAAAGATTCCGAAAGCCTGCGCCTGCGGGTCTGCGCGCTTAACTCCATCCCGCCGGCGTGACACTTCGTCTCCAAGCCAGCGGCTGATCATCAAATTGTCGTCGACGGATAGTTCTGGGAAAATGCCGCAATCCTCGGGCGAATAGCCGATTCCGCGCTTGGCGCGTTCGTGGGGAGCAAGCTTGGTCAGGTCCTCATTCTCGAATACGATCTGGCCTGCCTGCAGCGGCAGGAAGCCCATAATGCTCTCGATCGTCGTGGTCTTGCCGGCGCCGTTGCGGCCCACCAGGCAGACGGCCTCCCGCTTGTCCACGCGCAGTGACACGCCGTTGAGGATGTGAGCGGGGCCGCGGTAGGTGTGGATCGCCTTGACCTCTAGCACAATCAATCCTTTCGCGAAAATGCGTCCGGCCCGGAGGAGCCGAGCAGGATCATCGCAACGTTGTCATTGTTTCTGATGGCGTCCGGCGTGCCCTGGGCGAGAATCGCTCCCTGATGCATCACGACAATTCGATTGGAATACTTGAAGACAACATCCATATCGTGTTCGATGATCACGGCCGTGATGCCTCCGCCACGCACGACAGAGGCGATGGTATCCATGATTTTGTCCTTGTCGCGCGTGCTCACGCCGCTCGTGGGCTCATCGAGAAACAAGAGCTTCGGCCGCAGCGCGTAGGCGAGCGCCACATCCAGGAGTTTGCGTTCACCTTGCGCGAGACCGCGCGCGATCTCGTTGCGCTTGTTCACGAGCCCGAATTGATCCAGGATCGTGTCAGCTTCGATGGTGACCCCACGGTCGCGATGGGCGAGCGTCGTCATGTTCCGGACCTTGCCGTCGCGCGAAAAGATCGCCAGCGCCACGTTGTCGAAGGCCGTCAGATCATCGAACAGGTTAACCAACTGGAAGCTGCGCGCGATGCCGGCTTTTACTCGCTCGGTCACGGATGAGTGGGTCACGTCGCTACCCTTGAAAATAATCTTGCCGGAATCGGGAGCGAGATAAGCGCTGACGACGTTGCAGAGCGAAGTCTTTCCAGCTCCATTGGGGCCGACCACGGAAACGAACTCGCCCTCTGCAATGGTCAGGTTGACATCATCGACAGCGTGCGTGTCGCCGAAATATTTCTTCAGGTTGACGGTCTCCAGGAGAGTCATTTCGTCCATCTCCCGAACTTTGCAGCGAGCCGCGAGGTCGTTCCAACGATCCCGGCTGGTAGCGCCATGACCAGAATCACAAGCACCAGGCCAAGCAAGAGCTGCCAATATTCGGTGCTGGCGATCGCGTAGGTCTTCAGGTAGTTGAACGCCATCGCGCCGACGATCGGGCCAGTGAAAGAACGGAATCCGCCCAGCACGGTCATGAACACGATCTCGCCGGAGAATGGCCAATAGAGAATGTCGGGCGTGGTGAGACCGTTGAGCGGAACCCACAGGATTCCGGCAAGTCCCGTAAAGATGCCGGAAATCATGAAAGCGATCCAGCGATAGCGCCGTACCGAGATGCCGACGAACTGCGCGCGCGTTTCGTTGTCACGGATCGCTTGCAGCGCCTTGCCGAACGGCGAATGCGCGATCACCCATAGAATGACCGTGGAGATGGCAAACAGCACGAGCACATAATAATAGTATGCATAGATGAAACGCTGGAACGAGCCCGCACCCTTGAAGTCGATGAGGCCGCCGACCAGCGTGAGATTGGTATAGGCGACCCGAATGCCGTCGGTGCCGCCCGTCACCCAGAAGAACTTGAAGGCAAGGCTCCAGAGAACTTGTGACAACGCGAGCGTCAGGATGCCGAAGAAAATGCGTGTGTGCCGCACGCAGACGAATCCGAAAATCGACGCAATGATCAGCGTGCTAAGCATCCCGCCGACGATGTATAGTTCCATAGAGCGCGCGCCGAGATCTCGCGCGATGAAGGCCACTGTATAGGCGCCGGTGCCGAAATAAGCGGAATGGCCAAATGACAAAAGGCCGGTGTAGCCAAGCAGCAGATTGAAGCCGAGCGCCGCAATGGCCATGATCAAACCGTAGGTCAGTAGCACCGTTTGATAGGGATCGACGAGCTGCGGCAGGATCGCAAGGATGAGGAGAATGATCGCGGAAGCGACGGTGATCCGCCAAATCGAGGTGCCAGGGTCTGCTGCTATCGCCATCGTCATGCCCTTCCGAACAAGCCAGTGGGACGGACGAGCAGGACCGCGGCTGCAATCAGGTAGAGAACTGCGAGTTCAATCTCGGGGAAAAACTGAATGCCGGCGGTGCGCACGAAGCTGACGATCAACGCGCCGACGAGCGCTCCTTGCAAGCTCCCGAGCCCACCGATCACGACGACAACGAAGGCCAGAATAAGCACGTCAATACCCATTCCAAGGACGGCCGCCTGCGCCGGTACCACCACTGCACCGCCGAGGCCGGCCATGAAGCAGCCGATGGCGAAGGCTTGCACATAGACGCGACTGACATTGATACCGAGCGCCGCAGCCATGCGTCGATCCTGTGAGGTGGCGCGCAGGATAACTCCAAACTTGGTGCGGTAGATAAAAGCCCACAATCCGATGGCGGCGCCAAGCCCAACCGCGACGACGAACAGATTGTAAGTGGGATAGATCAGGCGGCCAACGGGGATGCTGCCCATCCGATCCATGATCGCGCCGGCCGATAGTGGCGTGCGGCCGAACAGGAGCTTCATCACGTCTTCGAGGATCATGAGCAGGCCGAATGTAACGAGCAAGTGGTATTCCTCCGATCGTCGATAGAGCGGGCGGAGTAGGGTGGGCTCGATCAGCGCGCCGACGGCCGCGATAGCAATAGCGCCGAGCGGAAGGAGGAGAAGCATTCCGGCCAAGCCGAGATTTCCTTCCAGCGCGCGGCCGAGCGCACTGCCGACAATCCAGGCGGACACATAGGCGCCCAGCGCGTAGAGCGCCCCATGCGCCAGGTTCACGATGCGCATGACGCCGTAGATGAGACTTAACCCCGCGGCGATAAGAAACAGGACGGCCGCATAAAAAAACGAGTTGAGAATCTGGATGACGAAGATCGTCACGGTTTCCCCTCCTCGCCCTTTGCATCCCCAGTTCGCCCAGCCTTGTCAGTTGTCCCGCTATTCCGCAGTTCGATGCGTCCGATTTCCGGACTGATCGTATTTCCGTCGAGAAAGATCGCCGTGAACAACGTATAGCCGCCGGACTGAAGCGTGGCCGGCAGAGATACCGCAAAGCGATTGTCTGGTTGCCGCACCAAGCTTCCGGTGTCAGCTACCCGGCCGTCCTGGTCAATGACGACATAGTGCGATTCCGGTCGAATGGGCCGTGTGCCGCGCAGAGTGTCACGCTGCAGCGGCGCGCGGACGAGGCGATGGTCGCGTTGCTGCTTGACGGCGAACTCGGCGTCAGCGGCGACCTGAACGAGATTGCCTGCGCGCTCTATTCCGCTGATGAGTGCGCGCGCCGGATAGGTAAAGCCGTCGAACGTGCCGAGGCCGACGGGATAAGTGAATTCCCGCACGACTTCGAAAACGAACACGTCGGGCGACCAGGCCTTTAGCCGGTAGGGTCCGTTGGTCACCAGCAAATGACCGTTGGCTTCAACGAACTTGTCGAGAAGCTGCCATCGGGCCTTCGCTGTCTCGGGGCCGACCAGCAATTCGAGCGCTGCTGGCCGATAGCCGGTTTGCGCAAATTCCTTGATCAGCGCGCGGAATGTATTCAATTGCGCTGGATCGCGGACGAGGTCGAGCCACGGCAGGCCACGCCGCTCAGCTTCGCCGCGCGAGAACGCTGCGACGCCGCGCTCGACCGCCGCCTCCATCAACGCAAGCACGTGCCAGGGCACCGAACTCCAGGGTGGAGCGATTAGGGCATTCTGCTGTTCGTCGAAAGTTAGGTTATCGAGATAAACCTCGATAATCGGGCTGCGATAGGTGAAGGTCAGATCAGCGACCGGCCGCGTGGTCTCCTCCACGCGGATGACCTTCACGCCGCGCAGCCGCTCGCGTATCAGCTGCGTCGCAGTGGCGATCTCCGGATCGTGCGTCGCCGCATTCCGCTCGCCGGCGCCCCAGCGGAATGCCAGCACATACGGATAAAGTAAATCGGCCGCCTCCATCACCGTATCGTCGCTGAATGTCGAGGCCGACACGCGATACAGCACTTTCGCCGTCGCGCCTCGGCCCGACCCGACCGGGCCAAGTTTGCCGGTTATGGATTGCGGCATCAGCGCATCGTCGGGAACGCGAACCGACCGCTTGATACTGGACTCGTCCGCGGTGCGGATTTCAGCGCGGTTCTTTACCCATCGGCTATTATAGGGAATTGGCAGGAAGGCGTTGTCGCCGACGGTTGACCACACCAAACGACCGGCCGCATCGGTGAAGCCAGCGATCGGGTTCCAGGCTGCGGTCGCACGCGGATAGACACCAATGCGCAGCCAGCCATTCCAGAGGAAATCCTTAAGCTTGACCGTCCTCAGGAAGACGGCCGAATTCAAACCAGACTGCGAATCTGCGGCTATATTTTCAATGCCGTTGGAAAAGTCGTCAGTGTAGAATTCCTGCCGCAGCCGATAACCGACCACAGCGCGCTCGCAACTGCCGATCAATGCTGCCAGCAACCGGCGCTCGAGGTTGAGCTGTTCGATGCGATCTCTGAACTCGTTATGGGTGAGGCGCTCATAGAGTTCATCGGCCTGTTCTCGGTCGCTCGCTTGGCTGATGGCTGGGCGAAGCAGCTGGTAGGCCTGGAACCATCCTTCTTTTGTCCAAGGTGGCGCTGGCCAATCATTGAAGCCGATACCGGCTTTGATCAGCAATGCGCTTACCGAAATCTCATCGAGACTAACATCCCAGTCGGTTGCCTGGACGTGGGCCTGCGGCGAGAGCAGGGACAAATCGGCGCCGGCGCGAAACGTCGGTGCGGCCGCTTCGATTGGTTCGCGCCTGGCCTTGCTCGGAGACACCCGATCTGCGTGGCCGAGATAATCGGCGTGAAAGGGCGTGATCGGATACGGATGTATAACGACGTCAGGTTGCGCGGCTAGTGCAACGGCGGCCTGTCCGATGGCGTGGCAGCGCGCCTCGCGGTTCTGAAGCCGCGATGACTGCGGATTGACGCTGACGGTGATCAGCGACTTAAGCGACTCGACCGACTTGAGGTGTTCGGGAATCTGGCCGGAAAAGCGTGGCGCGGTGCCCACATAAGCGTGTAGCGGATCAGTCTTGCTGACAAACTCGCGAGCCGCCGCTTCCGGATCGAGCGGCTCGAGGCGGATTTCCTGCGGGTAGAACGAGGGATAATAAGATATCTCGTGGTCCGCCTGCGCGGATGGCGACGCAATAACCACCGCACACAACAACCCCAGCGCTTGGCCGCCTATTCGCGCCCGAGGCGAAGCTGCGCGCAGAGACATGTTCTGCTCCACCGAGATCACCGCAGGGCCCGCAGGATCTCACTGCGGCCGCACAACGCGAAAGTGGAGTTCGAGTCGCCGGCCGCTCGATCAAGACCCCACCCCGAACGCGGCCATGCCTTCCAGAAAAGGCATGGCCATCTCGATTGGTGAGCTCAGGCGACCTGCGGCCAAGTTTCTTTGATCCAATTATAAGTGGCCGTCGGATCGTTGTGACCATTGCCCGGCTTCGGCCAGCGCGGAGGCGCCGTGATATTTCGGATCGGAATTGTGATCATCCGATTTGGATCCAGGATCTGGAACGGGTATTCGGCCACGTTCTTGCTGAAGCCCGTCACCGCGTCCTTGTAGCCCTGGTGATTATCCGGACGGATATAGAGATCACCGGCCGCCGTCTCGAAATACATGCCTTCAAGCTGGCTGATGACCGCCTCATCCTCCGGCCAGCCACCTGTAAGCCTGTTCGCCTTCTCGACCGCCGTCTTGTACATATGGAGCGTGTGATACGCACCATCCGATTGGAAGTTCGGATACTCGTTCCAGCGCTTGTAGTACTTCTCGACGAATGTCTTGTTAGCCGGCCAACGATTTCCCGGCGGGAAGGTGAAGTAATAGTTCGCGTGCACGCCCGCGATCACGCCTTCCGGATGATCTTTGCCGATTGCATGCGGCGCAACGCCAAAAGCGATCGTGCTCGCAAACTTCGCACTATTGAACATCCCGTAACGCAAGGCCTGTTTGTACATTGCCACATAGTCGCCGCCCCAGACCGACGAAACGATCAGGTCGGGATTTGACGACATCGCCTTGGTGATGTGAGCGGTGAAGTCGGTGGTGCCGAGCTTCGGCCAGCCTTCCGAGACGACCTGGGTGCCGGGCACAAGCTTGCTGAACGCGAGGCCGAAATGGTCGAAGGCATTGCGGCCATAGCTGTAGTCCGGATGAATGTGCGCGATCCGCTTTGCCTGAGGCCAGGCCTGCGCCGCTGCCACCGCGCAAGTGACACCGTCCGCTGATTGGATGTTGGTAATGCGGAACGCAAATTTCGGGTTCGGCACCGCCTTGTCCCACAGAAAATCGGTGCAGCCGTCGACAAAAATCGTCAGCACTGCAAGTTCTTCGGCGACCGGGCCGAGCGCTGGCGTGTTGCCGCTCGATATGACGCCGGTAAACATGTCGATCTTTTCGGAGAGCTTCATACGGCGAAGCTCTTTCACGTTGGCGTCAGTGCCGGCTGCCTCGTCGGCGGTGATCGTCTCGATCTTGCGCTTGCCGAGAATGCCGCCCTGCGCGTTGATTTCCTCGGCCGCCAGGATGTGGCCCTTAAGTGAAGGTTCGCCGAGCACCGCTCCGGGGCCGGTCAAGAAGGTCATGTGACCGAACTTGAGAGGCGTATCGGGAATTTTTCCTTTCGGCGCAGCGGGAGCTTGCGCCGATGCAGGGGTAATGGCCGGCATCGCGGTTGCTGCCGCGGCAGCGCCGACCGTCACGCCGAGGTTATTGAGAAAGCTTCTGCGGTCTACGTTTCTCTGCTCCATGGTTTATCCTCCTTTGTGAGGACATAGATGATCTCGCTATGTTCAAGCTCCGTAATTGGGGGCTCATTGCCACATTTTAGGCCATTGCAAGACGCCAAACCATAGCTCTTTGATGTATCTTTTGGCGTCCGACGCGTTGGGCGTCAGCGGTTGCACGACTCCAACCCGGACCGATCCAGCGCCGCCAAATGCCGGGCGGTGCCGGGGGCATCGTTCGTTGTCAGCGGCGGCGTCCGCCGAGCTGAAGTGGCCTGAGCAGCTTGTCGCTCGCCGTCACCTTCGAGAGCGAATTCTCCGTCACGGGCAGCTACACCGGCAAGGGCGTTGCGCGTTACACGTCTTGACCCGCTTGGCCCGGCACGGTGCTGCTGAAGCCGATAGATCCTCTCGGAGGAGCGCTGGAACATCACCCACGCAAGGTTGCGTCCAGGCCGCCTCGATAAAGGGAAGTTCCGTGACAGGTGAATGTTGCAACCAAGTTGAGATGTCTCTTGCTCTGCAAAGTTAAAATGTCATTCGGCAGCTTCTGAAGTAGCCGGGGCCGTCGCTGCGTAGACGCCGCTATCGGAGCGGCGACGGCCCCGGCGGGCGGGCCGACTGCCATCGAGCCGCGCCAGTACATCGATCCGATTCAGCTCTCGCTTGCTCATCAGCACCACACCCATCGGATCCGCAGCCTCCAAACCTCACCACCAGGAGGGAGAAGACTGACATTCCAACTTTGCTCAGTGCTGACATTTTAGCTTTGCGCCTACAGTGAACAATCTAAAATCAGGTATTATGTAATAATTTCAATAACATAATAGTTGTATTCATCCGCGAACCTAGGCAGCTTTTGGCGTCGGTTGAGACGTTGAGCACGCGGCCGTGGAGCAGGCCATAGCGCGTGAAGTTGAAGGTATCGACCTTGATCTCCGCGTCCTGCCCGGAGACACGAAGCCGGTGTCGCGGTTGGAAACCATGGCCTCCACCTCGAGATGGCTCTTGAGCGGCACCACCACGAGCAGCGCCTGCGCCGGCGTGACCACGCCGCCAATGGTCTGCACGGCGAGCTGCTGCACCACGCCGTCGACGGGCGTGGTCGTGGTCTCGGCTTGGAGCGTCGCTACGCGCTCATCTGCGCGAGCGCCCGGTCCTCGGGCGGCAGGTCGAGCCGCTCCCAGACATCGATCCGCGCCTTGGCGAGCACGTCGGTTGTGCCGTCGTGCTTCTCCGTCCCTGACTTGCGCACGCCCTCGACCATCGAGTTGCGATTGACCGCGTTGGATAGGATCACGCAGCCGGACATTCGCCGGGCAATCGTTGCAATGCCGGTCTGGTTCGAGACGTAGCCGTTACCGTCGGTCGCCTGCTTTCTCTTATACCCACCCAACCGGGTCCGGTCGGTCAAGCCGGGACTTGTGGGACTTACGATCCCTTGTATTGTGAAGTGAAGCATGCGGAACTCGCATGGCTGCTGCCTGAAGGGCGCGGGTCACCATAAGCAGGCGCGAACCAACGTGCCGGTTTTTGGGACGGAGACCGACGTGGTCGTTGGCGGATCGTTTGATACGTTCCCCAAGTTGCTTCTGCGAAATGCCTCGCAGTTTAGCAGTCGTCCTGCGTTTCGGCATAAGGATCTTGGCATCTGGCAGACGTGGACCTGGACCCAGGTCACCGAGATCGTACGTGCTTATGCCACGGGCTTGCAGCGACTTGGCTTGCAGCCAGGAGACACGATCGCCATCGTCGGTTCCAACCGGCCGAAGCTCTACTGGACCGTGATGGCAGCGCAGGCGCTGCGCGCGATTCCGGTTCCGGTCTATTCGGATGCGGTGGCTGACGAGCTTGCCTATGTCCTCGCTCATGCCGATGTGAAGTTTGTCGCCGCGCAAGATCAGGAGCAGGTCGATAAGGTTTTGTCTGTATCCGACCGGGTGTCGCATCTCCACAAGATTGTTTATGACGCGCCGCGTGGACTCCGCGACTACGATCACAGCCGATTGATCGCAATCCACGATGTCATCGAAGACGGTCGCGCCGCGCTTGCGGCCGACGCTACGCTTGGCGGGCAGATCGATGAAATCATCCAGCAGAGTGAAGGTTCTGACATCTCGATTATCCTCTACACCTCGGGAACAACCGGCGCGTCGAAGGGCGTCATGTTGTCGGCGCGAGGCTGCGTTGATGCTGCGACGGATACTGTCAGGTTCGATCGACTCGCCGACAACGACGTGGCGCTCGCCTACCTGCCGCTCGCCTGGGTGGGCGATCATTATCTCAACTATGCACAGGGCCTTGTCGCAGGATTCTGCATGGCATGTCCCGAGAGCCGTGAAACGATCGAGCAGGATTTGCGCGAGATCGGACCAACCTTCTATTTCGCTCCGCCGCGCGTTTTCGAAAACATGCTGACGCGGCTGATGATCCGCATGGAGGACGCTGCGGGTATCAAGCGGCGAATGTTCAACTACTTCCTTGGCATTGCGCGGCGGCATGGCGAGTCGATTTTGACCGGAAAGCCGGTGCCGCTCTCAGGCCGGCTGCTCTATGCGCTCGGGCGCTTGATGGTCTACGAGCCCC
>WNFD01002849.1_pt1 | contig 17380 bp, 15 predicted proteins | sample 5400491 | NCBI WGS metagenome assembly WNFD01 (sample SAMN13153343, study PRJNA577476) | soil metagenome | isolation source: 120 cm saprolite under Douglas fir tree site 2 hole 2 replicate 2 | place: USA:California | collected 2015-04-18 | reverse complement strand
GAGGGTTCCCCAGTGGGCTTCGTCCTCCCCGAGCCAGTCTCCCTCGCCCAGGCGGGGCACCTTTGCTCCAGCTACCAGGGCTGGCTCCTGCGGGTCGAGGCCGTGCTTCTTGAAGCTGCCCTTGGTGCCATGCAGAAGGAAGCGGGGAGCATTGTCGCAGGCCAGCATCGTAGCGCGGCAGTGGGCGCGGAGGCGGGGGTACTCCAGGGTGATGTCGAAGGCGTCCTCGATGGCTGTGGAGTCGCGATCCTTGCGGACGTTGGCGGTGATCCCCTCGGGCGGGCCGAAGAGGGCGAGCGCCTGATCGACGAGGTGGGGTCCAAGGTCGAAGAGCATGCCGTTGGCATCGTTGCCGGCCTCCTTCCAGGTGGCCTCGCGGGGCAGGGGGCGGAAGCGGTCGAAGTGCGACTCGAAGGTGACAAGGCGTCCGACGGCCTGGTGGTCCAGGAGCTTGCGCACGGTGAGGAAGTCGCCGTCCCAGCGTCGGTTGTGGAAGGGGGCCAGCACCAGGCCGCGTTCGACTGCGATTTTGCCAAGTTCCTTTGCCTCAGCGCCGGTTGCGGCGAAGGGCTTGTCGATGACGACGTGCTTGCCGGCGAGGAGGGCCTCGCGGGCGAGAGTGTAGTGGGTCTCGTTGGGGGTTGCCACGACGATGAGCTGTATAGCTGCATCGTTGAGGGCCTCTTCGACGGAGCGGAGGATGCGGGCGCTGGGGTATGCCTTGGCGGCCTCGTCGCCGCGGCGCTGCACGATCGCCTCAAGTTTGAGGCCGGGGACTGCGTGAACGAAGGGGGCGTGGAAGACACGTCCCGCAAGCCCGAACCCAATTACTGCTACACCAATCTCTGCCATGCGATCTCCTTTGTCTGGACTATTCTGCCATGCTCGCGCCGGCTTGCGGCTTCCGTAAACTCAGTTTTGAAGAACGAAGATCGGGACAGCGTTGTCTCTGAAACAAACATCACTCAGAATCAAGTCCGGCTAGAGCTCAGCCGTTCGGACGAGGAACGATTGTTAGAAGGCCCTTGACAAAGATCGCTAGCAGCCGTAGAACTGCTCATCTTCCCGGGACCGCTCTACTGGTTTCCTGTTCTCTTGCTGACACAACGTGAGTCAAGTCTCTCGACTCTTCCCAGGCCCTTATGCGGTTCATTATCTGAAGCGATACCGGCCATCGATCGTCATGCGGAGAGAAGCTGAACTCCCTCGGCGCTTTTCCTCTCCAAATCTTCCATATCCAGTTTTCTGCCTGGATATGTCTCCGCTCTGCAGAGCGAAAACACCAGCCCGTAGCGACGAAGGGGACGTAGCAACCCTCCAAGGCGGCACTGGCAGGCAGTGCTCTGCATGACTCCACGTCACCCGACACCCGCGGAATATTTTTCCGCAAGGAAGAGGCTGCAATGTCAGACACAAATTATCTTGCGTTATGGCGCCCCGGCACAGGAGCGCAATGGTGGGTCACCGGCCTGAACTATAACGACTTCAAGGCAAAGGACCAAAAGCACTTCGATGAGGGTCTCCGGCTGGTATCTTTACGCGTCCACAATGGAACCTTTACTGCGATCTGGCATCCAGGAACGGGAGCGCAATGGTGGGTCACCGGGCTAAGCTATGGCGACTTCAAGGCAAAGGACCAGGCTTACTTCAATCAGGGACTCAGGCTTGTCGACATCGAAGTGCAAAACGGAACCTTTTCAGGCGTGTGGCGTCCTGGAAGCGGAGCACAGTGGTGGGTCACCGGCCTGAGCTATAGCGACTTCAAGGCGAAGGATCAGGTTCACTTCGATCAAGGTATGCGACTGGTCTCTCTCCGTGAGCCTGACGGAACCTTTACAGCGATCTGGCATCCGGGGGCTGGCGCCCAATGGTGGGCCACCGGCCTGAGCTATAGCGACTTCAAGGCGAAGGACCAGGCTTACTTCAATCAGGGTCTCCGGCTCGTCGATATAGAAATGCGAAACGGAACATTTACCGGCGTCTGGCGTCCTGGCACTGGTGCTCAGTGGTGGAAGTTTGGAGACGACTATGAGATGGTCACCAGTCAGGATCACGCCTATTTTGGAAGCGGCTTAAGACTAGTGAAGATGTTTCCCTACGCTGGAACTTGCGACAGTCAGTGGTTGAATCAGGTAGTGATGCCCACCGGTAGTTACAACTACGGCATCACGAGGACCGCAGAACATTGTCCCGGCCTGCCGGGAACCGGTGGAACACCGACTAACGGAGCAGTCGTCTACTATCGCTGGCCGTGCAGCACGTTTGACGGCAGCCAGCGCTATGCCCGGATGTCGGCCCTGACCTATTCGGATGCACCGCTGTTTACGTTGCCGTTTTCCGACCCTGCGGTCAAGGAATTGGGTCCATGGTTGTACTCGCCGGGCAAGTGGCATCATGCGATCGACTTCCAGCGCGCCGATAGGAAATCATTTCCGGTTCACGCTGCTGCGGCGGGTACGGTCATCTTTGTCGGGTGGGACTGGTGGTCGGGCAACACGATGGTCATCAGCCACGATTCGGGGGGAGTGAAGGATGCCTTCCGCACCATCTACATGCATCTGCGAAATGGGCCGAAGAATGATGCCGACAATGCCTGGAACGTTACTGTTCCGAAGTTGAGCGCGCCGGGACAGGCGCAGTACATGGACTATCTAACCAAGACAGGATGTCCGAAGAACGGCCCTAATCTTGCAAATCCTGATTTCTGGGGCACGGATGCGGACAAGATCAACATGAGCCTCGTGGGGAAGACTGTTCCGGCGGGAGCGCTGGTCGCTCACTCCGGTTGCACGGGGCCTGGTGGCTGCGGGTGCACCGGCGATCCCTGGGGAGGTAAGCCGAACACTCACCTTCACATCTTCTTTGCGCGAAGGGATCCAACGGACCAGGAGTGGTACTTTATTGACCCGTATGGCATCTATGCCTCGGGTGGCTGCTATCCGGCGCTCAACACGCCGATTACCACTCCCTGCGCTAGATTTCCCGTCGCATGGAAGGGTGGAATGGCGCAGTACCTTTGATCTGCATCAGGCTGCAAGAGGCGCCCGCGATAACTGCCCGGAGAGTCAGCTTTCCGGGCAGCGCCTTTAACAGGGTCCAACGTTCTGAGGATGGGGATTGGGGAACGCTCAGGGAAATCTCTCGCTCTTCTTGCGTTTCTGTTGTATCGGGAACTCATGAACGAAGTGGGCGTGGAAGGCGCGTCCTGCCAGCCCGAACCCGATTACCGCAACGCCAATCTCTGCCATGACACTCTCCATTTGGTCTGAACTATTCTGTCATGGCCGGGACGGTGGGTGCTTGTTCCAGGGTAGTCAGGCCAGCAGCGAGGCCATCATGCAGGTATCGCTGACGCCTGCTAAGACCAGCCCCGCGCCGACGAACGCGGTCCCCAGCAGGAAGTAGCGCGAGACGAAGCAGCCAAGGGCAAGGGTCAGCAGCACGAGCGACCCGGCGGTGGTCCGCACCTGTCTTTCCATGGACCACGGCCTCCGCTCGATTGAAACAAGCGGCTTACCCGCCGCACGCCAGGCGTCCACGCCGCCCTCGAGGACATGGAGCGAGGAGAAGCCTTTCGCCGCAAGTTGCTGCCGAGCCTGTTCTGCCCGCCGTCCACTCTTGCAGACCAGCGTCAGCGGCTCTGCTCGATCCCATGTCGCACTGGCTCGGCCGAGACTGCCAAGCGGAACCAGCCGCGAGCCTTCAATATGCCCCGAAGCGAACTCCGGATACTCCCTCACGTCGATCACAGCACCATGCATCGTCCATCCCCCCAGTTTGACTATATGATTGTATAGCGATATAAGCAATAAATGACAAAGAACGCAATGAGCGACAAGATGATGGAGTTGATCGCGCGGCGTTTCCGCACGCTTGGCGAGCCCTACCGTCTTCGCATCCTTCAGGAGCTGGAGACGGGAGAGAAGACAGTAGGCGAGTTGGTCGCCGAGCTCGATGGCATGCAGCCCAACGTTTCGAAGCACCTTCAGATACTGTATGATGCCGGGCTGGTGAGCCGTCGGCGCGCCGGTACGTCCATGCTGTACGCCATCAGCGATCCCATGGTCTTCAAGCTTTGCGAGTTGGTGTGCCGCAGCGAGACGCAAAAGAGCAGGCGCGAGTTCGAAGCATTGAGTGGGCAAGCGGCACCGAAGGAGAAGCGATGAAGATCGAACGATTCGAAGTGCCTGGGCTGGCGCAGTATTCCTACGTTGTGTCGGACGGAGGTCAGGCTGCCGTCGTCGATGCCATCCGCGACGTCGATCGCTACATCGCATACGCCGCCGAGCAGGGCCTGAAGATCACGCATGTTCTCGAAACCCACATCCATGCGGACTTCGCCGCCGGCTCGACTGCACTCGCAGAGGCGACCGGAGCGGAGCTTGCGCTGAGCGCCTACGACGAAGGCGAACACTACCGCTATGCCATGCCGCATCGCGCGCTGCAGGATGGCGATGTGATCGAAGTCGGCAGTGTACGCATCCAGGCGCTGCATACGCCGGGTCACACTCCCGAGCACCTCTCCTTCGTTCTGTTCGACACTGCGCGCAGCACGACCGAGCCGGCTGCTTTGTTTTCCGGGGACTTCCTGTTCGTTGGATCGCTGGGCCGTCCCGACCTGCTGGGTGAGGAGGCAAAGCAGGGACTTGCGCATGAGCTCTTCCGAAGCCTGCATGAACGGATCGCTCTCCTGCCGGATGGCGTCGAGGTGTATCCGGGGCACGGAGCCGGATCACTTTGCGGTTCAGGCATGGGCGATCGAGCCGAATCCACGCTGGGGTATGAGCGCGCCACCAACCGTCTCTTCAAGCTTGCGGAGGATGCGTTCGTCGGGGAGATTCTCGCAAGCGTGCCGCCCATGCCGGACTACTACCCGCGCATGAAGCAGCTGAACGCGCAGGGCGCACCGAGCATCGCGTCTCTTCCGGGAAGCCGTTCCATGACGGCGCCGGAGGTGGCTGCGATGGCGCAGCAGGAGGATGTGATTCTGCTCGATCTGCGCCGGCCAGGGGCGTTTGGAGGGGCTCACATTCCAGGCGCGGTCAATATCGGAGCGGGCCAGAACCTCTCCCTGTGGGCCGGCTGGCTTCTCGATCCGGATAAACGCATCGTTCTGGTTGGCGAGAGCGGTGATGATGAGGCTTCACGCCGCTCCCTTGTCCGTGTGGGACTGGATCGTATTGAGGGCTTTCTTGCCAAAGGCATGCCGGCGTGGATCGACGCCGGGATGGAGTTTGAACGCACCACGCAGCTTTCGACGCATGAGGTCGAGCAGCACTCCCCTGAGAGCCTGATCGTGGACGTCAGGAGCGACAAGGAGTGGGAGGGCGGTCGTATTGCGGGCGCAGAGCACATCATGCTTGGGGACCTTACGCGCGGAATCGATGCGCTCCCCACCGATCGTCCTCTTATCGCAGTCTGTGGAAGCGGGTATCGGTCGAGCATTGCCGCCAGCCTTCTTGCTCGAGACGGGTTCCCCGATGTGAGCAGCATGGACGGCGGTATGGCTGCCTGGCATCAGCAGAGGCTTCCGCTCTCCCGCGACTGATCTGCTTCCGCCGGGCAGTGTCAGACAGGGTTGGCTATGGATCTTATGGCTGGGTAAACTCTGCGGTATTGCACGTAGGCCGTGTTCATGACAGCGGTATTTTGCGGGGGGATGGTTTCGGCGACTCGTATGGTGGCGGCGCAGGCTGCCTCGACGCTGGGCCACGCTCCGATGCCGGTTCCGGCGAGCAGGGCGGCACCGAAGGCTCCGCCCTCTTCGGCTTCGAGCAGCTCTACGGGATGACCGTAGACGTCGGCCTGGATCTGTCGCCAGAGGGGGCCTCGGGCTCCGCCGCCTCCTAGCCGGATGGCTTTGACGGGAACGTCCAACTCCGAGAAGAGGGTGAAGGTATCGCGCAGGCTGAAGGCAACGCCTTCTAGCACAGCGCGGACGAAGTGGGCGCGGGTGTGGGAGGCGGTGATGCCGACGAAGGCTGCCCGGGCGTTGGGGTCGAGATGCGGGGTGCGCTCTCCGAAGAGGTAGGGTGCCCACATGAGGCCATCGCTGCCTGCGGGGGCTTCGGCGGCGAGGGCGGTCAGGGTTTCGTAGGTGAGGTCGGGGGCGAAGGTGTCGCGGAAGTAGCGCAGGCTAAGGCCGGCGCCGTTGGTGACGCCCATGACGTGCCATCGGCCGGGAGCGGCGTGGCAGAAGGTGTGGAGACGGCCCAAACGGTCTTTCGCGGGGGCGTCGGTGGCGGCGAAGACGACGCCGCTGGTCCCGATAGTGGCTGAGACGGAGCCGGGGGAGAGGATGCCCATGCCGACCCCGCCGGCTCCCTGATCGCCGGCCCCGGCGGCGACGGGAGTGCCCGCGGCGAGGCCAGTGGCTGCGGCTCCTGTGGTGCTGATGCGGGCGCAGATCTCGGGGCCTTCGAAGAGACGGGGGAGCCACTCCATCGGGACTCCGGCGGCTTCGGCGACCTCGGCGGACCAGCGGCGGTTGGCGACATCGAGCAGGAGGGTTCCGCTGGCCTCCTGCATGTCCATGGCGAACTCGCCGGTGAGGCGGTAGCGGACGTAGTCCTTGGGGCAGAGGACATGGGCGATGCGGCTGAAGATATCAGGTTGGTGCTCACGCACCCAGAGGAGCTTGGTGAGGGTGAAGTTGGGCAGGGCGGGGTTGCAGGTCAGTTCGATGAGGCGCTCGAAGCCGATCGTCTCGGTGAGCCAGTCGCACTGGGGCTGGGTGCGCTGATCGCACCAGATGAGCGCGGGGCGGAGGACCTGCCCCTCGGCATCGAGCATGACGCAGCCGTGCATCTGGCCGGTGAGGCCTACGGCCTCGATCTGGGAGCCGGTTACCCCAGCAGCGGCCCGGGCGCCGGCGATGGCCTCTCTCGCGGCTCGCCACCAGTCCTCGGGCTCCTGTTCGGCCCAGCCGATGTGCTCGGAGCGAATGCCGGCGTGCTCGCTGGAAAATGATGCAGTGACCTTACCTTCGCGGTCGATCAGAATCGCCCGCGTTCCACCCGTACCCACGTCTACACCAAGAAACATTCCGGCCCCTCAGTCTAAATAAAAGCTGCTGAAGCAGTTTATCCGGTGTGGGCGGAAGTCTGGGATCGACCGCGGATCGAAGAGGATTAACACGGATGAACTCTGATTCATGCGTGACTCCGTGGCTCCCGGGGTGTCATCTTGTAAAAATAACGGCTTCTTGAGCGCTATCAGTACTGTCTGTAGTCGCCTGCGGGAGGATGCTCTGTTCAAGTAGCTGACGCCGATGAGGCAAAATAAATCTACATGCCATACAACCCAAATGCTTTTTTGAAGATTCTGTGTGACTTAGCGCATCTCAATATACACAAGGTATTTGCCGCGGGCATTTTTTCGGCAGACGCCGACTCCCGATAGCTGAGTAAAACTGAAAAGAATGCAGGTTAAGATTATCCGTATGAGTGAAAGCAAAATAGCGCGTTACGCCTGGAGCTGTGTGTTCGCTCTTGGCCTGGGCGTGCTTTGTCTTCCGGGATACTCCCAGGGGCCGGGCGCGCAGACCGTCAAAACGCCTGACAGCGGGCCAAAGACCGCTACGGAGAGCTCGCCCACAGCGGGAGCTCAGCAGAACCTCTATGGGGCGTCGGGGCAGAACGGGGCTCAGGTTACGCAGGATTCGTTCCGCGGCAGCATCGTGGACGGCAAGTCGACCGGCACGGTGATTGACCTTTCGCTGGACGACGCGATTCAGCGCGGGCTTCGCCAGAACCTGGGGATTATCCTGCAGAGTTCGGCACTGAAGAATGCGAATGGCCAGCGCCTCGAGCAGCTTCAGGCGTTGCTGCCGACCGTTACAGGCTCGGCCAGCATCCAGGTACAGCAGATCAATCTTGCCGCGTTCGGCTTGAAGTTCCCCGGGCTCAACCCGATTGTCGGACCCTTTCAGGTAGTCGATTTCCGCGCGAAACTCACGCAGAACCTGGTGAACGTCTCAGCCTTGCAGAACTACATCGCCTCGAAGCATAACTTTGAGAGCGCGAAGCTGACGGCGGCGGATGCGCGTGATCTGGTCGTTCTGACCGTGGGGAACGCCTATCTGCTGTGCATCGCCGATAACGCCCGCATTGAGGCTGTCACGGCGGAGTTGGCCACCTCGAAGCTCTCTTTTGATCAGGCAGTCGCGGCGCATGATGCTGGAACCAGCCCCAAGCTGGATGTGCTGCGCGCGCAGGTGGACTACCAGAACGAGCAGCAGAGTCTGATTTCGGCGAAGAATCAGTTCGAAAAGGACAAGCTGGCGCTGGCGCGGGCGATCGGGCTTCCGCTCGATCAGGCGTTCAACCTGACGGATAAGGTTCCCTATGCGGCGTTCGACCAGCTCGATCCGCAGGTGGCGTTCGAGCAGGCGTTGAAGGTGCGCAAGGATCTGCAGGCTTCAGCCGAGCAGGTCAAGTCGGCGAGCGCGGAGAAGACCTCGGCGTGGGCGTACCAGCTTCCGGTGGCGAGCTTCACCGGGGACTTTGGCGATATTGGAACGACGCCGGGACACTCGCACAGCAGCTATACGGCTACCGGACAGGTGTCGGCTCCCATTCTGCAGATCGCCAAGACCAAAGGCCAGAACGAGGTCGCGAGCGCGCAGTATGAGCAGGCTCGCGCAAAGCTCGCCGATCAGGTGCAGCAGGTGAACGCGGATGTGCGGGACAGCCTGCTCGACATCCAGGCAGCGGCGAAGCTGGTGGAGGCGACGCACTCGAATGTGGAGCTGGCGAACGAGGCTCTGAGCGAAGCGCAGCAGCGCTTCCGCGCCGGAGTCTCGGACAATCTGCCGGTATCGCAGGCCCAGTCGCAGACGGAGCAGGCGAACGACCAATACATCAGCGCGCTATACCAGCACAACGTCGCCAAGCTGTCGCTGGCGCGTGCCCTGGGTGCGACGCAGACAAACTACAAAGACTATCTCGGAGGAAAGTAACTTGTCAGAGGAAACGCAGAATAACGACGCCACTACCGAAGAATCACCGGAGAAAAATTCACGCCGCAAGCTCATCCTGTTTGCGGTTGTGGCTCTTTTAGTGATCGGCGCAGGACTGTTTTACTGGCACTCCACCTTTACCGAGGACACAGACGACGCCCAGGTAGACGGCGATCTGTATCAGGTGAGCTCGCGCGTGACGGGGCAGGTCATCAAGGTTTACGTCGAGGATAACCAGAAGGTCCAGGCAGGCGATCTGCTGGCCGAGATCGACCCCAAGGACTACCAGGTGGCGCTGGAGCAGGCTCAGGCCAATCTGGCCAGTACGCAGGCAGCGGCTGCCCAGGCGAATGTGAACGTGCCCATTACGAGCCTCTCGACCCTGACGAGCACGCTTACGTCGAGCTCTGATGTTCAGGGCACGATCGCCGCTATTGCTCAGGCGCAGAAGCAGGTACAGGCAGCGGAGGCGCGTGTCGCCCAGGCCAAGGCGAATGCGTTGAAGGCGGATCTCGACGTTCAGCGGTATAAGCCGCTGGTCGAGAAGGACGTGATCTCGAAGCAGCAGTTCGATGCTGCAGTGGCACAGGCCGCCGCCAACAATGCCGCTGTGCTTGAGGCGGAGTCCACTGTGATCGGGCAGCAGGAGGCAGTGCGGCAGGCTCAGCAGAAGCTGGTGCAGTCGCGCTCGCAGGCGGTGGAGTCGGCGAAGAACGGGCCGCAGCAGGTCAAGGCCCAGCAGGCCAAGGCTAACGCCGCGCTGGCCGATGTGAAGCAGGCGCAGGCGAAGGTGGATCAGGCGCTGCTGAACCTGTCGTATACGAAGATTACGGCTCCTGCCTCGGGCGTCGTCAACAAGAAAAATGTGCAGGTTGGCGCGAATCTCAGCATCGGGCAGGATCTGCTGACGATTATTCCTTTGAGCAACCTTTGGGTTACGGCGAACTTCAAGGAGACGCAGCTGGAGAGGATGCATCCCGGGCAGAAGGTGGTCCTGAAGGTCGATGCGTTGGGCGGGAGGAAGTTCCACGGCGAGGTGAAGCAGATCGGCGGAGCTACGGGTTCGCGGCTTTCGCTGTTTCCGCCGGAGAACGCCACGGGCAACTACGTGAAGGTCGTGCAGCGTATTCCGGTGCGCATCGACTTCACGAATCTGCAGGATGAGAATAAGGACTATGCACTGCGTCCCGGGTTCTCGGTGACTCCCGAGGTCGCGGTCAAGTAGTCGATTTCGCAGGCAGTTAGGCTCTCTCCGCAGCGTTCACGTCACATTGTGAGCGCTGCGGAGAGAGCTTTGTTTTTACGGCCCTTTTACACGGTCGATATCGCCAATGGGAAACCGGGGTGGAGCGGGCTGCATCTGATGCTGTAAGAAGCAAAGAAAGTTTCGAGGTGGAAGATGGCAGTTGCAATCAAGAAGGCGGACGCTTCGGTAGCGCCGCACTGGCATGCACACGCAAAAGTGATCCAGAAGTACGGTACGGTAGTTCAGGATATGCCCCATCCGCTTGGCGCGGACGTGCGGGCCGATATGGTTGCCAAGCTGAATCAGCTGCTGGCGGATTCAATCGCCCTTCGGGATATGTACAAGAAGCACCACTGGCAGGTCTCCGGTCCAACGTTCTACCAGCTGCATCTGCTGTTCGATAAGCACTTCGACGAGCAGGTGGAGATTGTCGACACCATCGCCGAGCGCATTCAGCTGCTGGGTGGGGTGACGATCGCCATGGGAGGAGACGTGGCCGAGATCACCACGATTCAGCGGCCGCCGCGCGGTAGGGAAGAGGTGCCGGTGCAGATCTCGCGGCTGCTCGAGGCGCACAAGGTCATCATCCAGAGCTGCCTGGACCTCTCAGAGGCTGCTGATAAGGTGGGCGATCAGGGGACGAATGACCTGGTTGTCAGCGATGTTCTGCGCCCGAATGAGTTGCAGTCGTGGTTCATCGGCCAGCACCTGGTCGACACGCCGCTGATTCTCGCGAAGTAAGTCTCGACAACGCTTCGGCCAAGCCAATTACACAGCCCGGCTGCAATTCGCAGCCGGGCTGTGTATCTTTAAGCCGGAGTGGATCGCATCGAAAGGGTGTGCTCACTCATCTATTGAGTTACAAGAAGTTAAAATCCCATGCCGATCGCAATTGCATTCTTCGTTCACTACGCCTATTCGATCCTCTTCCTGTGGGTCCTGATAGAGCAGCTCGGCATACCGATCCCAAGCATCCCTGTGCTGTTGACGGCGGGGACGCTCAGCGCGACGCACCGAATCTATCACTCCTATTCGCTGTTCGTGGTGCTGGTTGCATGCGTTCTGGCGGACAGCTTGTGGTATTGGCTGGGTCGCCGCTACGGCAATAGCGTCCTGCGGCTTCTGTGCCGGCTGTCGTTCGAGGCGTCCACGTGTGTGAGCAAGACAGAGGACTACTTCACCCGCCGCGGCCCCGTGACGCTGTTGTTCTCGAAGTTCGTGCCTGGCCTGAGCACCGTCGCCGCGCCCATCGCCGGCCAGACAGGCATGCCGTATGCGCGCTTTGTGGTCTGGGATCTTGCCGGGTCGATCCTGTGGGCGGAGACGTTCCTGCTGGCAGGGCGCTTCTTCGGCGATATTGCTCAGAAGAGCGCACCCTTCTTCCACTGGCTTGGTCGGTTCGCCTTTGTGATCTTCGTCATGATGGTGCTGGGATTCGTAGCGCACCGGATCTTGAAGCAGCGCAAGTTCCTGCGGCAGGTAAGAGAACTGCGACTTGAGCCCTCCGAACTTAAATTGATGATGGAGAATGCGGAAGAGCACGGCAACATTCCGCCCTTCATCGTGGATCTTCGTCATCCGCTGGACTATCTGCCTGATCCTCGCGTTCTGCCGGGGGCTCTGCGCATCGGTCCCAACGAACTCAAGCTGCATAGCGAGATTCTGCCCCGTGACCGCGATGTCGTGCTCTACTGCACCTGCCCGAGCGAGGAGACGAGTGCAAAGGTCGCGCTCCAGCTCCACAAGATGGGTGTCTACAGGGTCCGGCCGCTTCGGGGCGGCTTTGACGGCTGGAGGCAGGCTGGCTATCCGCTTGTGGACTACGTGACCGATGCCCCTACCTCTCCGGCGGGTCAGGCGATTCTACCCACTGGCTCATCGCCGGCGCTTCCTTTGCTCTGATAGCCGGGACACGGTTCGTCTCACCCTCCCATCCGGAAGTTCACGGTAATTGTCGTCTCAACCTCCGTAGGCTCGCCATTGAGCCGGTAGGGCTGATACCTCGCAGCCCGAATCGCCTCTACCGCTGCGTTCTGCAACATAGGCGGCCCGCTTACCACGCGCAGGCTCTCGATCATTCCGGCGCGCGAGATCAATGCCGTCACCACCACCGTTCCCTGGACGCCCGCGGCCCTGGCAATCGCCGGATAGACCGGACGGATGGGCACCATCAACATGCCTACCGAGACGCCCTCTGAGATTCGCATCGGTTTCGACGCTGTCCGTGCGGGAGCTACGGAGACTTTGGTGCCATGCCCTTCGGTTCCGATGCTCAACGCAGCGGGAATCCCATCAGACATATTCATGCCTATGACGGTGGTTGGCGGAGCGTCATCTGTGATTGGGTCTTGGCTCGGAAACAGGGGAGGCAGAACCGGGCGAGCCACGGTGGGGATGATGTTCGTGCGCGACGGAGCAGAGGAGACCTGCGCCCGCTCGACCCGCAGCGGCGGCTTTGGCGGCAGAGGCGTCAACACCGGTGGAGCAGGCAGCCGCAATACCAGCCGCTCCGGATGCAGCGTTGGGATGACCACCAGCGTCGCCGCTATAGCGCATTGAAGGGTGACCGACGCCAGCGCCGTCCACCGCTTGCCCGAAGAGACATGAGAGACACGTGACTCAACCAGACTGTCCTCAAACATAAGCACCCCTTTTCTTCCCGACATATGGATCGGGATCAGGTGCGCATCTGCGAGGAATGCGGCCGTACTGGGTTAGACACCCAGGACGCTTAATTGTTCCCGCAAGAAAGCCTCTACAAAATCACGTCGGTTGAGCGATGATGAATCACCATGCAGAACAGGATCTCGACCACCGCCTCCGCTCCCTCTACCCGTGTCCTCTCGATCGACGTTCTCCGCGGCATCACCATCGCCTTCATGATTCTGGTCAACGATCCCGGCGACTCGGCCCACACGTACACGCAGCTGGAGCATGCCAGTTGGAACGGCTGGACCCTTACCGACCTTGTCTTCCCCAGCTTTCTTTTTATTGTGGGTGCATCGATTATTCTCTCGCTGCACTCCCGCATTGTGCGTGGAGACAGCCGCCGCGACCTGGCGCTGCATATCGTTCGCCGTTCGGTCACTATCTTTGTGCTTGCGATGATACTGAATCTCATTCCGTATTTCCGGTTTTCGCATCTGCGACTGTACGGGGTTCTGCCTCGTATTGCGCTTTGCTTTCTGTGCGTAGGACTGATCTGTCTGGTAACGCAGAAGGCGCGCAATCTGCTCGCGATTGCTGCTGTCCTACTGTTGGGATATTGGGCGCTGATGCGGTTTGTGCCGGTTCCGGGCTTTGGCATGCCGGTTCGCGACATTCCTCTGCTGGATCCCGATCGCAACCTTGCAGCATGGATCGACCGTGGTGTTCTTGATCTCCTGCAGCGCACGATCCACACCGGCGTTCTGTATGAGAAGACGCGCGATCCTGAAGGGCTTCTCAGCACCATTCCCGCTATTGCTACGACTCTGCTTGGCTCGGTAACGGCGCTCTGGCTTCGTCGGGTCGATGGCAAGGCCGGATCCGTCACCAAAATACGGTGCGTCATCGGCCTCTTCCTGACCGGACTCGTGAGCCTCTCCGCCGGCCTTCTCTGGAACTTATCGTTCCCGATCAATAAGAAACTGTGGACCAGCTCCTATGTTCTCTTCGCTGCGGGCTGTTCTCTGATGGGGCTGGCTGTCTGCTATTGGCTCATCGATATCCGCCGGTTCCACGAGAACAAGGTGGGGCGCTGGCTGGCCTGGCCCTGGCTGGTCTTCGGGTCGAATGCCATCGTCGCCTATGCCGCTTCGGTCCTCCTTGTGAAGACCCTGGCTTTCATCAAATTCTCATCGATTGTGGGGCCTACGGGAAAGCCCATGAGCGCATGGGGCTGGATCTACAGCCACATTTTTGCGCGAGGCCACTCGACAGAACTAACCTCTCTGGCGTTTGGCCTGTGCTTTGTTCTGGCCTGTTTTATTCCGAACTTGATTCTGTGGCGTAAACGTATCTTCGTCAAAATCTGATGCGCAGCTGGGGTAATTGATCGGCTTGGCTCGCGACCCGTTACCATAGACTTTCGCCCCGCAAGAGACTGCGGCAGGAGAGGGAATTGGCCTACAACGACTTACGCGACTGGATCAACACGCTACATAAAGCAGGAGAGCTGAAGCGCATTACGCAGGAGGTCGACCCCATCCTCGAGATGGCGGAGATCGCCGACCGGGCCGCCAAGATGGGTAAAGGCACGGCGAAGGCTGGTGGCCCCGCGCTGCTGTTCGAGAACGTCAAGGGCTACCCCAAGGCTCGCGTGTTGATGAACCAGTTCGGCAGCGAACGCCGCATGAAGCTGGCGCTTGAGACTGACTCGCTGGATGACATTGCCGACCGTATCCGCACGCTGATCCGGCCGGAGACGCCGACCAGCTTCATGGACAAGTTGAAGATGCTCCCTAAACTGGCTGAGGTGGGAAGCTTCTTTCCGAAGGTCATCTCAGCTAAAGACGCGACCTGCAAAGAGGTGATCCATCGCGGCGAGGAGGTCGACCTCAACCAACTGCCCATTCTGAAGACGTGGCCGCAGGACGGAGGCCGATTCATCACGCTGCCCTGCGTCGTTACGCGCGACCCGAAGTCCGGCAAGCGCAATGTGGGTATGTACCGGATGCAGGTCTACGATAGCCACACGACGGGAATGCATTGGCAGCGGCAGAAGGTCGCGGCTGAGCATTTGCGGGAGCGGCTGCGCGCAACGACACCGGACCTCGCCGGGAATGTCGACCTGATGGCGATCACGAGCGGAGGCACGGCTGCTGCTGCTTCGCTTGACAGTCTGAACGCTACGACCCTCGCGAAGATTCGCGGAGACCGCATGGAGGTCGCAGTGGCCATTGGAACGGACCCTGCCACGACCTTCAGCGCTATCGTTCCTGCTCCGCCGGATGTGGAGGAGTACCTGATCGCCGGTTTCCTGCGGCAGAAGCCTGTGGAGTTGGTGAAGGCCGAGACGGTTGACCTGGAGGTTCCAGCGCACGCGGAGTACATCCTGGAGGGCTATGTGGAGCTGGGCGAGCTTCGCGCCGAAGGCCCGTTCGGCGACCACACGGGCTTCTACACCATGCAGGACGACTATCCGGTCTTCCACATCACCTGCATTACGCATCGCAAAGACCCGGTGTACGCCGCCACGATTGTGGGCAAGCCTCCGATGGAGGACGCGTGGATGGGCAAGGCGGTGGAACGGATATTTCTGCCGCTGATGCAGTTGACTCTGCCTGAGATCGTGGACGTGAACCTACCGCCTGAGGGTGTCTTTCACAACCTGATGATCGTGTCGATCAGGAAGTCCTACGCGGGTCATGCGCGCAAGGTGATGAACGGCATCTGGGCGATGGGACAGGCGATGTTTACCAAGTGCATCATTGTGGTGGACGAGGACTGCGACGTGCAGGACCTTGCCGAGGTGACGCTGCGGACCGCGAACAACATCGACCCGGAGCGCGATATCCAGTTCACACTGGGGCCGGTGGATTCGCTGGACCATGCGAGCCGCCTGCCGAACTACGGCAGCAAGATGGGGATCGATGCCACGAGGAAGTGGCCGGCGGAGGGGTTCAACCGCCCGTGGCCGCCGATGCTGACGATGGATGCGGAGGTGAAGGCCAGGGTGGACGCGATATGGAAGAAGCTGGGGATCGAGTAGGGTAGTTCCAATACACACACCGCCTTCAAACATCCGCGATAGAATCACGACACCTTGGAGCAACCGAGAACCGAATGAAGCCATCGGCATTTGCAAGTTTTGCATTGCTTTTCGTCATTGTCACTGTAGCCCAGGCTCAAACCCGCGACTCACGTGCCTTCAGCCGGAGGAACACCTTCACCGTCTTTACCGAGTACTCCAACGACTCCAGCCATATCCTGATGGGGATAGCGGAGAACCGCAAGGTGGCGGCCCTCGGAGCCTCCTATGCGCGTCGGCTAGCGGCCTCTCGCGTTGGCGATCTGCGTTACCTTGCCGAGGTTCGCCCTGTGCTGATGGAGAGTGACCCGGTCAACCTGGTCACGACTGTCTACAGCTCTATCAACCCACCTGGACCAGATGTAACACAGGTCTCCGCTGGGGAGCCCTATGGCTCCTGCAAGCCAGCCAGCTTCCAGGGGACGATCCAGTCCCCAACGCAGTCCTACAGCTACACCAGTACCATCACCTGCGGTCGCCGCTGGACCTTCGCCCAGGGATTCTCGCCCATCGGGCTGCAGTACAGCCTTCGACCTGGCCATAGCCTCCAGCCCTTCGTCTCATCGACCGCAGGCTATATCCTCTCCACCCGTCCCATCCCTACCGCCAACGCAGGCTCCTTCAACTTCACATTCGACTTGGGGGCGGGAGTCGAATTGTTTCAGCGCGAGACTCGCTCCATCCAGCTCGAGTACCGGTTTCACCACATCTCGAACCACGGCACGGCCGACGTCAATCCCGGTATCGACAATGGAGTCTTCAAGCTCTCCTACGCCTTCGGCCGGTAGTGCGGGCATCCCGCCCTTGTCATTTCACCGTCACTAGCGTGATAGCCGATAGATTGCGCACCCACCGTGCAGGTCTCTTGTCTCCGCTGGCCACCAGCTTGATCTGGCCATCCTCACCCAGCGGCTTGCCGTCCACTGCGATGGCGACGAGCACGTCGGCGTTGTGGATCTCGCTCTGCACCTCGGCGCCGGAGTACAGAACGAAGTAGTGGTCTGTGCCCTCGGCGCGCACATAGCTATGGAAGATCTTTTTCTCTCCTGCTTTGTCGAAGGGCGCGCCGTACCTGGCCATCAGTCCTGCGAGTTCCACGCCGGTGTAAGTTTCGTCCTTCTTCGTATGCTCGTTGTGGACGGTTACGGTCTTCTGCGGCATCGCCTGAAGATCGGCCACGGATAGGGTTGTCACTTTGCCATCGATGGATAGGACCAGACTGGTCGATGGCGTGGCGGGAGCGTGGGCATGCCCGGTCATCGCTCCCATGGGCGGGTTCTGGGCGTACGACCTGGCCGGGTTCGTCATGGTCAGGCCGAGGGCGATCAGGCAGGAGAGGGAGAGCTATGCTCGGTTCATGGCTTTCAGCCTATCGACCCCGCATCGTATACTCAAAGTATGTCTAAACTCCGCGACGCCGCAGCCATTGCCAAGGGAATGAGCA
>WNFD01002848.1_pt1 | contig 17380 bp, 20 predicted proteins | sample 5400491 | NCBI WGS metagenome assembly WNFD01 (sample SAMN13153343, study PRJNA577476) | soil metagenome | isolation source: 120 cm saprolite under Douglas fir tree site 2 hole 2 replicate 2 | place: USA:California | collected 2015-04-18 | reverse complement strand
CGGCTTGAACTCGCCAGGGCGCCCGATAGGGAGTCTACTGTTCCTCGGTCCCACCGGGTCCGGAAAGACGCGCATCGTGGAAGCCGCGGCGGAGATTTTGTTTGGGGATTCCCGCGCGGTAATCAAGGTCGACTGCGGCGAGTTTCAACATTCGCATGAGATCTCGAAGCTGATTGGGTCACCTCCGGGCTACCTGGGCCACCGCGAGACGCATCCGCTGGTCACTCAGGAGGCACTGGCGGCAAGCCATACTGAGAAGCTGAAACTTAGCTTCCTGCTCTTCGACGAAATTGAAAAGGCCAGCGACGCTCTCTGGCAACTCCTCTTGGGCATGCTGGACAGGGCGACCTTAACGCTTGGCGACAACCGTCGTGTGGACCTCTCCCAGACGGTGATCTTCATGACCTCAAACCTGGGCGGCACCGAAATCACGGAATTGATGCACGGCGGGATGGGATTCATACAGCCCGAAGATAAGCCCATGACGAATCTTGACGAGAAGGTGGAGCGCACTGCGGTAGAAGCGGCGCGGAGAAAGTTCTCGCCCGAATTCATGAACCGCCTCGACAAAATCGTGGTGTTTCATTCCTTGAATCGCGAGCAACTCGCCGAAGTGCTGCAGATCGAGTTAGCGCAAGTACAGCAGCGGATTTTGGAGACAGCGAACGGGCAGTTCTTGTTCCGAGTAACCGATGCGGGCCGCGAGTTCATCTTGCACGAAGGAACGGACCAGCGCTACGGTGCTCGCCACCTGAAGCGCGCCATCGAGCGCCATGTGGTTTTCCCATTGGCGAACCTGCTGGCCACCGGACAGGTGAAGTCAGGCGACATGCTGTGCATTGATTGGGACCCACGCGTGGGAGGCTTGGTGTTTTGGAAAGAAGACAAAGCGCCGCGGTTGGCAGTGCAACAACCACAGTTGGTCTCGACTCAGACAAGAGAAGCCGCTGGAGCCGGAGGCCGCGCTGCAGAAGGGACTGCTTCCGCCAAGGCGCGCAGTGCTGGAAACAATAAATAAGCCGGGTACTAGAGCGTCCTAAGGAGATCACCCGCTGGGAAATTGAGGTTTCCATCCGCTTGTTTCGTAGCGTAATCATGATAGCTAGATACTGATATGCGACAGGGAGGGAGCTCCAGCGCGCGGACTGAATTCTTTGATCCGAAGGTGGGGCGACGTACGTCTGACTTTGAGAATCTGTGACAAAGCAGATCACGCCGCGCACGCGCACAAAAGCCCCAACGGAATGGAGCGCGACCTAGCAGTGAGCCTGCTGCCAGGGACCCGCAAGCTCTGTAGTACACGGAGGACTATGTCGAATGGCCGATCCGAGAGACGGATCGCGAGGATAGTGAGCGTAGAAGTTTGTGTGGAGGCTGAACGAAAGCTTAACGGAAGGATGTTGACCGAAAACGTGAGTGCCCACGGCGCACGTGTTTTCATGGAGCGGAAGTTCGAGCCGGGGCAGCAAGTGCTAGTTAGCTCGCCAAAGGAGGGCGTGCGCTCACTAGCGCGGATCGTCTATTGCCAGCGCGTGTCCGAGGGTAGGTTTGCTGTGGGTCTGGAACTGTCCGGCCGGGTGGAGCTTTGGGCAAAGTCTTACTAACTACAAGAGGCCACGGTTGTTAACAACCTGCTGACGAACGACGCTGAAGCTTATGCTCCCCTCTCTTTTCCTAGCCCGCCCGAAGTCTCCTCATTAATGCGGCTCAGGTTGCATTCAGGGCATTTCCACAGGCGGAAGCTTCTTCTTTCGGGCGTAACCTCAGCTAGATACATGAGTTGCCCATCATTGGAACAGCTGACGTGAGGCGTCGTTTCTTGCTCGATGGTCTCTGCGTCTTTTGTGTCGAGGAAGTATCCATGCGAGCTATCGTAGCGGACTAAGCAGCCAGGTTCATAGCAGGCGTACACCAGCCCCTCTGCAGGCTGGCTAAGGAGTCTTAGAAGCATCTCAATGTGATGCTGGTAGCAAAGTACGTGAAGATCTTTTCTCGTACTGGTACCCAGTCTTTCCCGTTCAATTGCCGTTAGCATATTGGGGACAGCCTTGACTTAAGGATTGCAATCTCAAGAGTCGACAAGCAATTCGCAGCCCACGGCGTCGCGGCCGCCTCAGAACAGCGCTATCTGATGGATAGCAATATACTTAACGGCTTAGGCCGCTGGCGTCCTTTGCTTGGCAGTGTCGAGGCATTTCGCAAAGTTCAGCACTTTGTGGACGATTCTAAGCAAGCGATTCCCCCTGCGCAGAAGGGTAAAGAAACAATCAAGAAACATACCTGCGTGGAATCCGGACCCCCACGACAGTTTTCCGTCAGGGTTCCGCCAGCCCGGGATTCGGTGCACTCAACAGGCCGGCAAGAAAGCCAAATCGGAAATCTCAGGCCCTTACGTCTGTTTGCAATCGGAGGCGAGAGGTACTACATGATTCGCGATTTGCTAATCCGGCGAAGCCACAGACTCACGAAATGGGGAGCGAACGCCTCAGCCATTATCAGGCAGAGCTCTAGAAGGTTGGAGCCTCAACGTCAACTCAGGTCTTTACCTGAGGCCCAATAAGGGGTTTACTTGCTTGAGAGGGCAGGTTTTCGATGGTATTCCCATTTGAGTTTCCAGTGTAGCCAGGCGGCGGAATGGTGGGGCGCCGGGCGCTTCACTGCGAGGAGAATACCATTCATGGCGAAACGAGACGAAGCGTCCAAAGTGACAATGACACTCAACAATCAGGTCACGGAATTAGCGCGCAGTGAAGCGCCGTCAGAACTTCTACGAGAACTTGTGGCGCACCTCCGGCAGAATCGAACCCAATTGCGCGAGGAATGGGTGGTGCGCATCACGGAGACGCGCCTGCTCACCGCGATGACCAAAGAAGAGATCTTCGCGGAAGCAACCTCGGTGTACGACAGTTACGTTGAGGCTCTGGAAACCGAAGCCTTCGAAGCGCTGCAAGCTTACGCGCGAAATCTCTCGGAACGCATCATTCCACGAGGCGTCGAAACCCACGAAGTCGTTGGGATTGTGCTGTTGTTGCGTGACGTCCTGGCACGTTCCCTGTTCGCGAAATACCAGACCGATTTCAAGAAGTTGAATCGCATCTTGGACGCCTACGAGCCAGCGGCAAACCGCATCGCAAACACGGTGGCCGTGGGTTTCGTGCAAGAGCGCGAGCGCGTCATCCGCCAGCAGCAGGAAGCAATCCGCGAACTCTCTACTCCCGTACTGCAGGTTCGCGAGCGGCTGTTGATTCTTCCCATCATCGGCGTCATCGACCCTCAGCGCGCCCGGCAATTGACGGAGCAGCTCCTCCGCGGAATTCGTACCAACCGCGCCAAAGTCGTTGTGATCGATATCACTGGTGTGGCCGCCATGGACCTCACAGTGGCGAACAACTTGGTGCAAACGGTTGAGGCGTCGCGGCTGCTCGGAGCGACAGTCATTGTCACGGGACTCTCTCCAGAAATTGCGCAGACGCTGGTAACCATCGGCGTGGACTTGGGCAAGATGAACACGGTGGGCGACTTGCAGGGTGGCATCGAGCAGGCAGAAAGACTGTTGGGATATAAGGTTGAGAAACTAGCGGAGCCACGCTAGGCAAAGCGGAGGAAGGGCCCCGTGGAAGTCCCGATTCTCAAGCAGGGAGCGGTGCTGATTGCGACCTTTCAGGCCGCTCTCTCGGATGCGGACCTCAACCAACTGCGCATGGGTTTAGTTCAGCAAGTTGTTAAGTTTCGCTCGCGTGCGGTCATCGTCGACGTCACGGCGATGGACGTGATGGACTCGTTTGCATCACGGACGTTGCGTGAAATCGCGCACATGATTCGGCTGCGCGGCGCGGAAACGGTTATCGTAGGAATTCAGCCCGAAGTGGCTTTTGCAATGGTGCAGCTGGGCTTAACGCTGGAAGGCGTTGCGACCGCGCTAGACTTGGAAGAAGGTCTGGCCTATTTGAACGAAAAGTTCAAAACCACGAACTGAAAGTGAGCCACAGTGTCGGCTGGGGAAATCCGGGTGGCAATAAACTCCGACCAGGATATCGTCTCAGCCCGACAGAAGGGCCGGCTGATGGCGACTGAACTCGGGTTTTCGTCGGGGGACGCCACACTCATTGCAACGGCAATTTCGGAATTAGCGCGCAACATTGTGTCCTACGCTGGCAAAGGCCAAATCGCGCTAAAGATGGTGAATGGATTGAACCGTCAAGGCATTTCGGTCATCGCCACCGATGACGGTCCCGGAATCCCTGATGTTCGCCAGGCGTTGCGAGACGGCTTCTCCACTTCTGGAAGTCTCGGACTTGGATTACCCGGGGTGCGCCGCTTGATGGACGAATTTGAGATCAATTCCCAACCCGGTCGGGGAACAATGGTGGCGGTGAAGAAGTGGAGACAATAAGAGAGTCGATGGTCGAATATGGTGTTGCCAAGTTCGTTCTTCCGGGCCAGGGAGAGTCGGGCGATCACCATCTGGTTTGCTACAACCGAAACGGAATTCTGGTTGCTGCGATTGACGGCATCGGGCACGGCGGAGAGGCCGCCAATGCCTCTAAGGCAGCAGTTGCACTTCTCAGAAGCTCTGCTGACGAACCGATTATCTCTCTGGTAGAACGATGCCATGAGAAACTCCGGGCAACTCGCGGGGTTGTATTGAGCCTTGCTTTCATTGACCCTGAACATGGCATGATGACTTGGCTCGGTGTCGGGAACGTCCAAGGAGTGTTGATGCGCGCCGATGCGAAAAAAGGCAATGTGCGGGAGTCACTTCTCCTCCGAGCCGGCGTCGTGGGTTCCCAGTTGCCGGCCCTTCAGGCAGCAGTGCTTCCGATCGTGCAGGGAGACACGCTTTTTTTTGCTACAGATGGAGTCCGAAGCGATTTTTCCCTAAGCCTCTCCGCCCGGGAGAATCCGCAAAGGGCGGCAGACAGAATTCTCGAGCATTATGGAAGTGGAAATGACGATGCGCTCGTTTTAGTGGCGCGGTTAACGGGAATTAATCCATGAAGACCGCAATTCGACGGAAGGCCAAGCCGCACGCAGATTTCGCAGACGAGTACCGCTCTTCGTTGGGTGAATACGCGGCCGGCGGAGGCGAACCCGCACTGGGCCGGGCGTATGAACTCGGACGTCGAGCGCTCACCGAGCGAAAGAGTCTCGTGGAGCTGGCTTCCCTGCATCATCAAGCTGTACTTGCTTTGGTTCGCGATGCGGAAAGTGAGAAACGCCGAGAGGAATTGCTCCAGGCGAGCGCCGAATTTCTCGCGGAGTGCTTGTCGCCGTATGAGATGGCACATCGTGGGTTTCAGGATGCGGTGAAGGCCCTGCGTCAGTTGAACGAAACGCTCGAAGAGGAAATCAAGCGCATCGCTTACGCCGTGCACGACGAGGCTGGACAACTGCTCGTCGCCGTGCACCTGGCGCTAGCGGAAGTGGCTCTGGAATTGCCCGAGCCCCAGCAGGCGCAGGTCGAGCGCATTAAGGAAATGTTGAACCAAGTTGAGAAACATTTGCGACGGTATTCCCATGAACTTCGGCCAACGATCTTAGATGATCTTGGCTGGATTCCCGCGATCCGTTTTCTAGCGGAAGGAATTTCAAAACGCGCCAATCTGCCGATTCACATCGACGCGGCCGTTTCCGGACGTCCGCCGAGCGCCATTGAGACGACGCTTTATCGCATCGTTCAAGAAGCGCTAACCAATGCCGTCAAGCATGCGAAGGCGAGCAATGTCTGGATTCGTGCATGGAGAGAAAACCTTCTGCTGTGTTGTTCGATCCGGGACGACGGCGGGGGTTTCAATTCCAGCCAGGGTCACGCGGCACCGTGCCGGAAGGGGTTGGGACTAATCGCGATGCAGGAGCGGGTGAGTGCAATCGGCGGAACACTGCAAATCCAATCCAGCCCCGGGCACGGAACTGTGCTTTCCATCCGACTTCCATTGGAGGGCGACCATGCCAATTCGCATCGTGCTCGCGGATGACCATGTGCTGGTACGTCAGGGTCTGAAATCATTGCTGGAGCGAGAGAAGTTTCAGGTTGTTGCGGAAGCATCCGATGGGCAAGAAGCAGTCCGCCTAACGGAAGCGCACCACCCGGATATCGCGGTCCTGGACATCAGCATGCCGACGCTGAACGGCATCGATGCAGCTCGCGAACTGGGCCGCTCCAGCCCAAAGACAAAGTCAATTCTCCTTACGCAGCATGAAGAAGAACAGTATATCCACGAAGCGCTGGAAGCTGGCGTCAAGGGATACGTTCTGAAGAATCAGGTCGCAAACGACCTAATTCACGCAATTCAACAGGTCTCTCGAGGAGAGTTCTACTTAAGCCCGGGAATATCACGCGCGGTGATGGAGGCATACCGGACCAAATCAGATAGGCCTGCAGATCCCTTGACCGTGCGCGAGCGACAGGTGCTGCAGTTGATTGCCGAAGGAAAATCCACGAAGGATACGGCTTCCCTCCTTGGTATCAGCGTGAAAACGGCCGAATCTCACCGCATGCGGCTCATGCAGAAGCTGGATATTCACGAGACAGCGAGTCTCGTGCGCTACGCAGTCCGTCGCGGGTTGGTACAGCCCTGAACGGAAAACTCCCCTGTAACCGCTGGAAAGCCTCGGTGCTTCCTCTTCCCGATGCTGCCCTCCAGCAGTACTCGTTCCGATTCATTATTCTCTCGACGATGGCATTCTATCTAACCTCACCTTTGAGTGATGCTTTTGTTACTGGCGATGGATCTTGATCGAGGCCGCTGGCGTTGTTTCTGTGACCCCACTGTAAATGGAACTCTTGCCGTAGGCTAAGAAACGGCAGCCAAATCGTGTTCCGCATCACTTTCCCAACCGATCAGGTCTTTACCTCAGAAGAATATAGGAAACCACCCGATTGCCTGGGAGCGCCGGAATTCCTTAATCTGCCCGCGATACGATGCCCACACGCATATTGCTTGCCGATGATCATGCCCTGATCCGCCAGGGACTGAAGGCCCTACTGGAAAAACAAGGATTTCAAGTGGTAGGCGAGGCCTCGGACGGACAAGAAGCGCTGCGCTCGGTAGAGAAGACGCAACCTGACGTCGCCATCATCGACATCAGCATGCCCGTCCTGAATGGTGTCGAAGCTGCTCGCGAACTGAAGAAATCCTCTCCCAAAACCAAGGTGATACTTCTCACGCAGCACGACGAGCATCAGTATGTCACTGAGTCTCTGCGTGCAGGAGTCCGAGGATATGTGCTGAAGAGCCAGGCGGGGGACGACCTCGTGCACGCGATACAAGAAGTCTGTCGCGGATCCGTTTATCTTAGCCCGAGCATCTCATCGACGGTTGTTGACGCTTATCTCTCCAAGACGTACGTCCCGGCCGATCCCCTTTCAGGGCGTGAGCGTCAAGTTCTTCAATTAGTTGGTGAAGGCAAGTCTACGAAAGATGTCGCTGGGCAACTGGGGATCAGCGTAAAGACTGCCGAATCACACAGAGCAAGACTCATGAAGAAACTCGATATCCATGAGACGGCGAGTTTGGTTCGCTACGCCATTCGCCGCGGTTTGATCCAGGCCTGACCGCGCCCCGGGGAGGGTTCACCCCCAGACCTTCTCGGTCATTTCACTTAGTTGAATTGGGTGATTCACCGGATTGAATTCATTTGGCAACCAACTATGTTGTGACGAGAGGAGCGGGCCGCCTCCGTGGACAGGGCCCCCACCTCGATAACCCCTCGTACCGAACAGCTTTGACACGGAGGCGGGCCGACTTACGGTAGTGCAGGTTCATATAAATGGACAGAGCCTGCAACACCGACATTTACAAGACGATGATGCCGGCCGTCGAAGAAGACGGCACGGCCATCGTGGGGGCATAGGGGGAGGTCATGAACAATCAAATCCCGAAATATGTGACGCAGGCAAGAGCTTCCTTCCTTCTCGACATACCGAAAGCGGAACTCCGGCGCATTTCGAAGGAATCGGGATTGGGCCACGTAGAACGGGCCGGCAACGAGGAAGAGACGTACTTCACCTACGAGGAATTGCAGTGGATTTGCGTGCTCGCGGCGCAGCAGGTGCAGGCAATCCACTAAATCACTGTCCGGAGGACTTTGGCGTGGAAGGCAAGGAAACAAATGATGTTTCGTGACGCGCGTAAAGGTCAGTTCGAATGGCGGAATACGATCGCACCGTTGCTCGGTGACTGGGTCGTCCTGCTCGCAATGAAGCACCGGCGCGCTCCGCTGCCGGTTTCCTCTGCGCTTTGGAAGGGTCTGCTGCGAAAAGGTTTTCCAAACGACCTGGATGAACTTGCGACTTTTGCGCGGCGCTACTTGTTCCTAGGAGACGAACGGCTACTGCTGGCGGAACTGAGAATTCGGACCGCCATAACCCCACCCGTGCGAGAGACCTTGTCAAAAGAGAGTCAGATCGCAGCGGAGGAGCGTTCGCAGATCGAAGATGCGCACAAATGCCAATGAGCTCAAACAAGTTCACTAGCTGCGCGCGGAACCGCCAGGCGGGCCTCAGATCCGTAAACAGTCCGTCTGATGTCGCAATCCTGAACATGACAGTTGATTACCAATCACTGTTTCGCCGCAGTGCTCCGCGCTTGTTACCATGCAAAGACAGCAGAGTCTTTGATGACGTATTCCAAGCTCTCCTTTCGGAGGCAAATCGAGACCTCGCCAGTTTGTTGCGAGATGTACGCACCGAGTCGCACGACGCGTTACCCGGTGACACTCGGAGTCAGCAGGTCAGTGAGCTTCTTATGCGCGCGGTCCGCTGTGCTGCGAAACAGTACATGTTACAAGCAGAACTGGGCAATCTTGCGCTCACCGACGAACTCACAAGCTTGTTTAACCGTCGCGGTTTTATGGCCCTGGCAGAACGCCAATCGAAACTTGGGCGCCGATCCGGCCGGGGGATGATGCTTTTTGTGATGGACGTGGACGGCTTGAAGCAGATCAACGACTCGTTCGGCCATCTCGAGGGCGACCGTGCATTAAAGCGTACGGCCGAAGTCCTGGAAGAAACATTTCGGGATTCAGATGTTGTCGCTCGCCTGGGCGGAGATGAGTTCGCTGTTCTTGCGATCGAGGCATCCGGTCACAGCGAGACCACAATCAAGACTCGGCTTTTCGAGTGTTTGAAATCAATCAATGCCGAACAGTCTTGCTATGAACTTTCTCTTAGTTTAGGCGTTGCACGATTCGATCCGCGCAACCGCACGTCGATTGGAGAATTGATGGCGAAGGCCGACCAGGCTATGTACGAGCAGAAGCGGCGACGATCGAGGCCACTTCTCGAGACGGAGCCCAGCTATCAATCTCAATAGGCACTATGGACTTTAGAGAAGCATCGTCGCTGAACTATTCGTCGGTTCCGGCAACTCTTCGGCACCACCCAACCCGGTGCCACCTAATTGAAACCAGCCTGGAAGGTCATTCTACAGATGTCCGAGAGGTCAGGACGACTTGAAAAACGGATTCGGCTGGCTGTTCCGGTGGAGATACTCAACCCTCAGAACCCAGCCGCGGCTGAGCGGACGACTACGGAAAACGTCTGCTCGCTCGGAATGCGGGTCCTAACCCGACGGGCTAGAGATTTGAATGAACGACTAATGATCAGGTCGCTCGGGGGAGACCTGCAGACCCTTGCGCGCGTCGTTTACTGTCAGCGTGTGGCCGAGAATAGGTTTGCTCTCGGTCTAGAACTGTCCCGCGCGGGTGCGCTATGGGCAGGCCTTACAAGCGGAAGGAGCAACCGTGCTTAACAATCAGCCAAGGAAGCGATGCCCACGGTTCACGCTCCCACCTTTTTTTCCCAACCCGTGCAAAGAATCTCCGCCCGGACGTCTTCGTCCTGGATTACTGGCGGCCACGCTCCAGACGCTTGGGACATGAATCCTTCTCTCGTGGAAGAAGCCCAAAAGCAAGACAGCCTAGCAACCGAACCGTCAGACCTCGGTTGCGCCGCTGCGGATTGCCTTGCTACCTGCAAAAAATGTGGTATGAAATCACGCTCTATACCTTTCGTGGGAGGAAGCAAGAAATCAGTCGCATTCAGTGCGTAAGTTTCAAGGGCTGGCTGCAATGTTCCACCATGCCTTGCATTTCCCCATCGGTCCCAGATTAGGGAACGCGATACGTAATTCGCCGTAGCTTATACCGATCCTGACATCGGTAGGGAGTTCCCCTAGCTACTTACCAGAGTTTTTCCTTATAAGAAATAGGAAATTCACCGGCTAGCGTTCTGATCCCGAAAGACTAAAGTGCGAGGCGAAGCTGGCGAGAAAACGCAGCTGTGAAGGACATTGGGAAGTTAATTGGGAGTTTCTTCTGTTTGTGAAATTTTGCAATTGGGTTCCTGAAGATGGGACTCAAAGGGCGGTAGCTTGGTTAAGTTGGGCTCACAAGAGCTGACATAGGCCCTCCTAGCCCATTTGGAGACAGGTGTGGAGACTGAGAACATCAGTTATTCGTGGTACGCGCTGCGGGTCAGAAGCCGGTATGAAAGCACCGTGGCATCACATTTGAACAGTAGAGGCTATGAATCCTTTCTGCCCCTGTACAAGTGCCGACGCCGGTGGTCTGACCGGTTTAAAGAAATCGAGCTTCCACTTTTTCCCGGGTACGTGTTTTGTCAGTTTAATTCACTGAATCGGCTGCCAATTCTTTCGATCCCTGGGGTTGTCCATATGGTCGGAGTCGGAAGAACTCCGGTCCCGATTGACGAAACCGAAATTGCCACCATCCAAGCCGCTGTGAAATCCGGACTACCCAGCCAACCCTGGCCGTTCCTGCAGATCGGACATAGGGTGAGAATTGAGCATGGCCCTCTTTGTGGCATAGAGGGAATTTTATTGGGCTTCAGAGGACATGAGCGCCTCGTGTTGTCTGTAACGCTCTTGCAGCGGTCGGTCGCCGTTCAAATTGATGAGGCCTGGGTACGACCCATGTCTCAGCAGCAACGAACTTGCAATGACCCTGCGACCTCTCAAGGCCTTTCGTGGCAGCCTACCGCCTAGGCATGCTTGGCATTCCTCGGTCACTGCCGACACCACCGAAGTCCGGCACAAGCCAGGAATGAATAAGGTTGTGAATCATGTCTCCGAAGCCGGAAAGGTGGAAGCCGGAATGAATGCCGTTATGGACGTGTTCAAAAAAACCAAGTGGGACTTTCGGGACGCTACTCAGATATTCGGAATCAACTGCAAAGCTCAAGTCCACGAGATAGGCCTGGTGAGCCGGGTATTTCGCGGCCGCCGGGCTCGCGTACGGAAATGGGTAGGTCCATTGATGGTCTTGACGGCTTTGCTGTGGCCCTCCGTTGCTCCCGCGCAGCAAAGCTCCAGCAAAACACAAGCAAGCAACAAAGAGCTAATGGCCCTAAACGGAAGCAGTAGTAAGGAGTTTCAGAACCTGGTCACCGGTGACCCCAGTTACGTGATCGGCCCGACAGACGTGCTCGACATCAGCGTTTGGAAAGAGCCAGAGGTTTCACGCACCGTTCCCGTGCGGCCGGATGGAAGGATTTCATTACCGCTCTTGAACGACCTGCAAGCGGCAGGCCTAACACCTACGCAGCTGGCAGCGCACATTACCGAGAGCTTGAAGAAGTTTATGACCGGTCCGCAGGTTACGGTGATCGTCGCGACGATCAACAGCCAGCGGATTTACATCCTCGGAGAAGTGACCCGCGCTGGAGCGTTTCCGCTGCTGCCCGGGATGACCGTTCTACAAGCGCTCTCAGGCGCAGGCGGGTTTACGCTGTTTGCAAACATCAAGAGTATTTACATCTTGCGCCAAGAAAACGGGCAGCAGGTGAAATACGCGTTTAATTACAAGGATGTCGCTAACGGAAAGAAACCCGAGCAGAACATCGTGCTAAAGGCCGGCGACACGATCATCGTGCCGTAGGGGAACGAATGCGCAAGCTTCGTATAAGCACGGGAGTGGCGATTCTTGTGATGGTTCTCGGGGTACCGGTGGCCCGCTCACAACAACAATCGAACGGCCAGGCAACTCCGCCGATTCTCGCTCTTCCTTGGTCGCCCTCTTCCGCCGCGAGCAATGGGAATGCCGAGGACCCGGACGCCAATCCCCATGTGCTTGCCCCGGATAAGCGTGCCCTGACCGGCGCGCAAGATTTTTCGCTCGGTGTTCCTGCGTTGACGCACAGCTTTTGGCAGCCGCTTTTCAATTTGATGTTGACCCTCGATACGAATCCCCTCGCGACGAACCGCTCCAGTGGCTTGACAACGTGGACCTCCCTTTTCGGCGGGATCGATTTGCACCGGATGTCGGGCCGGTCTGATCTGACATTGAATTATCTTGCCGGCGGACTGACTGCCAACAACGGCAACGCAAGTAACTCGCTGAGTCACCAACTGGAATTGGTTGAGAAACTAAGTTGGCGCCGCACAGTCATCTCCTTCGTTGACCAGTTGACCCGCCTGCCCGAGGCAACCTTCGGGTCTGGCATGGCAAGCGGGCCGAGTCTTCCCGGCGCCCAGGGACTGTCGCTGCAGCCAGCCCTAACACTGAATCAATCCATTCTTACGACCCGCGGGCAACGGATTAGCAACGCGTTTCTGACAGAAGTAGATAGGTTCCTGACGCCGAGGTCGTCGCTGACGTTTGTCGGGTCTTACTCACTGCTGCGCTTCCTCGACAACGGTTTCCTCAATTTCGGCAATGCCCTTTTCCAGGCTGGATACAACCATCAGTTCACACGCAAAGACACAGTTGCTCTCCTCTACCGTTTCACGGCATTCCGGTACAACAACTTCGATCAGTCGTTTGATGGCCACGTTGTGCAGGTTTCCTACGGACGGCGGGTGACGGGGCGGCTGGCGTTTCAAGTAGCTGCAGGCCCGGAGGTCGGTTTCTTCCGCACGCCGATCTCACCGAGCACGGGCACTTCGGGAGGCTCGACCACGACGATACCCTCCTTAACCCAAGCCTATTGGACATTGGATACCTCGATGACCTACCAGAGGCAGCGCACACAGTTCGGACTTGCGTACGACCACTCGCTGTCGGGCGGTGCGGGCGTCCTAGCGGGTGCAGTTAGCAACCAAGTGTCCGGATCCATCAACAGCCAATTGACACGCATCCTCAACGGTGGATTCGTTTCGGGCTATGCGCGCAACCAGGGATTGAACGTGGCGGCGCCGACGCCATCGAACCAGTCTTACAACTATTGGTTCAGCGGGATGAACTTTAGCCGTCCCTGGGGCCGTTGGACGAACCTGTTCTTGAGCTATTCGTTACAGTTTCAGGATTCAAATGTCGGCTTCTGCGTGGGGACAACCTGCGGGAAGAGTTTTGTGCGGCACACGGTGTCGATCGGTTTCGGTTGGCGCCCGCGGCCAATTCCGATCGAGTAGCGACACGTAAGGCAGATGGTCTGCAGATAGCGAGCAAGGAATGGCCATGCATCGAGAGTTGACCTTTGAAGACTACGTGGCAATTCTTCAGAGGCGGCGCTGGCTGATCCTCTTCCCGGCGATCCTGGGCGCCCTGGCGGGATATGCTCTGTCCCGGTATCTGCCAAAGAAATACACATCGCATACCTTAATCCTGGTCGAACAGCCCACTGTACCGGACAGCTACGTGAAGCCAGTAGTGAGTGAAGACCTAAACCAGCGGCTCGCCAGCATGCAAGAGCAGATTCTGAGTCGTACGCGCTTGCAACACCTCATTGAACAATTTGGCCTCTATGGGAATGCCGCCAAAAGGGTGCCGATGGAGGACGTGGTCGAGCGGCTGCGGAAGGCGATCTCAGTGACACCACTGAACCCGATGGCCGGTACAAGATCCGCCGAACTGCCCGGCTTCAATGTAGACGTCACCCTGGGAGAGGGGCGGCTTGCCCAGCAGATTTGCAAGGAAATTACCTCGATGTTTATGGAGCAAAACTTGCATCTTCGGCAGCAGCAGGCGGAGGATACAACGCAATTCTTAGCCAAGCAATTGGACGACGCCAAGGCCAAGCTCGACGACCAGGACGCCAAACTTGCTGAGTTGCAGAGTCGCTACGTCGGGGAACTTCCCGAAGACGACAAGACAAATCTTACTCTTCTAGCGGGCATGACCCCGCAGCTCGAAGCTGCTACCCAGGCCCTTAACCAAGCTCAGCAAGACAAGGCATTTACGGAATCGCTCCTGAATCAGCAACTGGTAACGTGGCAATCGTCGAAGGGAGGCCAGAATTCCCAAACCCTCGAACAACAGCTCAAAGACCTGCAGAATCAGCTGCTTTCGACGCAGGGGCACTACACGGAAGACCATCCCGACGTGATGAAACTCAAGAACGACATTGCACTGGTCCAGAAGAAGCTCGCAGATGCCTCCACGCAGGTTCATGCGCAGCCAAGTGAACAGCAGGTTGGGGTAGCAGCCAACGAGTCGCCAGAGATCCAGCAATTTAGGGCTCGGCTTCACCAGATCGATTTAACTATCAGGCAGAAAGCGCACGAGCAAGGAGAACTTCAGCGGCAGATCAAGGTCTTGCAGAGCAGGATCCAGTCTAGCCCCATGATCCAGCAGCAGTTCAAAGCTCTAACGCGAGACTATCAAACAGCGCTGAGCTTCTACAACGATCTCCTCAAAAAGCGAAACGAGTCCCAAATGGCTACAGAGCTGGAGCGCCACCAGCAAGGCGAGCAGTTCCGAGTGTTGGATCCGCCCAGTTTGCCAGAACGGCCCTCCTTTCCAAATCGGCCGCTTTTCGGCCTCGGCGGGCTAGGCGCAGGGCTGGTCCTGGGATTGGGGTTGGTGCGATTGACGGAGTGGCGCGACAAATCGATACGGACCAAGCGTGACATCGAGATTTATCTCGGCGTGCCCACGCTGGCTCTGTTGCCTTCGATGGGCTCATCCAGGGAAAAGAAGAACGGGAACCGCAAGGTGGTCGCTGCAACCAAGCGAACCGTATTCAGCTTACACGGTTCGTCTTGAAGGGAAAGAAGAATCATGTACAAAAAGTTCTTCAATTTGCGGGAGAACCCCTTCAATGTCAACCCGGATCCCCGCTATTTATTTTTCACGCCAAGCGCGCAAGAAGCGCTGGCAAGCTTGACCTACGGAATTCAGACCCGAAAAGGAATTGTTCTGCTGACTGGCGAGGTCGGAACGGGCAAGACCACGCTGCTCAACAAGCTGTTGGATTGGCTCCATGAAAGGCAAGCGGCTACTGCCTTTATCTTCAACACCCAGCTCAGCGTCAGCGAGCTGTTTGATTGTCTGATGGCCGATTTCGGTATCCTCCCCGAAACGCGCACGAAAAGCGGCATGCTTCTGCGGCTCTACCGGTGGCTGCTGGAGCGGCACCAGGCCGGACGGTTGGCGGTCCTGGTTGTGGACGAGGCACAACACCTTTCGCACCAAGCGCTGGAAGAGATCCGCTTGCTCACGAATCTCGAGACCTCAACCGAGAAGTTGCTTCAAATTGTGCTGTCCGGCCAGCCAGAGCTTGAGGAGAAACTTAGACATCCACAGCTGCGACAGCTTCGGCAACGGATTACCCTGCGCTGCAGGACAAGCCAGCTATCGCAGGCGGAAACTCGTGGCTACGTCGCGGAGCGACTTCACATTGCCGGAGCGAACGGCGAACCAATCTTTTCTCCGGCAGCCATCGAAAACATCTGCAACTATGCCCGCGGGATCCCCCGCGTGATTAACGTGCTCTGCGAACATGCGCTGATCAACGCCTACGTCGATCAACAGAAGCCCGTCCCTGCCTGGCTGATTGATGAAGTGGCGCGCGAATTTGAACTGGATCGCGTCGCGCCGGGCACGTCGTCGGCTAGTTCCGCACATCCGGCGAGCTCCTGGCCGGCCGAGTCACTGCTCCAAGACTTCGCCACGCATCTTCATCGAAACGGAGAGCCCGCCTCGATGTGCGTCTCACTGGAGGAAAAACAACTATGAGCCGGATTTACGAGGCCCTCAGAAAGGCTCAGGAGCAGGGTGCGACAAGCGTGCCCATGGAGCAGGCACAACGGCCCCAGTCCCTCATTATGCAAGCCGTTCATGGCGACCGCGTAGGCCAAAGAAGTCCAGAATTTCTGTCCCCAGTTGGACCGGAGGGTGCACCTCCAGCATCCTGCTATCTTCGACTCGATGAGTTGCGGCAGCGCTGCGCGAAGCCCGGCTGGAGGCTAAATCCGGACTACGCCGTTTTCTTCGGCGGTCACTCTTTCGAGCGGTGTGCCGAACAGTTCCGCACCTTGCGCTCGCGTCTGTACCGGTTGCGCGAAAAAAAATCCATCCGCACCCTGCTAATCACAAGTACGTGCAGCGGGGAAGGTAAATCGTTTGTTGCCCTAAATCTCGCTCAAGCCATCGCGCGCCAACACGAAAGGCGGGCCTTGTTGATCGACGCGGATCTGCGCGCCCCAAGCTTACACGTTCGTATGGGTGCTCCATCTGCGCCGGGGCTGACCGATTACCTTGCTGGCGAGGCCGATGAATTCTCCATTGTCCAGGCAGACGCGAAGGAAGATCTTTTTTTCATTCCCGCCGGGAGATCCATCTCCAATCCGACGGAATTACTCGCAAACAACCGGTTGAGGAGCCTGCTAGGACGACTGGCTCCCGTATTCGAGTGGATCATCGTGGATGCGCCTCCTGTGCTACCCGTGTCGGATGCCAGCGTGTTGGCCGGAATGTGCGATGGTGTGATCTTTGTGATCCTTGCCGGGACGACGGCCTTCGACTTGGCGCAGACGGCGTGTCAGGAGTTTCGGGAGAACAATCTCCTGGGTGCGGTGCTGAACGGCGCCGACGAAGAAACGATGTACGGCGCTTACTCCTATTACGCCGGAAACGGGTTGGACAAGAGATGAAGGCCGAGCTGCCCGTTTCGCGATCGGAAGTGACGGCCCGCTGAGTCCTTGTGCAGCGCACCATGGCTGTCGAATTCGACGATCCTTGCGTCAGGCCGCTTCCTCTTGGTTTGTCCGCGACGTATGCCCCTCGTCAGCTTGAGCGATCTTAGCCGAAACAGTTCCGTGCCAAGGCCTATGTTGAAGTGATACCGGGGGACTGGATTGTTTGACGCAGGACCTCCCTCTTGCCAAGTCGCTGTGCGCTTGGGTTAGTGAACGGACTGGTGCTTCAAAAATGAATCTAACGACAGAAAAGCATAATCTTGGGAGATTTCTAAGGGTCATTCTACGAGCTCCCCGATCCTACCACGGGAAGCATCGTGAAGTTCTCGCCGAGGAGCTCTTCCGTAGAATTCTCTGCTGGGAGCGGAAGAGAGCGGAGCGCTCTCGCAAGTCTTTCCTACTAATGCTTGTGGATGCAGGGAGAGTTCTCCAAGCAAATCGAAACCAAAGAGCGTTAACGAGAATATTGTCAGCGCTTTCTTGTTCCACTAGGGAGACGGACA
>WNFD01004811.1_pt1 | contig 17381 bp, 16 predicted proteins | sample 5400491 | NCBI WGS metagenome assembly WNFD01 (sample SAMN13153343, study PRJNA577476) | soil metagenome | isolation source: 120 cm saprolite under Douglas fir tree site 2 hole 2 replicate 2 | place: USA:California | collected 2015-04-18 | reverse complement strand
CGCGCTCGCCGCCGCCGTCGTCGCCGGCGCGCTTTCGACCGACGCGGTGCGCGGCAGCGACACGCCGTTCGATCCGCGCATCCATGCGGTGCGCCGGCAACGCGGCCAAGCCGAGCTCGCGGCGGTCTATCGCGCCCTCCTCGCCGACAGCCCGATCCGCGCCTCGCATCTCGATTGCGACAAGGTGCAGGATCCCTATTCGCTGCGCTGCCAGCCGCAAGTCATGGGCGCCGCGCTCGACCTCGTGCGCTACGCCGCTGGCGTCATCGAGATCGAGGCCAACGCCGTCTCGGACAATCCGCTGGTGTTTCCGACCGCGGGCGGCGGCCCAGGGGAGGGCGAGGTCCTGTCCGGCGGCAATTTCCACGCCGAGCCGGTGGCGCTAGCCGCCGACGCGCTGGCGCTCGCCATCGCCGAGATCGGCGCCCTCGCCGAGCGCCGCATTGCCCTCCTCATCGATGCCGGGATGAGCGGCCTGCCGCCTTTCCTGGTCGCCGAGAGCGGCGTCAATTCCGGCTTCATGATCGCCCAGGTGACGGCGGCGGCGCTCGCCTCGGAGAACAAGTCGCTGGCCCATCCGGCGAGCGTCGACAGCATCCCGACCGCGGCCAACCAGGAGGACCACGTCTCGATGGCGACCTTCGCCGCGCGCCGGCTCCTCGAGATGGGCGAGAACACCGCCGCCATCGTCGCCATCGAGCTCATCGCCGCCGCCCAGGGCATCGATTTCCGCAAGCCGCTGGCGACGGCGCCGGCGCTGCTGCCGGCGATGAGCGAGATCCGCTCGCGTGTGGCGTTCTTCGAGCGCGACCGCTATTTCGCGCCCGAGATCGAGAAGGCGAAGGGGCTGGTGACGGCGGGCTGGTTCCGGCCCTTCCTCGGCGCGCTGCTGCCGAGCGCCGCGGGTTAGGGCATCGGTCAAGCTCTGCCGCATGACCCGGTCCTTGAAGCAATCTGGGCTTTTAGACCTTCCTGACCATAAAGCCTATTCGCCGGCGACCACCGGCATCTCGCCATGTCACAGAATCCCCGTGGCGAAGCGATCGAGCTGGGATCCTTCCCGATAGAAAGCCCATACCAGCATCGCCGCGACCACACCCGTGAGGCCGCCGCCGAGGACGTCGGTCAGATAGTGGGTGCCGACAAAAATACGGGACCAGCAGATCAGCAATGCCAGAAGTCCGAAAAGAAGCGTGCGACGCGGCAAGCCGTGAAGGGCAAACGCCGCGACAATGGCGATCGACGCCGTGGCGTGATCGGACGGAAACGACCAATCAAGGCTCTTGGAAATGATCAGGTGGGTGACGCCGGCGTCGTACGGGCGGACCCGGTGGACGAACAGGAGGATGATCTGATTGAGGCCAAGCCCGATCAGAAAGGACAGCCCGGCGGCAATGCAGGTATGCCGGACATGCGTCCGATCGCTCGTGCTCCACCACTGGACGACGACGAGGGCAACGAGGAGCGGAATGCCGGCCTGGGTGGCCGCAATCATGACGGAGTCCACCATGGCATTGCTGCCGGCGAGGAAATTAATCCACTGCGTGATAGCCTGATCCATCTATATCGTTCGCTTTCCCTGCATTCATGGTTCACTCGGGCAATGCATGAACGAACGCCGCATCCACCAGATTTTTGAGATCAGTGTCCTACTGAAAGGGGCTCATGCGGTAATCGAGTGCATCGGCGGCCTCGTATTGGCCTTCGTCAGCACGAGCGTCATCACAAATCTGATCAATGCGCTCACCCAGGACGAGCTGATCGAAGATCCGAATGACTTTGTCGCAACGCATCTCTTAAGCTTGGCGCAGAATTTTACCGTCAGTACTCAGCACTTCTACGCCTTCTACCTCCTCAGCCACGGCCTTATTAAGGTATTCCTCGTCATTGGCCTGCTCAGAAATAAGCTCTGGGCCTATCCTGCTTCTCTTGTCGTCCTTGGCCTCTTCATCGTCTACCAGCTCTACCGCTTCTCGTACACGCGTGGCTTCGGCCTCATCGTGCTGACGGTCTTCGATGTCGTGGTGATGGGACTGATCTGGCACGAATACCGACTGGTCCGCCGCCATCTGATATCGCGGTAAGGCATTGCTATGGCGCGGCGGTTCTGTGCTCCTCACGGGCAGCCTTGACGTTTGCACCAAGACGCGGAGGGGTGAGCGTCCGTTTCCCACCATAACGGTCATCGAGCGAACAGATTGAGTTTTGAGCCTAGAGGATCGTCGTCACCGCTTCGGGCGGGCGGCCCAGCGCGGCCTTGTTGCCGCTGACGACGATCGGCCGCTCGATGACGATGGGGTTCGCCACCATCGCGGTGATCAGCGCCGCGTCGGAGAGCGCGCCGGGATCGATGCCGGCCTCGCGCGCTTCCTTGGCGCGCAGCAGCTGGCGCGGCGTCATGCCGAGCATCGTCAGCAGACGCTTCAGCTCGGCGGCGCTCGGCGGCGTCTGCAGATATTCGATGATGCGGGGTTCGATGCCGCGCTCGCGCAAGAGCGCGAGGGTCTGGCGCGATTTGCCGCAGCGCGGATTGTGATAGATGACGACGCTCATCGCGCCAGCATAGCGCGCCGCCGCAGCGGCGCCGAATGAAAAAGCCCCGCCGGAACCTGTCCGGCGGGGCGAGGCCACCAGTTCGAGGCACCCTTTCATCGGGGGACGAAAGGTGATGCGTGCCTACGCCAAACTACCTGCGCCCCATGGCGATTCTGCGCAAGTTACAAAGCTGTAATCATCGCTGCGGCAAGGCGCGATCAGCGGAAGAGCCAGAGACCGCGTTTCTGTTGGCGGGCGATGCCTTCGGCGCCGACATAGTCGTAGCTCTGCGCCGGGTCGGCGAGGGCGAGACCCTCGGCGACGAGCAGGCCGGCGAGATCGACGCCGTCGCCATCGAGACAGATCGCGGGACCGTCGGGCCGCGCCTGGCCCGGGAAGCGGCAAGAGACGGTCGCCTTGCGAGCAAGCCGGGCGGCGAGGATACCCTCAGCCTGCTCGAGGCAGGGCAGCGTGCTCCGCGCCTGCGCGCCGCTGCTAAGGGTCGCCGAGCCGCCGCTGATGCAGCGATCGCCGCTGGCCGGCGGGCGAATGCCGAAGAGGTAGAGCGCGGTGCCGTTGACGCGCAGAGCGGTGGCGCCGGAGGCCTCGCCGGCGCCGGCGATCTGCGGTCCGGTTGTCCGCGCTCCCGCGGCGCCGCGCGGCGCCGCGGCTGGCGGCGATGCAGCGCGCGGCTGAGAATCGCCCGGCGCGCCAGGTACCTGCAGGGACGCGAAGGGGCGGAAGCTCGGGCCGATCGCGGCCGCCTCCTTCGGCGCGGCCGCGGCTTGCGGCGGCTGGGCCGGGCGCGGCGCGGCGGCGCCCGATGGCAGGCGCAGATCGATCGGCTTGGGCGGCGGGGGCTCGGCGTCTTCGGGGACGGCGTGGGTGCGCCATTCGCCGACCGCCCGCGTCGGCAGTGCCGGCAGTGCGGCGGTTTGTGGCGCGGCCGTTTGTGGGGAGGCGGTTTGTGGCGCGGCAGCTTGTGGGGAGGCGGCGGGGGCCTCGGCGGCGGCGGTCGCGTCGGGCGTCATCGCGTCGGCCGGCGGCGCAGAATTCGCCGTCTCGCCCAACGGCGCGGTACCGTCCTTCCCCGACATGGCTTGCGACCCCGACGCGGCGCTCGGCGTTGCCGCGGTCCCGGCGGCCGCGGGCGGTTCGATGGCGGCGACCGACGGCGCCCGGCTCGACAGTTCAGGGCTCGCCAGCTCTGGGCTCGCCAGCTCTGGGCTCGCCAGCTCTGGGCTTCGGGGCGGCGGGGCCGGCATGTTACGCCACACCGTCATCAGCGCGAGCGCAGTCAGCGCCAAGCCGGCGAGAAGCCATGATTTACGCATTACGCTAAACTAGCATCGCCGCGCGCCGTGCGCCAATCGCCGCCGAACGATTGCCGGTGACAAGATTTGGCCTAGCGCAGAGCGCGCATCAAATGGCTGAGAAACCCGTCGATCGTGGCGGGGTCGGTCCAACGCAGCACGGCGACGAGCTCGTTCTCGGGGTCGATCCAGGTCAGATTGCCGCCGGCGCCGCTGGCGCAATAGCCGGCTGCCGGCGCGCTCTTGTAACGCTGCCGGTCGGTGTTGAGCCACCAGAGATAGCCGTATTGCGCATTGAGCTTGCAGGGCGCCGTCGAGCGGTCGATCCATGATTCGGCGATCAGCCGCTGTCCCGCCCACAGCCCGCGGCGCTGCATCAAGAGGCCGATGCGCGCCTGGTCGCGGGCGTGGATGAAGACGCCGCCGCCCCAATGGCCGCCGCCGGAGACCGATTCGACCGCTCGCCCGTCGATCTCGATCGTCGAGTTTCGGTAACCGCGCCAGCGCCAGTCGGACGAGGCGCCGAGCGGGGCCATGAAGGCCTCGCGAAAGATTTCCGGAAGGGGACGGCGAAAGAGCCGCAGGAGGGCCAGGCTGAAGCGGTTGACGCGGACGTCGTTATATTCCCAGAAGCTGCCGGGCGGCTGCAGCTTGCGGGCCTCGCCCTTGCGTCCGCGGCCTTCGAGCATGAGATCGCGGTTGCGATCGACGATGTCGGGCTTGCCCCACAGCGTGCCTTCCCATTCGGAGGTCTGCTGCAGGAAATGGTGCCAGGTGATCTGCGAATTGTGCGGCGGGGCGAAGCCGCCATCCTCGACGCGCCGGCCGACCGGCTCGTCGAGATCGGCAATGAGACCGCGCTGATGGGCGATGCCGGCGAGCAGCGAGAGATAGCTCTTGGCGACGCTGAAGGTCATGTCGACCCGCGCGGTGTCGCCCCATTCGGCGACGATCAGGCCGCGATGGAGGACGAGCCCGTTCGGTGCGCCGCGCGGCGCCACCTCGCCGATGATCTCGTTCCATGGCGGCGGCTCGAAGAAGCCCTTGCCGATGACGGTGCCGAGGTCGCGCGCCCACGGCGTTTCGTGAGTCTGGGCGAAGGCGGCGGCTGCGAGGGAGGCCGCGTCGAGGCCGGTTTCGCCCGGCGCGGCGCGGCACCATTCCTCGCCATGCGGCGGTGGGACGTATGCTTCGCTCACGACGACAAATTCTCCTCAGGACTATCGCCCGCGATGCCTATATACCCTGTCATCGGCGGCAATCCTCGCCACGGGCGGGTCAGGCTTGCTAGTGTGTGGCAAATCGTAACTTCTTGGGATCAAGGTTATGGGTTCGTTCAGTCTGATGCATTGGGTGGTGGTCCTGTTCATCATCCTGATCATCTTCGGCGCCGGCAAGCTGCCCCGCGTCATGGGTGACTTTGCCAAGGGAATCAAGGCGTTCAAGTCGGGGATGAAGGAAGAGGAGACCGCCGCCGGCGAGAGCCAGCCGCAAGTCGCCGCGCCGCCCAGCGCGCCGTCGGCGAGCCCCCATGCGGCGAGCGAGGCGCGGCCGGGCGAGCGCGCCTAGCGGCTGACGGTAGCACGGCGCGGGGGCAGGGAGTTCCGCCGGTGGTGCGCGGCCGCTACGCCAGTCTCGTCGCCGCGTTGCCCGCGGTGGTGCCGTTCGTGCCGCCGGAGGCGCTGGAGCGCCGCATCGGCGCGCAGCTGCGGCTGCGGATCGGCGCCAATGAGAGCAATTTCGGCCCATCGCCGCGCGCCGTCGCGGCGATGGCGGCAGCTGCCGGCCACGCCAACTGGTATTGCGATCCCGAAGGTTTGGTGCTGCGCGAGGCGCTTGCCGCCCATCACCGCGTCGGGCGCGGCAATATCGTGCTCGGCAGCGGCATCGATGATCTCCTCGGCCTCATCGTCCGCACGGTGATCGATCCCGGCGACGCGGTGGTAATGTCGCATGGCGCCTATCCGACATTCGCTTTCCACGTCAACGGCTTCGGCGGCCGGCTGGCAACCGCGCCCTATCGCGGCGACCGCAACGATCCGGAGGCGCTGGTTGCGGCGGCGCGGCAGAACGGCGCGCGGCTGCTCTACCTCTCCAACCCGGACAATCCGACGGGAAGCTGGCTTGCGGCCGAGGCGCAGCGGGCGCTTCTCGCCGCCCTGCCGGAAGGCTGCCTTCTCGTCCTCGACGAGGCCTATGCCGATTTCGCTCCGGCGGGCGCCCTGCCCGAGACCGATCCCGAGGATCCGCGCCTCATCCGCCTGCGCACCTTCTCCAAAGCGCACGGCATGGCGGGGGCGCGCATCGGCTATGCCATCGCACCGGCGGAGCTGGTCCAGAGCTTCGACAAGATCCGCCATCATTTCGGCGTCAACCGCCTGGCGCAGGAGGGCGCGCTCGCCTCGCTCGGCGATCCCGATTTCATCGCCGGCGTGGTGCGCGAGGTCGCAGCCGGCCGGCGTGACTACGGCGAAATCGCCGCCGGGCTCGGCCTCGCCGCGCTGCCGTCGGCGACCAATTTCGTCGCCATCGATTGCGGCACCAGCGAGCGCGCGAAAGCGGTACTAACGGCGCTGCTCGAAAAGGAACGCGTCTTCATCCGCATGGCCGGCGTCGCTCCGCTGAACCGCTGCATCCGGGTGACGGTCGGCACGGCGCCCGAGCGCAAATCGTTCGGCGAGGCGCTCGCGCGCGTGCTGGCGGAAATACCCAGCCTCTAGCGCATGATCCGATTAGATTGAATCGGATCATGCGCTAGCTTTGTTGATTTGCCGCATTTTCTGCGCCGAACCGGCATCCACTTCGGCGGAAAATCCTCTAAGGGTCGACGAAATGCGGGTCGGGGCGCTCGTGCAGCGCCTCGTAATGGACCAGCACGGGGTCGCCGAGCGGGCACGGCTCGCCGTCGCGGAAGGCCCACTCGCCGCGGTCGCAATCGGCGGCGCGGACATAGGAGTTGAGATAGAAGCGGCGGTCGTGGCTCGAGAGGTTCGGCCCGGAGCCATGGATCGTATAGGGGTTCCACAGGGCGACATCGCCGGGCTCGAGGTCGAGATCGATGAGGTGCCCAGGGTCAAGGCCGGCGCGGCGCAAGCTCTCATCGGCGAGGGTCCCATCCATCACGCTGCCGGCAATGGCAAGATCGACCTCACCGAGCAGGTGCGAGGCCGGGTAGACCCTCATCGCGCCGCTCGCGCGGTCGTGGCGGTCGATGGCGATACCGGTCTGCACGTAGGACTGGACGAGATTGCGATAGGCCGCGCGCGGCCGGCGGAAGCGGGCATCCTGGTGGAAGGCGAACTCGCCGGCGGCGCCCGGTTTCTTCCAATGTAGCTGGTTGATGATCTGCTTGATGTCGCTGCCGAGCAGCGGCGCGATGACCGCGAAGAGCCGGGCGTCGGTGCGGATACGCGCCAATTCGGCATCCTCGTAGGAGGGCCATTGGACCATGCGGACGATCGTGCCGAGAGCCGGATCCTCGCCGACGCGATAGAGAAGATTGCCGTGGCGAAAGCTGGCGCCGAGCGCGATGCCGCGCGCCCAGTGGCGGTCGAAGGCGGCGCCGGTCGCGGCAACCTCGCTCCCCGTGAAGACACCGCGCAGCACGGCATAGCCGGTGGCGCGATACTGGGCGATGGTGTCGGCGATGCCATTCGTTGCCGTCATTATTGCTCCGTCACGGCGGTTGCACGCTGCCCGCTGGTAAATAGCATGACGCGCGGGGGGCTGGCGCTTCTCGACGCTGTAGGCTGACAGTTGGCGGCCAAGCGGCGCTTCACGCAGATAACCTTTGAGGATTATCATAACCCTGAATTTCAACCGCCTGCCTCGCCGAAATGGCGATATGGTGGCCTTGCAAGCAACTTATGCGGTCTGACCATGCGTCGACAAAATCCGTCTGACTCTAACTAGCATTCCATCGTCGCAATGAGATTTGGGGGAGAATCTCGCATGGGCAAGACACGGCAGTTGCCGATGCTGGCGCTGGTTCTCGCGCCATTGGCGCCTCTTGCGGCGCATGCAGGCGTCCTCAACGTGTTCGACATCATCCCCACTTCGCTCAGCGCCGAAACCGCGCAGGATTCCGAGCCCAGTCTTGCCGTCAACCCAGTCCTTCCGCAGTACATGATCGCGGGAAGTTTCGGCGGCAACCAAGGTGCCTACTTCGCCACCAGCAACGGCGGTGCGACCTGGGGCAATTTCGGCCAGATCCCGAGCCTCGACAAATCGCTTGCTTGGAGCGTCGACGGCAGGCGCGCGTTCACCACCAGACTCCTCGACGCGGGGAACGGCAACACGGCAATTGCCGTCCAATCCAACGACATTGGGCCGAGCTTCGGCGACTTGATCCACGTCGACAATCCGGGAAGATCTCTCGACCAGCCATGGATCCGGACCGGCCGGGGTCTCGACCCGGTCAGCAATACGACCAAGGATCGCCTCTATATCGGCGTCAACGATCTCAACAATAGCGGCGGGAATACCGCGACGGTGCACATGTCGACCGACGGTGGAACCACCTGGTCGAATACCATCATCGACCGGGTCGGCGGCTCCGCCGGCCAGGACAGCCCCGCCGTTCGCCTTGCCGTCAACGGCGACAAGGTCTATGCGGCCTTCATTCGCTGGAACAACCCGATCCTGCAAAACGATGCGGACGGCATTCGCGTCGCCGCGCAGGTCGTGGTCGTCCGCGACGATCACGGCGCGACGGGAGCGAGCAAGTTCCAGGCCTTGGGGAGTTCCGGCAATGGCGCGGTCGTCGGCTCGACCATTTCGGCATTCACCAACACCACGACCGGCGATAACGGTCCCTTGGCGCTTGGCAACGAACGCGCCGGCTCCGATCTTGCCATCGCCGTCGACCCCAACAACGCCAACCGCGTCTTCGTCGCCTATACGGCGTCACCGGCGAGCGGGCAGATCCGCCTGATCGTGCAGGAATCAACCGACGGCGGAGCGACGTGGTCAGCCAAGGTCATCCTTCCAGCGGCGGCCAGGACCTCACAGCCCGCGCTGGCGGTCCTCGCGAATGGCGGCGTCGGATTGCTTTACAACGCCTACGACGCGTCCTCTAATCTGCTGTCGCAGCATCTCCTGGTGACGCGCGACGACTTCGCGACGGTCAAGGATCTGGCGCTCGCCGCCTTCAAGAACGGAGCGCCTGCGCTCAAGTTCGACCCCTATGTCGGCGACTTTTTCGATCTGACGGCGGTCGGCAACACCTATTACGGCGTCTTCAGCGCGTCCAACCTCGACGATGGCGTCAATGCGGCCTTCCCGAACGGCGTCTTATTCCAGCGCAGCTTCAGCGGAACGCCGGGAACCTCGACCTTCCAGCTGAACGATGGGCTGGGCGGAACTGTCAGCGGCTCGATCGACCCCTACTTCTTCAGCTATGACGGTTCTCAGGGTTCGACCGCTCGCTTCGCTGCTTCGGTCCCCGAGTTGTCGAGCTGGGCGATGATGATCATCGGTTTCGGCAGTGTCGCTCTGCAGGTCCGGCGTCGTCGCGAGGTCGGAGCCGCGACCGCATAAGTTCAATCAGTTCGAGCGAGGAAGCCGCCTTTCGGGCGGCTTTCCCTTCCTGCCCTTCCGGCAGCGAGCCGCCGCGCACTGCGTCGGGGAATGCTCTAGGATGCGACGATGCTGTCCTACGATCCGAGCGATCCGGCAACGCGGCGCGACCCCTTCCCGCTGTTCCGCGCCTTGCGCGTGGAAGACCCCGTGCATTGGAGCCAGCCGCTCGGCGGCTGGGTGCTGACACGCTATGAGGACGTGCGGGCAGCGATGTTCGAGCCGTGCTTCACCGCCGACCGCATACGGCCGTTCTTCCGCCGCCTGCCGGAGGAAGAACGCGGCAGGTATCCAGATCTCGAGCGCTACATCACCGGTTGGGCGGTGTTCTTCGATCCGCCTGGTCACACGCGGCTGCGCCGGCTGATGAACAAGGCCTTTACCCCGCGCGCCGTCACCGGCCTCCGCCCCAAGATCCAGATGATCGTCGACGATCTCGTCGACAAGGTCGCCGCGCGTGGCGCGATGGATGCGATCGCCGACTTCGCCTACCCGATTCCGGCCAGCGTCATCATGGTGATGCTCGGCGTGCCGCGCAGCGATCTCGATGCGGTCAAGCGCTGGTCCGACGACATGGCGTTGTTCATCGGCTCATCACGTCTCTCGGCGGATAAATACGAGCGCGCCCAATCGGGCATGCGCGAGATGGCCGATTACTTCCGCGCCATCATCGCCGCGCGGCGCGCGGCGCCGCAGGACGATCTCATCAGCGCCATGCTGCAGCCGGAGCCGGACGGCGACGTCTTCGGCGAGGACGAGCTGATCGCGACGTGCAGCCTCCTCCTCTTCGCCGGGCATGAGACGACGACGAACCTGATCGGCAACGGCATAAGGGCGCTGCTCAGTCATCCTGGCGAGCTCGAGCACCTTGCCGCCGCGCCCGATCTCATCGAAACCGCCATCGAGGAAATGCTGCGCTGGGACGGCCCTAGCCACGCCCTTGCCCGTCTCGTCGCGAGAGATGTCGAGCTCGCCGGCAAGCGCCTCGGCGAGGGCGAGCGCGTCTTCGCCATGATGAACGCCGCCAATCGCGACCCTGCGATCTTTGCCGATCCCGATCGTTTCGACATCGCGCGCACGCCCAACAAGCATCTGACCTTCGCCGCCGGCATCCATTTCTGCCTCGGCGCGCCGCTCGCGCGGCTCGAGGGTCAGATCGCCATCGCCACTCTGCTGCGCCGCCTCGCCGCGCTCCGTCTTGAAGAGCAGGAGCTCGACTGGCTCGATTCGATGATCCTGCGTGGCGTCAAGTCGCTGAAGGTGTCGTTTCAATCACCCCAGTCATCGTAAAAGGCGCGGCACGTCACGGCTTCTCGCCGCCTTCAGGACCGTAGAAGACGACCCAGAGCTCGAGATCGTCGGAGAAATCCTCGAAGCGGTGCTCGACATGGGCGGGCACGAAAAGGAAATCGCCGGGCTTGAAGCGGTGGCGCTCGCCGCCGCGGCGGAACCAGCCGGTGCCGTTGACGACAACATAGACCTCGTCGCGGTCGTGCGGCGTCTGTGGATCGCTGCCGCGTGGCGCGTAGAAACGTACCTCGAGACTGCCATGGCGCATCATCTCGGGCGAGCGTCGCCCCGGCGGCAGCGGCGCCTGGCGTGCGGCCTCGAGCGTGATGAGAGCAGGACTTTCACTCATCGCAATCTCCCCGGCTGACACTGACGGCGCCAAGTCTACTGATGCACGATTCCACAGTCGCGGCGAAACTTGTCAGGGTGCAAGCGTCGGCTCAGGGTGCAAGCGTCGGCGCGCCGCGCTCATTGCTGCGCGCTGGCTGCCGCTGCTGCTGCCGGCGTCACCGGTGCCGGCCCGTCGGTGCTGAAGGCGTCGAGGAAGTCAGGCAGGAAGCTTTCCATGCCGCGCCACGGCGGCGGCTGCTCGGGGATCGCGCCCGGGCGATAGCCGAGCGCCTGGAACGGCGCCAGGAGATCGGCGTCTTTGGAGAGCGCGTAGATCGGCACCGTGGCCGGCTGGCTCTCGCCGCTGATGAAGGCCGGCGGCTGCTCGTCGCCAAGTATGATGACGAGCGCCCCGTCGGCAACACGCGTGATCATGAAATCACCGAGCACATCGAGATCGTAGACGAGGGATTCGAGATATGGCGTCTCGAGATGGTTCCAATCGGGCTGGCGATAGATGCGCTCCCACTCCTTCGGCGTCACCCCGACATAGTCGCCAGCATCGGACCATTGGGCGCGGTAGGGCGGCACCGGATAGAATGGCGTGTGGCTCGACACGAGGACGATCTGGGCGAAGAGCGGACGCTGCTCGACCGCTCCGGAGGCTGCACGTTCCTCGCGCGCGCTCTCGCGGGTGGCGAATTTCTTCAAGGTGAACTGATCGGGAATGCCGAACCAGCCGAATTCCGGGCCGCGATAGTCGAGATCGGCGGCGTAGTAGTTCTTGTCAAAGCCCCAGAAGCCGCCTTCCGCCGCGTCATTCTTGATTCCGGGCTGGACGTTGACCGTGCGGTAGCCGGCCTCCGCCATGTAGCGCGGCAGGCTCTTGCGGCCGCTCTCGAGGAGGAGCCGGGCCAGAAACTGATCGAGCTTGATGCCGCTTGCCAGCGTGCCGTGCGCCACCCACGAGCCGCCGCCATAGGTCGGCGACAGGATGCGATTGGACAGCAGCCCGATGCCCGCATTCGCCAGCTTCGTCTCGAAGCGGGTAAGCGCCGCGGCGATGCCGGCGCGGTATTCCGGGTTGTCGAGCGCCACCGTGCCAAAGGATTCGAAATAGATGAGAAGGACGTCGCGACGCTTCAGCCTGGCGAGGTCGGCGCGCGCGCGTTGCGGGGCGGCGAGGGCGGCGGCATAGGCGCCGAGATTGCCGTGCGCCACCTGCCAGGCGCGGTAGAAGAGGCGACCCTGGCGAACGACCTGCTCGGAGAGCGCGGTGCTGACCGGCGCCGTTTCGTTTACCGGCAACGCCCAGGCGACGGCGGCAGCGACGGCAAGCGCGATGGCGACCAGCGCGACACCGCGCCGCGCCGTCGCCCATGCGATGAGGCGCAGCGCCAGCACGATGAGCAGGAAGGCGGCGACAGCGGCAACGATCGCCGCCATGGCGGTGAGGGCGCTGCGCCATGGTCCGGCGGATCTGTAGTAGAGACCGAGAAGCCCGGGAATCTGCCGGAAGTCCCAATAGAGATCGGCCTCGCGGCCAAAGGAGCCCGGCATCACCGCGTCGGCAAGATTGAGCAGGAAGGCAAGCAGGATCAGGAGCCCGACGGCGTAGCGCAGCATCGTCGGCAGATGCAGGCCGAGCAGACGGAGCAACGCCACGGCGCCGATCAGAAGGACGATTTCGAGCGCCGGGCGGTGGTCGATGACGAGGCGATGGTTCTCCGGCTCGCTCGACGGCAGGAAAAGCGCAAGCAGGAGCGCCGACGCGACGGCGATCGCGAGGATGGCGGACGCCGCGGCGGGTGCAAAATGACGGCGCCGGCTCAAAGGCTCATCCGGCCGTCTGCGGTGAGGCCGCCGCGCTCATTCCGATGCCGCGATCACCGCGGCGGCAGCCGGCGAGTGGATATGGGCCATGCCGGTATTGCGGTTGCCGCCGGCCGGCCGCATCACCGCCGAAGGATTGGCGAATTGCCCTGGATAGACCGCCTCCTCGACGACCTCGACCGTCATGCGAGCGGCGAGCGCGTCGATCACCTCCGGGGGGAAGCGGTTGTCGACAAGAATCTTGTTGCCGCTGGCGTCGAGCCGCGGCACCGCGAATGCCTTCTCCAGCGGCATCGAGAAATCGACGATGAAGGAGGTGAGCTGGGTAACTGCCGGGATGATGCGGCGACCGCCGCTGGCACCGAGCGCCGCCCACGGCACGCCGTCGCGCGTCGCCACCACCGGGCACATGTTGGAGAGCGGCCGCTTGCCGGCGGCCAGCGCGTTCGGTCCGCCCGGCCGCGGATCGAACCACATCATGCCATTGTTCATCATGATTCCGGTCTTCGGCAGCACCACCTTCGAGCCGAAGCGTGACAGCAGCGTGTTGGTGAGGGCGACCATGTTGCCGTCGCGGTCGACGACCGGCTTATCGCCTCGGCATAGGCGATGAAGGTCCCGGCGTCGGGGTAGGCCCGCGGCCTCCAGCCGGTGCGCTTCTCGATCCCCGCCATCGCCTTGAGGTAGGTCGGCCCGCCGGTCAGCGCCGGCGCCGCATGCAGGCGCACGCCACCATAGTCGAGGGTGTGCGGGGCGACTATTTCGGCGTGGTAGGCGGCAAGGTCGGCCGCCGAGATGACGCTGCCGCCGTCATGGAGATCGGTGAGGATCGCGGCGGCCAGCTCGCCCTCATAGAAGTCGCGCCGTCCCGCTTCGGCGAGGCGCCGATAGGTCGCGGCGAGGTCCGGGCGCGGCAGATGGCGAAGCGAGGAGTCGCTCGCCGGCGCCGGCGGCAGGCCGTTCGGCAGAAAGACCGCCCGCGAGCCGGCAAACTCGGCAAGCTCGGCCGCCGAGACGGCGATGGAGAGGGTGGTGTACCAGCTGACCGGCAGCCCTTCATCGGCGATGGCGATGGCGGGCGCCATCACCTCGGCGAGCGACTTGCGGCCGAAGCGTTCGAGCGCGAGGCCGAGGCCGTCGACCGAGCCGGGCACGCAGATCGACTCATAACCCTTGAGGTTGCGGTCGCCCTCGACCAGAGGCCAGCCGAAAAGGTCGCCGCCGACCCCGCCGGTCAGCTTGTAGCGGCCAGGGTCGAGACCGCTGGCCGCGATGAGGCCGAAATCGACGACCTGGACGGTGCGGCTGGCGGCATCGCCGTAGACCAGATAGCCGGCGCCGCCGAGCCCGCTCATCCACGGCTCGACGACGCCCCAGGATTTCGCTTCCGGCGGCGGCGGCGCGGCCATGTTGCGCGACCACGATGCCCTCGGTCGAGACCTTCGCCGGCTTGGTCGGAATCCAATTCTCGCGCAGATAGTTGATGGCGCACCTCGCCTTTCGGGTCATGCTAGCCCTTGTTGACCGTATCTTCCCTCAGGACTGGGCTTGCATCAAGCACCCCTGCGCCAACCCGAACGAAAGAAGCCGCCCCGAGGGGCGGCTTCGATCGTGAACTGCGTTGCAGCGATCAGGCGGTGACGCTGAACCGTTGGGTATCCGAACGGCGCACCCGCAGCCCGACAAGGCCGAAGCCGATCAGCATCATCGCCCAGGTGCCGAGTTCCGGAATACCGGCAATTGCGCTCAGCTCCTGGTCGCTGTTTCCCTGGGCGAACGCCACCGTGCTCGCCCCGAAAGCATAGTATTTATAGCCGGCGCCGAAGCTGAAATCGGCCTCGTATCCGACCGTGCCTGCCGGCCCCGCGCCGGGCGTGAGCACGTTGTTGACGCGCGACGGCGCCGTGCCGTTGAACGCGCCGAGAGTGAACGGCTCGACCGCCCCGTTTACCGAGAGCGCATCGAACAGATGAGTCCAGCTGGTGCCGTTGTTGCTGCCCTCGATGGTGTACTGGTAGCCGTCATATTGAGCGCCGAAATGGTCGATATTCGGAAACACGCGGATCGCCGATACCGGGCCGGAGAACGTGGCGAGGATCCAGTTGTTGCCGCCGCTCAGTCCCGGCAGCCCGCCACCATCATAGACGCGGAGGCCAGCGCCCAACGTGGCCGTCGTCGGCGTATAGGGCGAGCCTACGTCGCCGAAGGAGAAATTGCTTAATGTGGCGTAGTTGCCGATCCCCGCGGTGAAGTCGGCGAGATTGCTGTCTTGTGTGTAGATCGTGGCGTTGGCCGCCGCGGCGCTCAGCAACAGGGCGCTGCCGCCGACGAGCGATAGGCTGATGCGTCTCATGTGCTTAAGCATCAAGATTCTCCTCCCTAATTTTGCCCGGCGCAACACGCGTCTGGCACGGAGCTGGTCTTAAGAACCTTAAGCTCCGCCAAAAAACATCGCACAAAATTTGCGCGGCCTCAATCATAAGTTGATAAATGCTTAATCAAATCAAATAATGGTTAACAAGATCGGAGAACGTTACTGAACAGATTTTTGCGTGCCGCGCACCTTGCGGAACCGAATTTACCGCTTGACCTCGCGCGGCGGGACGGCCCGGATTGCCGGGGCGATCTTTGCGGCGAAGGATGATCAATGAGTGAGTTCACCGGGAGCAAATTCACCGGCACTTCGAGCTATGTCGCGACCGAGGATTTGCGGGTCGCCGTCAACGCGGCGATCGCCCTCGAACGGCCGTTGCTCATCAAGGGCGAACCCGGCACCGGCAAGACGATCCTGGCGCAGGAGGTGGCGAACGCCCTCGGCAAGCGCCTCATCGCCTGGCACATCAAATCGACGACCAAGGCGCAGCAGGGGCTCTATGAGTACGACGCGGTCTCGCGGCTACGCGATTCGCAGCTCGGCGAGGCCAAGGTCCACGACATCGCCAACTACATCAGCAAGGGCAAGTTATGGGAGGCGTTCGACGCGGATGAGGCGCCGGTGCTGCTGATCGACGAGATCGACAAGGCGGATATCGAGTTCCCCAACGACCTCCTGCTCGAGCTCGATCGCATGGAGTTCTTCGTCTACGAGACGCAGAGGACGGTGAAGGCGCGCCAGCGGCCGATCGTCTTCATCACCTCGAACAACGAGAAGGAGCTGCCTGACGCCTTCCTGCGTCGCTGCTTCTTCCACTATATCCGCTTCCCCGAGCGCGAGACGATGAGCGAGATCATCGAGGTGCACTATCCGGGACTGCAGAAGGCCCTGGTGCGTGAAGCGCTCAACGTCTTCTACGAGATGCGCGAGGTGCCTGGGCTCAAGAAGAAACCGTCGACCTCGGAGCTCCTCGACTGGCTCAAGCTGCTGATGGTCGAGGACATCCCGCCCGAGACACTGCGCTCGAAGGATCCCGGCAAGCTCATCCCGCCGCTGCATGGCGCGCTCCTCAAGAGCGAGCAGGACGTCCATCTCCTGGAACGCCTGGCCTTCCTCCACCGCCGCGAGAAGGGCGGGGGGTGATGATGATGGTTGGACGACTATCGTGCGTCCTTCGAGACGGCGCTTCGCGCCTCCTCAGGATGAGGTCGTCTTGTCTGTGCCATGAGCAATTTACCTCATCCTGAGGAGCGCCGTCAGGCGCGTCTCGAAGGACCGACCATCGTAATGCAACCGCCATGTTCATAAATTTCTTCCTCGAGCTGCGCGAGGCGAAGGTGCCGGTCTCGCTGCGCGAGTACCTGACCCTGATGGAGGCGATGAAGCTTGGCGTCGCCGATTACAGCGTCGAGGATTTCTATTACCTCTCGCGCAGCACGCTGGTGAAGGACGAGCGCAATCTCGACAAGTTCGACCGCGTCTTCGGCCATTGCTTCAAGGGGCTCGAGACGCCGGAGGAGGAGGGGATCGCCATTCCCGAGGAATGGCTCAGGAAGCTCGGCGAGAAGCATTTGACCGAGGAAGAGAAGTGGCAGATCGAGGCGCTCGGCGGCTGGGACAAGTTGATGGAGACGCTGCGCCAGCGCCTCGACGAACAGAAGAAGCGCCATCAGGGTGGCAGCAAATGGATCGGCACCGCCGGATCCTCGCCGTTCGGCGCCTTTGGCTACAATCCGGAGGGCGTGCGCATCGGCCAGGACGAGAGTCGCAACCGCCGCGCGGTCAAAGTGTGGGACAAGCGCCAGTTCGAGAATCTCGACGACCAGGTCGAGATCGGCACGCGCAACATCAAGATCGCGCTGCGCCGTCTGCGCCAGTTCGCCCGCGAGGGGGCAGCGAGCGAGCTCGATCTCGACGACACGATCCGCTCGACGGCGAAGAACGCGGGCTGGCTCGACCTGAAGATGGTGCCCGAGCGCCACAATGCCGCGAAGGTGCTGCTGCTGCTCGACATCGGCGGCTCGATGGACGACCACGTCAAGACCTGCGCCGAGCTGTTCTCGGCGGCGCGTGCCGAGTTCAAACACCTCGAGTTCTACTATTTCCACAACTGCCCCTATGAGAAGCTG
>WNFD01002846.1_pt1 | contig 17381 bp, 17 predicted proteins | sample 5400491 | NCBI WGS metagenome assembly WNFD01 (sample SAMN13153343, study PRJNA577476) | soil metagenome | isolation source: 120 cm saprolite under Douglas fir tree site 2 hole 2 replicate 2 | place: USA:California | collected 2015-04-18 | reverse complement strand
GCACCGAGGAGGCCACCTGCATGGTCAGCGTGATCAGCCCGATCTGGGCAAAGCTGAGGCCGTACGACCCTTTCAGCATCGGGTAGATCGCCGGGACCAGCGACTGCATCATGTCGTTGAGGAAATGCGAAAAGCTGAGCGCCATGATGATCGAGAACGTCGTCACGTCCGCGCCTCGGGGCGCCGCCCTGCCTTCTCCCGAGACACTCGTGCTCATCAATCGGCTCCTCGCCCGCTTCGCCTTGTAGAATAACCCGCAATCGGAAGGGTTTGGATTTATTGCGTTCCGCGTTTAAGCGATGGCAGCTATTCGACGCGAGGAGAGGCGAGGATGCGGCAACACAGTTTCGGGCGGCTCGCGCCGGTCTCGGCGTTGACCCTCGGCGGCGGCGGGCTCGGCATGTTGTGGGGCGAGACGACCTTCGAGGAATGCGTCGCGACCGTGCATGCGGCGGTCGCCGCCGGCATCACCCTCTTCGATCTCGCGCCGCGCTACGGCGACGGCAAGGCGGAAGAGGTGGTCGGCGCGGCGTTCGCCGGGCAATTGCCCGAGGGCGTGCGCGTTACCAGCAAATGCAATCTCGGCAACGCGCCGCCGGCCGAGATCGAAAAGCTGCTGCGGCAGTCGATCGAGGGGAGCCTGAAGCGGCTGCGCCTCGCGCGGCTCGACGTCTTTTTTCTGCACTCGAATGTCGTGCCCGACGCAGCGCATTTGGCGCGCCGGTCCGACGCGGCCTCCCGCATGACGCTCTACGCGACGTTTGTCGAGCATATCCGTCCGGTGTTCGAGCGCCTCGTTGGCGAGGGCATCATCCGCGCCTGGGGTCTCACGGGCATCGGCCACCCCGACACGATCATCAGGCTGCTCGGCGAAACGCCTGCGCCTGCGGCCGTGCAATGCATTGCCAACCTCATTGATTCGCCGGGTGGGCTGAAGTTTTTCGACGGGCCGGCAAAGCCACGCGCCGTGATGGCGGCGGCGCGGGCGAATCGGGTCGCCGTCATGGGGATCCGCGCGGTGCAGGCCGGCGCGCTGACCGGCGCGATCGACCGGCCGTTGCCGGAGGACCACCCCGAGATGCGGGATTACGCGCGCGCCGCCGGTTTCCGACAGCTCGCCGCCGAGCTCGGCGAGACCCCGGCGGTGCTGGCGCATCGCTACGCGCTGTCGCTCGACATGGACACACTGGTTCTCGGCGTCAAGAACCGCCGCGAGCTCGCCGAATGCGTCGCCGCCGCCGATGCTGGCCTCCTGCCGCCCGAGCTGATCGCGCAGATCGACCGCTCGGTCGACCGCAGCGCCGACGCCTGAAGCCCCCACCCCAACCCTCCCCCGCATGCGGGGGAGGGGGTTCGGTCTCGCCGTCGCACGATAAGCTCCCTCCCCTGCTTGCGGGGGAGGGTGGGGTGGGGGCTGAGATTCAGCTCTGCGTAATGACCCCCTTTTCGCGCAACCGCTTGATCTCGTCGTCGCTGTAGCCGGCCAGATTGCGCAGCACGTCGGCGGTGTGCTCGCCGAAGAGCGGCGCGCGGCGCGCCTCAACCGGCGAATCCGACAGGCGCAGCGGGCTGATGATCGTCGAGAACCGGCCGCGGGTCGGGTGGTCGAGATCGACGATCGTGCCGCGCTCGCGCAGATGCGCATCACTCAGCGCCTCGGCCGTGTCGAGCACGGCGCCGCACGGGATGCCGCGCCCGGCGAACGCCTTCATCACCTCGCGCTTGTCGTGTTGCCTGGCCCAGCCTTCGATGATTTCCGTGAGGGAAGCGGCATTGCGGGCGCGGGCGGGCGGGGTGTTGAAGCGGTCGTCGTCGCGCAGATCCGGCCGGCCGATCACCTCGACCATCGCCTCGAAGGTTTGCGGATTGTCGGGCGGCAGCATCATGTAGACATACTCGTTGACCCCCGCGCCGGCGCAGCGCACGAGATCGGCATAGGATCCGCTCAGCGAGCGGTTGCCGGTGCGCGCCAAGGGCTGCCCGGTCGCCAGAGTCTGGGTGAACTTGACCCGTGTCAGGTTCAACACCGCTTCCTGCATCGCCACCTCGACGAGCTGGCCTTGCCCCGTACGCCCGCGCTGGACGAGCGCGGCGAGGATCGCCATCGCGAGATGCATCCCGGTGCCGCTATCGCCGATATTGGCGCCGTTGAGCGTCGGCGGGCCGTCGGCGACGCCGGTGACGCTCATCGCGCCCGAAGTCGCCTGCGCGACCGGCTCGAAACATTTGAAGCCGCTATAGGGGCCGTAGGAGCCGAAGCCCTTGACCGAGGCATACACCACGCGCGGGTTGAGTTCCTTGACAGCGTCGTAGCCGAGCCCGAGCCGCTGCATCACGCCGGGGCCGAGATTTTCGGCGACGACATCGGCCTCCTTGATCAGCCGGCGGGCAATTTCCTTACCCTCCGCAGCCTTCAGATCGACAACGGCGCTGCGCTTGTTGCTGTTGAGCAGCAGGAAGAAAAAGCTGTCGACATCCGGATTGTCGCTGTTCCATAGCTTGCGGGCGCGGTCGCCGCCTTTTGGGTTCTCGATCTTGATCACATCGGCGCCGAGCCAGGCCAGCATCTGCGTGCAGGACGGGCCGGCCTGGTCGTGGGTGAAATCGATGATGCGGATGCCGTCAAGCGCCTGATTCATCCTTGGACTCCTCGAAAAGCTGGGGCCTAATCCACCTGATTGTCGTCTGCCGTCAAGCGTCATCGCGACAGCCGAGGAAGAACGCGGAGGGATCGATGCCCGACACGGAAGCCGGTGCCGCGTTCCTCGAAGTCGCCCGCGGCTTCCGGCCCCGCATCATCGCGCATCGCGATCTTATCGAGACCTCTCGCCGGTTGCCGCAAGATCTCGCGCGAGACCTGGCGCGAGCCGGCTTCTTTCGTATCTTCCTGCCCGAGGCCTATGGCGGGCTCGATCTGACTCCGATGGCGGGAATCGCCGTTTTCGAGGAGTTGGCGCAGGCGGACGCCTCGGTCGCATGGTGCGTGTGGAACGGCAACACCCATTGGACGGCCGCTCAGCTCTCGTCGGAGACGGCGCGGGTCATCCACGCCGACCCCGATGTCGTCACCGCCAACAGCACGCGCCCCTCGGGGCAGGCGCATATTGTTGCCGGCGGATACCGCGTCAGCGGCCAATGGTCCTTGGTCAGCGGCTGCGAGCTCGCCGCCTGGATGGTCCTCCTGTGCGTTGTCCATGAGGATGGACACCCGCGCCTCACGCCATCGGGCGCGCCCGAAAGCCGCTTCATGCTCCTTCCGGCCGCCCAGGGCGCGATCATCGACACATGGACAGTGGGCGGGCTGCGCGGCACCGGCAGCCACGATGTGGTGGTACGCGATCTGTTTGTGCCGGCCGGGTACGGGTCCGGCTTTAGCGACATCTATGTTCTGCCCGAGTCGCGCTACCGTATTCCGGCGTTTTCCCGCGTGATCCCGGGTCTTGGCGCGATGGCGCTGGGGATCGCCCGAACCGCCATCGAGGTCCTCAGCGAGATTGCCGGCGCAAAGACGCCCGCGCGCACGACTCAGATGCTGCGCGACACCTCTGACGCTCAGGTTCGCGTGTCTCAGGCGGAAGCGCTCGTGCGATCGGCCCGGCTGTTTCTGTTCGACAGTCTCGACCGGCTATGGCAAGCGCTGATCACGACGGGCGAGGTCACGATGGAGGCGCGAGCGCACGCTCGGCTGGCGGCATCGCACGCCGTCGCCAGCGCCGTGCAGGCTGTCGACCTCATGTACATCGCCGGGGGCGCCAGTTCGCTTTATACAAGCTGCCCTTTGGAGCGCGCATTTCGCGACGTGCACGCGATGACCCAACACATCGGCGTGCATCCGCGTGTGATGCAGACGACCGGCCGGGTGTTGTTCGGCCTCGAACCGGATACGCCGCTGCTCTGACCGCCGCCCCGCACGAGCAGTCAAACCGCTTGCCTGACTTGCGGCATGACGTCTTCCGCGAGGATCTGCAGCTGGTCGAGCGCGAGATTGTTCGGCATGCCCGGCCAATGCACCGAGGCGACGATGTGGTTGACGCCGATCCGGCGGTTGAGCCGGATCATCTGCTCGGCGACCTCGGCCGGAGAGCCGAGCAGAAAGCGGTCTTCCAGGAGTTCGGCGAAGCCGTGGTCGAAATCGTCGCCCGCCGGCATGACCTTGTCCTGGCCCCAGGCGCGGTAGGCCTTGTATTTCTCTTCGAGGTAGGGCTGGGCGCGGCGGATCGCCTCGGCCCGGGTTGCCGCGACGAAGACCTCGCGGCGCATCGGCAATTCGCGCGGGAGGGGCTTGCCGCACTCATCGAGTGCCTGCTTGTAGACCCCGATCTGGCGCTCGATCGTCGACAAGGTGCTGTGCGGATTGATGTACCAGCAATCCCCGAGCCGCGCGGCGCGGCGGATCGCGACATCGGCATTGGCGCCGATCCAAACGGGCGGCGTCGGCTTCTGCAGCGGCTTCACCGTGCAATTCGCGTTGTCGAGCTGGAAATGCGAGCCCGTCATCGTGACGAAATCCTCGGTCCACAGCCGGCGGACCGCCTCGAGGCATTCCTCGAAGCGCTTGCCCAAACCGGCGCGGGGCACGCCGAACGCCTTGAACTCGACATCGCGGTAGCCGATGCCGCAGCCGAAGACCAGCTTGCCCTCCGACATGACGTCCAATGTGGCCAGCTGCTCGGCGAGATCGAGCGGCTTGTGCAGCGGCAACAGCACCAGGCCGCATATCAGTCGCAGCCGCGGCGCGATCGCCGCGGCGTAGGCGAGGAACGGGATCTGCTGGACGTATTCGAACGGGTGTGCGCTGTAGTGCGAGCCCTTGACGATGCCGTCGAAGCCGAGCTGTTCGGCGCGCCGCACCAGCTCCAGATCGTCGCGCAGGTGAGCGGCGATATCGCCCGGCTTGTGCTGGCCGCGAATGATCAGGCTCAGCTGCATCCTGCTCATTCCGGATTCATGCCTTTCTCGGCGAGTTCCTTCTTCGCGTTGTCGTTCTTGTCGAGCTTCAGGCCCATACCGCGCTGCACATTGGGCGCCTTGGTGAACTGGATGTTGGCGTATTCGACGACCTCGATGCGGTTGCCCCAGGGATCGAGAAAATCGAGGAAGGGTCCCTCGACCATCTTCGCCCCGGCAGCTTCGGCCCGCGCCTTCACCGTCGAGCGGTCGTCGACGACAAAGCCGATATGGCGGCGCTCGACGCCCTCCTGCCGGTAGTCGGGAACGCGCGTCATGTTGATGAACTGGTCGCCCATATCGATGAAGGCGCTGCGCTCATGCCGGTTGCGCAGGTTGAAGTCGAAGATTTTGCCGTACCAGGCAAGCGCCTCGTCGATATTGCCGACCTCGATCGCGACATGATTGATGCCGACGAGCTTCGGTTTCTTGCTGTCAGTCATTTCGAACCCTCCTTCGCCAGATTGCGGCGTCGCGCTGACGCGCTCCTCGCAATGACAGCCCCCTTATTGTCATTGCGAGCGCGGCGAAGCAATCTCGTCGAAGGCGTAGTCGAGGAGCGGAGGCAGACGTGGCGGAAAATATCATCACGACGGCGGTCGGCACCGGCGAGAAGGGTTTTGCCGGCGATGGCGGGCCGGCAAAGGCGGCTTTGCTGAACGGGCCGTTCGATGTCGCTTTCGACGCTGCCGGCAATCTCTATTTCTCGGACACCTTCAACAATCGCATTCGCCGGGTCGATGCGACGAGCGGCGTCATCAGCACCATCGCCGGCAATGGCGATAAGGGCTATTCGGGTGACGGCGGGCCGGCCACCGCGGCCGCTCTCAACGAGCCCTACGGGATCGTCCTCGACCGCGCCGGCAACATTTTCACCGCCGACCGGCTCAACCGCCGGGTGCGCCGCATCGATGCCGTTTCTGGCGTAATGACCACCGTCGCCGGAACCGGCGAGCCGGCATACAGCGGCGATGGCGGTCCTGCAGCGCGCGCCGGATTGGCGGAGCCGAACGGCCTCGCCTTCGACGCCGCGCAGCGGCATCTCTATATCACCGATGTCGCCGACAACCGGGTGCGGGTGATCGATCTGGCCACCGATACGATCGCGACCTTCGCCGGTACCGGCACGGCGGAGCACAGCGGCGACGGCGGCAAGGCTAGCGCTGCCGGAACCTTTGGCGCCCGGGCTGTCAAGGTTGCGGCAGACGGCACGGTCTACATCCTCGAGCGCCAGGGCAGCAGCCTGCGCGCGGTCGACCCGAAGACACAGGTCATCACAACGATCGCCGGCACCACCGCCCGCGGCTATGGCGGCGACGGCGGCCCGGCGCTCGCCGCGGTATTCGACGCGCCAAAGGAAATGGCGATCGACCGCGACGGCAGCCTCCTCATCGTCGATACCGAGAACCACGCGATCCGCCGCATCGACCGCGCAACGGGGATCGTCAGCAACCTCGCCGGCGGCCGTCAGGGCACCGGCGGCGACGGCGGCCCCGCCACCGCGGCTGGCCTCGACCGCCCGCACGGCGCCGTCGTCGGTCCCGACGGCGCAATCTATATTGGCGACACCAACAACCACCGGATTCGGAAGGCGACGCGCTGAGTGAGTGCCATAAAAGGATAATTCCATGACGAAAGATGAAGTAAAGGCGGTACTCGATCGTGTCCTGACGTGGCCAGCCGATAGACAGGAAGCAGCGGCGCGCATTTTGTCGGAAATGGAGGAGCAAGATACCAGCAGCCTAGCCCTCAGCGACGAGCAGGTCGCCGAGGTACAGCGCAGGGTGCCCGATCGGGAACCGAAATTTCTGACCTTGGAGGAGGTCAGGGGGCGTTTTGCGCACCGCCGCGCATGAAGGTCATTATCCGTGACGCCGCGTACCACGATCTGGAGCGGATACATACTTGGATCGCAAACGATCGTCGCGGCGCTGCGGACGCAGTGATCGAGCGTATCCTGAAAATCATCGGCCTGCTCGCGTAGTTTCCGTTGATCGGACGCGCCGGGCGCGCGCCTGGCACCCGCGAATTGGTGATCGGCGGGCTACCCTATATCGCGGTGTACCGCGCCGATGACCAAGCCGACGAAGTCGCGGTCATTGCCGTCTTTCATGCGGCTCAAAACCGGTGATCTGAAGGCTCCGTCAGCATAGATCTGAAGGCTCCGTCAGCATAGAGAGGAGCTTGACGAGGGGATTGCGGTCAGGGCGAACGACTCGACATCGAGGCCTTCAACCGCATCCGGAAGGTCGTGCGCTAATTATCTCCCGCCAGAAACCGCCGCAGTTCTGCGACCAGATCCTTCGGGTTGTCGCCCTGCACGGTGTGGCCGGCGCGCGGCACCGTCACACGGCGGCCGTTGGGCAGGCGGGCGACGAGGCGCTCGGCGTCTTCCTCGTGGAATACGTCGCTCTCGCCGCCGCGCACGACCAGGGTCGGGCAGGTGACGCGGGCGAGGCCGTCGGCGAGCGCGGCGCGCTCGGCGCGGTGCGAATCCTGGTCGAGCCGCTGAAACCGGCGCCGGTCGTATTTCCATTTCCAGCTGCCGTCCGCCTGCTGCCGCAGATTGTGCATGAGGCTGCGGCGCAGAATCGTCGGGTCGCGCCGCGGATTGAATTTGAGCGCCCGCTCGATGATCGCCTCGACCGAGACCAAGTGCTCAGAGTCGTTGACAAAATCACGGATCCGACTGGAGCCTGGGCGGCGCATCTCGGGGCCGGCATCGATGATCACCAGCGCGTTGAGCCGCTCAGGATGGGCAATCGCAAAGGCGAGCGAGTTGATCGCGCCGAGCGACATGCCGACGAGGATGAACTTGTCGAGGCCGATCTTGTCGACAAAGCCCTTGGTGTCGGCGAGTTGGGCGCCGATCGAATAATCGGCGTCCTCGGCCCAGCCGCTGTCGCCATGGCCGCGTTGGTCGAGCGCGATGCAGTGGTAGTCGTCGCGTAGTGCCAGGCAGACCAAATCCCAGGTGTGCGCGGTCAGCGCGCCACCGTGCAGAAACACCATCGGTGGCAAATCCTTGCCGCCCCAATCGAGATAATGCAGCCGCATCCCGCCGACCGTCACCTCATGGTCCTGCGGCAGCACCACCCCGTCAAAGCTGAACCCGGCACGTACAGCCGTGGTCGCAAGGTGCTCGCGATATTCGTCAGCGGAAAGGCTCATGGCGGAAACGGGCTCCTGCGGCGGGGCGGCGCAATGCCGCGGTAAAGGCTTTAGCACGAAAAGCCCGGGGGTGCCTCTGTTGCAATGCAGCAGCGGTATGCGCCTTAGGAATGCAGGGACGCAGGTTTCCGAGATCGTCCGAGTTCGCTACTGTCGTCGGCAGCAGCAAATGCGAGGCCGCGATGAGCGAGATCAATCTTCGGCACGGGATCTTCCTGCCGCCGTTCCATCCCAACGAGGAGGACCCGACCCAGTGCCTCGAGCGCGATCTCGACCTGATGGTCTGGCTCGACAGGCTCGGCTTTCACGAGGCGTGGATCGGCGAGCACCATTCGGCCGGGTTCGAGATCATCAGCTCGCCCGAGATCTTCATCGCCTTCGCCGCCGAGCGCACCAAGAACATCCGCCTCGGCACCGGCGTCGTCTCATTGCCCTACCACCACCCGATGATGATTGCCGACCGCATCGTCCAGCTCGACCACATGACGCGGGGCCGGGTCATGTTCGGCGCCGGGCCGGGCCTCCTCGCCGGCGACGCGATCATGATGGGCATCGACCCGATGATCCAGCGCGACCGCATGGCCGAGGCGCTCGACGCGATCCTGCGCCTGTTCAAAGGCGAGATCGTCACCGAGAAGACCGACTGGTACACGATGGAAGGCGCGCGGCTGCACCTCTTGCCCTACACCAAGCCCTATCCCGAGGTCGCGGTGGTCAGCTCGAACACGCCGTCGGGCGGGCGCCTCGCCGGCAAGTACGATCTCGGCATGATTTGCGTCGCCGCGACCAACCCGTTCGGCTACGAGGCGCTGGGGGCGAACTGGCAGATCGCCGGCGACGTCGCGGCCGAGCACGGGCGCACGATGGACCCGAACCGGCTGCGCCTCGTCGGCCCGATGCATATTGCCGAGACCCGCGAGCAGGCCTTCGCCAATGCCCGCTGGGGGTTCGAACGCTACCTCGGCTACGCCAACAACAACCAGCCGCGGTTCATCGTGCCGAAGGGCGAGGACCCGCTCCAATGGTTTGTCGAAAATCGCTACGGCGTCTGCGGCACCCCGGACGACGCGATCGCTCTCATTGAGCGGCTGCAGGACAAGCAGGGCGCGTTCGGCGCCTTCCTGCATCAGGCGCATAACTGGGCCGATTGGGAGGCGACCAAGCGCTCCTACGAACTTTACGCCCGCTATGTGATGCCGCATTTCAGCCGGGCCAACGCGCCGCGCTTCGCTTCCTATCAGTGGTGCGGCGACAACCGCACCGAGTTCAGCGCCAAGCGCCAGGCCGCGGCCAAGGCAATGTTCGACAAGCACGAGGCCGAGCAGCGCGCCGTAAAAGAGGGCGCGGGCGTGGCGCGGTCGGCCCGCGGCCGCGAGGCGTGGTAATAGCTAACTTACTTCGTAGTAGTTGTCTTCCCTCAACGGGCAATTTTCTCGGAGCAGATAGGCGCACCGGCGCAACGAACTCTCACTCGTGCCAAAGCTTTCTTCTGAGTGCCCGCACTTATCACACGTTACTTCAATCCCTTCTACGGGGCCGTAATCTCCGTCAAGATCACGATATGAGGTCGTCGTGGTGACTTTCGCCATATCTGTAATTCACAGCTAAACAGTACTCGTCATTCCGGGGCGCGGCGCAGCCGTGAGCCCGGAACCCATATTCCAGCGGCTCGTGTTCATGGGTTCCGGGCCTCGCCCTCCGGGCGATCCCGGAATGACGCCAAAACTTCAGTCCTTCACATAGTCAAGCCGGAAGCCGTCGCCCCAGCGCTTGACGTGGCCGACCGAGGGCGAGGGAAAGTGCATCGTGCAGCACAGCGTCTCGGTGTCGCAGTAGCGCTCGAAAAAGCTTCGGCGGGTGGCGACGGCCTGGTCGCGGTCGGTATCGACCCGCATCACCAGCTCGGGGTAGCGCGCCTGGATCGGCGAGTGGATCAAATCGCCGGTGAACACCGCCTGGTCGCCGCGCCGTCCGGCGCAGACCGCGAAATGATCCGGCGTGTGACCGGGGGTCGGGGTCAACCGGATGTGGTCGTTGAGCTCGTGGTCGCTGGTGACGAGCTCGGCCCGGTTCGCTTCGATGACCGGCAATACGCTTTCCGAGATGTTGTCGAGCGGGGTCTTCTGATGCACCCCGCTCCAGTAATCGTATTCCTTCTTCGAGAACAGGTAGCGCGCCTTGGGGAAGGTCGGGACCCACCTTCCATTCTCGAGCCTCGTGTTCCAGCCGACATGGTCGCCGTGCAGATGCGTGCACATGACGAAATCGATGTCGTCGACGGTGAGGCCGGCGGCCTTCAGCGCCGCCATCCAATTGCCGTCCTTCTTGGCGTTCCACGACGGCCGCAGCGGGAAGGTTTTGTCGTTGCCGATGCAGGCATCGACCAGGATGTTGTGGTGCGGCGTCTTGACGACGTAGGACTGAAAACACAGGACGCAGTTGCCCGTCTTGGCGTCATAGGCGCCCTGTTCCATCCACGAGCGGTTCTCCTCGAACTGTTCCTTTGTCAGGGTCGGCAGGAACTCGAAGAGCGGGGTGAAGCCGTATTCCTGCTCGACGATGCGGTGGATCGTCATGTCGTTGACGGTGAAGCTGGTAGGCATGTCGGCAGCCTCTCGAAAAATCCCGCGGGTGGTCGATCGTAGCGCGACGCCGGGCGATGACAAAGCCTCTCTCTGGTGGGGTACTTGACTCACTGATACCCGGCCAGTCATCTAACTGACGCCGATCGGCATCGCCCGCCGGCGCGACCAAGGGAGCCAGCATGATCGATGTTGATGAGCTGAAGCGGCTGGCGGCCCCCAAGGGGCTGCCGTTCCGCATCGGCAAACTCGGGCATGTCGTCATCAACGTGCGCGATGTCGCACGCTCGGTGCGGTTCTATACCGAATTGCTCGGGTTCGAGGTTTCCGACATCTACCCCGACGAGATGGTGCCAGGCGGCATGGCGTTTTTGCGTTGCAACCCCGACCATCACGGCATCGCGCTGGTCGGCTCGATGTCCGCCGCGTCGGAAAGTGTCGAGCTCAACCATATCGCCTTCGAGGTCGCGACCCTGGAGGAGGTGCTGCGCGCCCGCGATCATCTGCGCGAGCATGGTGTCGAAATCGATTTCGAGGGCCGCCGGCGCGCCGGCTGCCAGCTGGCCGTCGAATTCCGCGATCCGGACGGCCACCACCTCGAGATCTATTGGGGCATCGACCAAATCGGCAGCAATGGCCGCGCCCGGTCGAAGGAGGAATGGAAAGGGGTGCGGGGCCTCGATGCGGCGATCGCCGATCCGGTGCCTGGTCAGGACACGACGCTGCACGATTCCTCGATGAGCGAGAAGTAGTCCCGGCTCTACTTGGACCGCGGGCGTCCCGCCCGCATGCGGCCGGGACGGCCGCGCTCCGTCTAGGAGCGCGCTTTAAGCAGATCGCGGATTTCGGCCAACAGCACCTCCTGCCGCGGCGGCTCAGGCAGTCCGGCGGCGGGTTCTTCGGTTTTCAGGCGGTTGACCTGCTTGACCAGGATGAAGATCGCGAAGGCGACGATCACAAACCGGATCACGGCATTGATGAAGAGCCCGTAATTCACGGTCACCGCGCCGGCCGCCTTGGCGGCCTCGATCGTCGGGTACGAACCGCCTTTGAGCGTCACGAAGAAATTTGAGAAATCGACCCCTCCGATCAACAACCCCAGCGGGGGCATGATCAAATCGTTGACCAGAGAGTTGACGATCGTCGTGAATGCGGCGCCGATGATGATCCCGACGGCGAGGTCGATGACGTTGCCGCGCATTGCAAAGTCGCGGAATTCGCGCCACATGCTGGCCTCCCTGTCGGCGGCCAAGTTTAGCATGAAACCTGCGGTTCAAGGACGCGCCCCGGAGCGCTACACGGTCGTCGTGCGCGGCCTCGTCCTGATGTGCAGCATCGGCATCCGCCGCGCCGAGCGCGATCGGAAGCAGCGGGTGCGCGTTTCGGTCGAGCTCACCGCAACACAAGACGCCAGCGTTCCCGGCGAGGACCGCCGGCGGGTGATCAATTACGAGAAAGTCGTGGCCGCGATCCGCCAGATCGCCGCGTCCGGGCATATCGATCTGTGCGAGGGCTTTGCCGCCAGGATTTGCGAGGCGTGTTTTGCCGATCCGCGGGTCGGGCATATCCGGGTCGAGGTCGAGAAGCTCGACATCTTCGCCGATGCCGAGGCGGTCGGTGCGGTTCTCGAACGTACGCGCCCATCCTGAGGCCCAAGTCAAAATGCCGATCGTGCTTTCGACTCCCTGTCGTCACCCCCGCGAAAGCGGGGGTCCACGGCGACCGCACCCGCCTCAGCCCCCTGGATTCCCGCGTTCGCGGGAATGACGGCCGATCGGTAAGATCGTCAGAATGCCGCGCCCGCTTCTCGTCGGTATCGTTAACATCACCGAGGATTCGTTTTCCGACGGCGGCCGTTTTCTCGATCCCGCGGCGGCGATCGCCCAGGCCCGCCGGCTCGCCGCGGACGGCGCCGACATCGTCGAGCTTGGGGCCGCCGCCAGCAATGTCGCGGCCAGTCCGGTGGCGCCGGCCGAGGAGATCCGCCGGCTCGACCCGGTGATCGCCGCGCTAACCGGGACGACGCTCGCGATCGACGCATCTCAGCCGGAGACGCAGCGTTTCGCGCTGGCGCGCGGCGTCGCTTATCTGAACGACATCCGAGGCTTCCCCGACCCGAGCGTCTATCCCGATCTGGCCTCCGGGCATTGCCGGCTGGTGGTGATGCATGCCGTGGAGGGCCGGGCCCAGCGTATCGATCTCGCCCCAGGCGAGGTGTGGCAGCGGATCGAAGCGTTTTTCGCCAAGCGGGTCGCGCGCCTCGAACGCGCCGGCATCGCCCGTGAGCGCCTGATCCTCGATCCCGGCATGGGTTTCTTCCTGAGCAGCCGGGCCGACGCATCGTTGCGCGTGCTGACCAACCTCGATCGCTTGAAGCGGGCGTTCGGCCTTCCCGTCATGGTCTCGGTCTCGCGGAAATCCTTTCTTGGCGCGATAACCGGCCGCACCGCTCCGGCAGAGCGCGGCCCGGCGACCCTGGCGGCCGAGCTCTACGCCGCCGCGCATGGTGCCGATTACATCCGGACCCACGACCCGGCCGCGCTGCGCGACGCGCTCGTGGTAACGGCCGCGTTGGCGGCCGAGGCCGCCAAGCGATAGTTACGGTTGGGGCGGCGGTTCGGTCAGGGCCGATGGCAGCGGCGCCCCGGTCAACGCCCCGAGAAAGGCGACTAGGTCGGCACGCTGTTCCGGGGTCAAACGCGGAACGAGGGCGAGGTTGGCATCGCGCGTGCCGACGAGACGGCCGCGGCTTGCTGCCTTGCCTTGCGCGTAAAACTCGAGGACCTCCGGCAAAGTGGCAAACCGCCCGTCATGCATGTAGGGCGCGGTCAACGCGACATTGCGCAGGCTCGGGGTCTTGAAGGCGCCGAGTTGCGATTTGGGCGGCGGTAGAGATCCGAGTCGCAGCTTGGCGGTTTCGGTCGGTTCGTCGCTGAACGGGCCCGCCGCATTGAAGGTGTCGGCGCGCAATAGCGTCATCCCGGCCGCTCGGCCGCGATCCGGTTCCTCACCCTCTAGCAGCGGCAGGCCGAGATTGTGGAATTCGCCGTCGCTGAGGGCGGGGCCCGTATGGCAGGCATGGCAATTGGCGGCGCCGACGAACAACTTCAGCCCGCGCGCCGCGGCCGGCGAGAGCGCAGCCTGCTTCGCCGGATCGCCGGTGCGCAGCCCCTCGACATAGGTGTCGAACGGCGACGGGCCGCTGATGAGCTTGCGCTCGTAGGCTTCGATCGCCTTGCCGAGATTGCTGAACACGCGGTTGATTTCGGTGCGGTCGGCCGACGCCATCGCCTGCCAAGCCTGGGCCATCGGGGATCGAAAATCGGGATCGGGGCGCGCATGCGGCGGAAAGCGCGCGGTGTCGGCCAGCGACGGCAGCTTACCGAAGACCCGTTGATAGGCCGCGCCGAGCGCTGCGTCCTCGGCCACGAGATGGGCGATATGCAGCCGATCGCCACCGGCTTCGCGCGGGCCTTCGAGCGGTTGCAACGCCTGCGACCACAGCGAATCAGCCCTTCCATCCCAGAAAAACCAGTGATTGAGCGCGGCGTTGAGTACCGTCGGGGTGTTTCGCGTGCCGGGAAGGAGCCCCTTTGCGACCGCCCGCCCGTCGCTGAACCCGCGAGCCGGCTGATGGCAGGTTGCGCAGGCAATCTCGCCGTTGGCGGAGAGCCGGGTATCAAAGAACAGGAATTGGCCGAGGGCGGCGGCGGGCGGACTGCCGGCAACACCGTTGGCGAGCCCCGGCGGCGGCTCGCCTACTGGCGAGCGGCGGTAGACCCTCGCGAGTTCGTCCGCGGTGTAAAGGTCGCGCTCGTCACGCACCGGCGGGGCCGCGCCGCCGAGGATCGCCGTCAGGCCGGCCGCCGCGGCTAGGGCGCAGAGCGCGGTGCCGAGCCGGAAGCGGATCATTTCGCGCAGCAGGGTCATCTGCGGGAAATTTCAGGCGGAACCGATCTTGTCGTACCCCATCAAGCGATAAGCCAGCACAGATATGGCCCAGCTCGCAAGGAAAACGGCGACGATGACGAAACCCAGAGTCCCCAGATTGTCGCTCGCGGCAATGACAGCATCCCACGCCCCGCCGGCAAGTCCCAACTCGCCGGCCACCAGGCCAAGCCCTTCGACGGTGCCGACCAGCGCGGCGACAGCCACCGACATGCCGGTGATCGCAAGGTTGTAGTAGAGCCTGCGGACCGGGTCGGCGAAGGCCCAGCCATAGACGCCGAGCATCAGCACCCCATCGCTGGTGTCGACGAGCGACATGCCGGCTGTGAACAACGCCGGGAACACCAGAACCGACCAGATCGGCAAGCCTTTCGCTGCCTCCGAGGCGGCGATGCCCAACAACCCGATCTCGCTCGCGGTGTCGAAGCCGAGCCCGAACAGCATGCCGAGCGGGTACATGTGCCAGCTGCGCGAGATCAGCCGTAAAAGCCGGCGCAGCACCCGCCCGAGCAGGCCGCGGCGCGCGAGGAAGGTCTCGACCTCGTCTGTACGATAGGCTTCGCCGCGTTTCACCCGCCGAAGCAGCCGGTAGACGGCGATCAGGACGGCCGTATTGACGACCGCTATCGCGCACAGAAATGTCGCGGAAAGCGCCGTACCAACGGCGCCGCCGACCGCGACGAGGCCGGGATACTGGTGCTGCAATGTGGTTGCGCTCACCGCAATCGCGGTCGCTGCGACGATAACCACCGATGAGTGACCCAGTGCAAAGAAACAGCCGACGGCGATCGGGCGTTGGCCCTGGTGCATCAGCTTGCGCGCGACATTGTCGATCGCTGCGATGTGGTCGGCGTCGACGGCATGGCGCAGCCCGAAACCGTAGGCGAGGAGCGCCATCCCAAGCAGCGCCGGGCGGCCGTCAAACAGCACGAAGGCCCAACCCCAGATGAGCAGGTTAACGGCGATCAGGCCGGCGTACAGCGCGCTAACTTTGCGGCGCAGCGCAGCCCTCCGTGTAGCGACAAGCGGGGCGCGGTCGCGTTATTCGACCAGCTCGGCCTCTTTCGGCTCGGCCGGTGTTGCCGGCGGGCGCTCGACGTAGGTGAAGGCCAGCTTGTCGGCCTCCTTGTCGACCGACACCCTGACGATTCCGCCCTTTGCCAGGCTCCCGAACAACAGCTCCTCGGCAAGCGGCTTCTTGATGTGCTCCTGGATGAGGCGGGCGAGTGGGCGCGCGCCGAACAGCGGGTCGTAGCCTTTCGTCGCCAGCCAGTCGCGTGCCGCGGCGTCGAGTTCGATCGTGACGTTGCGATCGGCGAGTTGTTCCTCGAGCTGCAGTACGAACTTGCCGACGACCCGGCCGATCGTTTCCGGCGCGAGGGCCGCGAACGAGATCGTGGCGTCGAGCCGGTTGCGGAATTCCGGCGTGAACATGCGGTTGATCGCTTCCTCGTCGTGACCGGTGCGGATACCGCTGCCAAAGCCGATCGCCTGCTTGGCCAGCTCGGCGGCGCCGGCGTTCGTCGTCATGATCAGGATGACGTTGCGGAAGTCGACGCTCTTGCCGTTGTGGTCGGTAAGCTTCCCGTAATCCATGATCTGCAACAGGATGTTGAACAGATCGGGATGGGCCTTCTCAATCTCGTCGAGCAAGAGGACGCTGTGCGGGTGCTGGTCGATCGCGTCGGTGAGGAGGCCGCCCTGGTCGAAGCCGACATAGCCCGGCGGGGCCCCGATCAGGCGCGAGACGGTGTGCCGCTCCATATATTCCGACATGTCGAAGCGGGTGATCTCGATCCCCATCGTGCGCGCGAGCTGGCGCGCGACCTCGGTTTTGCCGACCCCGGTGGGGCCCGAGAACAGATAGGAGCCAATCGGCTTTTCGACTTCGCGCAGCCCGGCGCGGGACAGCTTGATCGCCGAGACCAGCGCCTCGATCGCGGGGTCCTGGCCGAACACCATGGTTTTGAGGTCGCGATCGAGGTTTTTCAGCACCTCGCGGTCGTCGCGCGAGACGCTCTTCGGCGGGATGCGCGCCATCGTCGCGATGCAGGCCTCGACTTCCTTTGCGGTGATCGTCTTGCGGCGGCGGTTTTCCGGCACCAGCATCTGCGCCGCGCCGGTCTCGTCGATCACGTCGATCGCCTTGTCGGGCAGCTTCCTGTCGCCGATGTAGCGCTGCGACAGCTCGACCGCAGCCTTGATCGCGGCCTCGGTGTAGCGGACCTTGTGGTGGCGCTCGTAATAGGGCTTGAGGCCGCGCAGGATCTTGATCGAATCCTCGATCGACGGCTCGTTGACGTCGATCTTCTGGAAGCGGCGGACGAGGGCCCGGTCCTTCTCGAAATAATTGCGGTATTCCTTGTAGGTCGTCGAGCCGATGCAGCGGATGACGCCGCCGGCCAGCGCCGGCTTCAAGAGGTTGGAGGCGTCCATCGCCCCGCCTGATGTCGCGCCGGCGCCGATCACGGTGTGGATCTCGTCGATGAAGAGGATCGTGCCGGGCTGCGCTTCGAGCTCGGCCAGCACGGCCTTCAGCCGCTCCTCGAAATCGCCGCGATAGCGCGTGCCGGCCAACAGCGCCCCCATGTCGAGCGCATAGATCGTCGCGTTGAGCAGCACCTCGGGCACTTCGCGCTGCACGATGCGGCGGGCGAGCCCTTCGGCGATCGCGGTCTTGCCGACCCCCGGGTCGCCGACATAAAGCGGGTTGTTCTTGGCGCGCCGGCAGAG